>Ga0075364_10000879_pt1 | contig 15860 bp, 12 predicted proteins | sample EndMetdeltDD1764_FD_71517 | JGI IMG/M metagenome (GOLD analysis project Ga0075364, IMG submission 71517) | Populus endosphere microbial communities from Tennessee, USA - Endosphere MetaG P. deltoides DD176-4 | ecosystem: Host-associated > Plants > Roots > Endosphere | place: USA: Tennessee...
CGAAGGCGTCCGCGGTGTGGTCCTCGAACAGCATGCCGGGTACGGCGCCGGTGACGCCGGCGTTGTTGAACATCACATCGAGCCGGCCGAACTCGCCAACCGCAGTTTCGATCGCGGAGACGACATCGGCCTCGCCGGTCACGTCGCAATGGTGAGCGATCGCGGTACCGCCGGCCTCGGTGACGAGGCGCACCGTCTCCGCGGCCCAGTCGTCGAGCACATCGGCGCACACCACCTTGGCGCCGCTCGCGGCGAAGCGCAGCGCGGACGCTCGCCCGACACCCGAGCCAGCTCCAGTGATCACGACGGACTTGTCAGCCAACAGATGTTGATCGTTCACAACAGGACCCCCATGGTCTTCAGTTCGATGATGTCGTCCCACGTGTAGCCCAGCTCGAGCAACGCCTCCTCGGTGTGCTCACCGAGGCCCGGCGCCGGGTGCAACGACGCCGGCTTCTCGTCGAACTGAACCACCCCGGTCGGCAGTTGGAACGATGTGCCGTCCTCTCGGACGACGGTGCCGATGTAGCCGTTGGCGGTGACCTGCGGATCGTCGACCAACTCGGTGACGCGATGGAACGGAGCCCACGGGATGCGCTCGAGTTCGAGCCGCTTGCGCCATTCCTCGAGCGGCCGGCCGGCGAACGTCGACGCGAGGGCCTCGACGCAGTCGGCCGCGTGCGTCGCCCGCGACGCCATGTCGCGGAAGCGCTCGTCGACGGCGAGGTCGGCACGATCGAGCACCCGGCACACGTCTGCCCAGTAGCGATCTCCCTGCAGGCAGCACAGTGTGAGGAAGCGCCCGTCCGCGCATCGGTAGTTCGCGGCAAGCGGATTGGGAGGGGCATGGCGACCGCCGAGCGGTGGCGACTGCCGGAACGAGCCCTGCATCGCGGCGAGCACATCGGACGTGATCATCCACATCGCGGTCGCCAGCAGCGACACATCGATCACCGAACCCTCGCCCGTGCGCTCGCGTCGGAACAGCGCGGCGGCGATGCCGAAGGCGAGATGCACGGCACCGTTGCGATCGCCGAGCGCGCCGCGCGGCGGCAGGGGTTCGGGGAGACCCTCGGGGGCCAGCGTCTCGGCGACCGCGCCGCGGGCCCAGAACGCGGTGGAGTCGTAGGCGGGCGTATCGGCGTCGTCGCCGCGCACACCGTAACCGTGACCGCGGGCGTAGATCAGCCGCGGATTGACAGCTCGCAACGCGTCGGCACCGAGGCCGAGACGGTCGAGCGTCGATGGGAGGAAGTTGGTGAGGAACACGTCGGCGTGCTCGATCAGCTTCAACATCACGGCGCGACCCTCTGGCGACTTCAGGTCGAGCGCCAGACTGCGCTTGCCGCGGTTGGCGGCCTCCATCGAGAAGTTCACGCCGTCGGCGCCACCGCTGCTTCCGGTGACGAGGCCCCGGTACCCGTCGCCGCCGTCGGGGTGCTCGACCTTGACGACGTCGGCGCCCCAGTCGGCGAGCAATGCCCCTGCGACGGGGACGAAGACCCACTGGGCCAACTCGACGACACGGATGCCGTCGAACATGTCGACCGACGCTGGACCGGTCACGCGTCGGTTCCCGCACGATCGGGCTCGACCGGGGTGAAGCGGAACAGCCGCTCGGCGTTGCCGCGCAGGATCTTGTACTGCGTCTCCTCCGGCAGGCCTTCGACCAGCTTCTTGGCAACCGAGATGCACTCCGGCCACGTGGTGTCGGTGTGCGGGTAATCGGTCTCGACCATGATGTTGTCGTCCCCGAGGATGTCGAGGCAGTGCAGGCCGGTGGTCTCCTCGATGAAGCAGCCGTAGACGTGATCGCGGAACGTCTGGCGGACATCGAGCCGGTCGAGATCGGCCTGCGGGCCGAGCTCTTCGGCCTGCACTCCCGACGCACCCTTGTAGAAGTTCACGGCGGCCTTCTTGGCCCAGTGCCGCTGCTTGTCGAGCACCTGCTCGGCGCGCTCGATGAAGTACGGCATCCAGCCGATGTTGCCCTCCGACAGGGCGATCTTCAGCCCCGGCATGCGCTCGAAGTAGTCGCTGAACATCCAGGCCAGCATCGTGCCGGCGGCGCGCACGGCGCCGAAGGTCAGGTTCGCCATCGGCGGTGCGTCGGACGAGATCGACGGCATCGTCGACGACGAGCCGACGTGCATGCACACGATCATCTCGGTGTCCTGAGCCGCGGCCATGACCGGGTCCCAGTAGCGAGCGGGATCGTGAATCGTCGGGAGTCCCAGCGGTTCGGGGTTCTCCGAGAAGCAGAAGCCGCGGGCCCCCTTGGCCGCGCATCGCTCGAGCTCGAGCGCGGCACCGCGCGGATCCCACAGCGGGATGATGACCAGCGGAATGAACCGGCCCGGCGCCGAGCCGCACCACTCGTCGATCATCCAGTCGTTGTAGGCCCGCACGCAGATCGCGGCCAGCTCTTTGTCCTTGGCCTCCCAGAACACCTGCCCGCAGAAGCGGGGAAAGGACGGGAAGCACAACGAGGCGAGGATGCCGGCGCGGTCCATGTCCTTCACTCGTGCGATCGGGTCGTAGGCACCGGCGCGCATGTTGTCGAACGACACCGGCTTCGGGGAGAACTCCTCCTTCTGCTTGCCGGCCGCCACTGAGAGCCCTGTGGTGGGGACGATCTTGCCGTCGTACTTCCAGACCGCGCCGTTGTCGGAGCCATCCATCTGTGGCGCGTCGTCGCGGTACTTGGCGGGCACGCGATCGAGCCACACGTTCGGCGGTTCGATCACGTGGTCGTCGACCGACACGAGCCAGTCGAGGTTGCCGGGACCGATTGTTGTGGGTTGAGTGCGTTCAAGCGTCATGAGTCGTCCTTTGCTCCATGTCGTACAGGCGTGAATCGGGGGATGACGGTCTGTTCGTCGATCGCGTCGAAGACGGCCTCGACGTCCATCCCGACGTGCACCTCGGCCGGGTCGCAGCCGACGATGTCGGAGTGGAAGAACGGGCCCTCGGCGAGCTGGACGACGGCGAGCGCGTACGGCACCCGGTCGGCCATCGACGGCTCGTACGCGTGGTGCACCACGGTGTAGGTGTGCACGACGCCGTGCCCGGACGCCTGCTGCCACGCCATCGCGTCGGAACCATGATCGATGCAGCACGACGCCGGCCAGTACGACCGGCCACACACGCCGCAACGATGGATCAGGAAGCGATGCTCCTGGCACGCGTCCCAGAACGGGTTGTCGAGGTCGTCTGGTGCGACGTCGCGCGGTCCGAGTGGGTGTTGCGGCGTCATCGGTCGACTCCGAGCAGCATCGTTGCGTGGGCCCATGTGTTCTGGATGCCGCCGTTACCGCCGTGCCCACTCACCAGCGCCACCTCGGCGCCGGCCACCTGGGTGGCCCCACCCTCGCCGCGCAGCTGGCGCAGGCCCTCGGTGACCGCGGTGAACCCGGTGGCGTAGAAGCCCGACAGTTGCCCCCCACCCGTGTTGGTCGGGATCGTTCCGTCGAGGCGAGTGGCGCCGGAGGAGACGAACGGGCCTCCCTCGCCGGGTGGGCAGAAGCCGTAGGCCTCGAGCTGCATGATCACCGAGATCGAGAACGGGTCGTACAGCGCGGCGACGTCGACGGCATCGACGCCGATGCCCGCCTGGGCGAACGCGGTCGCGGCCGCGGGTGCGATGTCGTCGTGGAGGTCGTACACGTCGCCGGTCCACCAGTTGCGGATGTTGTGGCCGGTGCCGACCCCGAGCACGACGGTATGCGTGCCGGCGAGGTCGCGGGCACGCTCGATGGATGTCACGATGACGGCGACGCCGCCATCGGTGTCGCGGCAGCAATCGAGCAGGCGGAACGGATCGACGACCATCCGCGAGGCCTGGTGATCGGCGAGCGTGATCGGCTGCTGATAGCCGACGGTGCCCGGCCGCACCGACGCGTAGTCACGTTGGGTGACGGCGACCGCACCGAGGTGCTCTGACGTCGTGCCATACCGGTGCATGTGGCGGCGGGCATGGAAGGCGTGGGCCATGCCGGCGCCCACCATGCCGTACATCCGCGGGTAGCCGTAGCTGTAGGTGCCGAACGAACCGGTCGTGCCGTCGGCGCGTCGCATCCGAGTGCTCGTGGGGGCGGCCGCGTACACGCAGGCAACAACCTCGGCCTGTCCGGTCATGATCGCGCCGATCGCGTTGATGATCGACCACACCGCCGTCGCCCCGCCCGACTGCATCGTGTAGGCGAACCGCGGCGCCAGGCCGAGGTAACGCACGTCGTCGAAGGTGATGCTCGATGTGCCGATGTAGCCGTCGATCTCGCCGCGGGCGATGCCGGCGTCAGCGATCGCCAGCTCGAGCGCCTGGCGCTGCAGGTCGCGGGTCGTGTGTCCCAGCCCACGACCCTGCTCGGTCACACCGAGACCGGCCACTGCGAACCTGCCAGACAACACCAACTCGTCCCCCGTTGATCGCCGCTGTTCGCGGATTTACTCGTATTTCAGCATCAGTCCTGATATATTAGTGATCAGTTGTCAGCCTCGTCAAGCGGAGAGCCATGCCCGTCACCCCATCACCCGCGGTCCTGCGTGCCTGCGACGTCCTCGCCCACCTCACCCGTCACCCGACCGAGACGTTCACGGTGTCGGAGCTGTCGCGCCAGGTCGGCGTGCCGCGGGCCACCTGCGATGCGGTGCTGCTGGCCCTCGGTGAGCACGGGTTCGTCACTCGTGACGACGATGACCTGCGCTACGGGCTGGGCTCGGCCTGCATGGTGCTCGGCGACGCCGCCCGGCTGTCGAACTCGGTGCTCCTCGCAGCCGGCGACGAGGCCGAGCAGCTCGCCCGGCGAACGTCGTCGTGCGTCGCGCTGTCGGTCCGGGAGGGCAACGAGGAGCGTGTCGCGGACGTGTTCGACTTCGGACCGCCGTTCGGCATCCGCGCCCAAACCGGACAGTCGATCCCGCTGACCGCTCCGTTCGGCGCCGTGCTCGCGGCCTGGGAGGACGAAGCCGGCGTCGACCAGTGGCTCGACCAGCCGAATGCGACGCTCAGCGCCACGGAGTCCGCTCGCTATCGAGCCGCGCTCGAGGCCGTGCGGCGCCGCGGTTACAGCGTCACGGTCGCGACCGATCGGCGTCCCGAGCTGATCGAGGCGTTGGAGACCCTGACCGCCGAGCCCGACGCGATCGCGGCGCGGCACAGGCGTGACGAACTGATCCGCGAGATGGTGCACGGCGAATACCTCCCCACCGACATCGACCCTGACGCGACGATCCGCCTCAGCCAGATGTCGGCGCCCGTGTTCGATCGCCGCGGCAAGGCGGTCCTGGCGATCATGCTGCTCGGCCCGAACTACGACCTGATCGGCAGCGAGATCGATGCACTCGGCCAGCAACTGCTCGATTCCGCAGCACGAGCGACGCAGCGAGCCGGTGGACATCCGCCGGCCGGCGCCCATGGCGTCACTACGCGGATGCAGGCGCAGCGATGAGTGGTCCTGCACCGCTCAGCGCCCGGCGTAGCCTGCTCACCTCCGACCTCCGCCCAGCGATGGGCTTCGTCGCGCCGAGCCACGCCGACGATGTCGCCGAGCTCGAGGCGCTCGGCGCCTCGTCGCTGTGGGTCGGCGGCCACATCGCTTCCCGCAACCCGACGCCCGAGCCAATGGTGTGGTTGGCGCGGCTCGTCGAGCAGACGTCGCACGTCGTCGTCGGCACGGCGACCCTGCTGCTCCCGCTCTACCCGCCGGCGATCGTCGCCAAGCAGATCGCCGACCTCGATCGAGCCGGGAACGGCCGACTGGCGATCGGGATCGGTGTCGGCGGCGAGTACGCGTCGGATTTCGATGCCTGCGAGGTGCCGATCGGTGAACGCGGCAGCCGCACCGACGAAGTGATCCCGCTGCTGCGCGAGTTCTGGACGGCGGACCCGGTGAGCCACAACGGACGCCATCACCAATACGTCGACGTACGCATCCATCCCGCGCCGACCCAGCCCGGCGGACCGCCCATCGTCATCACCGGCCGCCAGCCGGTGGCGATGCGCCGCGCGGCGACGCTCGGCGACGGGTGGATGCCGTACCTGTACTCCCCCGCGCGCTACTCGCGGTCGGTGGAAACGATCCGCACCGAGGCGGAACGGATCGGGCGAGGCCTCAACGAGTTCGCGTGGTTGGCCTACGTGTTCATCAGCCTCGACGACGACGAGAGCCGCGCCCGCACGGCTGCGCTGCAGTTCTTCGGCGGCACGTACGGCCAGAACGACAGCATGGCCGACATGCTCGACCGGGTCGCCTGCGTCGGCACGATGTCCCAGGTCACTGCCCGGCTTGCGGAGTTCGTCGCGGCCGGCGTCGACCACTTCGTGCTCGCGCCGATCGGTGCCGAGCCGCAGAACGCGGCCCGGCGCCTCCTCACCGAGGTGCTGCCGCAGCTCGGTGGGAGGCGCTGAGCGCCGGTTCTCAGCTGTCGAACTCGGGCAGGATCGGCCAGCGGTGGTCGGAGCACTCGAACGGCACGACGACCTTCCACTCGTCACCGGTGTCGGTTGCGTAGGCGCTGCAGTACGGCGTGCCGCTGACCGAAGAGTCGGGGTACTTCAAGGGTCCGGCGAATCCGTCGATCTGCCACGTCTGATGGGCAGCGGCGAGGCGAACGTTCTCGGGTGTGATGTACTCGGTTCCCTCAGCCGCGACGGTGGTCAGTGCCTGGATGAAGATGTCGGCGGTCATGTAGCCGGTGGCGACGCCGCTGTCGATGGTGGCCGCGGGATCGATCGCGGCAACGTCGGCCTTGAGGGTCGCGACGGCTGGCGTGTCCTCGTTGAAGGCGTGGTACGGGATCGACACCAGGCTGCCCTTGAACGGCTGCAACAGAGCGTCGGAGTAGAGGTTGTGCAGGTACACGCCCTTGAAGCCGCTCGCCGTGAGGAGCCCGTAGATCGGGATGCAATCGACCGCGGCCAGGCAGAAGATCATGTCCGGTGCGTGTCCGTCGTCGCTGACCAACAGCTCCTGGACGTACGGGGTGTAGTCCGAGACCGGTGGCGGCGGGATGACGCCCTTGTGGTACACGACGTTGAACCCAGCGCCCTTGAACGACGATGACTGGAACTTCACCGTGTTCTGGCCCGACGTGTTGTCGGCCGAGATCAGAGCGACCGTGGGCGCATCCTTGCCGGAGACCTGCTTGATGTACTTGATCAGTCTCGTCGTCGAGTCCGGCATCGTCGTCGGGTCCGATGGCACCAGACAGCCGTTGTAGCCGAAGGCCCAGATGTCGGGGTTCGGGGTCTGCGAGCAGTACGAGTCGTCGAAACCCCAACCGAAGTAGGGAACGTGCTCTTCGGCCATGAAGTCGGCCGGGTTGAGCCGGGACACGTCACCGACGATCGCGAACACACCGACATCGGTGACGAGGCGGCGCATCTCCGACAGCGCGACTGCTGAGTCCTGCTTGTCGTCGACGTACTCGGTGTACTCAATCTGCACGCCGGGCACCTCGTTCGAGTCGTTGAAGCGCTTGATCCGCGCCTTGACCCCTGTTTCCACACCCGGCAACTGGCTCTTGATGCCGATGCTCGCGACCTTGATCGTCTTGCCGTCGAAGCCACGCACGTCGCCGTCGGCAGCGGTGAACTCGAGCGCCTCGGTGGTCTCGGTCGTCGCCTCGGTGGTGCCCTCCGTGGTGCCTTCCGTCGCCTCGGTGGTCGACTCCGTCGTGTCGCCGGAGGCCTCCGTGGTGGCCTCGGTCGTCTCGCCAGTCGTGGTCTCGGTCGTGTCGGCACTCGCGGCAGTTGTTGCCGCGGTCGTTTCCGCCGTTGTGGTGGCAGTCGCCGCCGTTGTTGCCGTCGCCGCCGCTGTGGTTGCCGTCGTCTTCTTGTCGCTGCTACACGCAGCGGCCGTCAGCGACAGCACCAACAGGGCAACAGTCGGCAGCGTGGCTCGGCCAAGCACCTTCCGGTGTGAATTCATGGTTCCCCTTCCAGTCATCCAAGCCAACCGGTGTCCGGCGGGTCTGGCGATCGGCCCCCCGATCGATTCGTATATATTATGTTATCGCACGCGATCGTGTCGACAGTGCACGCAACGCCGCGTTTGTATATTAGATTCAGACTGAGTTCTGGACAACCAGCGCATCACGATCCAAGGGGGACTCCATGCGAAATGGCACGCACGAGCGGCTTCGACTCGATGCTGTCCGAGTTCGGTTCGGTGGCATCGTTGCCTTGGAAGACGTCAGCCTCACCGCGAAGGCGGGCGAGGTGCTCGGCATCATCGGGCCCAACGGCGCTGGCAAGACCACGCTGTTCGATGTCGTTGCCGGGGTACGGCGACCGTCGAGCGGCCGGGTCGAGCTGGACGGTGCGGACATCACCGGGCTGTCCTCGGTCAAGCGGTCGCGGCAGGGGCTACGGCGCACATTTCAACGTGTACAGGCCTTCGGCTGGTTGACCGTCGAGGACAACGTCCTCGCCGCGCTCGAGTGGCACGGCGGTGGAGGTGGCTTCATGGCCGACACCTTGGGCTGGCCGGCCCGACGGCGAAACGAACGATCGAGGCGCGCCACCGTTGAGGCGACGCTCGCCCATTGCGGCCTGCTCGACGTGCGCCACGAGCTGTCCGGCTCGTTGCCCATCGGCGTCGCACGGATGGTGGAGCTGGCCCGCGCGATCGTCGACACCCCAACCGTGCTGCTGCTCGACGAGCCGGCGTCAGGGCTCGACGAGACCGAAGCCGCGCTGCTCGGCGAACAGATCCAACGCGTGCGCCGCGAGACGGACTGTGCGGTGCTCCTGGTCGAGCACGATGCCGGGTTCGTGATGCGGCAGTGCGACCGGATCGTCGTCCTCGATCAGGGCATGGTCCTGGCCGAGGGGTCACCGGCCGAGATCCAGCGAGACGCGCGGGTGCGCGAGGCGTACCTCGGCGATGTGCATCACGACACCGGACACGAGTCAGAAGCGAAGGAAGTGCACACATGACCCAGTTCCTCAACCTCGTCCTGTCCGGGCTCGTCACCGGCGCGATCTACTCGATCACGGCGTCAGGCCTGATCCTGACGTACACGACGTCGGGCATCTTCAACTTCGCTCACGGCGCGATCGCGTTCGCGACTGCATACCTCTACTACCAGCTGCACACGGGCGTCGGGCTTCCCATCGTGCCCACTCTCATCATCTGCGTGTTCATCTTCGCCCCGTTGCTCGGCTTGTTCCTCGACCGCATCCTCCTCCGCCGGCTCGCCAAGGCGCCCGTGTACGCCCGCGTCGTCGGCACGATCGGCTTGCTGGTGATGCTGCCGAACCTCGTGCAGTGGCTGGTGATCTCGCTGTTCATCGACACCTTCCATTGGGACCTGCCGGGCAACGACGCGACGCTCAACGGAATCCCGGTGCCCGGCATCGGGCCGACGCCGGCGCACTTCTACCACCCGGCCTCAGGCGTGGCGCTGGATTCCAACCAGATCGCGGTCTTCATCGTCGCTGCCGTCGCCGCCGTTGTGCTCTGGATCGTCCTGCGCCGGACGCGACTCGGGCTGGAGATGCGCGCGGTCGTCGATCGCGAGACCCTCGCCGGGTTGCGCGGCATCGACGCTCGGCGCACATCGGCGTCGGCGTGGGTGATGACGATGATCCTGGCCGGCTTCGGCGGCGTGTTGATCGCGCCGTTGTTCACGCTGACCGACTACATCTTCACCCTGGTCGTGCTGGGCTCGCTCTCCGTCGTCGTGCTCGGCGGTCTGCGCTCGATCCCCATTGCGTTCGTCGGCGGGCTCGCCCTCGGCGTCGTGCAGAACCTCGTCGCCGGCTACAACGACAAGGTCCTCCCCGATTGGCTGAGCTCGCTCAGCGGCCTCAAGTCGTCGGTGCCGTTCGTCCTCGTCGTGCTGTTGCTGCTGGTGTTCGGGCGCGACAAGTCGCGCCGCGGCGGCACCGTGTCCGACGAGCGACCTCGACCCGACCATCGCATCGGCATGTCGAAGATGCGCAAACGCGTGCCGTGGGCGATCTGGACGCTCATCCTCATCGCCTACTCGCTGCAATGGTTCAACGTCGACTTCCTGCGCGCCGACACGTACGGGCAGACCGTGATCGCGCAAGGCCTTGCCGTGGCAGTGATCTTCTTGTCGTTCGTCGTCGTCACCGGGATGGGCGGCATGGTCAGCCTCGCCCAGGGAACCTTCGTGACGATCGGCGGGTTCGGGGCCGGTTGGGTGCTGTCCCACGACTGGGGCTTCGACATCCCCGGCGTGATCAACAACGGCCATGTCAGCTTCGTGTGGGCGATGCTCATCGGCGCCGCGATCGCCGGCGTGTTCGGGATGCTGATCGCCTTGCCGATCACCAAGCTCGGCGGCATCAGCCTCGCGCTCGGCACGCTCGCGGTCGCGTTCGTCGCCGCGCTCGTGATCTTCCCTCTCGATTCGATCCGCCACAACGAGGCCGGCTGGAAGATCCCCGCTCCCACACTCGACGTCCCCGGGCTGAACCAAGTGTTCGACGCCGTCGTCGTCGGCAAGCAGAAGATCGTCGATGCCGGACTGCTGCCGGTGCAGATCCTGTTCTTCCTGCTCGTGTTCGGATTGCTGACCCTCGCCATCCACGCCCTGCAGCGTTCCGCATCTGGGCGGGCAATCCTGGCCGTGCGCAGCTCGGAGGTTGCGGCGGCAGCCTCCGGCATCCGCGTCAACCGCACCAAGGTGATGATGTTCGGGCTCGCCTCGGCGATCGCAGGCATCGGCGGCGTCCTGCTCGGCGTCTTCAGCTTCAAGATCACCGACGCCAGCGCACCGCCGTTGATCGGCCTGTTCTGGCTGGCGCTCGCCGTCACGTTCGGCGTGCGCCGTCCGGGTGGCGCCCTCATCGCCGGGCTGATGTTCGCCGGCTCGGGCGCGTTGTTCAAGTGGCTCGGCGAGCTCCTGCCGGGCGAGACCGTCACCAAGCTGACCACATCGGTGTACTTCATCCCGATCCTCTCCGGCCTCGGCGCGATCCAGCTGGCCCAAGAACCGGACGGCATCCTCGCCCTGGCCGGCCAGCAGAAGCTCGAGAAGGAACGAGCCAAGCACGCCAAGCAGCTCGCCCAGGCCGAGCAGGCCGCGCGGGCCGCGCACGCCCAGCAGGCCGGGGAGCCGACGACCGCGAGCGAGGCGACCGCGACCAAGAAGTCAGGGGTCGCGGCGGTCGTGGTGGAACAACCGGTGGAAGCTCCTGAAGGCGACGAGTCCGGGTCGGTGCTCGCAATGCGCGGCATCGTCGCCGGCTATGGCGACGTCGAGGTCATCCACCGCGTCGACCTCCAGGTGACCCCGGGGACCGTCACTGCGCTGCTCGGGGCGAACGGCGCCGGAAAGTCGACGCTGTGCGCCGTCGCCGCCGGCGTCGTCGCGCCAACATCCGGATCCGTGTGGATGGGCGCCACCGACATCACGGCCCAGCTGTCGTTCCGGCGAGCACGCTCCGGAATCCTGTACGTGCCCGAGGCGCGAGGGATCTTTCCGGGACTCACCGTCGACGAGAACCTGGAGGCGATGCTGCGCGACCCCGAACATCGCGAACTCGCTTACGAGCGCTTCCCGATCCTGCGCCAGCGCGGCAACCGCGCCGCTGGTTTGCTGTCGGGCGGTGAGCAGCAGATGCTCAGCCTCGCGCCTGCCCTGGCATCGCCGCCCAAGGTGCTGATCGCCGACGAGCCGACACTCGGCCTGGCGCCGCTGCTGGCGGAGATGGTGCTCGACGCGATCGCCGAGATCCGCGCCCACGGCAGCGCGGTGCTGCTCGTCGAGGAGCACGCGCGGAACGCGCTGCGCCTCGCCGATGTCGTTGCGTTCATGGAGCTCGGCCGGATCGTCTGGATCGGCCCGCGCGCTGAAGCCGACATGGACCTGCTCGCGAGGGCGTACCTCGGCGGCAACCAGGAGGCGAACATCGACCCGAACAACAACGACCCGAGCAATGTCGGACCGGATGAGAGCTGGGGCGAGTTGGAGGACGCGGTTGAATGTCCTCCCGTCTAGTCCGGACAGCAGTCTTGGCGCTGATCGCCGTCTCAAGCGGGAGAGCAGTGCCAACCAGGTCGTCGCCCACCTCCGTGGCATGATCATGTCGGGCGTCCTCTCGAAGGGTGAACGGCTGCGGCCGGACGAGATCGCCGACGACCTCGGACTGAGCCGAATCCCCGTGCGCGAGGCGCTGATCGCGCTCGACCAGGAGGGGTGGGTCAAGTTCGAGTCCAACCGCGGTGCGTTCGTCACCGGAATCGAGGGTGAGGCGATCACCGACCACTACGAGCTGCGCGGCCTGGTGTTCGGCCTCATCGGTCGGCGGGTGGCCGAGCTCGCAACCGACGTCGAGGTCGCCGCGCTGGTCGTCCTTCATCGCCGCATGGGCAAGGCCGCCGACGTCGAATCGTTCTCCACGCTGAACGATCAGTTCCTCGGGCGCCTGTTCGCACTCGCCAGTTCGCCGCGACTGACCGCCGCGCTGATGGTGTCGGCGGAGATCATCCCCGAGCGCTTCTTCGAGCTGGTGCCCTCGGGACGAGCGATCCAACAGGCCGGTCTCACCGCCTTCCTCCGCGCCCTCAAAGCGGGCTCCGTCGACGATGCCGATCGCGCCCTGCGCGTCCTGCAGCGCCGCCATGGTGTGGCGGTCGTCGCTACGCTGGCCGCGACGGGACTCGTTGTCGATGGGTCCGGCGTTGCGGCCCGAGCACGTCCGTATACTTGATCCATGTCTCGTCGATCAGCTCCAGCGGCTTCAGCCCGCAACACCCCACGAGACACAGAGACCAGCGCCCAGGCGGTGGCACGTTACGTCAGGCGGCTGGTCTTCGAAGGTGCCCTCACGGCGGGCCAGCGCCTGCCCCAGGACGATATCGCCGACGCAGTCGGCGTGAGTCGAATCCCCGTTCGGGAAGCGATCATCGCCTTGGAACGCGAGGGATGGGTGCATGTCGTACCGCACCGCGGCGCGTTCATCAACGCGCTCGATGATCAGGCGGTGCTCGATCGGTTTGCGCTGTACGGTCGCTTCTACGGCTTCGCCGTCACCCGCGCCCTGCAGAAGATGGCACCTGCCGATCTCGAGTCGTTGCGCAAGATCGCCGATCAACTCGCCAAGGTCTCGACGGCCGCCACGTTCGAGCGGGCCAACAACCAGTACATGAGCACCCTCGTGCGGCTCGCCGACTCGACCCGTCTGCGCGCCGTGCTGCGTTCGACCGCGCAGATCGTGCCCGGCAACTTCTTCGCCACGGTGCCGACCAGCATCGAGATCCAGAAACAGGGCATCGCCGCGATCCAGTCGGCGCTCGACGCGGGCGACGAAGCGGCCGCGGCAAGCGTCTTCGCCGACGTCGAGTACCGCCACGCGCTCGAGGTCATCAAGATGATGAACGCGCGCCGTCGCGCCCACGCATCACCGCGCCTCGCCAACACCGCCTCGACCGCGTGAGCCCCGCTGCGATCCCCCGGCAGGGCCGCCTGCGAACCCATCTTGTATACTTGATTCACTGCCGAGCAAAGGGGGCCCAATGAAGGCCGACGATCTCATTCTGATCAGTGTCGACGACCACATCGCCGAACCGGCAACGATGTTTGACGCGCACGTTCCGGCCAAGTACCGCGATCTCGCGCCGCGGGTCGTCACCGACGATCGCGGCATCGAGCAGTGGTGGTACGGGAACGTCAAGGGACGCAACCTCGGTTTGAACGCGGTGGCCGGCAAGTCACCGGAGATGTACAACATCGACGCCAGTCGCTACGACCAGATGCGTCCCGGCTGCTGGGATGTCCACGAGCGAGTCCGCGACATGAATGCGGGCGGCCAACTCGCCGGGCTCAACTTCCCCAACTTCACCGGCTTCTCCGGTCAGGTGCTGAACCAGGGACCGGATCGTGACATCAACGAGATCATGATCCGCGCCTACAACGACTGGCACGTGGACGAGTGGTGCGGCGCCTACCCCGGCCGCTTCATCCCGTGCGGCATCCTGCCCCTGTTCGACATCGAGCGTGCTGCCGCAGAAGTGCGTCGGCTGGCCGCCAAGGGTTGTCACGCCGTCACCTTTTCGGAGAACCCCGAAGCGCTCGGCATGCCGTCGATCCACTCGGGCGCTTGGGACCCGCTGTTCGCGGCCTGTTGCGAGACGGAGACGGTGCTGTGCTGCCATCTCGGCTCGTCCTCGCGCGCCGCGATGAGCTCGACCGACGCACCGGCAGGCGTGAACATGTCGGTGTCGTCGGCGGCATCTGTGTACACCCTCGTCGATCTGATCTGGGCCACGTTCTGGACCCGCTTCCCCACGCTGAAGTTCTCGATCACCGAGGGCGACATCGGCTGGATTCCGTACTTCCTCTGGCGCTGCGAGCACGTCAACGATCGGCATCGCGGCTGGATCCAGCACGACTTCACCCAGACCGGTGGTCCGACCCAGATCTTCCGCGATCACATCCTCGTCTGCTTCATCAAGGAAACCGTCGGCCCCGAGCTGCTGCACCACTTCAACATCGACAACGTCTGCTGGGAGTCCGACTTCCCTCACTCCGACGGCACCTGGCCTCATGCTCCGGAGGAGCTGTTGGTTACGCTCGCCGGCGTGCCCGACGACCAGATCAACAAGATCTCCCACGAGAACGCGATGCGTCACTACAACTTCGATCCGTTCCAGCACCGCGACCGGAGCCAATGCACAGCCGCTGCGCTGCGGGCCGAGTCACCCGACGTCGACGTGATCACGCGAGTGGGCCGGGCGGCCGACGAACGCGACCTCGAAGCGTGGCGACTCCTGACGACGAGGCGTTGATGGCGGGTCGACCCCCGTCGTCTCATCCGTACCATCAGGTCGCAATCGTTGGGGCGTACAACACCAAGCAGGCGCGGCGGTTGCCGGGTCAGACGATGCACTCGCTGCTCCTCGACGCGGTGTTCGGCGCATGCGCGGACGCGGGCGTCGATGTCAGCACGGTCGACGCGTTCGTTGGTCAGAACCCCGCCGAGCTGATCTACGACCTCGGTCTCGGCCCGGTCACGCGGGCGATGTCGAACCTCGGCATTCCCGCAATTCGCGACGCCGCTCATCTGATCACCACTGGTGAAGCGACGACCGTCGTCCTGGCGACCGCCGGGGCGGGGCTCCTGCTCAACGACGGTGCAACCGCGCCGTGGACCCGCCCGACGAACGAGCTGGTCGTCTCCTACGGCCTGTTCACGGCGGCCGAGTTCGCGCTGATGGCGCGCCGGCACATGCTCACCTACGGCACGACACCCGAGCAGCTGGCAACCGTCGCGGCGACGATCCGCAACAACGGTCATGTCCACCCCGACGCCGTGTACTCCGGGCGGGGACCGTTCACCGCCGCCGACATCCTCGCCTCACCGATGATCGCCGACCCCTTTCATCTCCTGGATTGCTCGATGACCAGCGAGGGCGGTTGCGCGATGGTGCTCACCCGCGCCGACATGGCCGCCGACACCCGCCACCGCCCCGTCTACATCCTCGGCTCGGCGTCCGACAGCTTCGGTCCCGCGTACAGTCAGGCACCCTCGTGGGACATGTGCGGCGCGACGAGCGGTGTTGCTCCGGGTGATGTTCCCGCCGGCTACGTCGGCCGCCGTGCCGCGCGGACGGTGTTCCGCCAGTCAGGGCTGGGGCCGGACGACGTCGATGTGTGCGAGTTCTACGATCCGTTCTCGTTCGAGATCATCCGCCAGCTGGAGGCGTTCGGGTTCTGCGGCGAGGGCGAAGGGGGCGAGCTGGTCATGGACGGAGCCATCGCACCAGGCGGGCGCTGGCCGGTGACAACCGATGGCGGCACGATGTCGTTCGGCCACTCCGGCATCAGCACCCAGCAGATCCAGCGCGTGATCCGCGGCGTGCAGCAGTTGCGCGGCACGTGCA
>Ga0075364_10000881_pt1 | contig 15843 bp, 15 predicted proteins | sample EndMetdeltDD1764_FD_71517 | JGI IMG/M metagenome (GOLD analysis project Ga0075364, IMG submission 71517) | Populus endosphere microbial communities from Tennessee, USA - Endosphere MetaG P. deltoides DD176-4 | ecosystem: Host-associated > Plants > Roots > Endosphere | place: USA: Tennessee...
GTGGTGGGCTCCTCGAGCCGGAACTCGCTGTCGCTCGCGGTCGGGTCGTCGGTCGGTTCGGCCGGGGTGGAGCAGCCGGTCAGGGCGAGCGCGGTGACGGTCGCGAGCGAGACGAGGAGTCCAGCCGCGCGACGGGTTTTCTGGGACATGGGATTCCTAACGGACGATGGAGGCACGGCAGGGGGGATCCGGCCGGCGCTCCGCTGCGAGGGGTAGTGCGCTCGGCGGATCCGGTCCGTCGGCAGCTCCGACGCTAGGCGGGCCTGATTTCCGTGACGTATCACCGTCGTAACGTCCGGTGGCGGTTTCGGCCCCGCGGTGTGTAACGCACCGCCCGGTGCGCGACTCAGGCCGAGCGACGAGCCTCGACCGGCGCCGACGTGCGGCGTTCGGCCCAGCGGGCGAGAGGTCCGAGCGCGGTGAGGAGGTCGCGGCCGGAGTCCGTCAGCCGGTAGTCGACCCGGGGCGGCGTCGTCGGGTAGACCGTCCGCAGGAGCAGCTCCTCGAGCTCGAGCCAGCGCAGCGTCTGGGTGAGCATCTTCTGCGAGATCCCGGGGACCTGCAGCAGGATCTCGGTGTAGCGCAACGGCCGGGACTCGAGGGCGCTCAGCAGAGCGACGCTCCACCGGTCGCCCACGCGGTCGAGGATCGCGCGGGGGATCACGGCGCGGGCTCCAGCACGGCGATCGGCGCGGCGGTGAACGCGCCCTTGAGCCGCCCGAGCAGGTCGAGGAACTGCCGCCGCTCGGTGAACCCCATGACGGATCCGATGAGCCGGTCGAGCGCGCTCTCCACGGTCACGAGCGATTCCGAGAACGCGAGGCGCCCCTCCCCCGTCAGGGAGACCAGCGCGGAACGACGGTCCGTGGGATGCGGCCGCCGTTCGGCGAGCCCGGCGCGTTCGAGGCGGTCGACCAGCTTGCTCGCGGCGCCGCCGGTGATCGCGAGGCGCTGGGCGATGTCGTTCACCCGGCTGGAGCCGCCCGCCTCGTGGATGACCCGCATCACCTCGAACCGCTCGAGAGGCAGGTCGTGGGCGGCGCGGACTCGGGCGTCGATCGCGTACCAGAGCTCGGTCTGGTAGCGCACGATCTCGCCGAAGATGTCGATCGAACGAGCCATGTGCACCCCAGTCAATTCCGCGGATGAATGTTCCGCGGAAACTATATCGCGCGTCGGCGTGGAGGGCCAGAGCCGAGATGGCGCGGGCGGAACGGGGAGCACCCGTCCCGCCCGCGCCATCGTCGCGGCCGATCCGTCAGAAGACGATGACCGGCTTGACCGTCACACCCGAGGCCGAGTCGGCGAAACCGACGTTGATGTCCTCGAGCTTGTAGGTGCGCATCAGCTTGTCCATCGGGAAGCGACCGTCCCGCCACAGGTCGATCAGCTTCGGGATGAACACCTGCGGCACCGAACTGCCCTGGATGACCGTCTTGAACGTCCAGCCCTTCACGAGCGACAGACCGATCTCGAACGACACCTCGGTGCCCGGGGCGGCGGCGCCGACGAGCGCGAGCGTGCCGCGCAGGCCGAGGGCATCCGCACCCTGACGCAGCAGCTCGGGCCGCGCGGTCGTGTCGACCACGTAATCCGCGCCCTTGCCGTCGGTGAGGCGCATGATCTCCTCGGTCAGGTCGACCTCGGTCGTGTTGATCGTGTCCGTCGCGCCGAGCTCCTTCGCGAGCTCGAGGCGAGCCGGATGGATGTCGACCGCGATGACCTTGCGGCAGCCCGCGACCCGGCCGGCCATGATGGCCCCCGAGCCGACGGCGCCGGTGCCCAGCACGACCAGCGTGCTGTTGAGCCCGGGCTTGAGCTCGTTGAGCACCGTCCCGGCCCCGGTCTGGATGCCGCAGCCCAGCGGGGCGACGATCTCCAGCGGCACGTCCTTGTCGATCTTGACGACGCTCTCCTCGATCACGTTGGCGTACGTGGAGAAGGAGGACTGCCCGAAGAAGTGCGACGAGATGACTTCGCCGTCCTTGCTCAGGGCGGTCGTGCCGTCGGTGCGGCGCCCGCCGAAGTCGGCGGCGAACAGGTTCTCGCAATAGGCCATCTGGCCCGCGCGGCACCGGTCGCAGCTTCCGCAGTAGGCGGCCGCGAGCAGCACGTGGTCACCCGGGTCGACACTCGTCACGGCACTGCCGACCGCCTCGACGACCCCCGAGCCCTCGTGACCGAGGACCGCGGGGAGCGGCGTGGGGTAGACCTGGTCGCGCACGATCGCGTCGGTGTGGCACACCCCGCTCGCGACCATCCGGACGCGCACCTCGTTCGGACGGAGATCGTCCAGCTCGAGCTGCTCGATGACGAGATCGGCTTTGGGTTCCCGCGCGACGGCGGCGGTGATCTGCATTCCCAACCTTCCGGAACCGGGGCTCAGAACGGGTACTGCTGGTCGGACGGCTCGATCGTGATCCACTTGAGTTCGGTGAACTCGTTGATCACGGCGCGCCCGTCGAACCGGCCGTAGCCACTGGCCTTCATCCCGCCGTACGGGGCCTGGGCGTCGTTCGCCACGGTGGCGCCGTTGACGTGCACGTGACCGGCGTCGATCTGCAGCGCGACCTGGAAGGCCCGGCCGGCGTCGCCGCCGAACACCGACGCCGCGAGGCCGTACTCGGTGTCGTTGGCGACCTGGATGGCCTCCTCGACGCCGTTGACCCGCACGACCGTCGTGATCGGGCCGAAGGTCTCCTGGTCGTAGATCGTCATGTCGGGACGCACGTGGTCGATGATCGTGGCGGGCATCGCGGCTCCGTCGGCGTGACCGCCGACGGCGACGTCGGCGCCCTTCGCGACGGCGTCGTCGATGAGCGCGTTGATCCGGGGTCCGGACTCGGCACGCACCATCGGGCCGACGATCGTCTCGGGGTCGCTCAGCGGGTCGCCCGACTTGATCTCCTTGGCCCGCGCGACGAACTTCGACACGAACTCGTCGGCGACCTTCTCGTCGACGACGAAGCGCTCGGTCGACATGCAGATCTGGCCCTGGAAGAGGAACGAGCCGAACACGGCCGCGTTGACCGCGCCGTCGATGTCGGCGTCGTCGAGCACCACGAACGGCGCCTTGCCGCCGAGCTCGAGCAGCGCCGGCTTGAGGTGACGCGCGGCCTTCTCGGCGATGATCCGACCGACCGGCGTCGAGCCGGTGAAGTTGACGCGACGCACGGCCGGGTGGGCGATGATCGCCTCGACGACCTGGTCGGAGTCCTCGGGCGAGCTGGTGAGGAAGTTGAGCACCCCGGCCGGCAGACCTGCCTGGTGGAAGATCTCGGCGATGATCGCGTGCGTGCGCGGGCTGGTCTCCGAGGCACGGAACACCACGGTGTTGCCGCACACGATCGGGTACGCGATGGCGCGCGCGGCGAGCACGCCGGCGCCGTTCCAGGGCGCCATGCTCAGCACGACGCCGGCGGCCTGGCGCACCGTCATCGAGACGGTGCCCGGCTTGTCGGTCGGAATCGTCTCACCCTGGATCTGGGTCGCGAGACCGGCGGCCTCGCGAAGCAGCTGCGTGGTGAGGAAGACGTTGAATCCGGCCCAGAGCTGGGCCGCGCCCACCTCGGACATCATCGTCTCGATGAATTCGCCGGCACGCGACTCGAGGATGTCGGCCGCCTTGAGCATGACCGCGCGACGCTCGCTCGGTCCCGAGTTCTTCCAGGTGGCGAACGCCTTCGAGGCGGACTCGACCGCGTCGATGGCGTCGTCGACGCTGGCGGCGGCGCCCTGCGTGACCACCGCGTCGGTCAGCGGATTGCGCCGCTCGAAGGTCTTGCCGGCGCGAGCGTCCCGCGTCGCGTTGTCGATGATGAGTTGCGTCTGCATCGGAACTCCCTGTCGTCGTTGACTGATTCCGTCGCGCCGCAGCGGCGCGACGATGTAACGGTAACACGACAGAGTGCGAGAGTGTGTTACATATTTTTCGGCCCGGAGACCGCGACCAGGGCGCGCTCGCCGACGACCTCGGCGACGTAGGCGGCCGCCGCCGGCGCGAGCACATCGTGCAGCGAGAGGAACAGGTCGTGCGCCGCGGCGCCCTGCCATCCCGGCGGACGGAGCTCGACCGGGAGCGACGGGTCGCGGAACGGGAAGTGCCGATAGGTCGACACCAGTTCGATGCGGGCGATGAAGGCGGCCCGTCCGTCGAGCGACGACGCCGACTCGGCCAGCGCCCGGTGACCCGACATGAAGTGCCGGTAGTCGCCGTTCAGCTCCTCGAGGTCCCAGCACCGCCGAGCGAGAGACCGGTCCTCGTCGGCGTCGTCGGTGCGCACCTCCATCACGTCGATGTCGACCGCGGGGAACTCGGCCCGGAGGGCGAGCGCGTGGGCGCGCTGGCGACGCGGCGAGAGCCAGGTGGACGGGGTCAGCGGGCCGAAGCCGAGCCAGGAGAGGCGCTTCTTCAGCTGCTCGCGCAACGCCCGGTCGCTTTCCGGGAGCTGGAACACCAGTTGGGTCCACCAGCCGTCCCAGTCGTGCTGGTACGACTCGAAGATGCGGCCGCGCCCCTCGTCGAGGATGTCGACCAGGTGGTCGCTCAATCGGTACAGCGTCTCCCGGCCGATCCGTCGCGTCGTGAACCACCCCTCCTGCTTCAGGCGCGACAGCGTCATGCGGGAGGTCGCCGGCTCGATGCCGACGGCCCCGAGCATGCTGACGAGATCGCCCGCGCGCACCTCGGTGCCGACGATCGCCAGGTAGTCGCCGAAGATGTCGAGGATGAGCGACCGCGGCTTCACGTCTCTCCCCCTCTCCCGGGGATGACGCCCGGATCCCCCATCGTAGAGCGCGCCGTCACCCCACCGACGCGAGCCGTGCCGCCACGTCTTCGCGCAGCGCCCGCTTGTCGATCTTGCCGACCTTCGTCAGCGGGATCGCCGGCAGGATCTCGAGGCGCTCCGGCAGCTTGAAGGCCGCGAGCCCCTCGGCCGACATGAAGTCGCGGACGGCGTCGAGCGACAGTTCCGCGCCCGGCTTGAGAACCGCGCACAGGCACAGTCGCTCGCCGAGGGACGGATCGGGCATGCTCACCGCGGCGACCAGGTCGACGACGTCGAGTCGGTAGACGACGTTCTCGACCTCCTCGGCGGAGATCTTCTCGCCGCCGCGATTGATGATGTCCTTGTCGCGCCCGTGCACGACGAGGTTGCCGTCGGGGCGCCGGGAGACGATGTCGCCCGAGCTGTACCAGCCGTCGACGAAGGAGCGCGCGTTGTGCTCCGGCGCGAGGAAGTAGCCCCGGGGCGTGTAGGGGCCGCGCGTCAGGATGAGACCCGGCTCGCCGTCGGGGACGTCGCGTCCCTCGTCGTCGACGATCCGCACCTCGTCACCGGGCGACACCGGGCGCCCCTGGGTGCGGTGGATCACGTCGTCGGGGTCGTCGAGACGGGTCACGTTGATGAGACCCTCGGCCATCCCGAACACCTGCTGCAGCGTCGCCCCCAGTTCCGGGCGCACCCGGGCCGCGATCTCGTCGGGCATCCGGGATCCCCCGACCTGCAGCACCCGCAGGCTCGCGAGGTCGTCCCCGCCGACCTCGCGCTGATGCTCGAGCCAGCGCTGGGCGATCGCGGGCACCGCGGAGGCGATCGTCACGCCCTCGCGCCGGATCGTCTCGAAGCCGCGCACCGGCTCGGGGCTCGGCAGCATGACGGCGGTCCCGCCGGCGAAGAAGGTGCCGAGGACGCCCGGGCAGGCGAACGGGAAGTTGTGACTCGCGGGCAGCGTGCCGAGGTACACGGTGTCCTCGTCGACGCCGCTCGCCGCGGACGTGGCCTTGACGTTGTACGCGTAGTCGTTGTGGGTGCGGGTGATCAGCTTCGGCAGGCCCGTCGTGCCGCCCGAGAGCAGGAAGCACGCGGGCGCGTCGGGATGCGGCGCGACCGCGTCCATCCGTTCCCGGGCCCCGGGCTCGGTCGCCGGGGCGAGGAGCGCGTCGAGGTCGACCGCGTCGCCGCGCGTCGAGCCGGAGACGAGCACCCAGCGCACCGACGGCGTCGCCGCCGCGATCTCGTCGGCGAGCGCCTGGTGGTCGAACCCCTTGATCTGGTCGGGCACCACGAGCGCGACCGCCTCGGCGTGCGCCGCGAGGTGCGTCAGCTCGTGCTGGCGATGGGCCGGGAGCGCGAGGACGGGGATGATCCCCGCCCGGAAGCAGGCGAGCGAGAAGACGACGAACGGCCAGTCGTTGGGCAACTGCACGAGCACGCGGTCGTCGGGCCGCAGGCCGAGGGCGAGCAGCCGCTCGGCGCCGGCATCCATCCGGTCGATCAGTTCGGCGTACGTCATCCGCACGTCGCCGCTGACCAGCGCGACCTTCTGCGGGTGCCGGTCCGCCGACTCGAGGATGTGCTCCCCGAGCGTGCGGTCCTCCCAGTAGCCCGCCCGGCGGTAGGCCTCCGCGAACTCCGCGGGCCAGGGCACCACGCCCTGGGATGTCGGTGTGCTCGTCATCGCGCACTCCCCTCTTCCTCATCGTGCCGCGGGATCACGACGGCGTCGAGGGCCACGAGGCCCTCCGCCGTCGCGCGCAGCGGGTTGATCTCGATCTCGGCGACGGACCCGGAGTCGACGAGCCCCCCGAGCACCGCGACGATGCGTCCCAACTCGGCCCGATCGACGACCGGCCCTCCCCGGTAGCCGTCCAGCAGGCGTCGCGCGGCCAGGTCGTCCACCATGGCCGCCGCCGCGTCGGTCCCGAGCGGGGCGCTGCGGATGGCGACGTCGCCGAGCACCTCCGTGGTCGTCCCGCCGAGTCCGGCGACGACGACGGGGCCGAACACGGGGTCGAGGCGCGCGCCGACCACGAGGTCGAGGCCCGAAGCCGCCATCGATTCGACCAGGTAGACGACCGGGGCGGTGCGGCCGAGGGCCGCCCAGGCGGCGTCGAGCGCGTCGAGCGCCCCGTCGAGCGCCGTGACCGACTCCACGCCGAGCACGACCCCGCCGACATCCGACTTGTGCAGGATCTCGGGGTCGACCAGCTTGACCGCGACCCGGCCGCCGAGTTCGGCGAAGGCCCGGTGGGCGGCGTCACGGTCGCCGCAGCGACGGCGGGACGGCGTCGCGATGTCGAGGTCGTCGAGCAGATCCTTGCCGCGCACCTCGTCCCAGAGCCCGCCGGCGTCGAACCGCGCGGCGGTCACGACGGGCGATCCCGTCCGGTGCGCCTGGCGCCGCATGTCCTCGGCGACGGCGGCGACTCCCTGGGCGAGCCGGGTCGGGCCGCGCACCAGCGCGAGATCGCCCCGCGTCGCGGAGGCCCGCGACGCCGCGACGTCGGCGGCCGGCCCGTCGACGCCGAGGACGATCGGCGTGGCCGCGTCGACTCCTGCTCCCGCGGTCGCGCCGGGCAGATCGACGACGGGTTCGGTGATCGCGTAGACGGCCACGATGTCGACGCCGGGATCGTCGGCGACGGCCCGCACGATGGCCGGGAAGGTCTCCCCCGGCCGGCCGGTGTCGACCGGGTTCGCCTGGTAGGTGATCGGGGGGAGGAGCCCGCCGATCACCGACTGCGTCGCGTCGGACAGCCGCGGCACCTCGATGCCGGCCGTCGCGAGCGCGTCGGCGATGATGAGGCCCGGGCCGGCCTGACCGGTGATCAGGCCCACGCCGGGGGCGCGGTTCGGCGCCCCCCGTCGGGAGGAGAGCGCGGTCGCCGCGGCGACCGCCTGCTCCTCGTCGTCGGCGAGCACGGCGCCCGCCTGACGCAGCACGGCACGTGTCGTGCGCCACGAGGTGGCGAGCGCGCCGGTGTGCGACTGGGCGAACTCCGAGACGTCGTTGCGGCCGACGACGAGGGCGACGACGGGCTTGACCGCGGAGAGCTCCTCGACGGCGGCGATCAACGCGCGCCCGTCGGGAACGGTCTCGACGTGCAGGATGACCGCTCGTGTCTGCTCGTGCCCGGCCAGGTAGCGCAGCACGTCGGGGGCGGTGACATCCTGCCCCGCTCCGACGCCCACCCCGAGGCTCACGCCGGCGCCGTGCTCGCTGAGCTGGAAGGAGAGCACGTGGTTGACGCCGCCGCTCGCCGCGACGACGGCGACCGAGCCGGGGCCGAACTCCCGCACGCCGGGCACGAAGCTGGCGAACAGCGACGCGCGCGGGACGAAGAATCCCGAGGTGTTCGGGCCGAGCAACCGGATGCCGGTCTCGTCGACGACGTCATCGAGGTCGGCCGCGTAGCCCACCCCCGCGCCGCCGGCCTCGGCGAAACCTCCGGCGCAGACCAGGGCGGCGCGCACGCCGACGGAGGCGCTTTCTCGCAGGGCGTCGGCCGTGATCGACGCCGGCACGCACATCACGGCGAGATCGACGGCCGAGCCGGCCGCCGCGACCGCCTCGGTCACGGACGGGAACATGCCCGGCGACGGGCGGCTGTTGACGAGGTGCACGGCCCCGGCGAAGGAGGCGAGCGAACTCGCCATCGCGTGGCCGAGCTTCCCCGGGCTGCTCGAGGCGCCGACCACGACGACGCTGCGCGGTTCGAACAGCGCCGCGAGGTCAGACATCCGCGTGTCCCCGGGTCGCGACGGCGTCGGCGCGGCCGGAGAGGATGAGGGTCGCGACCTCCGAGTCGCTCAGCGCGTCGTCGACGATGACCGCGACCCGGCCGTGCACGAGGCGCGCCCGCTCGGCGACGAGACTCCGGGTGACCGCGGATCCGCCCTCGACGACGACGACGGGGCGCGCGTCGGCCGGCGCCAGCAGCGCGGCCGCGCGTTCGTCGCGGGGGGCGGTGAGCACCTCGACCCGCTCGGCGGGCAGCACGGTCCCGGCCGCGTCGGCGAGCGAGCCGCCGGCGAGCACGAGGCGCCGACCGACGTTGCCCGAGCCGACCGCCAGCGGGCTGTCGAGCGGGGCCGCCCCGTGGCGCACGAACCAGTTCGCGTCGACCCGGTCGGCGAGCGCCGGATCGCGTCGCCGGATGCGGTCGATGTCGATGCTGCGGGAGAAGAAGTGGAACGCGAAGTCCAGGGGCTCGAGGTGGTCGACGTAGAAGCCGAAGTGCTCCCACCAGCTCAGACTCGGGCCGGCGGCGTCCTGGATGCGGGCGACCTCGGGCTGCCGTTCGGCCTCGTAGCGCTCGAACGCGCGCTCGAGATCGGTCGGCGTCGCGGCGATCTCCCGGGCGAGGACGATCGCGTCCTCCATCGCCATCTTCGTGCCGGAGCCGACCGAGAAGTGCGCCGTGTGCACGGCGTCCCCGAGCAGCACGACGTTGCCGGCGTGCCAGGTGCGGGTGCGGCGGGTGCGGAAGTTGCCCCAGCGCGAGTTGTTGCCGACCAGATCGGCGCCCTGGATGTCGTCGCGGAACAGCTCGCGCAGATAGGCGTGCGAGATCGGGTCCGACGCGCCGGGCGGGGCGGTGACATCGAAGGCGTCGAGACCGGCCGCGCGCCAGGTGTCCTCGTCGGTCTCGACGATGAACGTGCTGAGCCCCTGACCGATCGGGTAGGCGTGAGCGGCGAAGTTGCCGTGCTCGCTCGGCCGGTGCAGGAAGCTGAGCCGGTCGAAGAGGTGGGTCGTGCCGAACCAGATGAACTTCGCGATCGCGGTCTCGACCGTCGACCCGAGGGCCGGTTCGAGCTCCTCGCGGATGCGCGAGTTGGCACCGTCGGCCCCGACGACGATGTCGAAGTCCGCGAGGTCGGCGAGCGAGCGCACCTCGGTGCCGAAGCGCAGGTCGACGCCCGCGTCGATCGCCCCCTGCTGGAGGAACCGCAGGAGGATGCGGCGGTGCACCGCCGCCATCCCGTTGCCGGCGAAGGTGGCCGACTCGCCGCGCACCGAGACCGCGAGCGAATCCCAGTGGACGCCGTCGCGGCCGAGCGCGTCGCGCAGCACCGGGTCCGCCGCGTTGATCCGGTCGAGGGTGCGGTCGGAGAACACCACCCCGAACCCGAACGCGTCGCCCGGCTGGTTGCGCTCGAGGACCGTCACCTCGATGTCGGGCCGAGCGCGCTTGAGGAGAGTTGCGAAGAAGAGCCCGCCTGGACCGCCGCCGAGGCAGGCGACACGAATCGTCATCGATTTGTTCCGTCTCGTCTGGTCTCGCCATTATGCAACACTTTCTCGCGCATCGCCACGCAAACGTCACACAACGGGATCCCGGCGTCAGCCTCCGGGGACGGGCGGCAGCTCGGTGACCTCGCCGAGGGTCGTGTACCGGGGGCCGGCGAGGCGTCCGAGCGGACGCAGGAGCCCCGTGTCGATCCGGGTGCCGTCCAGGATGTCGTCGCGGATGTGCCACGCCACCACCCGGCCCACGACGAACTCCCCGCCGGTCGGGCTGAATTCGATCGTGCGCTCGTGGACGCACTCCATGCTGATCGGCGCATCGGCGAGCCGCGGGACGCCGACCTTCACGGAGGCGGCCGTCGCGAGGCCCAGCCGCTCCGTCTCGCTGGTCTCCGGGCCGAACCACTCGGAACTCGCGTGGAGGTCCGCGAGCATCCCGTCGTGCGCGATGTTCACGACGTAGTCGCCGTCGCGCTCGATGTTGCGGATCGTGTCCTTCCGCGCGTCACGGCGGCGGTTGACGGTCATGCCGAGCATCGCCGGATGCTGACTCACCCAGGCGAACGAACTGAACGGAGCGAGGTTGAGCGGCCCCGGCGGCCGGCCCGAGGTGACCCAGGCGATCGGCCGGGGCACGACCGAGCCCACCAGCAGTCGGTAGGTGGCGGCCGCATCCAGACCCTCGGCGTCGACGTACACCGCGGTCAGCCGGCTTCCGCGCGCGACGTGGATCCGGGGCGGCGCGCGTCGAGCACGAGGCCGAGCAGGCGCCGGAGCTCCCCGCGCTCGGATTCGCTGAGCCCGTCGGTGAGCACGTGCTCCACCGCCTCGACGTCGGGTCGCAGCCGCTCCAAGCTGGCGGCGCCGCGCGCACTGAGCTCGAGCGTGTTGCGGCGACGGTCGCCCGCATGCCGGCGGCGCTCGATGAGCCCGTTCGCCTCCAGCCGGGCGACGAGGTCCGCGATCGTGCTCCGGTCGAGGTCGAGCTCGTCGCCGAGCTCGCGCTGACTGGCACCCGGCCGACGGGCGAGCACGGCGAGGACGCCGAACTGCACGCTCGAGATCGTCGGCGAGACGTGCTCCTGCCAGGCCGCGACGTGGGCCTGCTGGGCGCGCCGGATCAGGAAGCCGGTGAAGGTGAGCGGCTCGGGAGCCTCGTCCATATTCGCCCGTCGTCGATCTCGCAGAAGGTCACAGCCATTCTGGTGCCTTCGGCGGCGTCTCGCCCTCGGCCGTGAGCACCCCCCGGGTGGCGCGGCCGATCCCCCAGGCGACCAGGTCGACGGCGCTCCCGCGCACGACGAGCCCGTCGCCCGAGCCCAGGATGCTGTAGGTCGCGTCGCGATCGATCGGCTCGAGCAGGATGTCGGGGGCGCCGTCGGCGCGCTTGCGCCGCCACACCTTCACCAGGTCCTCGAGCAGGGCGTCGATCAACTCCGGCGGGAAGTCGGCCACCCGACCGCCGTTGTCGAGGTCGACCGCGTGGATCCACACCTCGCGGGTGCGCATCCAGACCGTCTCGGCCGCGGGCACGAGACGGCCCTGCGCGGTGCGCACCTCGTGCGCCCACGCGTCCTCGGGCAGGTCGCGCCACTCGACGTTGAGGTGCACCGCGGCGTGCGCGGCGAGATTGCGCAGAGCTTCGACCGGAAGCGTCGCGCCGAACGCGATCTCCTCGGCCCGCTGGGTCGGCGAGTCGTACATCGGCGTCTCGACCCCGGTTCGCGCCCACTCGACGAGCCGGGCCACGGCACGGGCGTTGAACCCGACGTGCGCCACCAGGTGGCGCCGGGTCCAGCCCGGAAGGAGCGACGGCGCCTCGAAGTCGGCGTCGCGGAGCTCGTTCAGCTTGCGCGCCCAGAACGCCTGCCCCCGCCGCATCAGCAGCAGCGCGCGGGCCAGCTCCGGGTCGCTGACGTTGTCGGTGCGTCCCGCCATCTCAGCGCTCCGCGCGCACCGCGTTGCGGAGCAGCCCGATGCCGGAGACCTCGGTCTCGAGCACCGAGCCCGGCGCGAGGTAGCGCGGGGGCTTCCGCGCATGCCCGACCCCGCCGGGCGTTCCGGTGGCGATGACATCCCCCGGGGCGAGGCTCACGATCGAGGAGATGTAGGCGACGAGGGCCGCGGGGCCGAACACGAGGTCGTCGGTCGGGGTCGACTGCACGGTCTCACCGTCGACCCGGCAGCTCAGCACCGAGTCCGCGTCGAACTCGTCGGCGGTGACCAGCACCGGCCCGAACGGGGCGGTGGCCTCGAACGTCTTGCCCTGGAACCATTCGGGCGTGCGGTACTGGAAGTCGCGCATCGTGACGTCGTTGATCACCGAGTACCCGGCGATCGCCGCGGCGGCGGTGGCTTCGTCCGCCCGGCGCACGGGCGCCCCCACGACGACCGCGAGCTCCGCCTCCCAGTCGACCGCGTCGGCGGCGTCCGACGGCAGCACGATCGGGTCGTACGCCCCGATCAGCGCCTCGGGGTACTTCGCGAACAGGGTCGGGAACTCGGGCAGCTCGCGCCCCATCTCGAGGATGTGCGTGCGGTAGTTGAGTCCGACGCAGACGATCTTCGACGGCCGCGGGACGACCGGCGCCCACTCGGCGTCGGCGATCTCGGCGAGCGGCCGCCGCGGACCGGACGCGCCGGCGGCGACGTCACGCCACCGCGGGTCGGCGAGCAGCGCGCCGACGTCGGCGACCCCGTCGATCGTGACGACGTCGTCGCCGTCGACCCGGACGGCGGTCGTCCCCGTCGGCGTGCGGAGGGTGGCGAGACGCATCAGACCCCGTCCTGACCGGGCAGGTAGGTGCGCGTGAAGCCGAGGCGGTCGATGATCGGACCGTCGTTGAACCGGAAGAGGTCGAAGTCGGTCTCGGCGCGCAGCGTCCAGGACACCCAACTGGGCACCGCGAACAGGTCGCCCTTGAACAGTTTGTGCTCCTCGCCGTTCAGCAGCACCGAGCCCTCGCCCTCGAACACCTGCCAGACGGAGGACCCGACCTCGTGACGCACGGCCGTCTCGACGCCCGCCCGCAGGCGGTGGAACTCGCACCGGATGGTCGGCATGACGTCGCCGCCGGTCGTCGGGTTCGTGTACCGGATGGCGGCGTGCCCCTGCTCGACGGTCGCCGGATAGCCCTCGTCCTCGAGGCGGAGCTGCTCGCGCAGCGCCGCGTCGGTGTGCTCCCACCGGTAGGCCGAGAGCGGCGAGCTGACCTTGGCGTCGAGGCCGGAGAGCGGTCGCAGCCCGGGATGCGCCCAGAGTCGCTCGGCGCGCGAGACGTCGGGCGAGGCCTCGTCGGTGACCCGCTCCGAGCCGAACTCGAAGAAGCCGACGTCCGTGTAGTTGGAGAACGGGATGTCGAGCCCGTCGATCCAGGCCATCGGGTTGGCGGTGTCGTTGTGGTGGCCGTGGAAGTTCCAGCCGGGGGTGAGCAGCAGGTCGCCGCGGCGCATCGCGACGGGGTCGCCGTTGACGACGGTCCACACCCCTTCGCCTTCGACGACGAAGCGGAACGCGTTCTGGCTGTGCCGGTGCTCGGGCGCCGTCTCGTGACCGCCGAGGTACTGGATGGCGCACCACAGGGTGGGGGTCGCGTACGCGGTGCCGGGCAGGCCCGGGTTGGCGAGGCCGATCGCGCGGCGCTCCCCGCCGCGGCCGACCGGGACCAGTTCGCCCGAACGCTCGGCGATGTCGAAGAGCGTCTTCCAGCGCCAGACGTGCGGGATCGCAGCCGGGCTCGGCGTGAGCGGCATGAGGTCGTCGCGCTGGGTCCAGAGCGGTGCCATGTGGTTCGCGTCGAAGTCGCGGTAGAGCTGCTCGAGCTCCGGGCTGTCGGCTGTGCCGTCCATCTGATGCATGTCGAACCTCCTCGTCCTGCTGACAACAGTCAGTACACCAACGGTATAGTCAGGGCACCAACGATTGCAATGCGGGAGTCGGGAGGAGCGAGCATGACCCGTCGCGTCGGCCGCACCGCCGCCCTGTGGCTCGCCCCGAGTGCCCTCGGCGTCGGCCTCTTCTTCCTCGCCCCGCTCGCCGTGCTCGTCTGGCTCACCACCCAGAGCTGGGATCTGCTCGCGCCGCCGTCCTGGGCCGGCGCCGGGAACCTCGCGATCCTCGGCGACGGCGGGCTCCTGCGAGCGCTGCTGGCGACGGTCGTGATCGGAGCCCTCGCGCTCGCGATCGAACTGCTCGGAGGCTTCGCCCTCGCCCACGTGCTGACCTCCGGCGCGCCCGGAAGCGCCGTGCTGCGCACCCTCCTGCTGCTGCCCTGGCTCACCGCCCCCCTGGCCGTCGGGGTCGTCGCGCGCTGGGTCGTCGCCCCGAGCGACGGGCTGCTCGCCCACCTCGTCGGAGCTCGCGTCGACCTCGTCGCCGACCCGGTCGCGGCACCGGTGATCGTCGCCCTCGCCGTCGCCTGGCAGGGCACCGGGTTCGCCGCCCTCGTCTACGCGGGCGCCCTCGCGGCCGTGCCGCGGGAGGTGCGCCTCGCGGGTTCTCTCGACGGGCTCGGCCGGTGGGGGGTGGCCTGGCGACTCGACTGGCCGATCGTCGCGCCGACCACCGCGTTCCTCGCCGTCGTCGGGGTCGTGCAGGTCTTCGGCCTCTACGACCTCGTCGTCCCGCTCACCGGCGGCGGCCCCGACCGCGCGACCGAGACGGTCGCGATGCACATCGTGCGCGCCGCCTGGGAGCGCTTCGACGTCGGGGGCGCCGCCGTCCTGGCCGTCGCGGTCGTGGCCGTCGAAGCCGTACTCGTCGCCGCGATCCTGCGCCGCACCGCGGGACGCCTCCGATGACCCGCCGCCGGGAATCCCGGGTCGCCGGCACCGTGGTCGCCGTCGCCGCGACCGCGCTCACCGTCGGTCCGCTCCTCGCGATCGGCCTGCTGGCCTTCACCGGACCCGACCAGTTCGCGCGGGACGGCCTCGGCATCCCGTCGCCCTGGACGCTGGAGAACTTCGCCGCGCTGTTCGCCGACCCGGCGACGATGCTGCGCCCGCTCCTGCTGACCACGGCGGTCGCGGCGATCCTCGCCGTCGTGCAGACGGCGACCGCGGTCCTCGCCGCCTACGTCTTCGCCCGCCTGGAGTTCCGCGGCCGCGACGCCCTGTTCGCGGTCTACCTCGCCTCCTACCTCGCCCCGCCCGTGGTCACCTTCCTGCCCCTCTACTCGGCCTTCGCGGCCGCCGGGCTGATCGGCACGTTCTGGGCGCTCGTGCTGCCGTTCGCGCTCGCCTCGCCCTACGCGATCCTGTTGCTGCGTCAGGCGTTCCGCGCGATCCCGGCCGAGATCCTCGACGCGGCCGAGCTCGACGGCGCGGGCCACGCGACGGTCCTGCGCGCCGTGGTGGTGCCGCTCGCCCGACCCGCGATCGCCACCGTGCTGCTGGTCGCCGCCGTCTCGGCGTGGAACGCGTACCTGTGGCCCCGGCTGGCGGCCGGGGTGCGGTTCCCGCAGGTGCAGGTCGCGATCGGGTCGCTGCAGAGCCAGTACGACAGCAACTGGACGCTCGTGATGGCCGGCACGGTGCTCGCGGTGATCCCGCCGCTGCTCGCCGCCGTCGTCGTCCAGCGCCCGTTGCGTCGTGCGCTCGAACTCCAGGCGGGCTCGTGAGCGCGCGTCGGCGGATGCTCCCGGCGGTCGCCGTCGCGACCCTCGTCGCCGGGGTGCTGACGGCGTGTTCGGAGCCCGTCGACGACGGCGACCTGGGGATCCCAGAGGCGCAGCGTCAGGTCGCCGTCGTCGACGGGCTCCGAACACGCCGTCAGCACCCCGGCGACGAGGGTCGCGACGGCGACCGCCG
>Ga0075364_10000882_pt1 | contig 15836 bp, 17 predicted proteins | sample EndMetdeltDD1764_FD_71517 | JGI IMG/M metagenome (GOLD analysis project Ga0075364, IMG submission 71517) | Populus endosphere microbial communities from Tennessee, USA - Endosphere MetaG P. deltoides DD176-4 | ecosystem: Host-associated > Plants > Roots > Endosphere | place: USA: Tennessee...
GTCCAGTCGATGCGGGTGTGAGGCAGCGTCGCTTTTGCCAGCCCGGCGACAATCGCCGGCTCCGAGCGCAGCTCAGGCGAGGCGGGTTTGAGCTTGCCGGACGAGGCATGAACCATCGACATTGAATCTTCTACCGTGATGGACTGGCGGCCCGTTTGCTGCATATCCAGCTCCGTGCGCCCAAGGCAGGGGAACAGCCAGGTCTGTTTCGCCGTCAGGAGATGTGTGCGGTTAAGCTTGGTGCCGACGTGGACGCTCAGATCGAGGCTGCGCATCGCCGGGAAGGCGCGCGCGTGATCGGGCATGGCGACGGCAAAATTCCCGCCGAGACAGATCATCGCCCTGGCGCTGCCGTTGATCATCGCTTCGGTGGCCTGCACCGCGTCGTGGCCGTGCGCCGCAGGCGGCGTAAAGCCAAACACCTCGTTAATTTTGCCAAGAAACGCCGCCGTCGGTTTTTCCGAGATCCCAACGGTGCGGTTTCCTTGAACGTTCGAATGGCCGCGCAGGGGGCAAATCCCCGCGCCGGGTTTGCCAATATTGCCGCGCATCAGCAGCAGGTCGGCAATCAGACGCACGTTGGAGGTGCCTTTGTTGTGCTGGGTGATGCCCATGCCGTAGGTGATGATGGTGGCGTTGGATTTGGCATAGGCCTCTGCGACCTGGTGGAGATCCTGGCGCGACAGGCCCGATTCGCGCTCAATCGACGCCCAGCTTGTCGCCTGGATATCCTCCGCAAAGTCATCGAAGCCCTGGGTATGTGTGGCGATAAAATCGGTATCCAGCGCGTTTTCAAACGCCAGCAGATGTTTAGCGATGCCTTTCAGCGCGGCAGCATCACCGCCCGCTTTCACCTGGAAATAGGTCGAGGCGATATCGGTGGAGCTGTAGGTCGCCATCTCCATCACGCTTTGCGGATCGGCAAATCGCTCCAGCGCGCGCTCACGCATCGGGTTGAGCACGATAATCGGCACCTTGCGGCGGGCCAGCTCGTGCAGTGTCCCCATCATTCGCGGGTGGTTAGTGCCGGGGTTATGGCCGATTGAAATCACAAGCTCGGTGTTATCAAAATCGTCGAGCGACACGGTTCCTTTGCCAATCCCAATGGAGCGCGGCAGACCGACGCTGGTGGCTTCATGGCACATATTGGAACAATCAGGAAAATTATTGGTGCCCAGTTCGCGGGCAAACAGCTGAAACAGGAACGCCGCTTCGTTGGAGGCGCGTCCGGAGGTGTAAAACTCGACCGCATCCGGCGGGAGTTCGCGCAGTATTTCGCCAATGCGTGCAAACGCCTGTTCCCATTCGACCGGGCGGAAGGTGTCGCTCTCCCGGTGATACTCCATCGGGTGCGTCAGACGACCATAGCCTTCGAGTTCGAAATCGCTTTTTGCCAGCAGGGAAGTCACCGTATTTTCGGCGAAAAACGCCGGGGTGACGCGTTTGCTGGTGGCTTCCCAGGTCACGGCTTTGGCACCGTTTTCGCAGAACTGGAAGGTGGATTTATGCTCTTTGTCGGGCCATGCGCAGCCGGGGCAGTCAAATCCGTCAGGCTGGTTGGTGCGAAGCAGGGTCGCGGGGGCATCGAGGGTGTCCATCTGCGTGCGAACGGCGATGGCGGTGGCTTTCAGCGCCCCCCATCCCCCGGCAGGACCATCATAGTGCCGGATTCCTGGAACCGAGCGGCGTTTGTTATTCATGTAAGCTCCGACTATGTCGATCGATGGATCAATTCTACACCGTTGGAGTTAACGAAATAACAACAAATAATCATCATTTTTATGATGATTGAAGGCGTGCGGGTGAGAGGGTCGGTATAGCCTGGGCGGCTATACCGAGGGGGGGGTTAGCTGCGAATAAACGCCAGAAGATCCTGGTTAATCAGGTCAGCATGGGTGGTGTGCATCCCATGTGGCAGGCCCGGATAGACCTTGAGAGTGCTGTTGCTGAGAAGCTCGTCCTGAAGCAGGCTCGCATTTTTATACGGCACGACCTGGTCATCATCGCCCTGCAAAATCAGGGTAGGGACGGTGATAGCCTTCAGATCGTCGGTCTGGTCGGTTTCTGAAAACGCCTTGATACCTTCGTAGTGCGCCTTCGCGCTGCCGATCATTCCTTGTCGCCACCAGTTCTGAATGGTGCCCTGTGAGATCTCCGCGCCCTCCCGGTTAAAGCCGTAGAACGGGCCTGTCGCGACATCAAGATAAAATTGTGCGCGGTTGGCGGCCAGCGCCTGGCGGAACCCGTCAAAGACCTCAATCGGCGTGCCGCCCGGGTTCTCCGGCGTTTTGACCATTAACGGCGGTACGGCGCTGATCAACACCGCTTTCGCCACGCGCCCCTGCGGCTGACCATATTTTGCGACATAGCGCGCAACCTGGCCGCCGCCCGTCGAGTGCCCGATATGCACCACATTTTTCAGATCCAGATGTTCCACAACGGCGGAGACATCGGCGGCGTAGTGATCCATATCGTGCCCGTCGCTGACCTGGCTTGAACGCCCGTGGCCCCGGCGGTCGGACGCCAGCACGCGATAGCCTTGCGCCAAAAAGAACAACAGCTGGTTATCCCAGTCGTCAGCGCTCAGCGGCCAGCCGTGGTGGAAGAAGACAGGCTGCGCCTCTTTTGGTCCCCAGTCTTTATAGAAGATCTCAACGTTATCTTTGGTGGTGACAAATGACATGATTGAACCTCTCGGGTGGAGTGAAAGGAGATGGATAATTCAGGTTGATGTGCAAACAGGTGGTAAATAACAACATCCAAGTCTAGTTGAGAATGTCACCGCGTGCCGGAATTCTGCGGCTGGCTTGATGGCTTCGCTTGTGAAAATGTTCTTCAAATTTAGTCCGTTATCTTTGCTTAGTTAAAATCCAGCAACCTTAACCTGATGAATTTATAACGGTAATTCACTCGGGGCATGCTAAAGGTGGTAGCACCGATCAGACTAAACAGAGAGTGTTCAATGAAAACCTCAATTGCGAGCGTGGTGGCAGACCTGCCGGATGTCTGGCGTTCGCGCGTGCTTGGCACCGTCGGGAACGCCAATATAAAAGTGCTAAAGATGGGCGGGGAGGGACTTCCAGCCGAGGCGCATGATGATTTCGACGAACTGCTGCTGGTGCTGGACGGTGAGCTGCCGCTGGTGGTGGAGGAGCGGCACTTTACCCTGAAAGCCGGGGAGTTCTTTTTTGTGCCGAAGGGGGCGAAGCATTCCGTGCCGGAAGGGAGTTTTGGGGTACTGGTGGTAGTGGACGTGGGGCGGTAGTAAAAGCCCGCCCCGAGCGTTAACATCAACCCGGCCCCTCACTTCCCGCCGCCAGCAGCGGGACCACAACGCGGCTGATAGGGACAGGAATACCATGCTTTTCGCCATAACGCAGGATCACACCGTTGCGAATATCCCACTCCAGCGGACGATTGGCCTGACGGTCGGCGAGAATTGACGTGCCTAAATCCGCCGGGGCACGATGAAAACCCTCAACGATCTCGTGCGGAACGTTATCGCCGAGCGATGCGCCTTCTGCCCGCGCCACGGCCAGGCATTCGCGCAGGTACGCCAGTGCCAGCTCCGTGATATCTTGCCGCGAGAACATCCCTGCACGGCGGTTCGCCAGCACCATCAGGCCCGCGACGGCATTCTGCAACAGCTTACGCCAGGCGATGGAGACAAAATCCGCTGACAATTCTACCGCGCAGCGCGTCTCGCTCAGCGCATCGCTGATCCGTGCTGCCTGCGGGATAGCGGGGAGGGTCAGGCGCGGTTTAGCGCGCAGCCACACGGAGGCGTCCGGCTCGCGCTGAGCCGGGAACCAGACCACCGACGGGACGACCACAGCACCGTTAACGTAAGGTTCGAGCTGCGCTTTTTGCTCAACGCCATTCTGCAACGCACAGACGACGGTGTTTTCATCGCACAGCGCAGCCAGCCACCCGGCGCTGTCAGCGACCTGGGTGGTTTTCACGGCCACAAACACAAGCGCGACCGGGCGGCTGACGCGCGAAGGATCGGTGATGACCGGGCCGGGTACGATGATTTCGCCGTCATCGTGGCGCAACACTAACTGTGGATGAGGGGTGCGTCCGCAAAGAAGGGGCGTTCGGCCCACTTCATGCAGTGCCGCAGCAATGGTGGTACCGATAGCACCTGGGCCAATAAGCGCTACTGAGGGATGTTCAGACATTCTTTGTCCTCCTGAATGGGGCAAGCAGACCTGATTTATCATAATACTCCGCCGGCCCATCGCGTCTAACAGGAAAAAATGATGCCGATTCACATCGTTTTGGCGGACGCATGGCGGTCAGGCGTAACGATAAGCCCATCCCTTAAACGCTCATCATGCTGGCCGCGATATAAAGCCCGACGCCGTAAGCCAGATGCGTGAGCACACTGAACAGCCGCGCCAGCCACGGGCGAGGCGTGCGTGACGCAGCAATGCCAAAACCCAGCGCAGGCTGCAGAATCAGAAAAGGGGCAAATAACGTTAACAGACCGGCGAGCAGTCCTGTCGAGAGAGAGGGGTGAGTGAACCATTCTGCTTCGTACAGCATCAGCGGCACGACAGCAAAAAGTATCCCGGTGAGATAGTGAAACACCCAGCCCGTCAACAGCTCCCCGCGTAGTGGCGGCGCTGAGACGATCGTGTGATGACAAAGCGTCCCGCCCGGCAAACCCAAAATCCAGCGGCCCACCAGGGCATAGTTCAGTGGCGGAACCTTAAGAGTGCGTTTCTGAAAGCAGGACCATACATCCATCACCCCTGTTGCGCCCATCCCCGTTATGACTGTTTTAAACACCAACATCATATCCATAGTCTTCTCCTTGCTGATGAAATGCTAAGCTGGCAGACAGTGTGCAAGTTAAAGTCAGGTTTAAGTCAACGATGAAAGAACTGGATATCAGAGAAATCGCCGACCTTTCGGGCATTAGCCCCTCGGCGCTGCGCTATTACGAGAAGCGAGGATTGATCCAGCCGGTGGGTCGCAACGGTCTGAGAAGGCAGTATCATGAGAATGTGCTTAATAAGCTGCAGCTGATCACGCTGGGGCAGGCGGCAGGATTTTCTCTGGATGACATTGCAGCGATGTTTGGTGCGAAAGGGACGATCGCAATAGACCGCGAGCAGCTTCATCAGCAATCACTGAAGATTGATAACACCATTCGCAGATTGCAGCTACTCAGTCGCGGGCTGAAGCATGCTGCACGCTGTACACAACCAGAGCATACCGAGTGCGAAGAGTTCCAAAAAATTGTCTCAAGAGGGCTTCGGCTCGTTCGGTCTGGCAGCCGCTAACTCACTAAATGACAGGGAAATAATTATGACGACGCTGGATGAACTGCAGGTGAAGTATCCGGGTGCCAATGCCTGGCAAATGGGTGACAGCCCTGAGCTGGCGAACGAGCTTGCTGACCTTATTAAAAAAGGGATTAAAACGGCCTCATGTGGCTCTTTTTCATCGTATCAACAGGAAGAAACTGCGCCCCGGATCGGCAGCTATAACATCGTCCTTGATGGTCAGAATGCACCGGTGTGCGTGATCAGATTGATTTCAATGCGCCTGGTACGTTTTTGCGATGTGACCGAAGAGTTTGCCAGAAAAGAGGGGGAGGGCGATTTGAGCATTGAGTACTGGCGGAAAGAACATCAGCGCTTTTTCGCCCGCGAAGGGGACTTCTCTGAAGAGATGGAGCTGATCGCAGAAGAGTTTGAGGTTGTTGAGGTTATTTGAGGCGGATTGTGTGCGTCGCTGAAAGTCATACACATCGCTGCACGCCGCGTCGGGTTGAAACCTGACGCGAGTTCTTCAGCAATCAGGCTTACCAGATGCGGCGGGCGTGCGAGACCTTCTACAATTTCAAAACCCAATGTGGCGTAAAATCGGGCATTAAAAGCGGCCATTTTGTCTGTTGTCAGCGAGGCTCCCGTCAGACCACGCTGCTGACCAATAGTGAGAATAGCCTGCATAAGCCGTCTGCCGATACCGTGGCGTTGCCAGTCCGGATGTACATCCATTTCAGCAACGTGCAGCCAGGACTCTTCAACTTTAGCTGCGACAAAACCTACCGGAACAGAATCAGACGTACAGGCCGTAAGCAGCAGACCGTTACGCCAGAAATCGCTCAATTCCTCCAGACTACATGCGCCCGCCTCGTCTGTTACCGCCCCCGCATTACGCAAGGTTTCAAAAGCCGCCAGTTCAATAGCGCGTAGCCTGTCAAAGTCTTCAGGGTGTGCGTGACGGATAGTGAAATCCATGACAAGGTTCTCCATGCGTGATGTCATTATTTTTACGGTCTTTGATTCGCAATGCATTGGGAATAACGGGGAATTCTTCTGTCCAGAATGGAGCATATCATGATGTTGGCAAGGCTTGCTTCTGGCATGACGCAGACTGGTTTAAGAGCGGGTTGATCCGCTTTGAGCGAGAAGCGGACCTTCGCACACATGACACCACTGTCTGATAGAAATCAGAATCTCAATTAACCGCCTTCCTGATGAGTCTCAGAGAGAATGCATTCAGAACGTTATCATGCCCAAAAATATCCAGGACACCTTTTACGATCAACTCTCGGCTCACCCTCTGCCAGCGCACATCGGCTAAATATGGAGGAACGCAATGACGCTCGATTAAAATAGGTTCGTACTGGCTGTTAAACCGAAGATACGTCCTGATGTTCAGCAATTGAATTCCGGAGGTAGCGGGTCGGCGTTGTCCCCGTATATTGGCGGAAGAAGACAATAAAGGCACTGTCACTGACAAAATCAAGCTGCTGTGCAACCTGACTTGGCGACCAACCGTCACACAACATTTCCATCGCTTTCAGCAGCCTCCACTGTTGCCTCCAGCTCTGATAACTCATTCCCGTATCCCGGATAAATATACGGCTTATCGTGCGTTCACATGCACCGACCTTCTGGACTAACTGGCCCAGCCGTGGGGGTAATTCGCCTTCGCGGACCGTGTCCAGCCAGGTATTAAGTCGACTATCTGAAGGAAACCGTAACGTCCAGTTTTCACGTTGAGCATTTTTAATTTCTTCACAGAAAACAGTGAGTAGACTGCTTTGTCGTTCTGCGGGCATTCCCCATTGCCAGAATGCCATCCGCTCGATCACCTCAAAGAACAGGGGATTAACTTCTACAATCTGCAAGGGTAATGCCGATAGCGGTAAGCTATTTGAAAAGTACAGAGAACGATAGGCCATTGAACCATTCATAATGGCACGATGAACCGTGCCAGCAGGAATCCAGGCAGCACGCCGGGGTGGGAGCAGGCAAAGGGTATTATCCAGCTCAATTGTGATACTTCCCGCTGCCGAAAAAAGTAACTGATGACGAAGATGGCTATGCATCCCTGAATCATGTATCCCCATATCGGATGCAATTCCGATAACCGGTTCATCGTACTGATCCGGATCGAAAGAATCTTCAGGGCTTATCTTCATTTTTCATGTCCGATTTTAAATATATACAGTCCTTATAATGATAATGTGACAAGAAAATTTCCACAATAATAGCCGCATGTTCTGCTTATTTAAGGGATTAATGTTATGAATACCAATAAGCAGCCACCGTTGTGGCTACTGACAATACTGATTATGTTTCCCCAACTGGTGGAAACCATATACAGCCCTGCATTGCCTGACATCGCCCGTGCTTTTCAGGTAGGCAGTGAACGTGCCGCGCAGACACTTTCAGTCTATTTTGTCGCGTTTGCCGTCGGCGTTGCACTCTGGGGCTGGCTAAGCGACCGTATTGGTCGGCGACCGGCGATGATGGCCGGACTTCTGTGCTACGGGACCGGTTCCGCACTGGCGCTTGTAACTCCAGACTTTAGTGTTTTACTCCTGGCTCGCATGGTGGCGGCCATGGGGGCAGCTGCCGGGTCCGTTGTCGTTCAGACCATGTTACGGGATAGTTACGAATCAACGGCCTTAGCCAGTGTCTTTTCCGTAATGGGAGCGGCGCTGGCAATAAGCCCGGTTTTCGGTCTGGTAAGTGGAGGTTGGCTGGTTAGCCTGTACGGACATACAGGCGTGTTCGTTGCGCTGGTGACACTGGCCCTGGCGTTGCTGACACTGACCGCATTACTGCTGCCTGAAACGCGGTCGGAAAATACTTCCAGTGCCCGTTTTGGCGGGCTGGGTTACCGAATGGCGGGTGATGGAAGGCTGTGGAAAAATGCAATGCTTATTGCGCTGCTTAATACGATGCTTTTCAGTTACTACAGCCTGGCACCGTTTCTTTTCGGGCAACTGGGCTGGAGTCCCCGTGCTTTCGGATGGACGGGGATTTTACTGGCTTTAGCTTCTCTGTCGGGCAGCCTCTGGAACCGGAAACTGTTGTCTATCGGTTTGTCACCAGAAAAACTGGTGAAGAATGCCTGCCTGCTGGCCCTGTTATCCGGTATCGCAGCATGGATATTACAGCATTCTGTCTGGATCCTTTTGCCGATGGCCGGGATTGTGGTTGCCTATGGCATCGCGATTCCAAACTTGCTCAGCCAAGCCCTGAGCCAATACCGTGAACAGGCCGGAGCGGCCGGAGCGTTGTTTGGATTAGTCTACTATATGTTGCTGGGAATGATGCTGGGACTTGCCGGTATCGTGCAACAACTGGGATTGGTTCTGACCGCTTGTGCAGTAATAGCCTGGTTTTGCAGCCTTTCACGCCACTAAGGCTGCTGGCTTTAATATTGACCCGGGAACCTGTTAGAGAATGGGTTCCCGGTGCAATACTGAATGGTTTACGCCAACTGCAGTCCGGTTAGCTAAGAACTACTTTTAGCAATTATTGCTTCCTTGAGCCAGTAATGTCCGCTTCTGGCACTAAGCGGACTCTCATATTTCAAACCCACTGCTCCCTGAACACCATCAGAATGGCTGCACTACTCGCGACACTTGATAAGGGTAGGGTGTTTCAAAGCAGCCGATAACGCCGAAGTTGTTCCACCACGGAACCAGCACACTAATGAAAAGCACCGAGGTAAAAGGCGGTGTGACGTTGACGTAATAAGGCACCCCCAGCAAACAGGCAGACACCCAATAACAAGCTTACCGGCATGTCGCATTTGTCGGTGTGGTTTACAGCGCCTTTTTCAGGGCTGATATCAGGAAACTGACCGGTTCATCGGGCGGAACATCACGGCGCAGGATGATGTGTAATGGCGTGACGCGGTGTGAGCCGTGGCTGAGGGGCAATGGTTGCAGTATGCCTGCTGCCAGTTGCTGGTGGATATAGGCCTGCGGCAGCCAGCCGTAACCAAGACCGGCCACGACAGCGCCTGCCGCCGCATCCAGAGTGGAGAAATCCCAGTTTTGGCTATCCCCTGAGGCCGTTTTCCCGCCATCTGCTATTTGTATCCGTGGCCAATTGCTGAGCAGTGCTTCGGTCAATGTGCCGGATACCGACAGCAGCGGATGATCGCGATGTGCCACGGCAATAAAATCCACGTTCATTAGCCACTCTCCCCGGCCAGTAATATTTTGCCGGTCGGTCACGATCATCACATCAGCATCGTCCACAGCGGACATGGTGGGGAACATGCTCTCGGTGACTTCCGTTAGCTTCACCCGGATAGTCGGCCAGCGCTGCTGGAATTGTTGCAGGGCAGAGAACAGGCGCTCCCGAGGATAGATAACGTCCACCACCAAATTAAGCTGCGATCGCATTCCCTCCTGCAGAGTCGCGGCCTGGGCCTCCACATAACTAAATGTTTTCAGGAGCGGGCGTACCTGGCTCAGCAGCGCGGCCCCGGTTGGGGTTAATACCGTACGACGCCCCTCTGGAACCAGCAGCGTCACACCCAGTTGCGTCTGGAGCTGCGCGAGATTATAGCTAATAGAAGACTGGCTGCGGTGTAGCGTATCGGCGGCGCGGGCAAAGCTGCCGGTAGTGAACACACAGTCCAGGATTGCCCATTGTTCCAGCGTTGTTTTATTCATAATGATTCATTTATTGGATTAATGTCATCATAAAATAGCGCTATTCATCAAAATATTAAAGCATTAGACTTGTTTTATCGAACAGAGGAGACCTGAAATGAGCAACTTTGATAAACATGATTTGAGCGGTTTTGTCGGTAAACATCTGGTGTACACCTACGACAACGGCTGGAACTACGAAATTTATGTCAAAAATGAACAAACCCTGGACTACCGTATTCACAGCGGCCTGGTGGGGAACCGTTGGGTCAAAGATCAGCAGGCTTATATCGTCCGCGTGGGTGAGAGTATTTATAAAATCTCCTGGACGGAGCCAACCGGCACGGATGTAAGCTTAATTGTCAACCTGGGGGATAAACTCTTCCATGGCACTATTTTCTTCCCACGTTGGGTGATGAATAACCCCGAAAAAACGGTGTGTTTCCAGAATGACCATATTCCGCTGATGAATCAGTACCGCGATGCCGGTCCGGCTTATCCGACGGAGGTTATTGATGAATTTGCCACCATCACCTTTATTCGTGACTGCGGTGCCAATAATGACGATGTGATTGCCTGCGCGGCGAGTGAATTGCCGGACAATTTTCCAGATAATCTGCGTTAAATAACACCCCGCTAAATTTAAAAGAAACCGGTCACGACGACGGTTTCTTTTTTTTGCTACTCATCCGGGACGTTTATTCGTTAACGGTTGCCTGATGACGCGTTTCTTTAGCCGGTGCAGCTTTGCTTCTGTTGCTGGAGTAGATGAAGAACAGCGCGATACCCAGACAGAGGATGGCACCCAGACGATTCATCGAGAAGGGGATCGGCCCGTTGCCAAGCCAGCCAAAGTTATCAATCAGCATGCTCATTGTCAGCTGACCGAAAATCACCGCAACCGTCGCAACGGCTGTGCCGATACGTTGAACGGCAAAGACCATAATGACGATGTAAGGCACACCAAACATCGCACCTAACAGTTGCCACTTCGGTACATCCAATAGGCTGGTAGCATGTTTAGGCTCAAAGAAGAAAATCAGCAGGGCAGTAATAAGCGCGCCGACGGAGAAGGTCAGAAATGCGCTTTTGAATACACCCACTTTGCTACCCAGTTGGCCATTTATCGCAGCCTGAATGCTGAGCATTGCACCACCAATAACCGCCAACACAATCATCATAAAAGTCATCATTTTTTCTTAACCCCGAGCAACAAGAACCAGCGCCAGTACGATAAAAATCAGCGCGATAATGCGTTTATTGTCAATTTTCCGATGTGGCGTGCCCAGCAGACCATAGTGGTCAATGATCAGGCTTTTGGATACCTGTCCCGCCAGAATGCCTATCATCGTCATAGCGATACCGATTGCCGGGGTAGCGATGGTCAGAATAATGACGTAAACAGGGCCGAGCACCCCGCCCAGTAGGTTCCAGGAGGGCTGCGCGAAAAAGGATGGGCTATTGCGTGGACTGAAAAACAGCATCAGCAAAAACGTCAGGGCCGCACCCACGCCGAATACGCTGAATGTCGCCCATAAATCGCCGACTTCTCCTCCCAGCGGCCCCAGCAGCCCGGCCTCTACGGACAATCCCATTCCGCCCGCGATAACAATTAAAATCAGTACCAGTTGCATAGCAAACTCTCTCCGGTTGTCTAAGCGCAGAAGATTACACCTGGCCTGAGATGTGAAAAATGCCATAATTCAGGAAACACCTTTGCAGGATTTGCATCAATGCATGGCGCAGGCAATATCAGTATCCGTTCTCTTTCAATCTTTATTGACGTGTATGAAACGCAGAATTTTTCCGTGGTCGCGCGCCGCGAAGGAATATCGGCTTCGCAGGTTTCACGAGTTATCCATCATCTTGAAGACGCGCTCGGTCAGCAGCTTTTTTATCGCAACACGCGCGCAGTCATCCCGACGGAAAGTGGGCACCTTTTTATCCGGCACGCGCGCGCTATGGCCGGTAATCTTGAGGATGCGCGTCGTGAACTGGATGAACGTGCGCTGGAGCCTTCAGGTTTAATTCGTATTAATGCCCCGGTATTTTTCGGACAGCGGCATGTGGCCCCAGGACTAGCGGGTCTGACGGCGCGTTACTCCCGTCTGACCATTGAGCTGACGCTGACCGATGATTACATCGATCCACACAGGGATGCCGCCGACGTCATTTTCCGGATTGGCGTTCTGGCTGACTCTTCCTTTCATGCGCGCGTTTTCGGACAGCAGTTTTATCACCTGGCCGCGTCGCCTGCGTATCTGGATAAATACGGTATGCCTGAATGCCCCGAGGATCTCGGACGCCACAAATGCCTTGTCTACAGCGGCTCTTCCGGGCCAAACCGCTGGCTGGTTCGCAGGCCAGGTGAGGAGTGGGTGCATTATCCCGTGTCGCCACTGATGTCGTCCAATAACGCAGAGACTTTACTTATTGCGGCTCTGGGCGGGATGGGCATTGTGCTTTTTCCGGACTGGCTGATTGCTGAAAGACTGAAAAGCGGTGAGCTGATCGCGCTACTGACCGATATGGATACCTCTATTAAAACGGAGCCACAGAACATTGCGGCTATTTACCCCCACACCCGTCATCCGCCGCTGAACGTCAGGGCGGTGATCGATTACTATCTTGAGGTGTTTGGTTCGCCGCTTTACTGGCAGTCTGAGGGGTAAGTTCAGGCTGGCAATGGAGCACATCCGGCGTCAGTTTTTTCCAGGCTTAGAAAGTGAATCGGGGACCTTGTGCAGAATCGTGCGGTTGTTGATTACGGTGGCAGTGCAGAGGGTTACGCCGTGCCTCAACTGGCAATCTGTGAGAGTGTCCATTACTATCCAAAATCTATGGATGTGAACATTTTCGGCTTTATGCCAGCACTACTGCCTGTTGCACTGTCCCCCGGCGCAAGCTTCACTCTCGTTATGAACAGTGCTCTCGCTGGTGGTCACAAAGGCCTGATCAGAACGCTCGCCGGAACAGCGTTGGGCATATACACCCATGCGGTTTTAATAGGGCTGGGTGTAACTGCTGTGCTCATCTCGTCCCCGGCAGCGTTTGCAGTGCTCAAAGTTGCCGGAACGGCTTATCTGCTCTGGTTAGGCGCGATGCTTATCCGCAGTGGGATAACGGTCAATACAGGCGGGTTTAGTGATTCAAAGCGTGCGGTGACGTTTAAAGAGGCGTGGCTTGCGAATGTTTTGAACCCAAAAGCCATCCTTTTTTATGTGACGGTCGTTTCACAGTTCGCCGGGATCAAGGGAGGCGTTAGCAATTACCTGACGCTGGCATCAGTACATGTCGTGGTGATGAGCGTTTGGCTTTTCTCTGTCAGTCAGACACTGATATTTTCAGTTAAAAAAACGAACCCGTTAATGCTCAAAAAATACGTCAACATTGCCGGCGGGATGTTGCTCATTGCTTTTTCTCTGCATAGCCTGATAAAGGGATAATGCCCGCATTTGGCACAACGTTGCCGTTATGATTCAGGCCGTCAGCTACGGATGACGAGTGGTTATTGTATAAGTGGGGAGAGATTTACTCCCCACGCTTTATTGACGATGCTACACAATTTCCATTTTAGTTTGTTCTGCGTGGCCTGGTGAACCACAGCCAAATCCCGATACTTCTCAGGCTGAATATGGAAATGCTATAGAGCGCAGTAATGGCACCCACATTATGCGCGATGACACTGGTTATTCCGGTTGAACCAGTAGCGACCAAAACCTGCGCCCGCCATGTCATTGCGCTGGCTTTTGCAACCTGTGTATCTGCGAAGTTTTTAAGTACACCGAAGGTCCCTAAAGCAAACACAATATTAGAGGCCATGTGCGCAATGAAAATTATCACAAGTCCAGCAAAAGGGAATCCGGCGGTTACAGGCAACAAGAAATAGCTTCCGATGTAGCCGCTCAGGCACAGCAGCAACAGCCCGTTTTTAGTGGAATAGTGCTGCAATTTGCTGGCGTCAAGAATAAGCGGGCCACAAAGTTGTCCGAGGCTTCGCGCAAAAATCAGCGGTAGTGCCAGCCCGGCTGAATCTTGAGGACTAATTTCCTGTGCCAGGGCAGGTAATAGGGCCATTGCCGGAGAACCCAAAGCCGCAAGCGCAGGTAAAAGCATAACGCTCCGTTTTTGCAGAGATAAACATCGCCAGAGTAGCTTTTGGGTGACAGGTGGGGTGTTTTCAGATTGCATCGTGATCGCCTGAAAAACAGAGGCAGATACAAGAAGCAAAGTTATAGAAGCGACAAAGCTCAGAGCATCGATGGCAAGGAGATCTGTTAGAGAAACCCGGTCGAACAGTAAAACGCCTAATCTGGTACCTAATAAAACCTGTGAAGCAAAAAGTAGGGTTTCCATTGCGGTTGCTGCAGGTAATTCTTCATGATGCAACCCGCGTTTGAACAGCAAAATCAGAGCAGGATAACTCATGCCAGTGAATAGCGCTTCCCAACACTGGACCGCAAGTAAAGCCGGAATATTGTGGTAGAGCAAACCATATAAGGGAAAAACAAGTCCCAGTAGACCGAGTATCTCTGTAAAAATCAGGATTCGGAGGGGGGAAACTGTGTTACACAGCGCCTCTCCCCAGAGACTCCCTATAAAACCAGGCAGCATAGAGAGCATATAAACCAGGGTCAGAGTCGCAGCAGAAGCGTGCCAGTGTAAAAGTTGACCGAAAACGATTACCTGCGTAAGACCATTGCCCAGCGATGACAAGATATAAGCAAAACCAAGGAAGCGCAGCCAACCATGGCTACGCAATGCGCGGATAAGCGCAAGCAGCAAAGTATTCATGCAGAGAGATTCTCATCTTTAATAACATACGCCCACACAACCAACAGGCCATGCGGAAAGTAAAAACTGTTAAAAGACAGAATCCTTACATCGGAGAAATACCCTCATAGAAGCAGATTCAGCACTGTATCACAGAAAAAGTAGACAGCAAGCTGGAAGCCGAAACGTCCGCTCCCTCATATATTCCCATACCGATTTTGAAGTGCTACGCATCTTTATCCGCAACGGTTATCAGGCGGGCGGTGAGACGTAACGCTTTATTGTTCCGGACGGGTAAATTAAACGGTAACGGATGATCTCAACGGGCTATTAGCGCAACGATCGCGGCAAGCGCTGGAAGCGCCTGCACATAAAGTATCTTCCGACTGGCGGTTACCGCTCCAAAAATACCTGCAACTAGTATGCAGATCAGAAAGAAGAATATCACCGAAACACCGCGTTCGCCGAGCCATAGCCCCCAAAGCAATCCCGCCGCCAGAAAGCCGTTGTACAGCCCCTGATTCGCGGCGAGAACGCGGGTTTCGCGCGCAAAATCGGCGCTTAAATTAAAAGCCTTCTGGCCGGTTTTGGTGTTCCACAAGAACATTTCGAGCACCAGAATATAAAGATGGATAACGGCAACAATAGCGACAAGAAGAGTAGCAAACACGGGCGGCCTTACAGGGTGAGGGCAGGTGAAAGGGAGTATAGATAATTCCAGCGGGGGCGGCAGGCTGATTCGCCACCAGGATGAAAATTCGTTATCATCCGCTCCCACTCTTTATCCGTGCAGCCTGATGTCTACGATTATCGATACCTTTATTGCCCCGCCGTGCCTCGACGAGATTGAAATTCTCTATCAGGACGCGCATCTGGTGCTGATCAACAAACCGGCGGGGCTGTTGAGCCTTTCGGGGAAAAATCCGCAGAATCTCGACTCGGTGCATTATCGGCTGGTGAAAATTTTCCCTGGCTGCACCCTGGTGCACCGACTGGATTTCGGCACGTCCGGGCTGATGGTGGTGGCCCGCAATAAGGCTATCAATGCGGCGCTGTGCCAGCAGTTTAGCGAGCGTCGCGTGACCAAGATCTACACTGCGCTGCTGTGTGGGCATCTGGACGATAACGAGGGGGTGATAGA
>Ga0075364_10000884_pt1 | contig 15822 bp, 8 predicted proteins | sample EndMetdeltDD1764_FD_71517 | JGI IMG/M metagenome (GOLD analysis project Ga0075364, IMG submission 71517) | Populus endosphere microbial communities from Tennessee, USA - Endosphere MetaG P. deltoides DD176-4 | ecosystem: Host-associated > Plants > Roots > Endosphere | place: USA: Tennessee...
GGCGCCGACCTGAAGGTGGGCGAGACCTGCGCCTATGACGCCTGGGGCTGCGTCTACGCCAGCCTCTATGTGGACAACCCGGTCCATCACCTGGCCCGGCTGCAGACCCCGATCCGCCGCAACGCCGCCCTCTTCCTCGACCGCAACCACCTGCAGTTCGTCGCCGCCTCACCCTTCGCCAAGGGGTTCAGCCAGCTGGCCTTCTGCCCGCCCGGCGCCAATGAGCTGCCGGAGTCGCCGGACCTCTCCGACGAGGCGTTCGGCGCGCGCGACATCCCCGCCATGTTCACCGGCACCTATCGCGGCGCCCCGCAGACTCCCTGGCGGGAGTGGCCCGACAGTCCCGCGCGCACCGTCGCCGAGGGGATCGCCGAGCGGATGGCGGCGGACGCCCGCCTGCCCATCCTCGACGCCCTGCGCGGGGTGCTGAGGGGGCTGGGCGCGGAACTCACCCCGCAGCTCTTCAAGGATATCGCGCCCCTGCTGTCGGGCCCGCAATTCTTCGCCGAGGCCTACCACCGCGACGCGGTGCTGCGGGCGCTGGGCGAGGCCGGCGCCCCGCTGCACATCTGGGGCAATGGCTGGGAGCCCCTGGCCGAGCGCTTCGCCTCCTTCGTCTATGGCGGGGTGGGCAGCTTCGCCGAGACCCTTCACACGCTGCGCCGCGCGCGGGTGGTGCTGAACATCAACAACGGCTTCACCGCCGGCGGCCACGAGCGGGTCTTCACCGCCATGTGCGCCGGGGCGGCGGTCTTTTCCGACTCCACCCCCTACTACGACCAGGCCTTCAAGGACGGGCGCGAGATCGCCACCTTCGCCTGGCCAAGGCTCGCGGACATGCCCAAGGCCTTCATGGCGCTGGTGGAGGATGTCCCCCGGGCCGCGCGCATCGCCCGCGCCGGCGCGCAGAAGGCGCAGGCGGAACATCGCTGGCGCGAGCGGGCCTCGCGGCTGGTCAAGGCCGTGAAGGCCGCCTAGACCCCTCCGGGGTTTGAGGTGAAGGCGGGCGTGGCGACCAGGGTGATTGAGGGAGAGAGGCGCTTGAGCGCCGCCGCCGGGCGGGGCGGCTGGATCACCGCTGGCCTGATGCTGGCGGTGCTGATGGTCTCGGTCGACAGCACGATCGTCAACGTCTCCCTGCCCCACATGCAGGCCTCGCTCTCGGCCTCGCCCGAGCAGATCACCTGGACTCTCAGCTCCTTCATCGTCGCCATGGGCATGGCCACGCCGCTTTCCGGCTGGCTGGCCACGCGGTTCGGGGTGAAGGCGACCCTGTTGGGGTCGGTCCTGCTGTTCACGGCCATCTCGCTGTTGTGCGGGACCGCCACCAACCTGCCCGAGATGGTGGTGCTGCGCGCCCTGCAGGGCGCCACCGGCGCGCCGCTGGTCCCGCTCGCCCAGACGGTGCTGCTGAACATCAATCCGCCGGAGCGGTACGGCCGGGCCATGGCGCTGTTCGCCATCGCCGGCGTCGCCTCGCCGATCATCGGGCCGGTGCTGGGCGCGCTGCTCACCGACCAGCTCTCCTGGCGCTGGTGCTTCTATGTGAACCTGCCGGTGGGGGCTGGCGCTCTGGCGGTGCTTTGGCTGGCCATGCCGGACGAGGAGGGCGAGCGGCGGCCCTTCGATTTCCTAGGCTTTGGCGCCCTGGCGCTGGCGGTGGGCGCCTTCCAGCTGATGCTCGATCGCGGGACCTCTCAGGACTGGTTCGCCTCCCCCGAGATCTGGGCCGAGGCGAGCCTGGCCGCCTGCGCCTTCTGGGTGTTCGTCACCCACAGCATGACCGCCGCCAAGCCGCTGTTCGCGCCTGAGCTGGCGCGCGACCGCAACTTCGTGGCGGCCACCATGATCAGCTTCTTCATGATGATGCTGTTCTTCTCCAGCCTCGCCCTGCTGCCGCTGATGATGCAGAACGTGCTGGGCTATTCGGTGGTGCTGGCGGGCCTGCTCAGCATGCCCCGGGGGCTGCTGATGCTGGTGGTCCTGCAGATCTCCGGACGGCTGGACGCCATCATCGATCGCCGCATCCTGCTGGCGTTCGCCCTGGCCGCCCTGGCCCTGGCCTTCTGGCTGATGGGCCAGTTCGACATCGACATGACGCCGCGCACCATCCTGACCGCCAGCCTGTGGCAGGGCGTGGGCCAGGGCATGGTCACCGTCCCCCTGACGACGCTGGCGATGGCGACCATCCGCCCGCAGCTGCGCGCGGACGCCTCGGCGCTGAACAACATCGCCCGAAGCCTAGGCGGCGCGGTGGGCCTCGCGGTCATGCAGGCCACCCTGGTCTGGAACACCCAGCGCATGCACGCCGCCCTGGCGGGACATATACGCTCCGACGATCCGGTGCTGCGCGCCGCCCTGCCCCACGCCATGTCGCCCGACGGCCTGGTGGCGCTGAACGCGGAGGTGTCGCGGCAGGCCTTGATGGTCGCCTATGTGGACGGCTTCCGGCTCATGGCCCTGGTGGCGGTCTGCATGGCGCCGCTGCTGCTGTTCCTGCGCCAGCCCCGCCGCGCGCCGACGAGCCCGCCGCCCGTCGACATCCACTAAAGGGCCCCCGGCGCGACCTAGCGGGGCAGCTTGGTGGCGCCCATCAGGTACTCGTCGACGGCGCGGGCGCACTGGCGGCCCTCGCGGATCGCCCAGACCACCAGCGACTGGCCGCGGCGCATGTCGCCGCAGGCGAAGACGTTCGGGGACGAGGTGCGATAGTCGACGACGTTGGCCTTCACATTGCCGCGCGGGTCGAGCTCGACGCTGGCCTGCTCCACCAGGCCGGTGCGGCGCGGGCCGACGAAGCCCATGGCCAGCAGCACCAGATCGGCCTTCAGCTCGAACTCCGAGCCCTCGACCTCGCGCATCTGCACGCGGCCGTCGGCGTCGGGCGCCCATTCCAGGCGCGCGCAGACGAGCGCGGTGATCTTGCCATCCTTGCCGACGGCCCGCTTGGTGGTCACGGCGAACTCGCGCTCGCAGCCCTCCTCGTGGCTGGAGGAGGTGCGCAGCTTCAGCGGCCAATCGGGCCAGGAGAGCGTCTTGTTCTCCTTCTCCGGCGGCCGAGGCATGATCTCCAGCTGGGTCACCGAGACCGCGCCATGGCGGTTGGAGGTGCCGATGCAGTCGCTGCCGGTGTCGCCGCCGCCGATCACCACCACGTGCTTGCCCTTGGCCGAGAGCGTGCCGGTGGGCGCGGCGACCTCTTCGGCGTCGCCGGCGTTGCGCTTGTTCTGCTGGGTGAGGAACTCCATGGCGAAGTGCACGCCCTCGAGCTCGCGGCCCGGGACGGGCAGGTCGCGCGGGGATTCCGCCCCGCCGGCCATCACCAAGACGTCGTAGTCGTCCAGCAGCCGCTGCACCGAGACGGTGACGCCGACCTCGAAGTTAGTGCGGAAGATCACCCCCTCGCCTTCCATCTGCTGGATGCGGCGGTCGATGAGGTGCTTCTCCATCTTGAAGTCGGGGATGCCGTAGCGAAGCAGGCCGCCGATGCGGTCGTTCTTCTCGAACACCGTGGGCGCATGGCCGGCCCGGGCGAGCTGTTGGGCGCAGGCCAGGCCGGCAGGGCCCGAGCCCACCACCGCCACGCGCTTGCCGGTGCCGCGGGGGCTCGGCTCCGGCTTGATCCAGCCTTCCCGCCAGCCGCGGTCGACGATCTCGCACTCGATGGTCTTGATGGTGACCGGGGTGTCCTCGATGTTCAGGGTGCAGGAGGCCTCGCAGGGGGCGGGGCAGATCCGGCCGGTGAACTCGGGGAAGTTGTTGGTCGACGACAGGTTCTCAAGCGCCGTCTTCCACTGGTCGCGATAGACCAGGTTGTTGAAGTCGGGGATCTGGTTGTTGACCGGGCAGCCCTGGTGGCAGAACGGAATCCCGCAATCCATGCAGCGCGAGGCCTGCTTGCCCAGCTCGGCGGCCGGCAAGGGTTTGACGAATTCCTTCCAGGTCTTCAGCCGCTCGGCCGGCGCTTCATAGCTGCGGTCGTGGCGCTCGATTTCGAGGAAGCCGGTGGGCTTGCCCATCGGGTCGGTCTCCAAACTCTAGAATGCAGTTAAGCGGCTACTCGGCGGCGACGGCCTGGGCGGCGTCCCGCTGGGCGGCGAGGTCGTTCAGCGCCCGGCGGTAGTCCTTGGGCATCACCTTGACGAAAAGGCCCAGCGAGCGGTCCCAGTCGGCCAGCAGGTCGGCGGCCCGCTCGGAGCCGGTGTGCCGCTGGTGGCGTTCGATCAGGATACGCAGCCGCTCGGCGTCGAAGCGCAGCATGTCGCCCATGCCGTTGTCCTCGACGCTGGGCGCCCGGGCGACCGGCCGGCGGCCGTCCTCGTCCTTCTGCGCAGCGCCGGCCGGCGCGATCGGCTCCAGGTCCACCATGGCGGCGTTGCAGAGCGAGCGGAAGCGGCCCTCGGGGTCGTAGACATAGGCCACCCCGCCGCTCATGCCGGCGGCGAAGTTGCGCCCGGTCTGGCCCAGCACGACCACCACCCCGCCGGTCATGTACTCGCAGCCGTGGTCGCCCACGCCCTCGACCACCGCCACAGCGCCGGAGTTGCGCACGGCGAAGCGCTCGCCGGCCACGCCCTCGAAATAGGCCTCGCCGGAGATGGCCCCGTAGAGCACGGTGTTGCCGACGATGATGTTCTCCGTCGGCTCGCGGCGCGATCCCGCCGGCTGGCGCACGATCACCCGGCCGCCCGACAGGCCCTTGCCGACGTAGTCGTTGCCATCGCCCGACAGCTCCAGCGTCACGCCGCGGGCGGCGAAGGCGCCGAAGCTCTGGCCGGCCTGACCGAAGAACTTGAGCGTCACGGTGTCGTCCGGCAGGCCGGCATGGCCATAGCGGCGCGCCACCTCGCCCGAGAGCATGGCGCCGACGGTGCGGTTGACGTTGCGGACCTGGTACTCGCCGACGAAGGGCTTGCCCTCCTCCAGCGCCGCCTTGGCGTCGGCGATCAGGGTGTGGTCCAGGGCCTTGCCCAGGCCGTGGTCCTGGCGGTCCATGTTCCACAGGCCCTTGGCGCCCTCGGCCGGCGCCGAATGCAGGATCTTCGTCAGGTCGATACCGTGGGCCTTCCAGTGGTCCAGCGCGGGCCGCGCATCGATGCGGTCCACCCGGCCGATCATCTCGGCCAGGGTGCGGAAGCCCATCTCGGCCATGATCTCCCGCAGCTCTTCGGCGACGAAGAAGAAGTAGTTGATCACGTGCTCGGGCTGGCCGGTGAAGCGCGCGCGCAGCACCGGGTCCTGGGTGGCCACCCCCACCGGGCAGGTGTTGAGGTGGCACTTGCGCATCATGATGCAGCCGGCCGCGATCAGCGGGGCGGTGGCGAAGCCGAACTCGTCGGCCCCCAGCAGGGCGGCGACGGCGACGTCACGCCCGGTGCGCAGGCCCCCGTCCGCCTGCACGGCGATGCGCGTGCGCAGGCCGTTGAGCAGCAGGGTCTGCTGGGTCTCGGCCAGGCCGATCTCCCAAGGCGAGCCGGCGTGCGTCAGCGAGGTCAGCGGCGAGGCGCCGGTGCCGCCCTCGAAACCGGAGATGGTCACGTGGTCGGCGCGCGCCTTGGCGACTCCGGCGGCCACGGTGCCCACGCCCACTTCCGAGACCAGCTTCACGGAGATGCGGGCCTTGGGGTTGACGTTCTTCAGGTCGTGGATGAGCTGCGCCAGGTCCTCGATCGAATAGATGTCGTGGTGCGGCGGCGGGCTGATCAGCCCCACCCCCGGCGTCGAGTGGCGGACGCGGGCGATGTTGCGGTCGACCTTGTGGCCGGGCAGCTGGCCGCCCTCCCCGGGCTTGGCGCCCTGGGCCATCTTGATCTGGATGTCGTCGGCGTTGACCAGGTACTCGGCGGTCACGCCAAAGCGCCCCGACGCCACCTGCTTGATGGCCGAGCGCATGGAATCGCCGTTGGCCATCGGCTTGAAGCGATCGGATTCCTCGCCGCCCTCGCCGGTGTTCGAGCGTCCGCCGATCCGGTTCATCGCCACGGCCAGCGTGGTGTGCGCCTCGCGGCTGATCGAGCCGAAGGACATGGCCCCGGTGGCGAAGCGCTTGACGATCTCGGCGGCCGGCTCGACCTCCTCCAGCGGCACGGGCTGGTCGGCGGGCTTGAGGCGCATCAGGCCGCGGATGGTCAGCAGCCGCTCGCTCTGCTCGTTGATCGAGCGCGCGAAGGCCCGGTACTCGTCGGGCTGGTTGCCGCGCACGGCGTGCTGCAGGCGCGACACCGATTCCGGGCTCCAGGCGTGGGCCTCGCCGCGCAGGCGCCAGGCGTACTGGCCGCCCACATCGAGCATGTTGCGGTAGATCGGGTTGTCGCCGAAGGCGTCGCGGTGACGGCGCACCGCCTCCTCGGCGACCTCGGCCAGGCCGACGCCCTCGATGGTGGTGGCGGTGCCGGTGAAGTACTTCTCCACCAGCTTGGACGAGAGGCCCACCGCGTCGAAGATCTGCGCGCCGCAATAGGACTGGTAGGTGGAGATGCCCATCTTGGACATCACCTTGAGCACGCCCTTGCCGATCGCCTTGATGTAGTTCTTGCGGACCTCATAGGCGCTGAGCGAGAGCCCGCTCTCCACCCGGATGCGCTCCAGGCTCTGGAACGCCAGGTAGGGGTTCACCGCTTCCGCGCCATAGCCGGCCAGGACGCAGAAGTGGTGCACCTCGCGCGCCTCGCCGGTCTCGATGACGAGGCCGGTCTGCATGCGCAGGCCCTGACGGATCAGGTGATGGTGCACCGCCGCGGTGGCCAGGGCCGCCGGGATCGGGATGCGGTCGGCGGACGCGGCGCGATCCGACAGGATCAGGATGTTGACGTCGGCCAGCACCTGTTCGGTGGCTTCCTGGCAGAGACGGTCGAGCGCCTTCTCCAGGCCCGCGGGGCCCTCCTCCGCCGGCCAGGTCGCATCCAGCGTCGCCGTGCGGAACGCGCCGTCCAGCAGTTCGTGGATCGCGCGGATCTTGGCCAGGTCCTCGTCGGTGAGGATCGGCTGGGAGACCTCCAGGCGCTTGTGGGTGCCGGCCTGGCGGCCCAGCAGGTTGGGCCTGGGGCCGATCATCGACACCAGGCTCATGACCAGCTCCTCGCGGATCGGGTCGATCGGCGGGTTCGTCACCTGGGCGAAGTTCTGCTTGAAGTATTCGTAGAGCAGCTTGGGCCGGGCCGAGAGCACGGCGATGGGCGTGTCGGTGCCCATCGAGCCCAGCGGATCGTCGCCCTCGCGCCCCATGGGCTCCAGGAAGAAGGCGATGTCCTCCTGGGTGTAGCCAAAGGCCTGCTGGCGATCGAGCAGCGCCTGCGGATCGTTCGGCTGGGCCGGCTCGCCGGCGTCGGGCAGCGAGAGGTCCTCGAGCTTGAACTGGGTCTCCGCCAGCCAGTGCTCGTAGGGCGCCGCCTCGGCCAGGGTGCGCTTGATCTCCTCGTCCTCGACGATGCGGCCGGCTTCCATGTCGATCAGCAGCATCTTGCCGGGCTGCAGCCGCCACTTGCGGACGATCTTCTCGTCGGGGATGTCGAGCACGCCGACTTCGGACGCCATGATGACCGTGTCGTCGTCGGTGACGACGAAGCGCGCGGGCCGAAGCCCGTTGCGGTCGAGCGTGGCGCCGATCTGGCGCCCGTCGGTGAAGGCCACCGCGGCGGGGCCGTCCCACGGCTCCATCAGGGCGGCGTGGTACTCGTAGAAGGCCTTCCGCTGGGGCTCCATCAGCGGGTTGCCCGCCCAGGCCTCTGGGATCAGCATCATCACCGCGTGCGCCAGCGGATAGCCGCCGGCCACCAGCAGCTCGAGGGCGTTGTCGAGGCAGGCGGTGTCGGACTGGCCGTGCGGGATCAGCGGCCACATCTTGTGCAGGTCGGCGCCCAGGAGGTCGCTCTCCATCGAGCGGCGACGGGCGTTCATCCAGTTCACGTTGCCGCGGACCGTGTTGATCTCGCCGTTGTGGGCGATGAACCGGTAGGGGTGCGCCAGCTTCCACGACGGGAAGGTGTTGGTCGAGAACCGTTGGTGGACCAGCGCCAGCGCCGACTGGGCGGCGGGGTTCTTCAGGTCCTCGTAGAAGCTGCCCACCTGGTTGGCGAGCAGCAGACCCTTGTAGACCACCGTGCGCGTGGACAGCGAGGGGATGTAGAGCTGCGAGAGGCCCGGCAGGTTGCGCTTCACCGCCAGCTCGGCCAGCGGGTTCTGGATCTGCTTGCGCACCGCCAGGAGCTTGCGCTCGTGGGCGTCCTGGTCGCGGATCGAGGGGCCGCGGCCGATGAAAGCCTGGCGGATCACCGGCATGGAGGCCAGGACGGCCTCGCCCAGGCCCTGGGTGTCGATCGGCACCTCGCGCCAGCCGAGCAGCGGCTGCTTTTCGACGGCCAGGAAGTGTTCGAACTGCTGGACGGCGGCGACGCGCGCCTCCTCCTCCTGCGGGAGGAAGCACATGGCCACCGCATATTCGCCCGCCGGCGGCAGGGCGACGCCCGCGCCATCCGCCCACTGACGATAGAGCGCATCCGGAATCTGGATCAGAATCCCGGCGCCGTCGCCCACCAGAGGGTCGGCGCCCACGGCGCCGCGGTGGTCGAGATTGACGAGGATCTTCAGCCCGGCCTGGATCACATCATGGGATTTGCGGCCTTTGATATTCGCCACGAAGCCCACGCCGCACGAGTCGTGCTCGTTCGCTGGATCGTACAGACCTTGCCGGGGGAAGCCCATTCGCTCGTCCCTTACTCCCACATCAAACGCCAAGCGCGGCCCGACCCCGCCTGGATCGGCCCGCGTAGCGCAAACGGCGCATTTAGCGGCCAAATGGGGGCATGTCGATGGGACCGGAACCCGGCCTCCGCAAGAAACTTGCGACCGATGCGCCCATAGGCGCGCCGTTGGGCGATTTTCGTCCACGAAACACGCCCGAAGGCGGTTGCACATGCAACGACGCCCCCGGCGGACGGCGTAGACGCACCGGCCGCCAGGGGCACGCTACCCTCGTCAGTCGAATTCGTATCCGACCTTGATCCCGACGCGGCGTGGCGAGGCCTCCGCGCCGGCGTGACTGGCGGCCTGCACGCCGTCCTGCAGGTAGTGCCGGTTGTTCGTCAGGTTGGTCGACCAGACGCCGACGGACGTGCGACCGTCGGCCGTCGTCCAGGTGATCGAGGCGTTGAGGTTCTCCCAGCTCTTGAGCAGGAAGCTGTTGCCGGCGTCCCCGTAGATCGAGGAGGTCCAGTAGTAGTTGCCGGCGAAGGCCAGGTTCCCGTCGAACAGCGGCATCGTGTAGGTGCTGCCGATATTGTAGGTCCAGTCCGGCGTCTGCAGGATGTGATTGCCGGAAGCGTCGGCGAAGGCCTGCACCAGGCCGGGGTTGGTGACCGTCACCCCCTGCACCACGCGCGCAGGCGCCAGGGTGAAGACGATGGCGCCCGGGAAGCTCTTGTAGCGGGCGTGGTTGTACGAGAACGAGCCGTTCAGCCGCCATTGCGGCGTGACGATCCAGGTGGCTTCGCCTTCCAACCCGTAGATCCTCGATGCGGCGGCGTTCTGCAGCGTGGTCCCAGCCCCATTGCGGGCGGTGACCTGCATGTTCTTGTAGTCGTAGTAGTAGCTGGCCAGGTTCAGCCGCAGGTCGCTGGTCGGGTCGGCCTTCACCCCCGCCTCGTAGGCCGTGAGCGTTTCCGGCTGCACAGGCGTCAGCGGAAGCGGTGTGGATGAGGCGTTGTAGATGCCGCTCTTGAACGCCTGGCTGTAGGTCGCATAGGCCCGGATGTGGTCGGCCAGGGCGTAGTTGACCGTGAAGCGCGGCGTCACCTTCGAGAAACTGGTGCTGACCGGCGGGCCGTTCTGCGGGGGCGCAATCAGCGGGGTCGTGCTGGTGCCGATCGACTGGGTGTTGAACCACTGCTCGAAGCCGCGATGCTCGTGGCTGTAGCGGACGCCGGCGGTGACCGAGAGCTTCGAGGTCAGGTCGTAGGTCGCCTCGCCGAAGACGGCGTAAGCCTTCACGTCGCTCACGGATTGCAGGAAGGTCGTCGCGCCGGTCGGCGAGGCGCGGGCGACGAAATATGTATGGCCAAAGCCGTAGCGCGACACGTCCTTGAACAGGAACACCCCGCCGATCCAGTGCAGCGGCCCCTCGCCCTTCGAGGTCGCCCGCAGTTCCGCCGAATAGGACCGGTCGTCGGCGGTCAGCGCGCTGTAGTTGGAGAGGACCGGCGTCGCATCGGCGTCGCTGCCCTCGTCGTCGGCGGAATAGAGGTTGGCCACCACCGCGGTGAGGTCGAACTTGTCGAACTCCTTCGTCGCGTTGATCCAGGCGGTCTCCTGCTTCACGGCGAACCAGTACTGGCCCGCGTTGCTGAAGGAGTTGTAGCCGTCGGCGATCGCCACGCGCGGATCGAGGAGCTTGGCGTTGGTGGCGCCGTCGATCGGGTGGACCGTGTTGCCGGTGTTGTCGTGGCTGTTGAAGTAGGAGGCGCCGACCACCACCCGGGTGTCGTCGGTAGGGGTGTACAGCAGCTTGGCGCGGACCCCCTCGAAGCTCTTGCGAGCCTGCCGCCCGGTGGGGGTGTTGACGTAGCCATGGTCGGCGTTGGCGTGGAGGGCGATGTTGGCCGCCAGTTTGTCGCCGCCGCCGCTCAGGTAGAGGTTGCCGGTCTTCTCCGCGAAGCTGCCGAAGCTGACGTCGGCCTTGCCGGAAAAGCCAGGCGTCGGGTCCAGGGTGGTGACGTTGATCGCCCCGCCCACGGCGTTGCGCCCAAAGAGCGTCCCCTGCGGCCCGCGCAGCACCTCAACCTGCTTGATGTTGTTGAAGTCGAAGAAGTTCGCCTGCTGGAAGGACTGGTAGACCCCGTCGATATAGACAGGAACGATCGCCTCATCGCCCGGTCCCACCCCCCGGGTGGCCACGCCGCGGATCTGCGGGCGGGCGGAGAAGCTGGCCTGGGTGAAGACCAGGCCCGGCGTGACGAAGGTCAGGTCGCGGCTGCCGCCGATGCCAGCCTTTTCAAGGGACTGCGCGGTCATCGCCGTAACCGCGACCGGCACTTCCTGCAGGCGCTCCGAGCGCTTCTGGGCGGTGACGACGATCTCTTCGAGACCCACCGCCTTGGTCGCCGGCGACGCCGATTGGGCGAGCGCAGGGAGCGGAGCAGCCAGCGTCGCCGCACAGGCGAGCAGATATAGTTTAAATGGTGACATATTTTATATGATCCCCCTAATTTCCGAATTAAGATCGGGTGCTTATAGTGATTGCGCCTGAATTACCTGAGAAATTCCAGAATCGCAATGTCGCCGCGCCGAGCTCGCGCCGTTTAGATTGACACCGTTTCGGCGTAGACTTCATAAGACGACGTATTCGGGACGGCTGCGTCAGCCCATCCAATCAATAGAGTTGTCGGCGGAGGAATGGGGCTTGGCGCAGGAAGGAAGCACGTCTTCACCCGCGAGCACGCCGCGCTCTGGCCGAACGTTTCGGGGTCGGGTCTAGTGCGCGCACCCTCATCCCCCAGGTTTATCGCCCTTCCGCGATCTCCAACCGGTCCAAGGCATGTCTGACAATTCGGTCCCGAAAATCGCGCCGGGCGCCTGGTGGATGCTCGCCGTCCTCTGGCTGCTCTATTCGCTGTCTTTCCTCGATCGCTACATCATCACCATGCTGGTGGATCCGATCCGCGGCGACCTGGGCCTGACGGATTTCCAGATGAGCCTGGTGCTGGGACCGGCCTATGCGCTCTGCTACGCCTTCGCGACCTTCCCGTTCGGCTGGGCCGCCGACCGGTTTCCCCGCCGCTGGGTCGCCCTGGTGGGGGTCGTCGTCTGGTCGCTGGCGACGGCGGCGACGGGCATGGCCCAATCCTTCGCCAGCCTGATGTCGGCGCGGATCGGCGTGGGCGTCGGCGAGGCCGCGCTGTCGCCCACCGCCTATTCGATGATCGCCGACCGTTTCCCGCGCGAGCGCCTGACCACCGCCTCGGCCATCTTCCAGACCGCCATCAAGGCCGGCTCGGCGGCGGCCTTCGGCGTCGGCGGCCTGCTGCTCGCCGTCGCGGCGCAGCTTGGGACGATCGCGATCCTGGGCGCCGGCGGATCGGCGCCCTGGCGGCCCGTCATGCTGATGGTCGGCCTGCCGGGCCTTGTCGTGGGGCTGTTGCTGTTCACCTTCCCCGAGCCGACGCGCCGCGCCTCCGGCCTCGCCGCGGGAGAGAGCGAGGCGCGGCTCTGGCCCTTCGTGGTCGCCAACCGCAAGGTGCTGATCCCGCTGGCGATCGGCTTTGCCCTGACCTCCATGGGCGCCTCGGCCCTGGTGTCCTGGGCGCCCGCCTACATCGGCCGCCGCTTCGGCTGGTCGCCGCTGCACTACGGCGCGATCCTGAGCGTGCTCAGCATCGTGGCGGCCGGAGCCCTGGTGCTGAAGGGCACCGTCGTCGACTGGCTCTTCAAGCGCGGCATGAAGGACGCCCACATCCGCTTCTACTGCTGGATGCTGGCCGCAAGCCTGCCGGTCGCGCTTGGCCTGTTCTTCGTGCCCAACCCTTACGTCTTCTTCGTCATGTACGCCTTCCTGCTGCTGGTGATGATCTCCTTCGGCGCCTACGGGACCGCCGCCATGAGCGTGCTGGCCCCCACCTATCTGCGCGGCCGGATGACGGCGCTCTTCCTGCTGATGATCAACCTGGCGGGAAGCGGCCTTGGCGCGCCCGTGGTCGGGGCGCTGACGGACTTCGTGTTCCACGACAAGGCCAAGATCGGCATGTCGCTGGCGGTCACCGAAGCGATCACCATTCCCGCCGCCCTGATCGCCCTGTCGCTGTCGCTCGGCCAATGGCGCCTGGCGCTCGACCGCCGGGAGCCGACGACAGCGCCGGTCGCGGCCTGAAAGCTCACGAGCCCCTGCCGATGGCGCGAAGATCAGTCGAGGACGTCGATCACCAGGGTGTTGCGCACGCCGTCGAGCAGGTGCGCGGCCATGCCTTTGAGGTGGCGGGCCCAATGGACCTCCGCGCCGGGGCCGTCGCCCGCGGCGATCAGCTCGACAAGACGGGTCTGGGATTTCAGGCCCACCGCCCGCAGCCGGGCGCGCAGCTCCGCCGGCGGGTGCAGATTGCGCACCGCGGTGATCATGTGCTGGCTGATGACGTTCTGCAGGGCCTGGCCCAGCACGGCCACGCCCGGGTTGCCACAGAACTCCAGGAGCGCCCGGTGGAAATCCACCACCCGCAGATTGAAGCGGCAGAAGTCGCTGGCCGGCACGGCGCGCTCGTCGGCCAGGCAGGCCTCGAGGGCGGCCGCGCAGGTGGCGGAGGCATGCTCGGCGGCGAAGCGCGCGGCCTGGGGCTCGATCATCGAGCGGGCGATGAAGACATCGTGCAGGGTGGCGCCGCGCAGGCCCAGCGCCAGGCCCGCGGCATGGGTCACCAGATTGTGCGACGGCGGACTGACGCGCGCGCCCCCACCGACGCCTCGCGAGACGCGCACCAGAGACTCGAACTCCAGGATCCGCAGCGCCTCGCGCAGGGTGGGCCGGGAGACCTGGTACTGCGCCACCAGCTCGGCTTCGGAGGGCAGTCGGTCGCCGGGCTTCAGGTCGCCACGGACGATCGCCTTGCGCAGTTGCGCCGCGACAAGCTCACCCGTCTTCGGGACCCGCACGTCGTTGGCCAGCATCATCATCGTCATGGCCGCCTCCTCCCAAGGCGGGCACCTTCGCATGGCGTCGATCCCCGACACAATCGGCCCATGCGCCCACGAGCGCGGGCCGACGCGCCTTCGGGCGCGCGCCTTGTCATCCCATCCACCTTCACGCAAAAACCGGTCCGATCAGGAGGGACCCAGGAATGGCAGATACAATGACTGGCAAGACATCGAAGGACACGATCCTCGTTTTCACCGTGGCCCACCCTGCCCTGCCTGAGAAGCTCAGCCGCTGGAACGTGGTGATGGGCGTTCCCAGCCTTCCGGAGCTCTCGGACGAGGAGCGGGCGAGCGTGCGGGTGATCGTTCAGGCCGGCAGCCACAAGACCGGCGCGGCGGAGATGGACCGCTATCCAAATCTTGGCCGCATCGTCACCACCAGCGCCGGGTTCGAGGGCGTCGACGCCAAGGCCGCCGAGGCCCGGGGCATCGACATCCGCACCGGCGTCGGCGCCAACGCCGAGGACGTCGCGGACATGGCCGTGACCCTGGCGCTGGCCGCCATGCGCCGGGTCTTCCAATCCGACGCCAGCATCCGCTCGGGCGGCTGGGCTGGGCGCAAGTACGCGCCGATCCGCTCGGTCTACCAACACAAGGTCGGCATCGTCGGCCTGGGCAACATCGGCCGCGCCATCGCCGACCGGCTGAAGGTGTTCAAGTGCCCGATCGCCTGGACGGGCCCTCGTCCCAAGCCCGACGTGGACCTGCCCTACGTGCCGGACCTGCTGGAGCTGGCCAAGCAGAGCGACGTGCTGATCGTCGCCGCGCACCTGGACGCCAGCACCCGCAAGATGATCAACCGCGAGGTGATCGAGGCCCTGGGTCCCGAGGGCATCCTGGTCAACGTCGGCCGCGGCGGCCTGGTGGACGAGGACGAGCTGATCGCCGCCCTGCGCGAGGGTCGGCTTGGCGGCGCGGCCCTCGACGTCTTCGAGCAGGAGCCGACGCCGGCCGAGCGCTGGGCGGACGTGCCCAACACCATCCTCTCCCCGCACGTGGCGGCGGTGACCCATGGGGCCATGGCCAAGACGCTGGGCCGGGCCGTGGGCAGCGTCACCGAGTTCCTCGACAAGGCCTAGGGGCCGGCGGCTCAGGCGCCTGGTTCGGCCGCCCTCGGCGGGTTGAGCCAGGACGCCGCCTCCCGCAGCCCGGCGGTGAGGTGCTCGGTCACGAGCCGCATGCGGGGAATGTGGCGGGTGTCACGATGCACCCCCAACCAGACGCCGCGCACCAGGCGCGGCTCGGGCGAGGCCAGCTCGACCAGCTCGTCCGCACCGGCCGCGAGGTAGCAGGGCAGCATGACCAGGCCATAGCCGGCGCGGGCCGCCTGGAGCTGGGCGTCGCGGCTGTTGGTCCGCATGGCGACGCGGCCGTTGCGCGCCAGCTCGGAAAAACGGCGGGCTTCAGGGAGCAGCGCCAGGTCGTCCTGGAGCGCCACCAGGTCGTGGCCAGGGGCGCCGGCGGTGAAGTCCGGCTGACCCCGCCGGACCAGGTAGTCGCGGCTCGCATAGGGCGCGAAGGCCATGTCGGCGACGCGCCGCACCACCACCTCATGCTGCTCGAACTGCGCCAGGCGCAAGGCAAGGTCGGCTTCCCGGCGGGACAGCGACAGCGCCCGGGTGTCGGTGATCAATTCCACCTCCAGCTCCGGTTGGCTTTCCGCCAGCGGCCGCAACATCGGGGCCAGGACGCGCGCACCGAACGTCTCCACCGTGGTGATCCGCACCTGGCCGGCGATCTTGGCGTCGGCCCCGGTGATGGCGCGCTCCGCCGAAAGCGCCTCGGCCTCCATGCGCTCGACGTTCGCCAGGATCCGCTCCCCCGCGGGGGTCAGGACGAAACCGGCCGGCGTCTTGAGAAGGAGCCGCGCGCCGGCCCGGGCGTGAAGCGCCTCAAGCCGGCGGCCCATGGTGGTCTGGGTGACCTTCAGCGCTCGCGCGGCGGCCGACAGATTGCCGTGGCGGGTGACCGCCAGGAAGCTTCGCAGGTCGTCCCAATCCAGCATGACCGTCCTCGCTCGCGCGCAGACCATGCGTTTTTGCATAGCTGATCGGCTCTGTTGGCCAATACCCCATCGATCGTCGCAGGCCTAGGTTCTGTGGGCGCTCAAGCATCGGGCGTCACCAAACGGAACACCGCCATGAAATCCGC
>Ga0075364_10000885_pt1 | contig 15808 bp, 13 predicted proteins | sample EndMetdeltDD1764_FD_71517 | JGI IMG/M metagenome (GOLD analysis project Ga0075364, IMG submission 71517) | Populus endosphere microbial communities from Tennessee, USA - Endosphere MetaG P. deltoides DD176-4 | ecosystem: Host-associated > Plants > Roots > Endosphere | place: USA: Tennessee...
AACGAGTCGCGTGGATCGCGGCAGATAAAAGCCTTTGGAGACAAGCCATCATGCGCACGTACCTACCGCTGTTCATTGCCGCTGTCATCGGTGTCGGTGCTGTTTCTACCGCACACGCCGCCGACTGGCCCGACCGGCCCATCCGGATGATCGTGCCCTACCCGCCAGGCGGGGCCACCGATGTCGCCGCCCGCCTGTACGCCCAGCACATGGGCGATTACCTCAAGCAGACTGTCGTGGTGGAGAACAAGGCCGGCGCGGGTGGCGAGGTCGGGGCCGAGGCCGTCGCGCGCGCTCCTGCGGATGGCTACACCGTGCTGATGGGGGCGCTGGGCAGCCTGGCGATCAACGCCGCGCTGCTGGACAAACAGAACTACAGCTTCGTGAAGGACTTCAAGGGCGTGTCGGTGGCCACGACCATGCCCATGGCGCTGGCCGTGAACGACGCCGTGCCTGCCAAGACGGTGCAGGAACTCATCGCGCTGGCCAAAAGCCGGCCCGGCAAACTGAGCATGGGGTCGGCCGGTACCGGCAGTTCGCAGCACATGGCTGGCGAACTTTTCAAGCAGATCACTAGCACCGACATTCTGCATGTCCCCTACCGGGGCAGTGGCCCTGCGGTGACTGACCTGCTGGGCGGCCAGATCGACATGGTGATCGACACGCTGCCCGCGTTGCTGCCGCAACTGGCCAGTGGCAAGATCCGCATTCTGGGCGTCACCTCCGACGAGCGTGCACCCTCCTTGCCGGATGTGCAGACCCTGGCCGAACAGGGCGTACAAGGTTATTCCGTGTCCACCAGCTATGCCCTGCTTGCCCCCACGGGTACCCCCGCAGCAGCCATCGAAAAAATGTCCCAGGCCATGCAAAAGGCGGGTACGTTGCCCCAGCTGCGTGAGGGCGCGGCGAAGTTGGGTGCACAGGCCACGCCCACGTCACCGGCCGAGACCGACAAGGTCATCGCGGGTGAAGTCAAAAAATGGGGCGCGGTCGTGCAACGTACGACGACTCGAACCGCCAGTCAGTAGGGAGCCGGTCATGCCTGCAAGCAGTGTGGATGTCGCTATCGTCGGCGGCGGGTCGGTGGGCGTCTCCTTTCTTTATCAGCTCATCGACGCCCTGCCTCGCGTTCAGGGGTGCTCGATCGCGCTGTTCGAACCCGGATCCGACATCGGCCCGGGCACGGCCTACCAGGCCGATGCGAACAGCAATCTGCTCAATATCCCGGTTAACCGCATGTCGGCCATTGCGCAGCAGCCCGACAGTTTTCTGGACTGGTTGCGTCAGCGGGATGCCGGTTTTCTCGCACGCATGGGCATCACCGAGATCGACCCCGGCAGCTTTGTGTCGCGGCCTGTTTTCGGACTGTACATGCAGGACCTGTACGACCAGGCCGCCACGCTGGCGGCCGCGCGAGGTATCGAGCTGCGGTGCTATCGGCAGCGCGTGGTCCGGGTTCAGCCCCGCCCCGAAGGGGGGGCGACGGTGCAGGGTGCCGATGGCCTGCAGATCAAGGCGGCTCGCGTCGTGCTGTGCAACGGCAACTTGCCCTCGGTAACTTTCGCCCAGTTGTCCGATTCGCCTCGCTATTTCAACAGCCCCTATCCGGTCGCCGGCATGACACGCACCGTGGGTGAGACCGACGATGTCTGCATCGTGGGTACCAGCCTCAGCGCCATAGATGCCATCGTCGCCTTGCATGCCGCCGGACATCGCGGCGCGATTCATTGCGTATCGCGCAATGGTCGACTGCCTGCCGTACGAAGCCCGCACAACAGGGGGGTTCGCCTGCCCCGATTACCGGAGGTCGAGCCTGACGGGCGCGTGACGCTCGACGGCCTGGTGGGCAGCCTTCGCCGTGCGCTGAAGGAGGCAGGGGGCGTCGAAGACCCGCACGATATTCTGGGCTCGGGCGCGAGCGCCGCCGACGCGCTGGACGAGGAGATCGCCCGATCACAAGCCGGCCCTCGCCTCTGGCAATCGGTGGCCGCGGCCACCAACGAACGCATCGAGCACATCTGGCACGCGCTGGACGAGGCGGAACGCCTGCGTTTTCATCGGGACTGGCGCACGCTGTGGATGGCGCGTCGAGCCACGTTTCCCATGCGCAACGCCCTGACCTTGCAGACGCTGCTGCGGGCGGGCCGTCTACGCGTGCATGGCGGATTTCAGGGCGTCACCGAAAGTGGCGACGGGATGGGATTCGAGGTCGGGACGGACACCGATGTGCTGCGGGCGCCCTGGTTGATCAACGCCACCAGTTTTTCGCTGGATGTCGGTGCCACCAGCGACCCGTTGGTGCGCGACTTGTGCCGCGCGGGGCATGCACGTGCTCATCCGCTGGGGGGCTTCGATCTGGACTTCGATACCGGCTGCCTGATCGACGCCAGCGGCAGGCGGGTGGACGCGATCTCGGTACTGGGTAGCCTTGCGGCGGGCACGTATTTCTGGACCACGTCCATGGAAATCAACGCGCGCCTGGCGCTTGGCCAGGCACTTCAGGTTGCAGAACAGGTGATCGTGGGTGGCCAATCCGGTCTTTCCAGGGCCAGGATGGCCTGACAAGGGTAGCTACTGATTGCGGTTCGGTGCGCAATACCGTTAACTCGCCTCACATTCGGACTGATACCGAAGAGGAGATAGACGTGATGCATAAGCCTTTTTTCACCCCGACGGTCCTTGCCTTGGCCACCGCGCTGACCGCCATGAGCACAGGTGCCGTGGCAGCAGGAGCCTACCCGGACAAGCCTATCCGCCTGCTGGTGCCGTTCGCCGCAGGCGGCACGACTGACATTGTGGCCCGCGTCGTGGCACAGGGCCTGACCAAGGAACTGGGCCAGACCGTGGTGGTGGAGAACCGCAGCGGCGGGGGCGGATCGATCGGCGCCGACGCGCTGGTGCGTTCCCCCAACGATGGCTACACCCTGGGCATTGCCACGGTCAGCACCATGGCGACCAACCCGGCGACCAACCCGAAGACGCCTTACGACCCCCTCAAGGATTTCACGCCCATCACCAACCTGGTCAACGTGCCTAATGTGATGACGATCAATCCGAAAGTACCGGCGAAGAACATGAAGGAGTTCATCGCGCTGCTCAAGGCCAACCCGGGTAAATACAGTTATGCCTCGTCGGGCACGGGCGGCATCTCCCACCTCGATGGCGAACTGTTCAAGTCGATCACCAAGACCGACATGGTGCACGTGCCTTATCGCGGCTCGGGCCCGGCCTTGAATGACACGCTGGCAGGCCAGGTCAATGCGCAGTTCGACAACCTGCCTTCTTCGATCCCGCACATCAAGGCAGGCAACCTGCGGGCCTTGGCGGTGGCGTCGCCCAAACGGCTGGAATCCTTGCCCGATGTCCCCACCTTTGCCGAAGAAGGGCTGGCCGAGGTAAACAACGTGGCATGGTATGGCCTGGTGGCACCGGCCGGCACATCGCCGGAAGTGGTCAAGCGGGTGCGTGACGCGGCCGTGCGTGCGCTCAAAGACCCCACCATCAGCGCTCGGCTGCTGGAAACCGGCTCACTGATCGACGGCAACACGCCTGAGCAGTTCTCCGCACAGATCAAGAAAGAGCTCGATCTGCGCAAACGCATCGCCAAGGATCAGAACATCCAGCTGACTGAATAGCGCGGCTGATTCGCTGCCAATGACCGGCGGCCCTGACCGCCGGTCATTGCCTCACTCGATCTGGATATTCTCGCGCTCGATCAGGGCGGTCCATTTCTGCGATTCCGACTTGACCAGCTGAGCCAGTTCTTCAGGCGTGCCTGCCACCAGGTCGATTCCCTGCGGCTCTAGCTTCTGGTTCAACTCCGGATTGCTCACGGCTTTCTGAACCGCAGCGTTCAATCGCTCGATCACCGGTGCGGGCGTGCCCGCCTTGGCGAACAGGCCATACCAAGTGGTGTACTGCATGTTGGGCAGACCCGCCTGCGCGATGACGGGGATGGACTGCATGCTTTCCCCCTTGCTTGGGCCGGACATGCCGATCGCCGTGATCGTACCGTCGTCGATCATGCCCTTCAGCGAAGGCATGCTACTGAACAGGGCGTGAATCGTGCCGGGCACCAGATCGGTAATGGCCTGGGACGTGCCTCGGTAAGGCACATGCACCACGTCGACCTGGGCCTGAGCCTTGAACATTTCCATGCCCAGGTGGGCCACGCCGCCCGTGCCTGCCGAACCGAAATTCACGCGTCCGGGATGCGCTTTGGCATAGGCGATGAACTCCTGAAGATTCTTCGCTGGAATCGTTTTCGATATCACCAGAACATGCGGGCTGGCGGTGAGCTGACTCACCGGCGCGAGCGCTTCGTTCAGTTTCAGGCTCTTGGTGGCAGGATGTGGAATCGTCAGGTTGCCCGATGCGGGCATGAACAGCGTGTAGCCATCTGCAGGTGCACCCAGCACCTGGTTCAGGGCGGGCACGCCGTGCCCCCCACCGGCATTCACGATAACGATGGGCTGACCGAGATCCTCCGTCATCTGTCGGGCGATCTCACGTCCGACGATGTCGGCGGGGCCGCCCGCTGCGAACGGGATCACCAGGCGGATGGCGCGCGATGGGTACGTGTCGGCAGCAGTGCTGGCCGTCGACAGGCCCAGCATCGCCAGTGTGGCGAGCGTGACGGCTAGTTTTGCGAATGGCATGTGATGTCTCCTCGTTGGGGTAGGGCAGTCGTTCGTTTTTTAGGCCCATGGCTGTGCGTGCGCCCAGCCACACGCGTTACGGTTGAATCAATGAGGTCTGGATGGATGGGAATATGCGCTGGTAGGCTTCGCCGTAGGTCGACGCGCTCTGACCGCGTCGACCGGCCTGGGCGCCGCGCTGCATGGCCAGGCGTTCGTAATAGGCCCACAGGTTCTTCTGCGTGGGCATGGCCTGCATCGCCTGTTTCTTCGTCTCCCACACATCGCTGATATCCAGAATGACGTTGGGTTTGAAGTCGCACAGTTCAGATTGGTGCGGCTCGAACGACAGCACCTGCGCCGGTGCAGCGATATCGGGCCCATGTCCCGGTGCCAGCGCCATCATGCGGGCACCCAGCACCATGTTGTAGGTGCGGCAGTGATCCAGGTTCGAGGGGTCGCGTTCGGGATGCGTCAGGATGACGGCGGGCTGTGTACGGCGGATGACCTGAGAAATGCGTTCGACGATCTCTGCCGACTCCGGCAAGGGGTAGTCGCCCAGGTCATAGAAATCGACCTGGCTCGCCCCGAGGATGCGCGCCGCCTGCTGCGCCTCTGCGTGCCGGATGGCTTTCACCTCCGCCAGATCAGGACGAGGCGTGGCCGCCCAGGCCGCGTTCGATTCGCCGTTTTCGCCATAGCTCAGGCAGACGATGTGCACGGGGACGCCACTGCGTGCGTGAGCGGCGATGGCGCCACCACATCGCCAGACAAAGTCTCCGACGTGAGCCGTGACCACTAAAAGTGCTGAATTGCCCATATTCTTCCCTGCATCCGATGATGATGGATGGGCAGTATATCGAGTGAAATGGCGTTGTACTCTGTACAATGCTGTCTTTCAGACATTTCGGGGGAAGCGGCGATGAGCAACGACGGCGTGATTGCAGTGGAGCGGGCGCTCAGCCTGCTCGATTGTTTTTCTCCCCAATCACCGAGCATGACGCTGGCCGAGCTGGCCGCGAAATCGCCGCTGCACAAAACCACCATATTCCGGCTGCTCAATTCGCTGGAGCGTGCCGGCTATGTGGTGCGGGGCAAGGAGGGGGTGTATTCACTGGGGCCACGCCTGCTTTACCTCGGGCGGGTCTACGAGCGTGGCTTGCAGCTGGGCGATGTGGTGATGCCCATTCTTACGGACCTCACGCAGCAGACTGGGGAGAGCGCGTCTTACTACACGCCGCAGCGCGATGGTGCGCGGCTCTGCCTGTTTCGATCGCAACCGCATGAAGGCCTGCACAGCCAAGTGATGGCCGGCAGCGTTATGCCGCCCGATCGGTCATCGACAGGGCGGGTCTTCATGATATGGGATCAACTGGCCCCGCGCGGTCAGGATGCGCTGCCGTTCTTCTCCAGTGGGATGCGTGATCCGTACAGCGCTTCCTGGTCGATTCCGATATTTGGCGCAGAAGATCGATTCGTCGCGGCGTTGACCCTGGCGGGCTTGTCCGAACGCATCCGCAAGCTCGACGCCGACCGCATGACGACGCTGCTGCGCAATGCAGCAAGAGCCCTGTCGATGCGACTGGGGGCGACGCCAGAGGCGCTGGACCTGGCCTACGACTAGGCGGCACGGCGGTCAAGGTTGATGCCATTGCGTGAACCGCTCGCCCACCTTCGGGTTGGTTTGCGATAAGGATGACGCGTATCAGCGTGCGTCGTGCGAGTGAATCTGCAGGGCCTCCAGGAAGCGCGACACCATGTTGTAGGCGGCAATGGTGGCGGTAATCTCGACCACCTGCTGCGGGGTGTGCAGTGCCGACACCCGGGCAAAGACCTCATCGGGTACCTGCACATGTCGCGTCATGGCATCGGTGTAGGCCAGCACGGCGCACTCGATGTCGTCGAAATGCTCGCACGTCTGCCAGTCGCCCAAGGCATCCAGCTTGGCCTGCGAGACGCCTTCGGCCAGCGCGATGGGTGCATGCTGATCGGCTTCATAGGGGGCATTGTTGAGCTGAGCCACGCGCATGATGATCAATTCACGCAGGGCACCCGACAGCGTGCTTTTCTGGCGCACCGCAGTCAGATAATTAAGCCAGCCCGAGGCGACGGGTGGGCTGTGCAGCAGCATCTGATACAGGTGCAGGATGTCGCCACGCTCGGCGATGATTTGCTGAGCCAGTGGGCGAACGGCGTCGCTGTCGCAGTCGGCATAGGGAAGGCGGGCCATCATGTCTCCTTGTTGTGTGCGGGTGCAGGCGTGTGGTCGAGAGTGCCGGTGATATGCTCGCATATCTTCAGGAGACCGGCATGTTCATTCGTAAACACATTGCCCCGCTTATGGCGGGCATCACCCTGGCTTTGGCCACAACATCATCGGCCTATGCCCAAGGGGCCTACCCCGAAAAGCCGATCCGCATGGTGGTGCCCTGGGCACCAGGCGGGGCGACCGACATCATTGCCCGCCTGATCGGTCAGCAACTCACGACCCGGCTGGGGCAGGCCGTCGTGATCGAGAACAAGGCTGGCGCAGGCGGCAATATTGGCACGGCGGCATTCGTTCGTGAGAACGCCGATGGCTACACCTTGCTCATGACCACCAGCTCCACGCATGGCATCAATTCGCATCTCTACGCCAAGCCTGGCTTCGATGTCGGCAAAGACTTCGCCAACGTCGCGTTTGTTGGCTCGATCCCCAACGTGCTGGAGGTGCCGCCCAAGTCGCCGTTCTCCACGGCGCAACAGTTGATCGACTTCGCTCGCGCAAATCCTGGAAAGCTGAACTACGGCTCAGCCGGCATCGGTTCGTCGCAGCATCTGGCAGCCGCGCAATTGATTCACAGCGCGGGCATAGACATCACGCACGTGCCCTACAAAGGCAGTGGCCCGGCTGTGACGGATCTGCTGGGCGGCAACCTCGATCTGATGCTGGACACGGGCTCGTTGAGCCAGGTGAAAGCGGGTGCCTTGAAAGCGCTGGCCGTGGCCTCGAAAACACGCCTGGCCGAGTTCCCGGACGTCCCCACCTTTGACGAAGTGGGCCTGAAGGACATGTACGCTGCAGCCTGGTACGGCGTGGCCACCCATGCCGCCGTGCCCCGCGAGATCGTGGATCGCCTGAACAAGGAAATCAACGAGATTCTCAAGCAGCCCGACATGATTGCTCGCCTGGAAAGCATGGGCGTGCAGGTCGGCCCGCTGCAAAGCCCGAAGGAGCTGGACGCGTTCGTTGAATCCGAAGGCAAGCGATTCAAGGCGTTGGTGGACATGTCAGGCGCGAAGATGGAGTAAGGTGGCTTCGGGGCCGCAGCAAGCCTGCACGCCGGGTCGCTTTGGTCCCACCTCGATTTCGGGCGCGCGTCGTTTGCGTGGCGCCCTGGCCGCTGGAGGCGTCGGCACCCGTCCTTCCTGCTATCAACCTTTGAGGGTAGCGCCCGCTACGTGCCCGCTAACATAGAAAGCCTGAACGGCGGAGAAGAAGGCCTTCAAGTCTTCGCGTGATACATCGCGGTGCAGTACCAGGCGGCTTGGCCCACCATAGACCGCCTGCACCAGCATCCCCTGGCTGGCCAGCGCCGGCCCCAGCGCGCCGCCAGCACGATCCGAAAACTCGACGAACACCATGTTCGTCGCATGGCTGAGCACACGCACCTCGTCGATGCTTGCCAGCGAGCGCGCCAACCAGTCTGCGTTCTCGTGATCATCGGCCAGTGCCTGCACATGGTGGTCCAGTGCATACAGACAGGCGGCTGCCAAGACACCTGACTGACGCATGCCGCCACCAAGCACCTTGCGCCAGCGCTTGGCGCGCTCGATGACGTCGCGCTCGCCCACCAGCGCGGAACCCACTGGTGCACCCAGACCTTTTGAGAAGCAGATGGACGCCGAGTCGAACGGCGCACACACTGCTTCGATCGCAACATTCATGTCTATCGCAGCGTTAAAGGCGCGGGCGCCATCCAGGTGCCTGGCCAGCCCGTGCCGGGCAGCCAGCTCGGTCGCTTGCTGGACATAGGCCTGCGGCAACACCTTTCCACCAATTGTGTTCTCCAGCGCCAGCAACCGGGTGCGAGCAAAGTGCGGATCAACGGGCTTGATGGCTTCCTGTATTCGCGCCAGGGGCAGGGTGCCATCGATATCGTGCTCGATGGGTTGAGGCTGCACGCTGCCCAGAATCGCTGCTCCGCCACCCTCGAATTTGTAGGTATGGGCCTGCTGACCCACAATATATTCATCGCCTCTCTCGCAGTGCGCCATGATGCCTGCCAGATTGCTCTGCGTTCCAGTGGGGAAGAATAGCCCTGCCTGCTTGCCGCAGCGTGCAGCGATCTCGTCCTGCAGGCGTTGCACTGTCGGGTCATCGCCCCATACATCGTCACCCAGCGGCGCTGCGCTCATGGCATTTAACATGCCGCGTGATGGGCGGGTGACGGTGTCGCTACGTAGGTCGATCATCGAAAAAAAACCTGAAAAAGTGGTGAAGGAACGGCACGACTAAAGACAGCACACCCGCAGATCAGCAAATCGTGCGATCTGCCGTCTGTCATTCGCAAATCCGTCAGGCGGCAACTCAGCTGGCCATTGCGAGGTCAGCCACAAAGTGGCCCGGCGCGACCTGCTGCAGCTTGACCCGCTCAGGTCGATAATCCAGTCCGTGCACCGGGCTGGGAATATCGCCACCTATCAAGGACTGGTTCAGCTTGCGCCGCCCGGGGTCGGCGATAGGCACCGCAGCAAGGAGCTTGCGGGTGTAGGGGTGCTGCGGACTCTCGAAGATTTGCCGACGCGTGCCGATTTCCACGATGCGCCCCAAATACATGACCGCAACGCGATGGCTCACCCGTTCCACGACCGCCAGATCATGGGAGATGAACAGAAACGCGATGCCCATATCACGCTGCAGATCCTGCATCAGGTTGATGATCTGCGCCTGAATGGAGACATCCAGTGCGGAGACCGATTCATCGGCCACCACCAGCTTGGGTGACAGCGCCAGCGCGCGTGCAATGCATATTCGCTGACGCTGGCCGCCCGAGAACTCATGCGGGTAGCGCTGTGCATGTTCAGCTGTCAGGCCAACGCGCTCGAGCAGCTCGGCCACGCGGGCACGAGCAGCGTCGCCATGGGCAATATCGTGTACCTGCAGCGGCTCCGTCAGGCTCTCCTCGATCGTGCAGCGTGGATCGAGCGAGGCGTAGGGATCCTGGAACACGGTTTGAATATTGCGTCGCAGGGCCTTCAGCGCCTGGCCCTGCAGGTCACCGATCACCTGTCCCTGAAACGTAATGTCGCCTCCCTGGGTGTGCAGCAGCCTCGCCACGGCTCGCGCTGTTGTCGACTTGCCGCAACCGGATTCGCCCACGAGCGCAAGCGTCTCGCCTGGATAGACATCGAAGCTGACGCCTTCGACGGCATGCACGCGTCGCTGCACTCTGCCCAGCAGGCCGCCCCTGAGGTCATAGCGGGTGATGAGCTCACGCACGCGCAATAGAGGTTCGCCTGTGTAGTCAGGGGCCATTCCCGGTTTAGCCGACGTCTGCATATGCGTCGGTGTGGGTAGCGACGCGCGGGAGTCGTTCGCTGCATGCGATGCTTCCGTAGCGGCTTGCGAGACCAGATCGAACTTGGCGGGCAGGTCGGTGCCATGCATGGCACCCAGTTGCGGCACGGCAGCCAGCAGCGCACGGGTATAGGTATGTGCAGGTGCCGAAAAAATGGTAGCCACCTCCCCACGTTCTACCGTGTCGCCGTGCCGCATCACCATGACCTTATCGGCCACCTGCGCCACTACACCCATGTCGTGTGTAATGAATATGACGCCCATATCCATGTCGTCCTGCAACGAGCGAATGATCTGCAGGATCTGGGCTTGCACGGTGACATCCAGTGCGGTGGTCGGCTCATCTGCAATCAGTAGCGTGGGCTCGCATGCAAGTGCCATGGCGATCATGATGCGTTGACGCATGCCACCGGACAGCTGATGCGGATAGCGCTCCATGACCTGTTTCGCATCCGGAATGCGTACCAGGTCGAGCATGCGCAGCGCCTGAGCATGCGCGGCACGCGTGTCGCCCCGGCGGTGCAGCAGGATGGCTTCCATGATCTGGGCCCCGACCTTGAATACCGGATTGAGCGAGGTCATGGGTTCCTGAAAAATCATGGCCATGTCCGCGCCTCGAAACTTGCGCATGGCATCCTCCGGGTTGGCGCGCAGATCCACCACACCGTGCTTGCGCGTGCGCAATTGCATGCTGCCCGATACGATATGTCCTCCGCCCAGCTCCACCAGGCGCATCAAAGCCAGTGACGTGACGGACTTCCCGGACCCGGACTCGCCCACGATGGCCAGGGTCTGCCCACGTGCGACGTCAAATGAAACGTCCTTGACGACAGGCGTAACGCCAGGTTCGCGGCTGAACGCGACACTCAGGTTGCGCACCTGTACAACGAGGTTGTCATCCATGGTCACCTCGGATTGTTCAGAATGCGTGCCACGGCACTGTCGAGCTCAGCCTGCGCCATTGCCAGTTTCTGTCGAGCGTGCGCGACCCAGGCGCAGTCGGTGTCGCGTTCGGCCCGCGCATTTTCCAGCAGCCGATCCACTTCGTGAGGCGATACGCTTCCGGCCGTGATGCGCGTTTCGACGAAGCGGCGCGCATCCAGTGCGTCGCGCACCTGTTCGTCTGACATCCCAATGGTGCGACCGATCGTCTCCATGGCTGCAGCGTCCAGATCCTTGCCGCACAGCTGTTTGGGCTTGATCCCCCCGGCCAGGCTGTTGCGAACCACGCGAGCCACGACGTGATGGACCTGGCGGAACGACAGACCGGTTTCACGCACGATCACATCAGCCAGGTTGCTAGCGGTGCACCAGCTGCCAGCCAATGAGGCTGCCATGCGGTCTTCGTGCACGATGAGTGTCTCCATGACACCGGTGAACAGGTCCAGCATGCCTTCGGTTGTGGCCAGTGCGCTGTCGATCAGTGGCAGTTCTCGCATGGCCTGGTCGCCGGTACCTTCCGCGCGAAATGTGGCAAGGGCAGTCGACAACCAGGTGACACCCTCGCCTGCGGCCTTTTTGATGGTCTCCAGCGCAGCCGGATTTTTCTTCTGCGGAAAAATGCTGCTCGTGCCGCAATAGCTGTCGTCACTTTCGACCATGCCGAACTCGGTGCTCGACCATAGGTGCAGATCAGTGGCCAAGTCATTCAGATCGGCCATCACGAAGGCCAGGGCGCTGATCGCCTCCGCTGCGTAATAGGCCTCTCGGCCCAGCTTGGAGTTCTCCACGATGCCATCGAAGCCCAGCAGGGTAGTTGTGCGATCGCGATTCAGCGGCCACGACGTGCCTGCCAGGCCAACTGCGCCCAAGGGATTGCGGTTCACGCGGGCATAGGCCTGGCTCAAGCGGTCGAAGCTATCATGCAGCCGGGTGCTGAAGCTCAGCAGGTAATGGCCGAACACCCAGGGCTGTGCATGCTGCATATGGGTATAGCCAGGCATGATGGTGCGCGAGTGCTGTTCGGCTTTCCTCGCGATCGCGACCTGCAGCAGGTTCAGCTGATCCATGACGTCCAGCATGCGATTGCGCTTGTACAGGCGCCGCACTGTTGCACCCTGGTCGATACGGCTTCTGCCGGTGTGCATTTGACCGCCTACGTCCTCACCGATGGCGTCGAACAGGTAGGACTCTATCTGCAGCAGGAAGCTGCCTTTACGCACATCAGTGGGGAAGTCGGTGACCTGCATGCCCTTCACGCGCAATAGCTGTTTCAGGATTGCGCTACCGACATCGCTGGAAATGATGCCTTCCTCAACCAGCATGGTGGTGTGGGCCAGATCGACCGCAACGAACTCCCTGAACTGCCGCTTTTCGCGCTCCAGACCTGGCAGGTCGTGATACTTGATCAGTCTTTCCGCAGGCGGCGCACTCAGGCGTGCTTCGGTCAACAGAATTTCGTGCCCTAGTGTTTGCGTAGTCATGTCTATTCTCAATTTGCAGCACTGGCTTGATTGAAGTCGACGATCTCATCACCGTAGACCTCCAGGCCTTTGACGCCTTTTCGTTGCCCGATCAGTTGCACCTGATCGAACAGGGGAATGTTGCTGGGGACGTCCTCCCACACGATGCGCTGTATCTCACCGTAGTTCGCCATGCGCTTCTCATAGTTCATTTCGGTAGCAGCCTGCTTGAGCAGTGCGTCCACATCCTTGTTGCTGTAGCCCGTCAGGTTGGATGCGTCGCCTGTGGAAAGTTTGCGGCGCAAGCGTATGTCGGCATTGGTGATGCCGGTACCCAGTAGCCACATATTCGCTTCGTTGGTGCCCCGCCCCGTGCCCTTGCCCGCTTCTGCGCGATAGAGCGTCTTCTGGTACGAGGCCCATTCCCAGACCTTGAATTCCGTTTTCAGTCCGACAGCATTCAGATAGCCCTGGACGGCCTCGGCGGCGGCGCGATCCTTGGTGTAGCGCCCTGATGGGGTCCACATGACGATGGTCTCGGGAAAGCCGTTCGGATAGACCTCCTTGATCAGCTTGCGCGCCGTCTCGGGGTCGTACGTCTTCGGTGCGAATACGCGACGGCCCTGCGTGCCTTCGGGGAAGGGGCTGTCCGGCACGCGTCCATAGCCCATGAGGACTTTTTCCACGATCGCCTGACGATCAATCGCCAGGTCTACGGCGCGTCGCATGCGCACATCGTCAAAGGGCGGTTTGGTAACGTTGAGTTCAAAGAAAACCTGGAACGAACTGGGCAACTGCGCCAATGTGGCGTTGTCGCGTCCCTTGAATTCTGCGGCCGCTTCAGGCGGGATGTTGCCAGCGACATCGGCATTGCCGGTTTGCAGCTCGATCACCCGCGCCGAGTTTTCAGGAACAGGTCGGAACACCAGCGTTTGCGTGGCTGACTGCTGCCCAAAGTAATCGGGGTTGCGTTTGATGACGGCACGTTCGTTGGGCACCCAGCTCTCAAAAACGTAGGGGCCGGTGCCTACGGGGTTGCGTCCGTAGGCGCGGCCGCGCTTGTTGATCGCCGTGGGGCTGCTGATGGCAGACCATTCCTCTGCCAGAATTTCCAGCAATGTGGGTGAGGGATGCTTGGTGCGGATTTCCAGCACATACTCACTGAGTGCCGATACCGACTCGATAGCACCGTAATAAGATCTGTTCGGCGAGCCCAGTTCCGGCTCGCGGATGCGGTCGAGGTTGAATTTAACTGCCTCCGCGTTCAGCGGCGAGCCATCATGAAACTTCACACCCTTGCGCAGCTGAAATGTCCAGGTATTGCCATCTTCCGAGGTGGTCCAGGATTCGGCCAGGTCAGGTTCGATTTTCTTGAGTTCCGGCCCGTCCCATCTCACCAGCCGGCTGAACAGGTGCGAAATCACGATCTGCGAGGGCGTGCTGCGTGTCACGGCAGGATCCAGCGTGTCGATCTCGGTGCCCTGGACATAGGTCAGCGTGCCCTGCGCGCCCCAGGCTGTCGAGGTCGCCAGAATCGCGACTGCAAGGCCGCCCATGACACGGCTGCTCGCTCGGCGGACGTCTTTTTTATTCATCATTTGCCCCTCTTTTTTGTAGCGTGATTGATTGGAATAAAGCGTTGCGTTATCTGCGGCTTCTTGAGCGCGGATCGACGTAGTCCCTCAGGGCGTCGCCCACGAGGTTGAAACTCAGGATGACCAGAAACAGTGCGGCACCCGGTGCAATCAGTACGTGCGGATGGCTGGTGAGATGAGCACGGGAACTGGCGATCATGGCGCCCCACTCGGGAATTGGAGGCGCGGGACCCAGCCCGAGAAAACTCAGCCCCGATCCGATCAGAATGGCCTCGGCCAGGGACACGGTCGCCTGCACGATGATCAGCGATCCCACGTTGGGCAGGATGTGCGCCACCATAAGGCGCACGTCCCCCACGCCGATCGAGCGCGATGCCAGCACGAACTCGCGCTGCTTGAGGGCCATCACAGGCGCGGCGAAGAATCGGACATAGATTGGAATGGTCGAGATGGCGATTGCCAGCGTCAGGCTCAGGATGCTGTTGCCTGCCACGGTGATGACCATGATGGCGACCAGCGTGCGTGGAAACGCAATCATGAAATCCATGAATCGCATGATCAGACTTGTGAGCGTGCCCGTGTAGAAACCGCAGATTGCACCCAGCGTGACGCCAACGATCATGGCGAGCCCGACGCTGCCGAAGGCGACGCTCAACGTGATCCGGGAACCCCACACCACGCGGCCGAGCAAATCGCGACCTAGATCGTCCGTACCCAGCCAATACGAGCTGTTCGGCTTGATCAATGCATCTGCGAGGTTCACGCGTGTGACCGACGTCCAGTCGAACAACAAGGGCGCAGCGATGGCGGCAACAAGGAACACGCCGATGACCGAGAGGGCGAGCAGGGCTATCCAGCGCTTTTCTTCAACGAGGTATCGGAAGAACCCGCCCCTGCCGTTGGCCTGGCGTTTTGTCGCCACGGCGGCGCCGCTATCAGGCGTAGGTGATGCGAGGGTCGAGGATTCCATATACCAGATCCACTAGGAGGTTGACGATCACCACAAGGGCGGCGAAGACGAGGATGGTGCCCTGCACGACGTAGATGTCACGAATCATGATGGCGTCGATCATGTAGCGCCCCATGCCTGGCCAGGCAAAAACGGTCTCCACGATGACCGCGCCACCCAGGAGTCGGCCAAAGTCCATGCCGAACACGGTGACGAGTGGAATAGCGGCGTTGGCCAACGCATGTTTGAACACCACCTTGTGACGTGAAACGCCCTTGGCGTGCGCGGTACGCACGTAGTCCTCACCGAGCACATCCATCATGGTCGAGCGCGCCAGGCGGGCGAAGGTCGCAACGTAAGGCAGGCCCAACGTGATGGCTGGCAGCACCAGGTGCGCCCAGGTGCCGCGGCCCGTGGGGGGCAACCACCCGAGTGTGGATGCGAACACCAGCATGAGCAGCAGACCGAGAAAGAAACCTGGCATGGATATACCTAACACCGCCAGCGCCGTCAGTGCACTATCGACCCAACCACGGGGTCGGACGGCGGCCACGATGCCCAGTGGAACGCCGAGCACGACGGCCAGCAACATACCTGCGGCGGTGAGCTCAAGCGTGGCAGGCAGCGTTCGGGCGATGCCTTCCGTGACGGGGGCATAGGTCTGG
>Ga0075364_10000886_pt1 | contig 15806 bp, 16 predicted proteins | sample EndMetdeltDD1764_FD_71517 | JGI IMG/M metagenome (GOLD analysis project Ga0075364, IMG submission 71517) | Populus endosphere microbial communities from Tennessee, USA - Endosphere MetaG P. deltoides DD176-4 | ecosystem: Host-associated > Plants > Roots > Endosphere | place: USA: Tennessee...
TGGCTGCGCGCGCCGGCCTGATCGACGCGGATCTGGCCGTCAGTGCGGGCGACGTCTATCGCATGTTGCGCCGACTGCAGCATCAGGCACGGCTTCAGGGCCAGGAAAAAGCGCGGGTCGAGCCCGTGGATCTGGGGCAGGCGCGCGACGTCGTGCGCGCGCTGTGGAGAAGCGTGTTCGGGGGCGAGACAGGCAAGGTAAACTAGCGTTTTACCTCCCGTTTCCTGAGCGTTGCCATGTCGGAATTCGTCCGCCCTATCCTCGATCTGCCTGAAGGCCGCAGCAAAGTGCTGATGCACTCGTGCTGCGCGCCCTGCTCCGGCGAAGTCATGGAGGCCATGCACGCCTCGGGCATCGATTACGCCATCTACTTCTACAACCCGAATATTCATCCGGTGAAGGAGTATGAAATCCGCAAGCAGGAAAACATTCGCTTTGCGGAAAAGCACAACATCCCGTTCATCGATGCCGATTACGACATGGATAACTGGTTCGAACGGGTCAAGGGACTGGAAAACACGCCGGAACGCGGCGAGCGCTGCACCAAATGCTTCGACATGCGCTTCGAACGCACCGCTCTCTACGCACACGAGCACGGCTACGACACAATCACCAGTTCACTGGGGATTTCGCGCTGGAAAGATATGAATCAGATCAACGGCTGTGGCGAGCGGGCTGCGGCGCGTTACGGCGATCTGGTCTACTGGACCTACAACTGGCGCAAGGGCGGCGGGTCGGCGCGCATGATCGAGATCAGCAAGCGCGAGAACTTCTACCAGCAGGAGTATTGCGGCTGCGTCTATTCGCTGCGCGATACCAACCGCCACCGGCGCTCGCAGGGGCGTGAACGCATTCATATCGGCGTGAAGTTCTACGGCAAAGAACACATCATCAGCGACGAAGCGCTGTAAGGCTACGCCAGCGCTTTACTCACGGCTCTGGGCACGCCCGCGCAGAAGAAAAAACGCCATCTGGCTCATGAACGATATGAGCCAGGTGGCGTTTGCGCATGTGGGGTGGCCCGCAGGAGGGACGGGGGCCCACTAGCGCACGGTGATGGGCTACGCCCTCACTGCAGGGTGCGATCGAACGAAAACGCACCTTCCTTGAAGTCGACCGGCACGACATCGTTGGGACCGAACTTGCCCTGCAACAACAGCTTGGCCACCGGGTTCTCGATCTTTTGCTGAATCGCACGCTTCAAGGGTCGCGCACCATACACCGGATCGAAGCCACCGCGTGCGATCTCCGCCAGGGCAGCATCGCTCACATCGAGCAGGATGTCCTGCGCGGCCAGCCGCCGGCGCAGATGGTCGAGCTGAATACTGGCGATAGACTCGATGTGCCGTGCATCCAGCGCATGGAACACCACCACCTCGTCGATCCGATTCAGGAACTCCGGTCGGAAGCTGTTCTTCAACTCTTCCCACACGACCGCCTTGATCGAATCGTAAGGCTCACCCGCCATGTTCTGGATGTGCTGCGATCCCAGATTGGAGGTCATCACGATCACGGTATTGCGGAAATCGACCGTTCGGCCCTGCCCGTCTGTCAGCCGCCCATCGTCCAGCACCTGAAGCAGCACGTTGAACACATCGGGATGTGCCTTTTCCACTTCGTCGAGCAAGATCACGCTGTACGGTTTGCGACGCACCGCTTCGGTCAGATAACCGCCCTCTTCGTAGCCCACGTATCCCGGTGGCGCACCGATCAGGCGCGCTACCGAGTGCTTCTCCATGAACTCGCTCATGTCGATACGCACCAGATGCTCGGACGAATCGAACAGGAATTCCGCCAGCGCCCGCGTCAATTCGGTCTTGCCCACACCAGTCGGCCCCAGGAACAGGAACGACCCATTGGGGCGCTGAGGATCGGCCAGCCCGGAGCGCGAACGGCGGATGGCGTCGGCCACCAGGCTCACGGCCTCGTCCTGCCCCACCACACGCTTGTGCAAGGCGTCCTCCATACTGAGCAGCTTGTCACGCTCGCCCTGCAACATCTTGGACACAGGAATGCCTGTTGCGCGGGAGACGACCTCGGCGATTTCCTCCGCGCCGACCTCGGTTCGCAACAAACGTGGCTTGGCCGGTGCGGCCGCATCGTCGTGCGAGAGCTGCTCGGCCGCCGAAAGGCGCGCCTCCAGATCGGGCAAGGTGCCGTACTGCAGTTCAGCGAGCTTGTCGTACTGACCCTTGCGCTGCAGTTCGGCCATCTCGGCACGGGCGCGCTCGATTTCTTCCTTGATCGACTGCGTACCCTGCACCGCCGCCTTTTCGGATTTCCAGATCTCTTCGAAGTCGTTGTACTCGCGCTGCAGTTTCTCGAGTTCCTCTTCGATCGCCGCCAAACGACGCTTGGAGCTGTCGTCGGTTTCGCGCTTGACCGCTTCACGCTCGATCTTCAGTTGAATGATGCGACGATCAAGACGATCCATGACCTCCGGCTTGGAGTCGATCTCCATGCGGATGCGCGCCGCGGCTTCATCGATCAGATCGATCGCCTTGTCCGGCAGGAACCGGTCGGTAATGTAGCGATTCGAGAGCTCGGCCGCCGCCACGATCGCCGGATCGGTGATGGCCACGCCATGGTGCAGTTCGTAGCGTTCCTGCAAGCCGCGCAAAATCGCGATGGTCGACTCGACATCGGGTTCACCGACCAGCACTTTCTGGAAACGGCGCTCCAGGGCAGCGTCTTTTTCCACGTATTTGCGGTATTCATCCAGCGTGGTCGCACCGATGCAATGCAGCTCGCCGCGGGCCAGCGCCGGCTTGAGCATGTTGCCAGCGTCCATGGCCCCTTCTGCCTTGCCGGCACCCACCATCGTGTGCAGTTCATCGATGAAGATAATGCTGCTGCCGTCGTCCTGGGCGAGCTCCTTCAGGACAGACTTCAGCCGCTCTTCGAATTCGCCACGGAACTTCGCCCCGGCCAGCAGCGCCGCCATGTCCAGCGACAGCAGACGCTTACCGCGCAGCGATTCGGGCACTTCGTCATTGATGATGCGCTGGGCCAGACCCTCGACGATGGCTGTTTTGCCCACGCCCGGCTCACCGATCAGGACCGGATTGTTCTTCGTACGACGCTGAAGGATCTGCATCGTGCGGCGAATCTCATCATCCCGACCGATAACCGGGTCGAGCTTGCCTTCACGGGCGAGCGCCGTCATGTCAACGGTATATTTGGCAAGCGCCTCGCGATTGGATTCGCCCTCGGCACCGGTCACGTTCTCGCCACCGCGCACGGCATCGACAGCCGTCTCCAGTGCCTTTTTCTGCAAACCGGCATCGCGCAGGATGCGACCGGCCTCGCCTTTGTCATCGGCCAGGGCCAGCAGGAAGAGCTCGCTGGCAATATAGGTATCGCCGCGTTTGGCCGCTTCCTTATCGGTGCGGGTCAGCACCGATTGCAGGTCGCGACTGATCTGGATGTTGCCGTCGCCGTTCTGCACTTGCGGCAAGGCCTGCATGGCGGTCGCCAGCGCAGGTTGCAGCCGGTTCACGGCCACACCGGCACGCGCCAGCAGGCTGGCTGCGCCGCTATCGGCGTAGGCCAGCAACGCGGCCAGCACGTGGATGGGCTCGATATAGGGGTGGTCCTGCCGGGCGGCCGCACTTTGGGCGTCCCCCAGCGCCTGCTGGAACTTGGTTGTCAGTTTGTCGAATCGCATAGTCGTCTTGATCAGATGAGGGCCGGATCAGACCGGCGGATGAAGTCAAGATGAGGGCAACTCGATGCATTTCAATGGGATAGAGGCACCACCAGCATCGCAGCGCAATAAAAAGCCCCCGTCGAACGGGGGCTTTCAAGCACTGGCATAAGGGTTCGGGGGGCACGCTAGTGCCCTGCAAACCCCATTTCCAGGCCCCGAAAGACGAGCTCTCAGATGCCTGTAGCGGGGTTCCCAGTTGCCAGTCGAGCCGACCGGCACCTGCCCCTTCAGCGAGCGCGCGCCTTAACGCTTGTCGCGCGGGGGCACTTCACGGGTTTGTTCGCCGGTGAACAACTGACGCGGACGACCGATCTTGTAATCGGGGTCGGACAACATTTCGTTCCACTGGGCAATCCAGCCGACGGTGCGGGCCAGCGCGAAGATCGCGGTGAACAACGAGGTGGGGATGCCGATGGCACGTTGCACGATACCCGAATAGAAATCGACGTTCGGATAGAGCTTGCGTTCGACGAAGTACGGATCGGACAGCGCGATGCGTTCCAGCTCCATGGCCAGTTTGAACAAGGGATCTTCCTGCAGACCCAAGGCCTCCAGAACTTCCTTGCACGTTTCCTGCATCAGCTTGGCGCGCGGATCGTAGTTCTTGTAGACACGGTGTCCAAAGCCCATCAGGCGCACGCCCGAGGACTTGTCCTTGACCTTTTCCATGAACTCGCCGACTTTCTCGACGCCACCGTTGGCCTGAAGCTCTTCCAGCATCTGCAGGCAAGCTTCGTTGGCACCACCGTGAGCCGGGCCCCACAGGCAGGCCACGCCGGCTGCGATGGCAGCGAACGGATTGGTACCCGACGAACCGCACAAACGCACAGTGGAGGTGGAAGCGTTCTGCTCGTGATCGGCGTGCAGAATGAAGATGCGATCCAAGGCGCGTTCGACCACGGGATTGACCTTGTACTCTTCGCACGGCGTGGCGAACATCATGCGCAGGAAATTGCCCGTGTAGGACAGATTGTTCTGCGGGTAGATGATGGGCTGGCCCTGCGAGTACTTGTACGCCATGGCGACGAGCGTCGGCATCTTGGCGATCAGGCGGATGGCCGAGACATGACGGTGGTGCGGGTTGGTGATGTCTGTCGAATCGTGATAGAACGCCGACAGCGCGCCCACCAGACCCGTGAGTATCGCCATCGGATGCGCATCCCGGCGGAATCCGCGCAGGAACTGATGCAACTGTTCGTTGACCAAGGTGTGGTGCGTGACCTGATGGTCAAACTCTTTCTTCTCGTCTTTGTTGGGCAGTTCGCCGTTCAGGATCAGGTAGCAGATGTCGAGGAAGTCACATCCGACAGCGAGTTGCTCAATAGGATAGCCGCGATACAGCAGCTCGCCCTTGTCACCGTCGATATACGTAATACCCGATTCGCATGCCGCCGTCGACATGAACCCCGGGTCGAACGTGAACATTCCCGTCTGACCGTACAGTTTGCGGATGTCGATGACATCCGGACCCACCGTACCGGTGTACACCGGAAATTCGACTTCCTTGCTGCCATCCGAAAACGATAGGGTGGCTTTCTTGTCTGACAATTTCATCGTTTCTTCCTCACTTAATGTTTATAGCGTGCGCATCTTGCCAACGATGTCGTGCAGCAAAGGCAAGTCGTATTCCCCCTCGAGCTCGGCCCGATTGAGCAATACGTCCAGCAGTTCGTTGTCTCCCATCTCGAACAGCCGGGTCAATGCCGAGACATCTTCCTGCGTCAGTTGCGTCTCGTACGCGTCAAGGTACTTGGTAATGATCAGGTCGTTTTCAAGCAGACCGCGCCTGGCGCGCCAGCGAATGCGGGCACGCTCCAGATCGCTCAGCGCGCTCATGGTCTTGCCCCCATCACACCGAGCGCCTGACCATCAATTCCTTGATCTTGCCAATCGCCTTGGTCGGGTTCAACCCCTTGGGGCAGACGTCGACGCAATTCATGATCGTGTGGCAGCGGAACAGACGATAGGGATCTTCCAGATCGTCCAGGCGTTCGCGCGTGGCCTCGTCACGGCTGTCGGCAATGAAGCGGTAGGCCTGCAAAAGACCTGCAGGACCCACGAACTTGTCGGGGTTCCACCAGAAAGACGGGCACGAGGTGGAGCAGCACGCACACAGAATGCATTCATACAGGCCATCGAGCTCTTCGCGCGCCTCGGGCGTTTGCAACCGCTCTTTCTCGGGCGGAGGCGAATCGTTAATGAGGTAGGGCTTGATCGAATGGTACTGATTGAAAAAGTGCGTCATGTCCACGATCAGGTCGCGAATGACGGGCAGACCGGGCAAGGGCTTCAGAACGATAGGCTCTTTCAACTCACGCAGGTTGGTCGTACAGGCCAGACCGTTCTTGCCGTTGATGTTCATGGCATCAGAGCCACAAACGCCTTCCCGGCACGAACGACGCAGCGCCAGGCTGTCATCGACATCGTTCTTGATGCGCACCAGCGCATCGAGCAGCATCTTGTCGGTGGGCGCAAGTTCTACGTCCAGCTTCTGCATGTACGGACGCTCGTCCTTATCGGGGTCGTAGCGGTAGATCTCGAATTTCACAATACGTTTGGCACTCATACCGGCATCCTGCTTAGAAAGTACGCGCTTTGGGCGGGAAGGAGTCGACCGTCAACGGTTTCATCTGGACAGGCTTGTAATCCAGACGGCTGCCTTCGGAATAAAACAATGTGTGTTTGAGCCAGTTTTCATCGTCGCGGGTGGGATGATCGTCCAGCGCATGGGCGCCACGGCTTTCCTTGCGGGCAGCCGCCGAGTTGATCGTCGCACGGGCGATTTCAGTCATGTTGGCCAGTTCGAGCGCCTCGATGCGCGCCGTGTTGAACACCTTGGACTTGTCGTCGAAAGAAATGTTCTCGGCTTGCTTGGCGAGTTCCTCGATCTGCGTGACGCCTTCGTTGAGCAGCTTCAGGGTGCGGAACACGCCGCAATGCGCCTGCATCGACGTGCGGATCGCGTTGCCGACATACTGCGTCTTTTCGCCGTTCTTGCGCGATTCCAGGGCATCGACCCGTGCGATCGAGAAATCCAGCGATTCCTTGGGCACAGGCTGATGGTTGCGCTGGCGTTCGAGATGCGAGTTGACGATGTGGTTACCCGCAGCGCGGCCAAACACCACCAGATCGAGCAACGAGTTCGTGCCCAGGCGGTTGGCACCGTGCACGGACACTGCCGCGCATTCACCGATGGCGTAGAGACCGTTGACGACCTTGTTCTGGCCATTGGTGGTGGACACCACCTGACCATGATAGTTGGCCGGCACGCCTCCCATCTGGTAGTGAATGGTGGGCACGACCGGGATGGGCTCTTTGATCGGATCGACGTTACCGAACTTGATCGCGATTTCGCGAATCGAAGGCAAACGCTTGTTGATCACGTCTGCACCCAGGTGGTCGAGCTTGAGTACCACGTAGCTGCCATCGGGGCCGCAACCACGGCCTTCCTTGATTTCCTGGTCCATCGATCGCGACACGAAATCGCGCGGGGCCAAATCCTTCAGCGTCGGCGCATAACGTTCCATGAAACGTTCGCCATCCTTGTTCAGGAGGATGCCGCCCTCGCCTCGCACGCCTTCGGTAATCAGTACACCGGCACCTGCCACACCCGTGGGGTGGAACTGCCAGAATTCCATGTCCTGCAGGGGCAGGCCGGCGCGAGCCGCCATGCCCAGCCCGTCGCCGGTGTTGATGAAAGCATTGGTCGATGCAGCCCAGATGCGGCCTGCTCCGCCGGTGGCCAACACCGTGGTCTTGGCTTCCATGACGTAGATTTCGCCCGTTTCCATCTCCAGCGCAGTCACGCCCACGACATCGCCGTCATCGTTGCGCAGCAGGTCCAGCGCCATCCATTCGACGAAGAATTGCGTGCGAGCGGCGACGTTGCGCTGATAGAGCGTGTGGAGCAAGGCATGGCCGGTACGATCGGCAGCGGCACAGGCACGCTGAACCGGTTTTTCACCGAAGTTCGCGGTGTGACCACCGAAGGGACGTTGGTAAATCGTGCCGTTGGCGTTGCGATCGAACGGCATGCCGAAGTGTTCGAGCTCATAGACGGCATTGGGCGCCTCACGACACATGAATTCGATTGCGTCCTGGTCGCCCAGCCAATCGGAACCCTTGACCGTGTCATACATGTGCCAGTACCAATTGTCCTCGCTCATGTTGCCCAGCGACGCGCCAATGCCACCCTGGGCGGCGACCGTGTGCGAACGCGTGGGGAAAACCTTGGACAGCACGGCAACCGACAAACCGGCCTGCGCCAATTGCAGGGAACAACGCATGCCGGCACCGCCGGCGCCTACGACCACCACATCGAACTGGCGGCGCGGCAAATTTTGAGTGACAGCGACCACGACTAGATACTCCAGAGGGATTTGACAAAATACGCCAGCGAGCCCACCAACCACAGGATGGTGAACAGGTGCAGGGCAAGACGCACGCCGACAGGCTTGACGTAGTCCATCCAGATATCACGCACGCCAATCCAGGCATGCCAGGCCAACGAAACGAATGCGAGCGTGGCCAGAATCTGACCCAGCGGGAGCGTGAAAACGGTGAATGCAAACAAGGCGCGCCAGTTTTCGAACGTGAAAGCCGGCATGGCCAGCGCGCCGACCAGCAGCACGATCGTGTAGATCGCCAGGATGACCGCGGTCAGACGCTGGGCCAGGAAATCCTTCACCCCGTATCCCGCACCCACGACCACGCGGGACGAACCGTAATTCTTGGAAGCAGCCATTACCACACCCCGAACAATTTGAGCGCAAACACCAGCGTGAGCGCCAGGCTCACACCGAACACGACACCCGCGCTTTTCTGCGACGCCGCCTTATCGATACCGATGTGCAGGTCGAGCAGCAGGTAACGGATGCCTGCACAGAAGTGATGCAGGTAGCCCCAGATCAGAACCAGCAGCACCAGCTTGACCAGCACGTTGTCGACGTAACCCGCCAGTTGATCGAATCCCGCCTGCGAGGTCACGCTTGCCGAAAACAGCAGAATGACCAAGGGAAGACAGAGGAAAAGCAATGCGCCGCTTACGCGGTGGAGAATGGACAGTTTGCCTGCCAGGGGCAGGCGATAGCTAAGGATCTGCGGTACGCTGATATTGCGAAACTGCGGACGCGGCTTGGCAGCTGAGTCGGTCATGACGGCCTCGGGGTTTCGGGACTGGGATACAAGGAAACAGGGGTACTACATTTCGCGCTGTTGTCCGAATCCGGACAAACACGCTATTTTCGCTTACGTGCGGTGAATCATCAAATCACATAGAAATATCCAATCAATTCAGGCGATTGCGATAGTGATACCGCTCGGTGTGATACCAGCCGCGTCGAATTTCGACAGGTTTGTCGCCATAGGTATACGACACGCGGTCGGCCTGCAGGATAGGCGTGCCCACAGTCAGACCCAGCATCTCGGCGACTTCGGCGTCGGCCGCCACGGCCCGTATCTTTTCATCGGCGCGAACCATGCTGACACCGAACTCAGACTCGAACAGGGCATACAAGGGCGCACGGTTGCTGCCCAGCACCTCGGCAGTCAGGCCCTTGAACAGGCCGCCTGGCACCCAAATGTCGTCCACCACTGTCGGCGCGCCGCCAAAACTCAACAACCTGCGAATGGCCACCACACTGTCGCCGGGTCGCAGATCCAGGCCTTTAGCAATTTCTGTGCTGGCGCGCGTGCGCCTCACATCGACGATGCGACTTTCAGCGCGCTCGCCCTCGCCCTCGCCATCCGGGGCAAGCCTGAGGAAACGGTAGCGGGTGCGCGCTTCATGATGGGTGGAGACGAACGTGCCCTTGCCCTGCCGGCGCTGCAACATGTGTTCGGCGGCCAGTTCATCCACGGCCTTGCGCACGGTGCCCTGGCTGACCTGGAATCGCGCCGCCAGATCGAACTCGCTGGGGATCAATTCACCGGGCTTCCACTCGCCTCGCTCCAGGCTTTGCAACAGCAGCGCCTTGATCTGTCGATAGAGTGGACTGAATGCGGCCCCTGCGCCTTCCTGCCTGGAAAGTGCGCCTATGCGTGAATGCGTTTCGGGCCGTGGTTCTGACATCCCGCCATTCTGACACATTGCGTCGACAAGTGTCCAACGTCTTATGTCTTATATAAGATATAAGAGCAATTGACGCTCACTGGATTTCACACTAGGATTCTGCCCAACGTTTACACTAGTGGACGAGTTTTTTCGCCCATAAATCATCATCACGGAGAACATTCATGTCCAAGCCTGCCAAGCGTGTTGCCGTCACCGGCGCAGCCGGCCAGATCGGTTACGCCTTGCTGTTCCGCATCGCCTCGGGCGAAATGCTGGGTAAAGATCAGCCGGTCATTCTGCAATTGCTGGAAATCCCTGACGAGAAGGCTCAGAAAGCGCTGCAGGGCGTGATCATGGAGCTGGACGATTGCGCCTTCCCGCTGCTGCAGGAAGTGACCGCACACAGCGACCCCCGCACCGCATTCAAGGATGCCGACGTGGCCCTGCTCGTGGGCGCACGCCCCCGCGGCCCCGGCATGGAGCGCAAGGATCTGCTGTCGGTGAACGCGCAGATTTTCACCGTTCAGGGCAAGGCACTGAACGATGTCGCCAGTCGCGACGTGAAGGTGCTGGTCGTGGGCAACCCCGCCAACACCAACGCCTACATCGCGATGAAGTCGGCACCCGATCTGCCTGCGAAGAACTTCACTGCCATGCTGCGCCTGGATCACAACCGCGCCCTGTCGCAATTGTCCGCGAAGTCGGGCAAGCCGGTTGCCGATATCGAGAACCTCATCGTCTGGGGCAATCACTCGCCCACGATGTATCCCGACACCCGCTTCGCGACGGTCAACGGTGAAAGCCTGCCCAAGCTCATCAATGATGATGCCTGGAACAAGGACACTTTCATTCCCAAGGTCGGCAAACGTGGCGCAGCCATCATCGAAGCGCGCGGCCTGTCCTCGGCTGCTTCGGCCGCCAACGCCGCCATCGACCACATCCGCGACTGGGTGCTGGGCAGCAACGGCAAGTGGGTCACGATGGGCGTGCCCTCCGATGGTTCCTACGGCATTCCCGAAGGCATCATCTATGGTGTGCCGGTCACCACGAAAGATGGCGAGTACACGCGCGTGACGGGCCTGGACATCGACGACTTCTCGCGTGAACGCATGGACTTCACCCTGAAGGAACTGCTCGAAGAGCGTGACGGCGTGAAAGATTTGCTGAAGTAAATGTGAGTGCAGCTGCGGCGGGCTCACGCAAAGGGCCCGAACCGCGGCCCGCTCCGGGAAATAGACCAGGAGACAAGATGACCCGCCCAGCCTCACCTGGCCTGCTTGTTCGCCAGACATCGAAGGGAACGTCGCTGATAAAAATAAACGGCGCCCTCAACGTCGGCCATGCGTGGCGAGCTACGCGCGCCGATTGCTGCGCAATGAACAGGGCCACAGGGACCGCCTGCACGGCGATCCGACGCGACGGGCGTCAGAAACATGTCATCAACACCATGCACACTCGCGACGATCGCGAGCGTCACATGAATCATCACGCGTATGCATTGCAGCTCGACACGCTCTTCGCCATAAAGAAGGGTGCCTGATCACATCGAATTTTGTATTCCTACACGTACGGAGCGCAGACATGGCATCAAACGATAAAACCAACGAAAAATCCGCAGTCGCCCAGCCCGGGCAGGCGCAGGCCGGCGAGGCACCCGCATTCAAGCCCAAGAAGTCGGTCGCGCTCTCAGGCGTGGTCGCTGGCAACACTGCCCTGTGCACCGTCGGCAAGACGGGTAATGATTTGCACTATCGCGGCTATGACATTCTGGATATCGCCAATACCTGCGAATTCGAAGAAATTGCCTATCTGCTGGTGCACGGCAAGTTGCCCAATGAAGGGGAACTGAAGGGCTACAAAGCCAAGCTGAAGAGTCTGCGCGGCCTGCCCGCCCCCGTACAGGACGCACTGGAGGCGCTGCCTGCGGCCAGCCATCCGATGGACGTGCTGCGCACGGCGGTGTCGGTGCTCGGATGCGTGCTGCCCGAGAAGGACGATCACAACGCGCCGGGCGCGCGCGACATTGCCGACAAACTGATGGCCTGCCTCGGTTCTGCCCTCCTGTATTGGTATCACTACAGCCACAACGGTCGCATCATCGACGTTCAGACCGATGACGACAGCATCGGCGGCCATTTCCTTCATCTGCTGCACGGCCATGCGCCCAGCGAGGAATGGGTGCGCGCCATGCACGTCTCGCTGAATCTGTACGCGGAACACGAATTCAACGCTTCGACCTTCACCTCACGCGTGATCGCAGGCACCGGGTCGGACATGTTCTCGGCGATTGCCGGCGGCATAGGCGCGCTGCGCGGTCCCAAACACGGTGGCGCCAACGAGGTCGCATTCGAAATCCAGAAACGCTATGACACCCCGGACGAAGCCGAGGCTGACATTCGCCGCCGCGTCGAAGCCAAGGAAGTCGTGATCGGCTTCGGCCATCCGGTCTACACGATCTCCGACCCCCGTAACAAAGTCATCAAGGACGTTGCCCGCAAGCTGTCTGAATCGGGCGGCAGCACCAAGATGTACGACATTGCCGAACGCCTGGAAACGGTGATGTGGGAGGTCAAGAAGATGTTCCCGAACCTGGACTGGTTCTCGGCAGTCAGTTACCACATGATGGGCGTGCCCACCGCGATGTTCACCCCGTTGTTCGTGATTGCACGCACGGCGGGCTGGGCGGCGCACATCATGGAGCAACGCGTGGACAACAAGATCATTCGTCCGACGGCCAACTATGTCGGACCCGAGAACCTGAAGTTCGTGCCGCTCAAAAAACGTAAATAAGCAGAGCAGACGACATGTCGGTTCCGAGCGCCAGTGCCCGCCCCCAGCCCGACCAGGTATTGGTCGATATCGTCGACTATGTCCTGGACTACGAGGTCAAGAGCGATCTGGCCTACGAGACCGCACGCCACTGCCTGATCGATACGCTGGGCTGCGGGCTGGAAGCGCTCAGCTACCCGGCCTGCACCAAGCTGCTGGGCCCGGTGGTGCCGGGCACAATCGTGCCACATGGGGCGAAAGTGCCCGGCACGTCGTTCCAGCTCGATCCCATCGAGGCCGCGTTCAACATCGGCACCATGATCCGCTGGCTGGATTTCAACGACACCTGGTTGGCGGCCGAGTGGGGTCACCCCTCGGACAACCTGGGTGGCATTCTGGCCACGGCCGACTGGCTTTCGCGCGTCGCGCTCGCCAGCGGAAAGGCACCCCTTGTGATGCGTGACGTGTTGACCGCCATGATCAAGGCGCACGAAATCCAGGGTTGCATTGCCCTGGAAAACTCGTTTAACCGGGTAGGCCTGGATCACGTCGTGCTGGTGAAGGTGGCGTCGACTGCGGTCGTGGCCCAGATGTTGAATCTGAGTCGCGAGGAAGTGCTCAATGCGGTGTCACTGGCTTGGGTCGACGGACAAAGCTTGCGTACTTACCGGCATGCACCCAACACCGGCAGTCGCAAAAGCTGGGCGGCGGGTGACGCCACCAGCCGGGCGGTGCGCCTGGCGCTCATCGCCCGAACCGGAGAGATGGGCTACCCCTCGGTGCTGTCGGCAAAGACCTGGGGCTTTTACGATGTGCTCTTCAAGGGCCAGCCCTTCACGTTCCAGCGTCCTTACGGCAGCTACGTGATGGAACATGTGCTGTTCAAGATCGCTTACCCGGCAGAATTTCATGCGCAGACGGCCGTCGAGTGCGCCATGGCCCTGCATGACATGCTGACCCGGGCAGGAAAATCGCATCTGGATATCAAACGGGTCACGATTCGCACGCATGAAGCGTGCATCCGGATCATCGACAAACAGGGGCCCCTGGCCAATCCTGCCGACCGTGATCATTGCGTGCAGTACATGGTGGCCGTGCCGCTCATCCATGGCCGCCTGACCGCTGCCGACTATGAAGACGAGGTCGCCGCCGACCCGGCCATCGATGCCTTGCGCGCGAAGATCGTCTGCGTGGAAGATCCTGCGTTCACCCGCGATTATCACGACCCGGATAAGCGCGCGATCGCCAACGCCCTGACCATTGAATTGAACGACGGCAGCGCGCTTGAAGAGGTCGTCTGCGAATACCCTATCGGACACAAGCGCCGTCGTGGGGACGGCATTCCGTTGCTGGAGTCGAAATTCCGCAGGAATCTGGCCCGTCGCTTTCCACCCCGGCAGCAGAACCGCATTCTCGACGTGTCACTGGACCAGGCGACGCTTGAAGCCATGACCGTCAACGACTACGTCGATCTTTATGTGATCTGATGCCGGCGCGCGATGCACGCGTGCCTATGTGGGCGAACGCCCTGCCCGGCCACCCTGGCCTGGATGCGGGCTTTTCTATCTGGAGTAGTGTCAATGGACATTCATGCCACACACGATCGGGTCGCCCGGCGATTCGTCAGCATCATCGAAGGGCACACGAGTGCGATAGACTACGCGCTCGATGGCGATGTCATGACCATTCTGCATACCAATGTGCCCGAAGCGCTTGCGGGCCGTGGCATTGCAGGCGCATTGACCCGTGAGGCGCTGGCAACGGCGCGCAGCGAGCGGTGGTCGGTCGTGCCGGCGTGCAGCTATGCCAGCGCATTCATCGAAAAGCATCCCGAATACCAGGACCTCCTGGCCAAGGGCCCCTGATTCCGCCTAGTCGACCAGTTTCACCGACGGTATCCCGCACAGCACTGTATGCCCAATTCCCCCATTGCCTACGTTTTCACGTTTTCCTTCAGCTTGCTCGTCGCCTGCTTTTCCGCAGCGGTCATCTCGGCACTGGCCGTGTGGCTGACGCATCGCCGGATCAATACCTTCTTCAAGCATCCCTTTCTGGAACATCGGGCGTTTCACCAATACCCACTGGCCATCCAGGCCTCGATCATGCTGGACTATTTTCTGCGCATCGCCTTTCCGCGCAGCACATGGTCTTTACTGGGTCATGCCAACCGCATGCTCAAGCACATCGATCCCCGCGATATTCCGTTATCGGTGAAGTGGCCGGTCGTGGGGCTGTGGGGTGGCTGCTTCGTGGGCCTACTGGCCATGGTCGTGGTCTGGACGAGCATGCTGATCGCCGCGTGACGCATTTGGCTTTTCAGGGTCTGGTAAGCTTTGAAACCTGACCCAAGTAAATGAGCCCTATGCGCGTCAAGCCCTATCACCCTGTTGTACTGACCCTGATTCGACAGCAACGTGCGCAGCGCGTGCTGGACGCGCCATGCGGAACAGGGTGGCTCGGGCATGCCTTGCAAGCCTCGGCCCCGCAGGTGGCGCTCGACGGGCTGGGACTCTATGAATTTCCCGATGCCACCGCCGGTTACGACCAGGTGGTAGAACACGATCTGAATCTGCCCGCCCCCGACTTGAATGCGCCTTACGACGCGGTGGTCTGCGGCGAGGCCATCCATTTGATCGCCAACCCGGGCACCATGCTTGAAAGCTTCAGGCGGCTGCTCACCCCTGGTGGCACGCTGGTGATCACCACACCCAACAGTTGGCCTCCGGGATCGCGACTACGTTATCTTTTCCGGGGCTTTCATGCCGGCTTCGCCCCTTCTTCCGATCGACGCATCGGTGAAGACTACATCACCTACTTCCCATTCAATTTCGGCCAGCTGCACCTGCTGCTGCGCCACTACGGCTATACCGACATCACCCTGCATGAGGTGAAGGAACCCAAACCTGCACGCTGGTACGAGCGCGTGCTCGCCGCGCCCAGCCGCCGTTACTGCAATCGGCAGCACGAGGCTGCGTCGACTGATCTGGGCAAGGGGTATTGGTATCACGCTGGCTCGGATGCCTCACTGCTCGGTCGCTGGCTGGTGGTGTCGGCACGATCGCCCCAGGCGTGACGCCTGCAAGCGTTGAAGATTCCCCAACAAAAAAGGCACGACACACCGAGTTCAATGTTCAGGTGTCGCGCCTTGATCGGGTAGCCGTTACAGCAATGGCCCCGCGCCACGCCGTCGACGTCTTCTGTGTCCCGTCAACGTGCAACGGGACAGTTTCATCGGATGCCGCTCAATAGCGAAGGGCGGGCTGAGGCGCCATTGGC
>Ga0075364_10000887_pt1 | contig 15804 bp, 13 predicted proteins | sample EndMetdeltDD1764_FD_71517 | JGI IMG/M metagenome (GOLD analysis project Ga0075364, IMG submission 71517) | Populus endosphere microbial communities from Tennessee, USA - Endosphere MetaG P. deltoides DD176-4 | ecosystem: Host-associated > Plants > Roots > Endosphere | place: USA: Tennessee...
CTGGTAGCCGGACATGCCGGTGGAAAACACGGCCTCCCCGAGCGTTTCACCGATCGCGCCGAACGGCGTCCCCGTGAAGACGCGGCCGTCCTCGAGCACCAGAACCGCTTTACTCACGCGGCTTCCTCCTCGTCCAGCCAGCGTTGGTATTCGCCGCGGTTGTCGGCCCGAAACCCGGTGTCGATCTCCACGCCGGACGGGAGCGTCCATCGGATCGCCAGAACCCCGTGGCGGGACACGACCTTGCCGGCGATGGCGCGCTCGGTGCGGATAGCCGTGATCGACTCCTGCGGAATCCAAATCGGGTTGGCGCGAATGCGTTGCAGCATGATGCCCTCGGGATAGCGGGTCAGTACCGCCTTGCTGCGGTAGCCAAGATCGCCGGCGGTGACCCGGTCGTTCCAGTCCGGTGCCACCGTGCAGCCGCAATACAGGCCGCGGGTGGTGATCGTCGCCGACCCGACGGTGTCGGGCACGTCGGGCAGGTCGCCGAGCAGCTCCGCCTGTGTCTCGGACCGGCGCCGCCAGCCGCGCACCATCAGCTGGATCAGCACCGCGATCACCACCACCAGCACGGCCGCGAAGATCAGCGACCCCAGCAGCGTGCCCGAGTTCATGCGCGCCGCTCTCCCCCGCAAGCGGGAGGTGCCCCCACCTCATCGCTTCGCTCTGCATCGTCGCCGCCGCGGTTCATGCCGGGCTCTTCCCGTCCCGGGCGGTGACCTTCCCGCGCAGCAGGGTCGCGGTCACGGTGGCGGGCAAGGTCATCGACTCGTAGGGCGTGTTGGCCGACCGGCTGGCCAGGTCGGCCCCGGCGACCGTCCAGGTGGCGTCGGGATCCACGACGGTCAGGTTGGCCGGCTCCCCCACCTCCAGCGGCCGGCCGTGGTCGGGCAGCCCGGCGATGCGCGCGGGGTTCTCACTCATGACCCGCGCGACATCGCGCCAGCCCAACAGGCCCGGGACCACCATCGTTTGCACGACCACCGACAGCGCGGTCTGCAGTCCCAGCATGCCCGGGCGTGCGGCGGAGAACTCGACGCATTTCTCGTGCTCGGCGTGCGGGGCGTGATCGGTAGCTACACAGTCGATGATCCCGTCGACGAGCGCCTGGCGCAACGCGACCGCGTCGGCGGCCTCGCGCAGCGGCGGGTTGACCCGATTCACCCCGTCATAGCTTGCCAACCTGCCATCGTCGAGCAGCAAATGATGCGGGGTGACCTCGGCGGTGATCGAAATGCCTTGTCCTTTAGCCCATTTCAGAATCTCGACGGTGCCCGCGGTGGAGGCGTGGCAGATGTGCACCCGGGCGCCGGCGTCGCGGGCCAGCAGGGCGTCGCGGGCGACGATCGATTCCTCGGCGGCCCGGGGCCAACCCGACAGTCCCAGCCGCGCCGCGCTGGGCCCCTCGTGTGCGACGGCCCCGACGGTCAGCCTGGGCTCCTCGGCGTGCTGGGCGACCAGCACCCCCAGCCCGGTTGCGTATTCCAGCGCGCGGCGCATCACCAGCGGGTCGTACACGCAGATGCCGTCGTCGGAGAAGATGCGCACCTGGGCGGCGCCGGCGTTCATCATGCCCATCTCGGTGAGCTCGACTCCGGCGAGCCCGACGGTGACCGCGCCGACGGGATGCACGTCGACCAGCCCGACCTGCTGGCCGCGGTGCCAGACGTGGTCGGTGACCACCGGACTGTCGGCGACCGGATTCGTGTTGGCCATCGCGAACACCGCGGTGTAGCCGCCCAGAGCCGCTGCCGCCGAACCGGTTTCGATGTCCTCGGCGTATTCTCGGCCTGGCTCGCGCAGGTGGGTGTGCAAGTCGACGAAGCCGGGCAGCAGCACCTGGCCGGTGGCGTCGATGACGTCGGCCGTATCGGGAATTTCCAAACCGGCACCGATCTGGGCGATCTGGCCGTCGTCGACCAGGACGTCGACGCGGTCGCCCTCACCGTACAAACGCACACCGCGGATCAAGACACTCATGCTGCGACCTCTTCCGCACCGACCAGCACGTGGAACAGCACCGCCATCCGTACATGCACACCATTGGAAACCTGTTGCAGCACAGCCGATTGCGAAGAGTCGGCCACCGACGACGAGATCTCCATGCCGCGCAGCATTGGCCCCGGGTGCAGCACCACGGCATGCCCGGGCAGCATCACCTGGCGTCGCGCGGAAAGCCCGTACAGCGTCGAGTACTCGCGCACCGAGGGGAAGAAGCCGCCGTTCATCCGCTCCGCCTGCACCCGCAACATCAGCACCGCGTCGGCGGCGGGGAGCTCGGCGTCGAAGTCGTTCGAGACGGTGACCGGCCACCCGTCCACCCCGACCGGCAGCAGGGTCGGCGGCGCCACCAGCACCACCTCGGCGCCCAGCGTGTGCAACAGCATCACGTTGGAGCGGGCGACCCGGCTGTGCAGGATGTCGCCGACGATCACGACGCGCCGGCCGTCGATGCTGCCCAGCCGCTGGCGGATGGTCAGCGCGTCCAGCAGCGCCTGCGTCGGGTGTTCGTGGGTGCCGTCGCCGGCATTGATCACCGACGGGCCCCCAATCCCGCCCGGGTCTTTCGTGCCAGTCCAGTCGGCGAGCAGATGCGCGGCGCCGGAGGCCGGATGCCGGATGATCAGCGCGTCGGCGCCGGCCGCGCGCAGCGTCAGCGCGGTGTCGCGCAGCGATTCGCCCTTGCCCACCGACGATCCGGACGCGCTGACGTTGATCACGTCGGCGCTCATCCACTTGCCGGCCACCTCGAACGACACCCGGGTGCGGGTCGAGTTCTCGTAGAACATCGTGACGATCGTGCGGCCGCGCAGCGTCGGCAGCTTCTTGATCTCGCGACCCACCAGCGCCTGCGCGAACCGGTCGGCGTCGTCGAGGATGGCGGTGGCGTCATCGCGGCTCAGGTCGCCGGCGGCCAGCAGGTGTCGGCTCATGACGCGCCGTCCCGGGAGATGACCACGCCGTCGCGCCCGTCGTGCTCCTGCAGCTGCACGTGCACGCTCTCGCCGCGCGAGGTCGGCACGTTCTTGCCGACGTAGTCGGCGCGCACCGGCAGTTCGCGGTGACCTCGATCGACGAGCACCGCCAGTTGCACGACCCGCGGCCGGCCCACGTCGCGCAGCGCGTCGAGGGCCGATCGGACCGAGCGCCCGGAGTACAGGACGTCGTCGACGAGGATCAACAGCGCGTCGTCGATGCCGCCGGCCGGGATCGAGGTGTCCTCCAGCGGCCGGGGCGGCTTGATCATCAGATCGTCGCGGTACAGGGTGATGTCCAGCGCGCCGTGGCCGACCTCGACGCCGCTGTATTCGCGGATATTGGTGGCCAGGCGGTCGGCCAGGATGACGCCGCGAGTGGGGATGCCGAGTAGCACCACCCGGGGCGCGTCGGGGCCGTCCAGCGCGGTCTTTTCGATGATCTGATGTGCAATGCGGGAAATGGTGCGGCCGACGTCGGCCGCTGACATCAATTCCCGCGGGGCAGCACCCATCCGAGACTTGACCTCCTTCTCCGCCTCTCCGGACGGATCGTTAAAGGATGTCGACTGCGGGGCAGCGTAGCACTAGCGAGCCCAAGCGACGATGCGGGGCGCGCGAGGCCGCCTGGCGCCGGAAACTGTCGCTGTGAGGTGGACACATTGGGTGCCGCCTGACGCAGATACTCCTGTGGCGGCTGTGACTACTGCGACGTCGGTCGAGCCGCAGTGCGCAGTCGCCGCTAGGTGCAGGGAACTTGCCCGTTGAGCACACAATTCGACGGTGGCGAGTAGGTACCGGTCAGCACGCCTCTCATACCACCCGTGGCTGAACCACCGGGTGCAATGGTGCGATTCCAATTCGCGGGGGTGAGCACGAAGTGCGTGCCGGATTGGGAAATGGAGCTATTCCACGTGTGCGAGACGGATTGTCCCGCCGGCATATCGAATTCGAGCTTCCAATCGGGCAGCGGCACCATGCTCGCGTTGGTGATGGTGAAGTTGGCGATGAAACCGGTCTGCCACGTATGTTCCACCGATAACCGCGCCGACGCCGCAGCCGCATGAGCTACGGGGGTGGTGGCGACTCCGAGGACGGCCACAACAAATGCCGACAGGCCTACGTGAAGCGCTGTGCGCCAGCGCTTCTCGAAACCGTTCAGTCCGCTCATGGGAGCCAACACTATAACCGAACAGGCGATATTGGCCCTCCCATCGCGGGTAGGCTGCAGTAACTTTGCCCAACCGCAACCGTCATGAGATTTTTGCCTCGATCCAAAATTGGGTGCCACCCGGCCCAGCGACTCCTGTGGCAGCTGTGACCAATGCGACGCGGTCGGCCAGCGCGGTGCCAATCGCGCTACCCTGGCGAAAATGACAGGCCCCAATTCCCAACGCATAGATTTCGACGCCCTCTACCGCGGCGAGAGCCCGGGTGAAGGCCTCCCGCCGGTGACCGCGCCACCGTGGGATACCAAGGCGCCCAAGGACAATGTCATCGGATGGCAGGACGGCGGCTTTGTCCACGGTGACGTGCTGGACATCGGCTGCGGGCTCGGCGACAACGCGATCTACCTGGCCAAGAACGGCCATAGGGTGACCGGGTTGGACATCTCACCGACCGCGCTGATCACCGCCGAGCGGCGGGCCCACGACGCCGGAGTGGACATCAAGTTCGCGGTGGCCGACTCCACCAAGCTGGACGGCTACACCGACGCGTTCGACACCGTGATCGACAGCGGCATGTTCCATTGCCTCGACGACGACGGCAAGCGCAGCTACGCCGCCGCCGTGCACCGGGCCACCCGACCGGGCGCCACCCTGCTGCTCAGCTGCTTCTCCGACGCCAACCCGCTCAACGAGGAGTACCCGCTACCCGCGGTGCCCGAGGAGACGTTGCGCGACGTCCTCGGCGGCGCCGGCTGGGACATCGAGTCGCTCGAGCCGGCCACCATGCGCCGCGAACTGGACGGCTCGGAAATCGAAATGTTCTTCTGGTACGTGCGCGCGCAGCGGCGCTAGGCGGGGTCGCAGCCCCGGCGGCCCTCGTGGGCCCAGGCGAGCAGGTCCGGCGGCGCGAGCATGTTGATGCGGTGGTAGTAGCGCCGGTACACGGCGTAGTCGAAGAATTCTTGCCACTCACCGCCACCGCCGGACCGGAAGAAGCGCTCGTCGCTGCGCCAAATCCCTTCGGTGGAGTTGGGCGCGAATTCCGAGGCACGGGACCGCATCACATCCAGCGCGGCGTGCTGCGCCAGCGTCTCGGCGCGATCACGATCCACCTCAAGTCCGAGCACCTGACCGAGACGGATCAGCTCGCCCGCGAGGTCCTGCTGATAGTCCGCGTAGTGGAACATCGCCACGTTGGGAGCCTGCCGCCGGTCCCAGACCGAGCCGAAGTGGTGCAGGATGTTGGCGACCGAGCCGATCCCGCGGGCGGGCGACATGAAACCCCTTCCCGCACCGGGCATCCCCGCCTCATCGGGGGGCGTGATCGGCCCCTCCATCCACTGCCGGAACGCCGTGAGCAGGCTGCGGTCGGCGCCCGGCGGGACCTCACCGGGAGCGGCGCCGTTCAGTGCCCGCATCCGGTCCAGATCCATGTTGTCCCAACTGAAATACTCCGACATCGCGGCATCACGCGGATCGCGCCCCACGCCCAGGTAGGTCACGCGATCGTCGAGGACGAGGCCGTCCAGCGGCGTGTGCGTCTTGATGAACCGGCGGTGCTTTTGGGCGTCGAGGGACGCGACGACGTCTTCGATCGGCCGCATCCTGCCGTCGAGCCACGGCGACACCGTCGACATCGGCCCCGGTAGCTCCGGCCCGTCGAACACGAGCAGGGACACCAGGCGCTGGGTCCAGGTCACGCCGCACTTCGACGGCGCGGAGATGACGATGTCGCCCTCGCGGAACCGCAGGGCGTCCCAACGCAGGTTGTCGCTCATCACCGAGCGATACACGACGCGTTCCGTCACGGATCTATTCATGGCCACCGCGGCCCTCGTGAGCCCAGGCGAGGAGGTCCGCCGGGGCGAGCTCGGCCACGCGCTCGGCGTAGCGCCGATGTTCGGCCTCTGTGAAGATCTCCCGCCACTCCCCGCGGCCGCCGGCACGGAAAAAGCTTTCGTGCCTTAGGGATTCGTGTCGAGGTCTGACGCCTGGGGGCGCCTTGGGGGCAAGTTCGGCGGCGCGGGCGCGCATGACCTCGAGGGTGGCGTGCTGGGCCAGCTCCTCGGCGCGCTCGCGGCCCACCTCGAAGCCCAGCACCCGAGCGAGACGAAGGAACTCCCCGACCAGGTCCCGGCGATAGTCGGCGTAGTGGAACATCACCACGTTGGGCAGGTGCCGGCGCTCCCACACCGAGCCGAAGTGCGCCAGGATCGTCGCCAGCGACGCCACCCCTTCGAGGGGCCCGGCCGGTCGCTCCAGCCACCTGCGGAGCACGTCGAGCGGGTCGAACTCGCCGGCGAAGTAGGGGCCCGGCGCGGGGGGTCGAGCGCCGGGGGGTCCCGCGGTCTCGTGCAGGGCAAAGATCTTGTCCTGCTCCATCATCATCGACACCGCGGCGTCGCGTGGATCGCGGCCCACCCCGATGTAGGTGACGCGATCGTCGAACACCAGGCCGTCGAGCGGTGTGTGCGTCTTGATGAACCGGCGATGGTCCTGACGGTCGAGCGCGGCGGCGACATCTTCGATCGGCTGGACGGTCAGGTCGAGCCAGGGCGAGATCAGTGGCAGCGGCGCCGGCAGGTTGGGCCCGTCGAAAACGAGCAGCGATATCAGCCGCTGCGTCCAGGTGGTGCCGCACTTCGGCGGCGCGGAGATGACGATGTCGCCTTCCCGCAATTCCACTGCGTCCCAACGCAGATTGTCGCTCATCCACGAGCGGTACTCGGCCCTCATCGGCGGATGATGTCGAACAGCATGCCTTCGACCGTCACCCCGGGGGCGAACGCGAACGCCACGCCCGTCGAGATCTTCTTCGTCGACTCCGCCCGCCGCACCATCATTTCCAGCACGAAGATCAGCGACACGCTGAGCATGTTGCCGTACCGGGCCAGCACATCCCAGCTGCTCGCCGCCAGCCCCGCGGGAATGCCCAGCGAGCGCGCCGACTCCTGGATGATCCGGGGCCCACCCGGATGGATGGCCCACAGGTCGATGTCGGACTTGCGCAATCCGTTGTCCCGCAGCATCTTCCCAACGACCGGATCGACGCCGTTGAAGATGTAGTCGGGCAGGTTTTCGGACAGCTCACAGGTGACGCCGTTGTGATTGACGCCGAGCACGATGCCGTCTTCGGCGTCGTCGAGCAGCTCAGAAAAGCTGCTGCGGATCACCACCTTGCCCGGCTCCAGCTTCTCGTGCACCTGGCTGGCGCCGATCACCATCGCCGCGCACCCGTCGCCGAACAGGCTGTGCGTGACGACGTCGTTGATGTCATCGGCGAAAACGGCGTTGACCGAACATAATTCGAGGCACACCACCAGCGCCTTCATGCCCGGGTAGGCGCGCACGTAGCTGGTGGCCACGCGAATGGCATTCATCGCGGCCGCGCACCCCATGAAGTTCACCACCACCCGGGAGATCGACCGGGGCAGGCCGAGCTCCTTGACGATTGCCGCGTCCACGCCCGGGGCGATGAATCCGGTGCTGGTAACGAACACCAGCAGCCCGATCTCGTCGGTCCGGTACGGGATGCCGGCCAGCGCACGCGCGCTCACCTCGACGGCCAGTGGAACCGCGTGTTGGTAGAACAGGTTCATCCGTTCCCGGATCGTCGCCGGGTCCCGTCTGAACGCGTCGAAGTCGGCGTCGAGCGGATCGACGGCCATCCGGCGGGTGGTGATCTTCGTCTTCGCGTAGATCCGCGGAATCCGTTCCCGCTGCTGCGGATCAGTGAACATCCCGGCAATCCGGCCCGCGGCCTCGGTTTGATCGACCGCGCGGCCGGGCGCGCCGGTCGCGATGCTTTCGATCACCGCGACGGTGGTCGGCGGCGCGGGCGGCAGCTGGGTCAGGTCGATGTGTTCTACGTCGTCGGTCGGGCGCAGCGGGCCACCCTCGAATGGGGTGCTCATACCGACCCGATCCCGACGAAGCCCGACACCACATAGTCGACGCTGGCCTTCCACGCCGCCGGCGAGCAATGTTCGCGGATGAAGCCCCAATTGAGCTCCCTGGCTTGCCGCGACGGCGCGAGCAGATACGTCCGGCAGAGCTTGGGAAGCCGATCGGTGACGAAACTCTTTGGCCGAACCCACTCGACGCCGAATTTCGCCGCCTCTTCGGCCAACACGTCCTCGGTGACGATGTTGGCGAACCCGCTGCGCTGGAACGGCAGCACGTGATGCACGCGATGCGAACTCAGGCCCGCCGACAGGAAGCAATCGACGTAGCGATTCCCGATCACCTTCAGGTCGTTGGCGTGCACGACTTGGTCGACACCCCAGTCATCGCCGACGGCGCCCTCCTGCTCTTCGTCCTCGAATTCATGACTAGCCACCACCATGAAGGTGCTCACCCAGACGGTGGCCACGAATTGCAGTGCCCAGGCCCAGAAGTCGCCGGCCAGCGTGAAGACCACCAGCTCACCGAGCAGCAGCACACGAACGCCCGATGACCCGAGGAAATGCGGTAATGCGTTGCGCCAGCTGCCGTATCCCTGCTCGACGCCCACCTTGCGCGTCATGTTCCACACGTCGGCGATCCGGATCGCCATGCCGCTGACCATGTGGCCGAACTTGTGAATTGTGTGCACGGGAATCCGATACAGTCGCGGCAGCTGCATCATCATCGTGAAGACGTTCTTCTTGATGTCGACGTCGCTTTGGGTATACGGATGGTGCAGCAAGGTGTGCCCGTCGGCGACTACCAAGGACAGCGCGATGTAATTCAGGTCGAAGCTGTTCGCGAAGACCCTATTGGGGCCGCGTTGCGCGCGATGCAGCGCGTAGTGGCCATAACCGACCAGGGAACTGCGCAGCAGAACCATCGCTATCACGAAGGCCCACAACGGCATCCACCGCGGTTCGGCGAGCCGCACGCCCTGAACCGCGAAATAGCCAATCGCCAGCAGCACCACGACGATGTTGAAAAGCCGGTCCATCCGCCTGATTCGCGCGGCCAGCGTCGGCTCGTTCAGTCGCGCCTTGACCCGGTGCATCAGATCGTTGTGATCGTCGAATCGGTACTTGGGGGTGTCGCGCCAGCTGTTGAAGTCATCCTTGAAAAGGAACGGCGGAGCGTTGTGCTTGGGATGGATGTCCCGCGGGGCGGCGTCGCGGTCCAACGCGAACCGGCGCTGCAGGATTCGTTCGACCTTGGCCGGATCACGGTGATAGGAGTTGACGATGGCGGTGATGTCGCGGTTGCGGGTTCGCCCGATGAAAAAGGCGCCGCCGGGATGCTTGGCGATCCAGTCGGTCAGGTCATACGCACGCCCGTTGTAAATCCACACGTCCGACATGGGTGGCCCACCAGGAGGAGGCGCAGGGCGTGGACCGGGGCCACGCTCCTGAACTTCTGGGAGGTCGTTCGTCATTCACATCTCCAGGTCTCGTCAATGAGATCGGCCGCTGCCGCGAACCGCAGCCACAGGATGGGGCCCCATCCTTGGCGAATTCTCAAAGGATTTCCCGCATCGCCGTCGGTGCGGGTCAACGACGGAAGAGAACCGACCCGGAGACTGCGGCGGCATCCTCTGCGCGTGGCAGTTCCCGGCTGGTTCTCAATCCGAAGTTGTCCTGTGGCTACTCGGGCTTGGGGATGTTGACGGGCTGTCCCCAGTTCGACAGGGTGATCGTGACGTGGCCCTGGTCTTTGTCGATGACCATCCGCACCAGATTTGGCGTGGTTGCGGCGCCCGGCGCGCTCGTGTCAACGAGGTAGAGGGTGATCGGGAGGGTTCCCCCGCCCTTGCCCAGCTGCGGTACCACCGGGTCGATCACCGCGCCGTCAATCGTTCCGGTCACCTTCACCGTCGCGATGCCGTTGATGGTTTCGTTTCCGGCGATCTGCGGGTTCTGGACCCGGCCGATCACGCTGCCCAGCCCCTTGTCCTTGGACAGAACGACGCCGGGGTCGTAGATCTTCTCCGCGGGGCCGACGGAGTTGTACTTCCCGTCGTCGCCCTTGGTGTACATGGTCTTGTTGGTGACGATGAACGTCTTAGCGACCGCCGCCGTGTTGGGCTTCAGCCGGACGTTGGCGTTCCCGGCGGCCTGGGCCTGGCCCTCGGGCAGGTTGGTCACGTCGGCGTCAACGCTCTCCATCGGGAGGGTGCTGATGTTGTCTGTCGCCAGGACGACGTGAATGGAGCGCAGGTCGCCCGTTGCCTTGGCGGCGTCCTTCAGCAGCTGCTGGGCCTGGGGCGACGGTGTGCCCGAGGGCGCCGGGCTCGCCGCGGATGACGTCCCGGATGCCCCGGGTGTCGAAGCGGTCGAGGAGGTCGAGGAGGTCGCTGTCGAGGATTTCTTCCCGCACCCGGTGACGAACATGGCGAAGAGTGCTGCCGCGATCATGATCGCGATAGCCCCCAGGTGCGAGGGTTTGCGTACGAGGCGTCGATGGGAGATTTGCGCTTCTGAGTTCAAGCCATTCATGGCCAGCCTTTGCTGAGTTATCCAACCCGGTGAAGTGAGCAGCGGGTCGCTACCCGCGTGGTAGGCATGGACGGACGCCCGGCGTGCAGGCACCCTCCATGGACGCGGGACTCGGTGACTGCATCCCCCGCACCCTGGCTCACCAGCAACGACACCACCGTCAGAGGCATGTCGTTGCCGTCACAGCATGTTCACCAGATCGCTTCGCCGGAGAGCGCAAAAGTAGCATGCGACCAGCGCGCGGGAAATACCTGCGCGGTAACCAGCAACCAAATTATCCAAGCTGGGATGCGGCCACCACCGGCCCCCGGGGGAATGGGCGGCTAACCTGACCAGGTGAATCTCGAGGGCAATCAGGCGGGTATCCGCGAGGTCTGCGATGCCGGCCTGCTCTCGGGCGCGCTGACGGTGGTCTGGCAGCGCGGAGAAGTGCTGCAGGTCAACGAGATCGGCTACCGAGACGTCGACGCGAAATTGCCGATGGCCAGGGACACGCTGTTTCGCATCGCGTCGATGACCAAGCCGGTCACCGTGGCGGCCGCGATGAGCCTGGTCGACGAGGGCAAGCTGGCGCTGCGTGACCCGATCGCGCGGTGGGCACCGGAGCTCGCGGACGCACGGGTGCTCGACGACCCCCGCGGCCCACTGGACAAGACCCATCCCGCTGGGCGGGCCATCGTGATCGAGGATCTGCTCATCCACACCAGCGGCCTGGCCTACAGCTTTTCGGCATCCGGTCCGATCGCGCGGGCGTACATGCGGCTGCCGTTCAATCAGGGTTCGGACGCCTGGCTGGCCGAACTCGCCGCCCTGCCGCTGGTGCACCAGCCGGGCGACAAGGTGACCTACAGCCACGCCATCGACGTGCTCGGCGTCATCGTGTCGCGCATCGAGGGCAAGCCGTTTTACCAGGTCCTCGACGAGCGGGTGCTGGGCCCGGCGGGCATGGTCGACACCGGCTTCTTCGTGTCGGCCGAGGCGCGTGGGCGCGCGGCGACGATGTACCGGCTCGACGAAGAGCACCAGTTGCGCCACGACGTGATGGGGCCGCCGCACGTCAAGCCGCCGTCGTTCTGCAACGCGGGCGGTGGGTTGTGGTCGACCGCCGATGACTACCTCAGGTTCGTGCGGATGCTGCTGGGTGACGGATCGGTCGACGGCGTTCGGGTGTTGTCGCCGGAGTCGGCGCGGCTGATGCGCACCGACCGGCTGACCGACGAGCACAAGCGGCACAACTTCCTGGGGGCGCCGCACTGGGTCGGGCGTGGGTTCGGCCTGAACCTTTCGGTGGTGACCGATCCGGCCAAATCAGCGCCGCTGTTCGGGCCGGGCGGGCTCGGGACGTTCAGCTGGCCCGGCGCCTACGGCACGTGGTGGCAGGCCGACCCGAGCGCGGACCTGATCCTGCTGTACTTCATTCAGCATTGCCCGGACCTGTCCGTGGACGCGGCCATGGCGGTCGCGGGCAACCCGGGTCTGGCGAAACTGCGTACGGCACAACCGAAGTTCGTCCGCCGCACGTATCGCGCGCTCGGGCTCTAGCGTGGCGAAGCGGCGGAATCTGGTGTGTATTCAGGGCGACAAATCGCGAAATTTCCCACCCTGAACGCACACTCGAAGCACTGGACTCACACTCGATCTCGTGCCATACGCTGAGGCCCATGGCCAAACCGACCGTCCTGATCAGCGGCGCCGGAATCGCCGGGCCAGCCCTGGCGTACTGGCTTATCCGCGGTGGCTACCGCGTTGTGGTGGTCGAGATCGCCGACGGCATCCGCCCGGGCGGACAGACCGTCGACCTGCGCGGCGCGGGACGGGCGGTCGTGGAACGGATGGGGCTCACCGAACAGATGCACGAGCGCAGCCTGGACCAGCGCGGCATCGCCTGGGTGAAGGCCGACGGGCGGCGCCGCGGCGAGATGCCGGTCGAGGCGTTCCACGGCAACGGCATCGTCAGCCAGCTCGAAATCCTGCGGGGCGACCTGGCCGACGTGCTGTACCGCGCCACCGCCGCGGACACCGAGTACCGGTTCGGCGCCCGGATCACGGAGCTGACGCAGTCCGACGACGATGTGGTGGCGACGTTGTCCGACGGAACCTCGCTGCGCGCCGACCTGGTGGTCGGGGCCGACGGTCCGCATTCGGCGGTGCGCCGGTTGGTCTTCGGGCCAGAGGAGGACTTCCTCCGGCCGCTGGGCGGTTACAACGCCTGGTTCACCGCGCCCGACACCGCCGACCTCGACGGCTGGTATTTGATGTACCAGGCGCCCGGCGGGCTGAACGCATCCATGCGTCCGTCGCACGACCCGGCAATGGCCAAGGCGGGGTTGGCATTTCGCTCCGCACCGATCCCCTACGACCGCGGCGACCTCGACGCCCAGCGGGATCTGCTGGCCGCCCGGTTCGCGGGTGCCGGTTGGCATTCCGACGCGCTGGTCGCCGCGGCGCGCGAGGCCGACGACTTCTACTTCGACGCGTTCGCCCAGGTGCACATGGACACCTGGTCGTCCGGTCGCGTCACTCTCGTCGGTGATGCCGGCTACTGCGCGTCGCCGCTGAGCGGCATGGGCACCAGCCTGGCTTTGGTGGGGGCGTACGTGCTCGCCGGCGAGCTGGCCGCGGGCGGCGGGCTGGCGGCCGCCCTGGATCGCTACCACACGGTGATGCGGCCGTATGTCGACCGGTGCCAACAGCTGCCCAACGGCATCGACGGCTATCTTCCGAAGTCGGCATCCGACATTCGCATGACCGCGATGGTGATGAAATACATGCAGCGCTGGCCGTTCCGGCCGATCGCCGAACGGAAGTGGTTCACCACGGCCGATGCTGTTGAGCTGCCCGACTACCCGGCTTCGCGGTCCAACGCGCGTCGGGCGTAGGCCCGCACATCGGCGTCGGTGTCCTTCAGCGCCAGACCGAGCGCGTCGCGGGCGGCGGGTTCGCCGGCCCAGCGAGTCAGGCTGAGCACGGCGGCCTTTCGCACGTCGAGATGCGCATCGGAAATCGCCTGGGCGAGGTGCGGCACCGCGAGGTCAACCGCCGCACCCGACAGCGCGCGCGCCGCGCCCACCCGCACCTGCCAGGCCGGCGCCTGCAGCGCCTTCTCGACAGCGGCGAAAACATCCTTGCCGCAACCTAATTCGGCCAATGCCGCCAGCGCGGCCGCGCGCACCAGCGGGTCGGGGTCGGCGATCAGCGTGTTCACGGCTCGGCTATTTTGGGCCCCTTGCCCTAGCGTCGCCAGGCCGGCGGCCGCCGCGATGCGGACCTCGCGGTTCTCGTCGCCGGTGGCCGCGACGACGCCGTCGACATCGTCGACGGACACCAGGGCCCGCACCGCCTCGATACGCACCCGATGGTCGGGGTCTTCGAGCGCGCGCCGGAATTGGCCCACCTCACCGGATCGGCGTGCGGCCAGCAGATAGACCGCGGCTGCCCGCACCACCGTGTCGCGCGATCCCAGATGCTCGGCGACGTCGGCCGGGTCGGGCAGCACTTCGACAAGTTCGCGGATCCCGTCGGCGCTGGTGCGCCGCACCGCGGGGTCGGCGTCGTCGAGTGCGGCGAGCAGCGCGGGCGCATATCCCTCGGGGATGTGCTCGGTGAGGGTTGCCACCGCGGTTCGGCGTACCCCGGGATCGGCGTCGGCCAGATAGGGCCGCAGGTCATCGATCGTCGGCTCCTCGAGCGCCAGGACCTCGGCAATGCGCGGCGATGGCGGCTCGAAGGACGTTGCGGGCGGGGCGATCCGGGATTCGGCGGTGGCCGGCGCCTTGCCGCCGACCAGCGCCGGCTGTTCGACGTGCTGCACGCTCTGGTCCACCGGAGGCAGGCCGTCCAGCTCCGGGACGGACACCAGATACGGGGCCACCGGGCGCTTCAGGAAAAGCATTTCGTCCGCGGGCCCCTTGCGCAGGTTGAGGTGATAGCCCCACTGGCTGTCGTCGCGGCCGGGCATGTCGGCGCGGTCGTGGTAGAGGCCCCAGCGCGATTCGGTTCGGGTGAGCGAGGAGCGGGCCGCCATCTCGGCGCAGTCCCGGATGAACGACACCTCCACCGCGCGCATCAGCTCGTGCGGGGTGCGAGCGCCCATGTCGGCGATCTCGCCCCGCATCCGCTCGAAGGTGCGCACCGCGATGGACAGCTTGGCCGCCGTCTTGGGCGGCGCCACATAGTCGTTGACGAACCGGCGGAGCTTGTATTCGACCTGCGGCTGCGGCGGGCCGTCCGGGTGGCGCAGCGGCCGGTAGATCAGCTCGTGCGCGTCGCGGAGCTGGTCGTCCGGGAGTTGTTGCAGCGCATCGACTTCCGCGCACGTGGACGCGGCGTGCGCGCCGGCGAGGTCGCCGAAGACGAAGGCGCCGATCATGTAGTTGTGCGGCACGCAGGCCAGGTCCCCCGCGGCGTACAGTCCCGGCACGGTGGTGCGTGCGTGATCGTCGACCCACACGCCTGAAGCGGAATGCCCGCTGCACAAACCGATTTCGGAGATATGCATCTCAACGTCATGGGTGCGGTAGTCGTGGCCACGGTTGGCGTGGAACGTGCCCCGGGTAGGCCGCTCGGTGGTGTGCAGGATGTTCTCCAGCGCGGTCAGCGTCTCGTCGGGCAGGTGGGACACCTTGAGGTAGATCGGTCCACGGGCGGAGTCGACCTCGCTTTTGACCTCGGCCATCATCTGCCCCGACCAGTAGTCGGAGTCGACGAACCGCTCCCCGTGCGCGTTGACCTGGTAGCCGCCGAACGGGTTGGCCACATAAGCGCAGGCCGGGCCGTTGTAGTCCTTGATCAGCGGATTGACTTGGAAGCACTCGATTCCGGACAGCTCGGCGCCGGCGTGGTAGGCCATCGCGTAGCCGTCGCCGGCGTTGGTCGGGTTCTCGTAGGTGCCATACAGGTAGCCCGACGCGGGCAGGCCGAGGCGTCCGCAGGCCCCGGTCGCCAGGATCACCGCCTTGGCGCCGACCGCGACGAATTCGCCGGTGCGGGAGTTGAAGGCGGCGGCGCCCGCGGCCCGGCCCTCCCCGTTCGTGAGCACCCGCACCGGCATCAGCCTGTTCTCGATGCGGATCTTCTCCCGCATCGACCGCTGCCGCAGCACCCGGTACAGCGCCTTCTTGACGTCCTTGCCCTCCGGCATCGGCAGCACGTAGGAGCCCGACCGGTGCACCCGGCGCACCGCGTATTCGCCGTGCTCGTCCTTCTCGAACTTCACCCCGT
>Ga0075364_10000889_pt1 | contig 15788 bp, 9 predicted proteins | sample EndMetdeltDD1764_FD_71517 | JGI IMG/M metagenome (GOLD analysis project Ga0075364, IMG submission 71517) | Populus endosphere microbial communities from Tennessee, USA - Endosphere MetaG P. deltoides DD176-4 | ecosystem: Host-associated > Plants > Roots > Endosphere | place: USA: Tennessee...
CGCCGGTGCAGCCGGCGATGGATGCGCACCTGGCGCTGACCAATGCCACCGGCGCGCAGCGCGGCGGCTATACCGGGGCCGGCTACCGCATCGGCGTGATCGATACCGGCGTCAACCGCAACCATCCGGCGCTGGCCGGGCGGGTCGCCGAAAACCTGAGCTACGTCAACCCCGCACGCAACGACATGACCGTGGACGACAAGGTCGGCCACGGCACCACCGTCGCGCAGCTGGCTGCCGGGCAGCCGGTCGGCAGCTGGCCCGGCGGCGTGGCGCCGGGCGCCACGATCCTTTCGGCGCGCATCATCAACGACGAACGCCCCACCGATGACGGCTCCGGCCAGGGCAACGCGGTCGATGGCGCGATCGGCCTGAAGCCGGTCCACCAGGACCTGGCCGCACGCGGCATGCGGATCATGAACAACTCATGGGGCGGCCTGTACTGGACCAACCCGAACGCCACAGCGGCGATCGCCGACGAGTACCGCTTCTTCATCCGCGACAACGACGGCCTGGTCGTGTTCGCCACCGGCAACGAAGGCCGCGGCGACCCGACCAACATGGCCGCGCTGCCCAGCCAGGCCGGCCCCAACAACAGCCGGCCCGCCGCCGACCTGGAGCGCGGCTGGCTGGCGGTGGCGGCGCTGGATACCGCCAACCCGACCCAGCTGGCGTCCTATTCCAACGCGTGCGGCGTGGCGATGAACTACTGTCTGGTCGCACCCGGCACCGCGCTGTTCACCGGGCACACCGACACCGTCGGCAGCACCACCTACTTCTACGGCAGCGGCACCTCGTACGCCGCGCCCCTGGTGTCCGGTGCGGCCGCGGTGGTGTGGGAGAAGTATCCTTACTTCAGCAACGACCTGGTCAGGCAGACTCTGCTCGGCACCGCCACCGACCTGGGCGCCAGCGGCGTCGATGCGGTGTTCGGCCATGGCCTGCTGAACCTCGAAAAAGCGCTGCGCGGCCCGGCGAAGTTCGACTGGGGCGACGTCAGCGTGGCATTCAGCGGCAGCTCGCAGTGGACCAACCCGATCAGCGGCAATGGCGGCCTGGTCAAGCGCGGCGATGGCACGCTCACCCTGGGCGCCGCGGGGACGCCACTGGACTACGCAGGCGATACCCGCGTGCAGGGCGGCACCCTGCGCGTGCTCGGCGACCTGCGCCGCTCGGATGTCATCGTCGACAGCGGCGCACGTCTGGCCGGCGCCGGCACGCTGGGCGGCGACCTGACCAATGCCGGCACCGTGCTGATCGATGCCGGCGCCGCCGACGCCACCAGCATCCGCGTGGGCGGCGACTACGTGCAGCGCGCCGGTGCGCAGCTGGCCACCGTGCTCGGCTATGGCGAACTGCTGGTGCAGGGCCGCGCGACCATCGAAGGCGGCACCGTGCATGTGGCCGGCGTGCGCAGCGGCTACGTCACCCAGGTGCGCGAGAACGTGCTCACCGCCAACGGCGGCCTCAACGGCCGCTTCGAGGGGTTGACCAGTGCGCCGTCGGTGTTCCTCGAAGCCTCGCTGCTGTACTCGGGCACGCAGGCCTGGCTGGACGTGCGCCGGATCAACGTCACCGCCGCGGCGCTGGGGCTGCCGGACATCGGCCCGGCGGGCGTCGGTGCCGCCACGCGTGTCGAGCAGGCCTTCGCCCGGATCGACGCGCAGCAGGCGCAGGGCGGGGGCGCGATCGCCGACGGCGTCATCCGCATCGCCGGCGACCTGCAGCGCATCGAGGACGCCGCCGCGGCGTCGGCCTCGCTACACAGCCTCTCCGGCGAAGTGCATGCGGCGGCGGCCAACGCCACCTTCGACACCCTGGACCTGACCCGGCGCACGCTGGCCTCGCGCTTCGACGGGCTCGCCGCGTCCGGCGCCCGCGCCGGCGGCTGGGCCCGCACCCTCGGCCAGGCAGGCGAGGGCGGCGGCGCGCAGGCCCAGCTCGATGGCTGGATGATCGGCAACGACGTGGCCGTCGGCCCCGGCCTGGTCAGCGGCCTGGCGTTCGGCGAGAGCACCAGCCGCAGTCTGGTCGGCGGCACCGCCGACCGCAGCCGCGAACGCCAGACCCAGGCGCAGGCCTATCTCGGCGGCCGCTGGGGCGCGGCTTACGCATTTGGACAGGTCGGCGGCGGCCAGTACCAGCGCGGGATCGACCGCCAGCTGCTGCTGGAAGGGCAGCGTCTTGGCGTGCACAGCGACTACGCGGGCAGCTTCGCCAGCGCCAGCCTCGAAGCCGGCTACCGCTTCGAGCACGGCGCCGGCGCGCTGGTGCCGTACGTCAGCGCCGAACACGCGCAGGTGCGCAGCGATGGCTTCCTGGAGCACGGCGGCGAAGGCTTCGGTCTGCGCAGCCACGACGGCAGCGCCTCGCGCAGCCAGGCCATCGCCGGCCTGCGCGCCGAACGCGACTGGCAGCGGATCACGTTGCGTGGCTACGCCGAATGGCAGCAGACCCTGGCCAGCGACGGCATGGCCCTGGACGCCAGCTTCACCGGCATCGAGGCCTGGTCGCCGCTGGCCTCGTCCGACCCGACCCGGTCGGGCGGCATGGTCGGCCTGTCCGCGCAGGCCTGGTTGTCGCCGCAGTCGACGCTGTCGTTCGGCTACGACCAGCGCTTCGGTCCCCGCGGTGATGCGCGGATGCTGTCGCTGCGCTACGCGTTCGGGTTCTGAGCCTGGCCACGTCCTGCGCCGCGGAGGCGCGGGATCGGTGGCGGTCGCGGTCGAGCCCGCTCCTACAGAAGACGACCCCACGACGCGCGTGGAGGTGTTGGATCCCCCGTAGGAGCGGCCCCAGCCGCGACCGCCATGCCAGGCGACGCATTGGCACGGATGCGTTGGTCGTCGCGTCCGGGCCGTCGGATCGGCTTCGCTGGATGGAGGGTGGTCGCGGTCGAGCCCGCTCCTACAAGAACAGGGCCCTCACGACGCGCGTGGAGAGGCGTTGGATCCCGTGTAGGAGCGGCCCCAGCCGCGACCGCCATGCCAGGCGACGCATTGGCACGGATGCGTTGGTCGTTGCGTCCGAGGCGCCGGATCAGCTTCGCTGGATGGATGGTGGTCGCGGTCGAGTCCGCTCCTACAGAAGAAGGGCCTCACGACGCGCGTGGAGGTGCTGGATCCCGTGTAGGAGCGGCCCCAGCCGCGACCGCCATGCCAGGCGACGCATTGGCACCGATGGGTTGGTGTCGCATCCGAGGCGTCGGATCGGCTTCGCTGGATGGAGGGTGGTCGCGGTCGAGCCCGCTCCTACAAGAAGAGGCTCGCGACGCGCGTGAAGGTGTTGGATCCTCTGTAGGAGCGGCCCCAGCCGCGACCGCCATGCGAGGCGACGCATTGGCACCGATGCGCTGGTCGTCGCGTCCGGGCCGCCGGATCAGCTTCGCTGGATGGAGGGCGGTCGCGGTCGAGCCCGCTCCTACAAGAACAGGGCCCTCACGGCGCGCGTGGAGGTGCTGGATCCCGTGTAGGAGCGACCCCAGCCGCGACCGCCTGGACTCGCTTGTATCCGCTCAGCCGTTGCCCTCGAACAGCTCGCGGCCGATCAGCATGCGGCGGATCTCGTTGGTGCCGGCGCCGATGGCGTAGAGCTTGGCGTCGCGCAGGATGCGCCCGGTCGCGTACTCGTTGATGTAGCCGTTGCCGCCCAGCGACTGGATCGCCTCCAGCGCCACCTGCACGGCCGATTCCGACGCATGCAGCAGGCAACTGGCCGCGGCCGCACGCGAGGAATGCCCGGCGTCGTAATCGCGCGCGATCTGGTAGGCGAAGGCGCGGCTGGACTGCAGCGCGGTGTACATGTCGGCCAGCTTGCCCTGCATCAGGCCGAAGGTGCCGATGGCCGCGTCGAACTGCCGGCGTTCGCGCACGTAGGGCAGGGCGATGTCGAGCGCTGCCTGCATCAGCCCGATCGGGCCGCCGCTGAGCACCAGCCGCTCGGTGTTCAGGCCGCTCATCAGCACGCGCACGCCCTGGTTGACCTCGCCGAGCACGTTCCCGGCCGGAATCTCGCAGTTCTCGAACACCAGCTCGCAGGTGTTGGAGCCGCGCATGCCCAGCTTGTCCAGCTTCTGCGCGGTGGAGAACCCGGGCATGCCGCGCTCGACGAGGAAGGCGGTCATGCAGCGGCTGCCGGCGTCCTTGCCCGCGGTGCGCATGTAGACGATCAGCACGTCGGCCTCGGGGCCGTTGGTGATCCACATCTTGTTGCCGTTGGCGATCCACACGCCATCGTGCAGTTCGGCGGTGCAACGCATCGAACCGACCACGTCCGAGCCGGCGCCGGGCTCGCTCATCGCCAGCGCGCCCTTCCATTCGCCGCTGCACAGCTTCGGCAGGTACTTCTGCCGCTGCGCGTCGTTGCCGTTGAGGTAGAGGTTGGACACGCACAGGTTCGAGTGCGCGCCGTAGCTCAGGCCGATCGATCCCGACGCACGCGAGATCTCCTCCATCGCCACCAGATGCGCGGTATAGCCCATCTCGCTGCCGCCGAACTCGCCCGGCACGGTCATGCCGAGCAGGCCGAGCTCGCCCAGCTTGGGCCACAGGTCCTGCGGAAACACGTTGTCGTGGTCGACCTGCGCCGCACGCGGCGCGATCTCGCTGTCGGCGAAGCGGCGCACCGCATCGCGCAGGGCCTCGATCTCCTCGCCCATCTGGAACATCCGCATCGGGTCCCTCCACCCTGATGGTTTCATCTGTACCCAAGTGTAGGCGGCGGATGTGTCGGCGACACGTTGCAGGTGCAGCACGAACGCCGGCGGTGGCGCGGACGGAGCCGGGGTGCTGCCGGCATGGCTCCGCGCCGCCGCCATGCGAGGCCGGCTTTCGTGCAGGTCGCGACCGGAGCGCGCTCGCGCGTCACGGGCCTGGCCGAACCCGGCACTGACGTCCCGCGGCGTCCCAGCGCGTGGTGTCCGTGCGCCGTCGCCAGGGCGATGCGCGGAAGCAGCGTCGAAATCGGGCCTGCGCACGTCGCCGGCCGGCGATGTCGGCGTGGAACGGCGATCCGCGTACCCGGGCGCCCGAAGGCCTCGTCCATTGCCGGTCGGGCGGCGATCAGGCGACGATCAGGGCGGCCTACGGTTCATGGAGCGCGGACGGCGGATTTCCGGCGCGGGGGCGGCTACTCCCGCCTGCTGCAGTCCGGAAGCTGCCGCGTTCGCATCCCCGGCATGCGCTGGCGTCGCCGCGCGGACCGCAGGGGCCGAACACGGCGATGGATGCGCACGTCAGCAAGGTGCAGGGCGGTGCGGTGGTCCGGACACAACGGCGTCCTTCCCGGACGGAGGCGCACACCGCGGTGGCACGCGCGAACCGCATCGGGCAGCACGCATCCGCGCGCCGGCCCGATAGCGACGGCTCAGCGCTCCCCGCGCAGATGGCCGATGCGCGGGGTGGCGCGGCCCATCGGCAGCTTGAGCTTGCCGATCGCCGCCAGACGCGCTTCGGCGATGCGGTCGGCGGCGTACTGCGGGCTGATGCCTTCGCGCTCGGACAGGTCGAAGATCTTCCCGACGTTGTGGTAGATGCTGCGGATCAGGCGCATCGCGCGCTCGCGGTTGTAGCCGTCGATCTCCAGCGACACGTTCATCACGCCGCCGGCGTTCACCGCGTAATCGGGTGCGTAGAGGATGCCGCGCCGGTGCAGTTCGTCGCCGATCGCATGGCTGGCCAGCTGGTTGTTGGCCGAGCCGCAGACGATCTTCGCCTTCAGCCGGTCGATCGTGGTCTCGTCGATGCTGCCCTCCATCGCGCACGGGGCGAACACGTCGGCGTCCACGCCGTGGATCTCGTCGCAGGCCACCGCCTCGGCGCCGTACTCGGACACCGCGCGGTCCACCAGCGCCGGGTCCAGGTCGGAGACGATCAGCTTGGCGCCGCGCTCGCGCAGCAGCTTCACCAGCTCCATGCCGATGTGGCCCAGGCCCTGGACCGCGATCCGCGCCTTGCCCACTTCCTCGTGGCCGAACTTGCGCTGCATCGCCGCCATCAGCCCCTGCAGGGTGCCGTAGGCGGTGAACGGGGCCGGGTCGCCGGAGCCGCCATGCACCTGGTGCACGCCGGTGACGAACTCGGTCTCCAGGTAGATCTGCTCCATGTCGTTGACGTCGGTGCCCACGTCCTCGGCGGTGATGTAGCGGCCGGCGAGGGCGTCCACATGACGGCCGAAGCTGCGGAACAGCGCCTCGGACTTGTCCACCTTCGGGTCGCCGATGATCACCGCCTTGCCGCCGCCGACGTTGAGCCCGGCCAGCGCGTTCTTGTAGGTCATCGTGCGGCTCAGCCGCAGCACGTCGCGCAGCGCGTCGGCCTCGTTGGCGTAGTGGCGCATGCGCACGCCGCCCAGCGCGGGGCCGAGCACGGTGCTGTGCATGGCGATGATCGCCTTCAGGCCGGCGTCCGGGTTGTGGCAGAAGACGACCTGTTCGTGGCCGGAGGTGGCGAGCGTTTCGAAGAGCATGTGGGGCTCCGCGTCTTGGCTGTGGCGTCGGCGGCGGGCGCGACGGGGGCGACAGGAGGATGAGCGTGCACTGCAAACAAAAAACGCGACGGGGCCGGGTGAGAGGCGTGTCGTCGCGATGGCGGCATTCTAACCCGAGGCCCCGGCCGCCATGTGAGAGTGCGCTTGAATGGATCGAACGGTCGTGCTATTTCTGCGCGCCATGCATCCCGCCTCCGCTTCCCAGACCGCCAAGGGCGCCAGCACGCGCGAGCGCCTGGTCGAGCACGCGACCGGCCTGGCCGGCCGCTATGGGCTGGAGGGCGTGACCATCGGCGACCTGGCCGCCTCGGCCGGCATGTCCAAGAGCGGGGTGTTCGCCCACTTCGGGTCGCGCGAGGACCTGCTGCGCGAAACCCTCGATTCGGTCGCCACCGAGTTCGTCGGCCGGATCATGACGCCGGCGCTGGCCCAGCCGCGCGGCCTGCAGCGGTTGCGCGCCATCGCCGAGCACTGGATCCGCTGGATCGAGGCGCACCCGGACGGCTGCATCTTCCTCAGCGCCATGCTCGAGTACGACGGCCGGCCCGGGCCGATGCGCGACCACGTCGCCGCGCTGTCCGGCGGCTGGCGCCAGGCGATCGAGCGCGCCGTGCAGATGGCCGTCGACAGCGGCGAGCTCGCCGCGCGTGTCGACGTCGAACTGCTCGCCTTCCAGCTGCAGGCCGTGGTCGAAGGCCTGCACCACGCGCGGCTGCACCAGCCGCAGTCGGCGTCGCGGCTGGCCCGCGCCGCCGTCGATGAACTGCTGGGGCGGCATCTGGCCGCGCCGGCGTCCCCCAACCACTGACCGGAGCGCCCCATGGCTGCCGTGCCCGATTCCCTGCCGTCACAAAAAAGCACGACCGTTCGATCCGCATCGGCGCCCTGGTGGCTGCGTGCGGCTTTCGCCAGCGGCAGTTTGGTGATGCCGCAGGCCACGGTGGCGCAGGCCGCACGGCTGTTCGGCACGCCGATGCGCTCCTCGCACAAGCGCGCGCTGGCGGCCGACCCCGGCGACGGCCGGCTGGAATGGCTGGACCAGGGCGACACGCGCCTGGCGACCTACGTCTGGGGCGACCCGCGGAGCCAGCCGTGGGTGCTGTTCGTGCACGGCTGGTCCTCGTTCGGCCTGCGCTGCCTGCCGTGGATGACCGCGCTGCGCCAGGCCGGCTACGCCTTCGTCTCCTACGACCAGCCGCAGCACGGCCGCAGCGAAGGCGGCAGCGCGTCGGTGCCGGGTTTCGCCTCGGCGTTGACCCACGTCGCCCGCCAGCACGGCCGGCCGGCGGCGGTGATCGCGCACTCGATGGGCGGCGCCGCGGCGACCTACGCACTGGCGCAGGGGCTCGAAGCCGAACGCGCCATCCTGATCGCACCGGCGGCCGACATGCGCGCTGCCGGCGAACGCTTCGCCGGCATGGTCGGCCTGGCGCAGTCGCTGGTCGGGCCGATGTTCGCCGGCTTCGAACGTGCGCTGGGCGTCTCGGTCGACGACATCGCCGCGCACCGGCACGTGCCGACGCTGGGCCTGCCGGCGCTGGTCGTCCATGACCTCGCCGACACCGACGTCCCCTGGCACGAAGGCGAGGCCTACGCCCGCCTGTGGCCACGCGCGCGCCTGCTCAGCACCACCGGCATGGGCCACCACCGCATCGCCGCCGACCCGCTGGTGATCGCCGCCGCGCTGCGCTTCCTGGCCGGCGAAACCGTCGGCGAGCGCGTGGTGTCCTCGCCGAACCTCCCGTTCGGGCTCGCCTGAACCGGCGCCACGGATCGCACGCCTCGCTTACTGTAGGAGCGGCCACAGCCGCGACCGCCATGCCCTGTGCCGCATTGGACGCGCCGGATGCAAGGCAGTCGCGGTCCCCCGAAAAAGGGGTGCAAGCAGAGCCGCGAAACCTCGACGTATAGCAGTCACGCCTCCCTGTAGGAGCGGCCACAGCCGCGACCGCCATGCCCGGTGTCGCATTGGACGCGCCGGACGCCGGGCAGTCGCGGTCCCCCGAAAAAGTGGTGCAAGCAGAGCCCGCTCCTACAACGGCGGCCCCCGCGAAACCTCCACGGATCGCAGCCACGCCCTCCTGTAGGAGCGGCCGCAGCCGCGACCGCCATACCCGTGCCGCATTGCTCGCACCGGATGCAACGCAGTCGCGGTCCCCCGAGAAAGATGTGCAAGCACAGCCCACAGCTGCACCGATGCCCCGCGGCGCCCCTCCACCAATGTCACGCTGCACTGCACCCAATCGTTTCAGGTGCAAGGACTAAGATCGGGGCAGGTTCCAGCACAGGTCACGCGCATGTCCACGCCCGCCAGCCAGTTGCCCGACGCCCGCACCGATGCGACGCCGCTGCGCTTCGTCACCGCCGCCAGCCTGTTCGACGGGCACGACGCCGCCATCAACATCATGCGCCGGCTGATCCAGGCGCAGGGCGCCGAGGTCATCCACCTGGGCCACAACCGCAGCGTCGAGGACGTGGTCCGCGCGGCGCTGCAGGAGGACGCCGACGCCATCGCGCTGTCGTCCTACCAGGGCGGCCACGTCGAATACTTCAAGTACATGGTCGACATGCTGCGCGAGCGCGGCGCCGGTCACGTGCGCGTGTTCGGCGGCGGTGGCGGCACCATCACCCCCGAGGAGATCCGCGAGCTGCAGGCCTACGGCGTCGAGCGTATCTACCACCCCAACGACGGCATGAAGATGGGCCTGGTGGAGATGATCGGCGACGTGGTCCAGCGCGCCGCCGCCAGCCGCGATCGCCACCTCGCGCAGGCGCACGACGCGGCCGATGCCGACGCCCGCTTCATGCCCGACATCGACGACGAGATCGGCCTGGGCCACGTGCTGTCGGCCATCGAGGACAACAGCGTCGGCGAGGCCGAGCTGGGCCGCCTGCGCAAGCAGTGGCAGCTGGCGGCCGGGCACACGCCGGTGGTCGGCATCACCGGCACCGGCGGCGCCGGCAAGTCCTCGGTCACCGACGAACTGCTGAACCGCTTCCTGGCCTGCTTCCCGGCCATGCGCATCGCCGTGGTCTCGGTCGATCCCACCCGCCGCCGCACCGGCGGCGCGCTGCTGGGCGACCGCATCCGCATGAACAGCCTGCGCAGTCCGCGCGTCTACATGCGCTCGATGGCCACCCGCCGCCAGAACGTGGCCACCAACGCGGTGCTCAAGGACTGCATCGGCTTCCTCAAGGCGCGCGGCTTCGACCTGGTGATCGTGGAGACCGCCGGCATCGGCCAGTCCGATTCGGAGATCGTCGACCTGGTCGACTTCCCGATGTACGTCATGACCAGCGACTACGGCGCGGCCAGCCAGCTGGAGAAGATCGACATGCTCGACTTCGCCGAGCTGATCGCGCTGAACAAGTACGACCGCCGCGGCGCCGAGGACGCGCTGCGCGACATCCGCAAGCAGTGGAAGCGCAACCGCAACGCCTTCGCCACCGCCGATGCCGACATCCCGGTCTATCCGACCATCGCCAGCCAGTTCAACGACCCGGGCATCAGCTGGATGTTCGTCAACCTGTGCCGGCTGCTGCGCGAGAAGGGCCGGCGCGGCATGGGCGAAGGCGGGCAGGGCGGGGCGCCGTTCGCCTCGCCGCGCTGCGATTTCGATCCCCAGCTCGACACCAGCCTGAAGGAGCCGCGCGCCACCGTGCTGATTCCCGGCGCGCGCGTGCGCTACCTGGCCGAGATCGCCGAGCAGGGCCGGGCCATCAACCGCCGCATCGAGACCGAGGCCGAGACCGCCAGCCGCGCCCAGGGCCTGTGGGAAGCGCTGCGCGAGCTGGACGATGCGCAGCTGCCCGAGCGTCTGGCCCCGTACCCGCACGAGGCGCTGCATCCGGCCGCGCGCGCGCCGCGCAGTGCCGAGCCGGCCGACGCCGATGCCGACGCCGCGATACCCAATGACGCACGCACCGCCGATCCCGCGCACCGCGACGACGCCACTCCCGACCGCAGCCTGCTCACCCTGCGCCAGCGCTACAACGACGCCATCCACGCGCTGTCGTCAGAATCCCTGCGCCTGCTGCGCGAGTGGCCGGCCCGGCTGCAGTCCATCACCGACGACGTCACCGAGTACCAGGTGCGCGGCAAGGCTATCCGCGTCGAGAACTACCGCGAGTCGCTCAGCCACCAGAAGGTCCCCAAGATCGCCGCGCCCACCTACCGGAGCTGGGGCGAGCTGCTGACCTTCCTCGGCAAGGAGAACCTGCCCGGCAGCTACCCCTATACCGGCGGCGTCTACCCGTACCGGCGCACCGGCGAGGACCCCATCCGCATGTTCGCCGGCGAGGGCACGCCCGAGCGCACCAACCGCCGCTTCCATTACCTGTCGGCCGGGCAGCCGGCCGCGCGCCTGTCCACCGCCTTCGACAGCGTCACCCTGTACGGCGAGGACCCGGCGCCGCGCCCGGACATCTACGGCAAGATCGGCAATTCCGGCGTCAACGTCCCCACGCTGGACGACATGAAGAAGCTCTATTCGGGCTTCGACCTGTGCGCGCCCACCACCAGCGTGTCGATGACCATCAACGGCCCGGCGCCGATCATCCTGGCGATGTTCCTGAACTGCGCCATCGACCAGCAGGTGGAAAAACACCTGAAGGCCGACCCGCAGCGCTGGGCCGACGCGCAGCACACCATCGACGCCTTCTTCGCCACGCGCATCGCCGCCGGCGGCCACCGCCCGCGCTACCACGGCGCGCTGCCGGCCGGAAACGACGGCCTCGGCCTGGGCCTGCTGGGCCTCACCGGCGAGCAACTGGTGGACGCCGACACCTACGCCCGCATCAAGGCCGACACGCTCAGGACCGTGCGCGGCACCGTGCAGGCCGACATCCTGAAAGAAGACCAGGCCCAGAACACCTGCATCTTCAGCACCGAGTTCGCCCTGCGCATGATGGGCGACATCCAGCAGTACTTCGTCGACCACCAGGTCCGCAATTTCTACTCGGTGTCCATCTCCGGCTACCACATCGCCGAGGCCGGGGCGAACCCGATCAGCCAGCTGGCCTTCACCCTGTCCAATGGCTTCACCATCGTCGAGTACTACCTGGCGCGCGGCATGCGCATCGACGACTTCGCGCCCAACCTGAGCTTCTTCTTCAGCAACGGCATGGACCCGGAGTACACCGTCATCGGCCGCGTCGCCCGCCGCATCTGGGCACGCGCCATGCGCGAGCGCTACGGCGGCAACGAACGCAGCCAGATGATGAAGTACCACATCCAGACCAGCGGCCGGTCCCTGCACGCGCAGGAGATCCAGTTCAACGACATCCGCACCACCCTGCAGGCCCTGTACGCCCTGTTCGACAACTGCAACAGCCTGCACACCAACGCCTACGACGAGGCCATCACCACGCCCACCGAAGAGAGCGTGCGCCGCGCCGTGGCCATCCAGATGATCATCAACAAGGAGCTGGGGCTGAATTTCTGCGAGAACCCCTGGCAGGGCAGCTTCGCGGTGGACTACCTGACCGACCTGGTCGAGGAGGCCGTGTACGCCGAGTTCGAGGCCATCAGCGAGCGCGGCGGCGTGCTCGGCGCCATGGACACCATGTACCAGCGCGGCAAGATCCAGGACGAGTCCATGTACTACGAGCACAAGAAGCACGACGGCTCGCTGCCGCTGGTGGGCGTGAACATGTTTCTGCCCAAGGAAGGTGGCGGCGAGGTCGCCACCGAGATCGAGCTGATCCGTAGTACGGAGGAGGAGAAGGGGCAGCAGATCGAGAATGTGCGGGCTTGGCAGGCCTCAAGAAACACGCTGGCGTTGCCCCCTCTCCCTCGCACGGGAGAGGGCCGGGGAGAGGGTGCTCCTGATGCCCCGGCGTCCTCCCCGAAAAAATTCCATGACCCAGTTCACGAAACCTCCAGCCTCGGTTATCTTCAGGACACGGCGCGCAGGCGGGGGAACGTCTTTGCGGCGCTGGTGGATGCGGTCAAGACCCACAGCCTGGGGCAGATCAGTCATGCGCTTTATAACGTGGGTGGGGAGTATCGGCGGAATATGTGAGCGGGTGCCTGCCGAGTGGCTGGATTTTACTTGAAGGTGTTGAAGTAACGCTCATGACGAAGCAATGTCTTCACCCCGCTATTTTGTAAATTACTTGTTTGCTTGCAACGATAATTAAAAGGAAGGGGTGTCATGGATTCGATCGTCATAGATGGCTTTCGCAAAGTGTGTCAGTCGTTGAAGCTAGCTCGTCGGGCGGAACTTATCGATCCCGATACCAATGACGCTCTGATCGACTCACTATATGTCGATCCGTTGCCCGGTGACGGCGTGCTGAAAAGCGCACTCGATCCACATACCACTTTTTTTATCGGCAGGAAAGGTTGCGGTAAGTCAACTTTGTTTCAAAAGCTACAAAGCGAGATTCAGCAGAGCGGATCTGTTACATCTGCTTACATAGACATCAAGACTGTTTTTGAGTCGTGTCAGATTGACCCTGCGATTGCTCTGAAACTTGCGGCCGCTGACGACGCGCTTCCGGCGGAGGTGCTAGAGCGTCTCCTCCTTCAAAAGGCGTTTCTTGAGTCGCTCGTCTCAGAGTTAAGAGTGCAGCTCAAGCGGAAGTTCTCGGGCTCTTTGTGGGCCAAGCTAAAAGGCTTGTTTGGGTCGCATTCGGAGTTGGATGCACAACTAGACGAGCTTGTCAGATCGCTTGAGATCCCTAGCTTCGACAATGTCGTGGCGTTGCATCGGCCGAAAGTGACTGTTGGAGCTGAGCACTCCGACAAGGAGCAGGCCACTGCAGGCGTCAAAGTCAGCGCATCGAGCCCGGAAATTTTGGCCTCTGCTAGTGTGGAATCGATCCGCTCGGGTTCTTCGAGTGAAGAGTACGCCCAGATCTTCCTGCGTTCCCTGAACATCAAGGGTTTTATCGCTCGTTTGAGGGAATTCCTTGAGCGAGCTGGTTACACACGCCTATACGTCTTAATAGATGACTTTTCAGAGCTGCCGTATGACAGTATGAAGTTCGTTGTAGATGTGCTTCTGGCGCCGCTAAATAATTGGTCGGAAGAGTTAGTCAAGTTCAAGGTCGCAGCGTATCCCGGGCGCATCTATTTTGGCGACATAGACAAGACGAAGATTGACGAGGTATATCTTGACTTGTTTAAGTTGTACGGGAGTAGCGATGTCGCCACGATGGAAGATTCTGCCATCGACTTCACACGGCGACTAGTGGAGGTTCGGTTCGATAGGTTTTTGAAAGGTCGGATAGGTGAGGTTTTCGTTGTCGAAGATGCTGAAGTTTGGCGGCACCTCTTCTACGCAAGCATGGCGAATCCCCGTGTACTTGGCTATGTCCTTCACTTCTGTGCCGATCTTGCGCTGATAAAGGAAAAGCGCATCTCGGTTTCTGTAATCCAGGATGCTGCACAAAAGTATTATGAGGAGAAGGTCGAAGAGTACTTTAGGTTGGGAAAGTTTCTTCACGACACGTTTGCCGAGAGGCTTTCCCTTTACAGCCTGAAGGAGTTGCTTGAGGACGTAGTCAAGCGGAGTAAGGACCTGCGCCAACATTCGTCAGAGGTGTTCGCAACCTTCTCGGGAAATCCGTACACGAGTCACTTCCATGTGCCTGTTGAGATGGAGCAGTTGCTCAGGACATTGGAGTTGAACTTCTTTGTGACGAAGTACTTCGAGATGTCAGACCGCTCCGGTCGCAAAGTCTCGGTTTTCGCGCTCAACTTCGGGTTGTGCAGGAAGTACGCGGTTCGGTTTGGGCGACCTGTCGGTAAGCGCGAACTGCGCTTGTACTTTGTCGAGCGCGTGTTCGATTACTCGTCTATTGTTCTCGCGTTCTTGAATCGGAATCAGGAAATCGTTTGCAGTTCTTGCGAGACCAAGTTTCCATTCGAGAAGTTGGAAGCAATCAAGATGTTCAAGATGCACTGTCCAGAATGCATGTCTGGCAAGGTTTCGGTGGTTAATCTATCCAAGAAATACGCGGAGGATGTTGCATCAATATCGAGCGAGGTCCTCTTGGATAAAACCGAGTTGGGCATTCTCGCTGTCCTCAACTCCGAGGGCGATCTAATGAAGCCGGGCGAGATAGCGATGGAGCTGGATTGTTCGCATCAACTAGTTGGGCGAAGGGCAAGAACACTAGCTGAGCGACACCTTATTGATAGGCCTTACCATGGTGCCCAACGCGTGTATGGGCTGCGAGACCTTGCAAAGCAAGCCTACTTCTCCGTCTCTTCCGCCGACGATTTGGATGTCGACGCTTGATAGGCTGGGTTCGATATTGACGTAAGTAATCGCCTGCCGCACGCCATCCTGATGCCGGTTCTACCGGTCGGCACTGACGCTAGTCGGGTCAGGGTTTGTCTAGTCTGCCCTGTTCCAAAGGGAAAATGAGACACCATCATGTGGAAGCAGGGTGGCCGCATGTGTCTTCATCTTATCCACAAGGCGGGAAGCTAGCTCGCAAGCTGGTAACCCTTGGCCTTGCAGTGCAGCGAATTCATCTATTCTGTATAAGAGGTCTGATTCCTCCGGGCTCTTATCCAGATTGATCTTTGCCAATCGAGCGCGCGCGGAGAATGGTTCGAAGAAGAGTGAATGGCCGTAATCGTTGCGTAGCAATCTTAAGCGGGAAATCTCTAAGTGATCGTTCTTTAATGGCCAATCGGTTCTTAGATAATTTTCATAGTAGTCCTGCCAGATCACTTCTACCGGTCTTCTATGCGCTTTCAAGGACGAAAGTTTGGTTTGAACGTTGAGGTGCTCTGCAAGGAATGCGGCGCAGTGCCCGACTGCGCCTTGAAGTAGAGACCAAGCGGTGATTACAAGCTGGCCATCTAAGTACAATTCGTACTTCGTGTGCTGGTATTCCTCGAACTGGTACTCGCTGTCGAAGTCCTCCTGCGAGTAGCCCGCATCTTGGCATCGCGCAGCTATAGCGATTTCTTGCTGCTTCCAACGTAGCTTAAGGAGGGTCTGAATTTCTTTCGCGTACTCAAGGAGGTCGCTAGCTTCGCCCAGGTGCATGAGCCTACCGTCAAACGGGGAAATCTTGGCCATATCATTCGTGCTCTAGGTGTTCTAATAACGGGGTCAGGTTCACTTATCCGCCTTGCTTGGTCGATGCGCAGGGCGGACCCCAGCGAAGCGTTTGGTCTTGGCTTCGACCATTGTGCGGAAGTCATCGCGGCCCCAGGCGGGAGTAACGGGGTCAGATTCACTTATCCGTCGTGCGCGACTAGCTTCAATTACGTGACTTAAATGCTTTGCTCAGCCGGGGCGAGCTAGAGATGAGACACCACATGCGTAAGCTCAAAA
>Ga0075364_10000890_pt1 | contig 15783 bp, 11 predicted proteins | sample EndMetdeltDD1764_FD_71517 | JGI IMG/M metagenome (GOLD analysis project Ga0075364, IMG submission 71517) | Populus endosphere microbial communities from Tennessee, USA - Endosphere MetaG P. deltoides DD176-4 | ecosystem: Host-associated > Plants > Roots > Endosphere | place: USA: Tennessee...
TCATCGGCATCCACTGCCACGACGACACGGGCTGCGCGGTCGCCAACAGCATGGCCGCGGTGCGGGCCGGAGCGCGCCACGTGCAGGGCACGCTCAACGGTCTCGGCGAGCGCACCGGCAACTGCAACTTGACGACGGTCATCCCCAACCTGCAGATGAAGCTGGGTGTGCCGTGCCTGCCCGAGGGCCGCCTCGAGCGGCTGACGTCGGTGAGCAATCACATCGCCGAGGTGCTCAACCGTCCGCTCAATCCGCAAGCGCCGTACGTGGGTTCGTCGGCCTTCGCCCACAAGGCCGGGCTGCACGTCTCGGCCATCGCCCGCGCCAAGGACGCGTACGAGCACATCGACCCCGAGCTGGTCGGCAACGGCACCCGTTTCGTCGTCAGCGAGATGGCCGGCCGGGCGACGATCACGATCAAGGCCGAAGAGCTCGGCCTCGACATGGACGGCCCGGCGATCAACGAAGTGATCGACGACCTCAAGCGGCTCGAGCACGAAGGCTTCCACTTCGAGGCCGCTGATGCCTCGCTCGAGCTGTTGATGCGCAAAGCGGCCGGCTGGCAGCACGACTTCTTCAAGGTCGAGAGCATGCGGGTCATCACCGACGAGCTCCCGAACGGCGAGTTCACCACCGAGGCGACCGTCAAGATGTGGATCGGCGAGCAGCGCTACGTGAACACGACCGAGGGCAACGGTCCGGTGAACGCGATCGACAAGGCGATGCGGGCCGCGCTCACCGAGCACTACCCGGCGCTCGCCAAGGTGCACCTCACCGACTACAAGGTGCGCATCCTCGACGGATCCACGGCAACGGGTGCTGTCACCCGTGTGCTCATCGACGCGACCAACGGCGACCGCTCGTGGACCACGATCGGCGTCAGCCCCAACATCATCGAAGCATCGTGGCGAGCCCTCGAGGAGCTGTTGGTGTTTGGCCTGCTCCACGCCGGCGAGTAGAAAGAGAACCATGGCTGCTCCCAAGTTCGCCCCTGTGTCGCCGAACGATGTCGTTCGTACGTATGAGTCGCCGGAGTACGTCCCGACGTCTTGGGAGCCAGATCGTCCGGCCGAGATCGTCGGGCGCCAACCCGTCGGTGAGCGGCTCGGCTACCAGGGCCCCGACCAGGGCTACGTGCTCTCCCTCGCCGAACGTTGCCGCAGCCGGGTGATCGTCACATCGGGCGAGTCGGTCAACGACGCGATCGCCGGGTGCGTGAACATCGCCCTCCGTCGAGCCTCGTTGTTCGGCCGCGCACCCGTGATCCACGACCTCACGATCGCGTTCACGATCTGGGGCTGGCTCGACGCCGATCCACCTTCCGATCTCGTCTCCCGTCGCAAGGAGTTGTTCGAGGGTGTCGCCAACACCAACCACCACTACACCGAAGGGCGGATGATCGCCGATCTCGTCCCAGAGTCGACGCTGCGGCTCGACCCGGCGAAGGCGGCCGAGGCCTACAGCGGCGGGAAGTGGCGCGAACTGACGGGTGCGTGAGCAACGCTGCCCGGCGGTTCTCCGCAAGGCTCGCGCTGATCATCGTCTGCGTCGGTTGTGCCGGCCGAGCAGATACCAGCGAACCGACATCCCCACGGGCAGCCACGACGACAACACCGACGACGAACGCGCCCACAACGGTCGCGTCGACAGCGGCACCCGCCTCGACCGCCATCCGGACATCGACGACATCGTCGACGTCGACAGCCGAACCGACGACCACCATCGCGTCGAGCGTGGATTGTGGCGCGATGACGTCGGGTGCGCACGAGATCGACGTCGACGGTGAGGCACGCACGTTCGAAGTCGTCGCGCCGCCTCTGCTCGGCGAGTCGGGCGGCCGGCGCGCCCCGGTGATCATGTTGTTCCACGGCTTCGCCAGTACCGCAGCCAACATGATCGCAACATCGGGACTCGGCGAGATGGCGGCGGCGCACGACGTGATCCTCGTCGCGCCGCAAGCCATCGGCGAACCCACCGCGTGGCACATCGATCAGCCCGAGTTCCACGACAGCGAGTTCACCGATGCCGTGCTCACCCAGGTCCGCGCCTCGCAATGCGTCGATCCCCACGCGATCTGGCTCGCCGGATTCAGTGCCGGCTCGGCGTGGGCGGGCGTCTACGGCTGCAGCCACACGACCGGGATCGCCGGGCTTCTCATGCACTCCGGCCTCGCGCCGCCCATCTGTCCCGCCGACTCGACGCCGAACATCTACATCGTCCACGGCGTGGCCGACCCGTTCGTCCCCTTCACGGGGGGACCACAGACGGTCGGCACGGGAACGGTTCTGTTGCAGTCCGTTCCCGACTCGGCTGCCGGTTGGGCGGCGACCGCGGGATGCGACGCGGCACCGTCGACCCGAACGGTCGGGGATCGAGACACCATCACCACGTGGACCGGATGTCGCGGCGGGCGGACCGTAGCGTTCCAGGCCGTCGCCGGGCTCGGCCACGCATGGTCAGGTGGTACCGATGCGCCGGGAACGCTGAACCCGGGATGCGTTCTCGTCCAGATGTTGTCGGGTGCGAGCGACCCCATGGCCGAGTGCGCGGCGTCGTTGCCCGAGCCCGCCGAGAGTGTTACGGAATCGTCGTGATCGCGGTGTACAGCGAACGCAACATGAACTCGCCTTCGGCAATCGACGGCTCGGCAGGCCCGTTGGTCGTGAACCAGGTCCGATAGGCGATGTACGCGTTGCCCGTCGCCGGATCGAAGTAGTAGTTGATCGAGCCCGCGGATGGCTGCAGGTCGCCGACGTAGGTCCCGCTCCACGTGAACGCGCCGTGGAGGACGCCGAAGGAATCGGCTGCGTCAGCGGTCGGCGCTTCGTAGGCGACGTTGGTGTAGTTCTGCACGAGGTTGCCCTGGGCCGTTGCGATCACGGTGTTGACATCGGCCTGCCCGGCGACCTTCAGCACCGAGACGTCCTCGGTTCCGGTCGTGACCTGTGCGAACGGGCTGCCGGGCGCGCCCTGGGTGACGACCGTGAAGCCGGGGGCGACGGAGAACCCGACCAGCCCGTCGACGATCGCCACGGGGGTCACGGATGTGACGCGGAACGGATCGTGCGCCGCGAGTGGAGCAGTCGGACCGAGCAGCGGTGCGGCGCCGAGCGAGGACACCATCTCGTCGTACTCGTCCTGGGGGATCGTGAGCGCCGCGTTCGACGGGCTGAACACGTCGATGATGACGCTGAGGCCGTCGGCGCGAACGAACGTGTCGATCGTGCCGGTGAGGCCCACGGCGTCGCCGGCGTCGTACGTCGTGTAGAAGGTGGCGTACTCGTTGGTCTCGGTCGACGCCTTCACCGGTCCGATGAAGCGTGTCGGCCCGAAGCTCGTCGCGCCGTACGCCGTGTCGAAGGTGTTGGTGTACTCCTGCACGAGCGCGACGATGTCTTCGCCGACATCACGAGCGAGCACTTGCACGCCGAACTTCGTCGTGCCGTCGGTGATCAACGTCGGCTCGGAGGCCTCGTTGATCTGCGTCCAACCGGTGGGCATGGGCAGGTACACGTCGTGGCCGAGATCGATCGCGCCGTCCGGCACGGTGAACACGGTCGTCGTCGTGGGTGGCTCGGTCGTGGTGGGAGCCTCGGTGGTGGTCGCGGCCTCGGTCGTCGCGACATCGGTCGTGGCCGGGTCGGTCTCGGCGACTGTTGTCTCGATCTCGGCCACTGTCGTCTCGGGGGGCTCGGTCGCGTCGGTCGCGTCGGTCTCCTCGGTGAGCTCGGTCGAGGAGTCGCTCGATGTCGAGTCGTTGTCATCGCGGGTCGCGAGGTACACGCCTCCCGCCGCCAACGCAGCCACGACCACGAGGCCAACGGCGATCACCGCGCCCCGCTTGCGGCCGCCCGTCGGTGCTCCGCCGATCGGCGCGTTCGGTTGGTAGCCGTACCCGCTCGGCGGTGGTGGCGGCACAACGACCGCGCCGGGTGGCGGCGGCACCGGCGACCACGACGCTTGCGGGGGAGTTGCACCGCCGCCCGGACCGATCGGCCCGACGTTCGGTGGTGGAAATTCGCTCATCGGATGATCCTACGGAGACGTCATCGACCAACGGATCATCCCGGTGACCACGTCTCCGGCCGGACCCACGAGGAGTCGCTCGCTGATCGGCAGGAAGGGCAGGCGCAATGGCCAGCGAGTCCACACCGGGAGCAGCGCGACCGACGCCGCAGCGAGCGCGAGGTACGCGGGGCGGGCCGTGAGCGGCAGCGGCGGCTCGATCAGCAAGAAGCGCGCGGCCTCGCGTGCCTCGCGCGTGCCGCGCAGCTCGGGACGGAACTCCGCCAGCTGGCTGCGCAACATCCGCACGGTGAGGGGAGGCTGCTCGACGCCGAGCCGGCGGGCGATCACCGCCGACTCGGACAGGTAGCGATCCTGCTCGGCCGCGGTCAGGGGGCGGCGGCCATAGCGCTGGTGGGCGCTGAGGAAGCTGTCGGCTTCGGCGAGGTGCACCCAGTGCAGCAGGTGCGGATCGTTGGCGGAGTACGGCCGCCCGTCGGGGGCGACGCCGGAGACGCGCTCGTGAACCCGTCGGACGATCGCCACGGCGCGCTCTGCAGTCTCGATGCTTCCGAACGTCGTGGCCGCGAGGAAGTCGGCTGTGCGCTGCAGCCGTCCCCACGGGTCGGCGCGGTAGTCGGAGTGCTCGGCGACGCCGGCCATCGCCAACGGGTGAAGCGATTGCAGCAGCAGCGCGCGCAGGCCGCCGATGAACATCGCGGCATCGCCGTGCACGGTGCGGATCGGGCTGCCCGCGGCGAACAGCCGAGGACCCGGCGCATGAAAGATCTCAGCGTTCTTGGCCGCCGGATCGTCGCCGACGACGCGGCTGCGAATCTGGTCTGCCAACCACGCCCGCGTCTCGCCCACCAGGAACATCGGCTTCACCCATCGACAGCGTGAGCTCGGAGGTCGGCCAGCGACGTGTATTCGAGCGCGGAGACGTGGGTCGCCTCGAGGCGCACCTTCGGGGCAGAGCCCGCTTCGAGCGCCTCCTGCCAGCGGGGAGCGCACAGGCACCACTGATCACCCTCGCGGAGGCCGGCGAACCCGTACTGCGGCATCGGCGTGCTGAGGTCGTTGCCCACCGACTTGCTGTAGACGAGGAACTCGTCGGTCATCACGACGCAGATGACGTGGACGCCTGGATCATCACCGTGGTTCTCGCAGCACCCGGTGCGGTAGAAACCGGTGAGCGGGTCGAGCGAGCACGACTGCAGCTCGCCGCCGAGCACGTTGATCTGAGCCATGCACCAATCAGACCACAAAATCGTCGAGATGCGAATTCGTTCGTCGCGCTACGAAACGCTGACGTGCAGCAGCTTGCCGATGCCGTAGGTGACGGCACACGCGATCAACAGGATCGCGACCTGGCGCAGGGTGGTGAAGACGCGGTTGCGGTCGCCGTAACGGCCGATCGCCGAGCCGAGAGCGGCGGCGGCCACGATGCCGATCGCGATCGACGCGGCCTTGGCGCCGTTACCGGAGCCGATCATCCACGGCACCACCGGCAAGATCGCGCCAACGAGGAAGCACACCAGCGAGAGCGTCGCTGCGCTGACTGCCGACGGCAGGTCATTCGGGTCGAGGCCGAACTCCTCGCGTGAGTGCACGGCGAGGGCGTGATCGGTCGAGCGCATCACTTCCTCGGCGGCCTGCCGGGCCGTGCCGATCTCCATGCCGTGGCCCTCGTACATCTGCGCCAGCTCCGCCTGTTCGGCGCGGCGATTGACGATCAGCTCGTTGCGCTCGACCGCGACCTCGCGGGTGACAAGCTCGTTCTGGGCGGAGATGCTGATCCACTCGCCGGCCGCCATGCTGATGGCCCCCGCGATGGCCCCCGCGAGCCCGGCGAGACGGACGATGCTGGCGTTGACGCCGCTGCCGGAGAATCCGATCACGAGTGACACGTTCGAGATCAACCCGTCGCTCATCCCGAACACAGCGGCTCTGGCGAGGCCGCCCGACACTGACCGATGGCCGGGGTGCGCTTCGGTTTGACGGCGGAACGATCCTCGCGGCACGGTCTGACGCTACCGGACGAGCGCTACTGTGTGTCCGGGCCGGAATCCTGGCTCATCGGTTCCGCCAGCGTTGTCGGATCAGAAAGAGACGGTCATGGCCCATCGGGAATCCTCTTCCGCCGCGCTCACCGGTGTCGTCGATCGGGCCTGCGCGCTGGCCAAACCTGAGGAACGTGATCTCGTCGCCGAGTTCGTGCCGCTGTTCCTGGCCGAGACGTACGAGGACGACCTCGTCGAGCACGGCGACGAGCTGGCCCGGCGAGCCGTCGAGGTGCTGCGCTTCGGCATGCGTCGAGACGACGGCGAGATCCTCGTCGGCGTCGTCAGTCCAGAGGGCTCACCGACTTCGGTGCTCTCGGTCATCAACCTCGACGCGCCGTTCCTGGTCGACTCGATCCGGCTCGTGCTCGAGCGGCTCGGCATGTCGGTGTCGTTCATGATCCACCCGATGATCGATGTCGACCGCGACGCGTCCGGCACGCTCACGGCCGTCGGTGCGGCCGTCGAGATGCCGATCCGGGAGGCGTGGACGCAGATGGAGACGTCACGATGCACCGGCGCCGCGGTCGACGTGCTCGTCGAACAGGTTCGCAGTGCGGTCGCGGACGTGCTCAGTGTCGTCAGCGACTTCGACGCGCTCCGCGCTCGCGCCGACGAGGTCGCGGCCGAGCTGTCGGAGAGCCCGCCGGAGGGTCACACCGCGACCGAAGGCGAGCAGGTCTCCAAGTTCCTCGGGTGGCTGACCCGACAGCACTTCGTGTTCCTCGGTGCGGCGAGCTACCGCGTGGTCGGCGGCAAGCTCGATGTCGTGCCCGGCTCGCAGCTCGGCCTCCTGCGCTCCAGCCAGGTCGTCGATCCGGCCTTCGCCGGCGGCGATGAACTGGTGTCCATCGTCCGTGCCGACGACGAGGTCACGATCCATCGTCACGCCCGGCCGGTGTGCATCGCCGTCCGACGGATCGGGTCATCTGGTTCAGAAGCGGGACAGGTGATCGGCGAGGAGCGGTTCCTGGGGCTGTTCTCAGCCGCGGCCTACCGCGCGTCGGTGTCGACGATCCCGATGATCCGCGAACGCGTCTCGTGGGTCACGGCGCGCAGCAAGGTCGATCCGGCCAGTCACACCGGTCGCGCCCTGCGCACCGTGCTCGAGACGTTTCCGCGCGACGAGCTGTTCGAGATCGGCCGCGACGAGCTGGCCGAGGTCGCGACGGCGATCGTCGGGCTGCAGGAACGATCGTTGGTGCGCGTCGTCGAGCTGCGGTCTCCGACATCGGGCTGGCAGACACTTGCCGCGTATCTGCCCCGATCGCGCGTGACGCCCGACGTGCCCCAGCGCGTCGCCGCACTGATCGCCGAACTGACCAAGGCGACGCGGATGGAGTTCGACACGTTCGTCAGCACCAGCCCGCTGTCACGCATCACCGTCGCCATCCGTCGCGCGCAGCCTGTCACCGAAGCCGAGCTCGACGCGCTGACGCACGCGGTTGACGAGCTGACTCAACGCTGGGACGACCGTGTCCGCAGCGCGTTGAACGAGTCGCTCGACGAGGTGGAAGCAGCGCGCATCGCCGACCGCTACCTCGCCACGCTGCCCGCCGATTACCGATCGCTGACGGGGCCGGATCTCGCCGTGCTCGATCTGCAGCTGATCGACGGGCTCCTCGCAAACCCTGACACGACGACCGCGACGGCGTTCGTTGCCGCGCCACAGGGCGCCGCGAACACCTCCGGCCTCGAACGCCGCTTCCGCATCTACCGGCGCAATTCCCCGCTCACGCTGGCCGAGCTGTTGCCGTTGCTCGATCAGCTCGGCCTGCAGGCGGTCGATGAGCGCCCCTTCTCGCTGCCTGTCAACGGCGACGTCATCTCGCTGTACGACATCGGCGTGCGCTTCAACACCGACACCGTGGTCTCCGACGCGATGCTCGAAGAGGTCGAGGCCACCTTCCGGCAACTGCTCGACCGCACGGTGGAGAGCGACGGCTTCAACCGTCTCGTGCTCGTCGCCGGCCTCGTCGCCCGAGACGTGGAGATCATCCGCGCCTACGCCAAGTACATGCGCCAGACGGCCTTCCCGTTCAGCCTGCAGTACATCGAACAGACCGTCGCCAGGCACCCGTCGGTAGCCAGGCTGCTCGTCCGCCTGTTCAACGCGCGGTTCGATCCTGCACGCACCGCGGAAGGACGCGACCAGGAATGCGCCGAGATCAAGGCCGAGCTGGACGAGGCGCTGGAGGCCATCCCCTCGCTCGACGAGGACCGGATCTGTCGCACGCTCGGCGACGTCATCCTGGCCACCGTGCGCACGAACGCGTTCCGCCCCGGACGCAACGGCGCCAAGCGCGATGTCATCGCGGTGAAGCTCGACCCGCAGCTGGTGCCAGATCTGCCGTTGCCCAAGCCGATGTTCGAGATCTGGGTGTGCTCGCCACGTGTCGAGGGGGTGCACCTGCGCGGTGGGCGCATCGCTCGCGGCGGCATCCGCTGGAGCGATCGTCGAGAGGACTTCCGCACCGAGGTCCTCGGGCTGATGAAGGCCCAGATGGTGAAGAACGCGGTCATCGTGCCGGTCGGCTCGAAGGGCGGGTTCGTCGTCAAGCGCCCGCCGGCATCGAGCCCACGCGGCTCGATCATCGACACCGGCGACTCCCTGCGCGAGGAGGTCGTCGGTTGCTACACCGACTTCATCGCCGGTCTGCTCGACGTCACCGACAACCTCGTCGGCGGAGCCGTCGTGCCACCTCCGGACACGGTGCGCTACGACGCCGACGATCCGTATCTGGTCGTCGCCGCGGACAAGGGCACTGCGACGTTCAGCGACATCGCCAACGGCATCGCCGCGTCGTACGACTTCTGGCTGGGCGACGCGTTCGCGTCCGGCGGCAGCGTCGGCTACGACCACAAGGCGATGGGCATCACCGCTCGCGGTGCGTGGGAGAGCGTGCGCCGCCATGCACGCGTCATGGGTCGCGACGCCGACCGAGATCCGCTGACGGTGGTCGGCATCGGCGACATGTCGGGCGACGTGTTCGGCAATGGGCTCTTGCGCTCACCCCACGTCAAGCTGGTCGCCGCGTTCGACCATCGGCACATCTTCCTCGACCCCGATCCAGATCCGGGCATCGCGTACGCGGAACGACTCCGACTGTTCAAGCTGCCGCGCAGCAGCTGGCGCGACTACGACGCGTCGCTGATCAGCCAGGGAGGCGGCGTCTTCCCGCGGACCCTCAAGTCGATCGACGTCGCGCCGGCAGTTCGCAAGCGGTTGGGAATCGACGCAGCAGAGATGGCGCCGAACGAGCTGATCTCGGCGATCCTGCGCGCTCCCGTCGACCTGCTCTGGAACGGCGGCATCGGCACGTACGTGAAGGCATCGGTCGAGAGCAACGCCGATGTCGGCGATCGCGCCAACGACGCCGTGCGGGTCAACGGCGCCGAGCTGCGCTGTCGCATCGTCGGCGAAGGCGGCAACCTCGGGCTCACCCAGCGCGGACGGGTCGAGTACGCGCTCGCCGGCGGGCTGATCAACACCGACGCGATCGACAATTCGGCCGGTGTCGACTGCAGCGATCACGAGGTCAACATCAAGATCCTCCTCAACGGATGTGTGCAGCGGGGGGAGATCACCGTCGAGGAACGCAACGACCTGCTGGCATCGATGACCGAGGAGGTCGGCGAGCTCGTGCTCGACGACAACCGGGCCCAGACGATGGCGTTGACGATCGCGCGCAAGCAAGCGCTGGCGATGATCAACGTGCACGGCCGCTACCTCCACGCGCTGGAGGCCGAAGGTTGGCTGAACCGCGCACTCGAGTTCCTGCCGACCGACCGCCAGCTCGCCGAACGACAGTCCGCGGGCCAGGGCCTGACGACGCCCGAGTTCTCGGTGTTGATGGCGTACACGAAGAACGCCAACGCGATCGAGGTCCTCGGCAGCGACCTTCCCGACGATCCGTTCCTCGAAGCCGAGTTGATCCGCTACTTCCCGCAGCCGATGCAAGAGCGGTTCGGCGCCGAGATCCGCGGCCATCAACTGCGCCGCGAGATCATCACGACACAGCTCGTCAATCAGATGGTGAACCTGTCGGGCATCTCCTTCGACCATCGGGTCACGGAGCAGACCGGCACCAACGTCACCGACATCGCCAGAGCCTGGGTTGCGGCGCGCGACATCACCGGGTTGCCGCGGCTGTGGGAGGAGATCGAGGCGCTCGGCACGGAGGTCAAGCTCGACGTCCAACTCGACCTGCTCCTCGAGGCGCGGCGGATGGCCGAGCGCAGCGTGCTCTGGTTGTTGCGCCGGCGGCGACCGCCGATCGACCTCGACGCGACCGTCAAGGAGTTCACCGGGCCGATGCGCGTGCTCTCGACCCGGTACGACGATGTGCTGCGCGGCCAGCTCGGCGCGAAGACTCATTCGACGTGGGCCAGCCGGCTCGCGGCCGGCGTCAACGAGTCGTTGGCCGAGCGCTCGTCGGTGTGGCCGCTGCTGCACACGGCGTTCGACATCATCGACATCTCGGCCAGGTTCCAGACCGATCTCGTCTCCGTGGCCGGCATCTACTGGCACCTGTTCGATGCGCTCGATGTGCTCTGGCTGTGGGACGGCATCGGGGCGTTGCCGCGATTGACGCGGTGGGAGACCCAGGCCCGATCCGCGCTGCGCGACGACCTGCTGATCGGGCTCGCCGACCTCACCGAGGACGTCATTCGCGGCCGATCCGACGTCGAGGGATGGATCGCGAAGAACGAGCGTGCCGTCGGGAGGTTGACCGCGATGTTCAACGAAGTCCGCCGAGGCGACACGTTCGACATCACGACACTGACCGTCGGCCTGCGCCAGCTGCGCAACCTGTCGCTGGCGACGAACTAGGTGCCGAACTAGGTGATGGCCATCTTCAGGCTGAGGTACGCGGTCGTGTCGCGATAGCTGGACTCGAGCAGTTCGTCGGTGTGGTCGAGATCGAGTGGCGACATCGTTCCCGGCGCGGGACTCGGCGGGTAGAGGATCGGGAGGTGCGACAGGTCGGCGAGGTCGCGCAGCACCATCTGCCGGGCGTAGACCTCGGTGACGTACGAGAACAGGTCCATCAGCGAGTCGGGCGCGTTGAGGTCGGCAGTCGGGCTCGTCGTGTCCAGGACGACCAGCGACTGCGCGCCCATCGCGACCGCGTCGCGCATGGGGACGTTGTTGCCGAGGCCGCCGTCGTAGTACAGGCGCCCCTCGCGCAGCACCGGTGGGAAGATGCCCGGGATCGCCGCGCTCGCGAGCAGTGCGCTCTCCAGCTGGCCGCGGCGGAAGAGCACCGGGACGCCTCGTTCGACATCGACAGCGACCGCGCCGTACGGCAGGAGCAGATCCTCGATGTTCGGGAAGTCGTCGAGCACCGAGTGGATCGACCGCACCAGACCGTCGTTCGGGAAGAAGCTCTGCCGGGTGCGCCGCCAGTGCAAGAACGGCTTGATGCCGCGCAGTGGAAAGGCGTCGGCGCGCTTGGAGCTGCGCCAGAAGCGTTCGAGTGCGGTGAGGGCGTTGGCCGGGTCGGCCGCGAGCACGGCGCCGTTGAACGCGCCGATCGAGGTGCCGACGACGAGATCGGGTTTGATGCCGCGCTCGAACAGGGCCCGCAGCATGCCAACCTGCACAGCCCCGAGACTGCCGCCGCCCCCGAGCACAAATCCGATCGGGCGCGGCAGCAGGGCATCGAGAGGTTCAGGCTCCGGTGCCTGCTCGTCGGTGACAGTCACGGTGCCTATCTCTACCCCCTGGTCCGCGGCCGGCGCAAGGACCAGGGACGAGAGTCACTCAGTGGCGCCTGATCCGCGCGAACGGTCCGGTGATCGCGAACGTCAGGCCCGGGTCTTGGATGTTGACGAACAGCGTGCCTCGATCCGGCGAGAAGTTGGCCCCGGTGAACTCGCTGCCATCGCGATGGTTGCGGGCGAACAGTGATGTGCTGCCGTCGGGAGCGACCGCGAGCAGATGTTGCACGCCTTCTCCGTCCTCGCAGAGGATGAGCCCACCCCACGGCGACACCGTGATGTTGTCGGGTCCGTCGGGGAGATCGGCTCCGGCGCCTTCGGGATCGGCGTTGACGTCGAAGCGCACTTCGAGCGTGAGCGTCCCGGCTGCGGGATCGAGGCTCCACACCTGGCCGTCGTGCTCGGCGAGCGAGCCGTCGCTCACCCGCGCATACGAGCACACGATGTGCGCCCGACCCTCGCTCCACCAGGTGCCTTCGAACTTGCGGCTCCTCGTCGCTCCGGGTGCGGCCGGGTTGCCGGCGTAGGCGAACTGCTTGCGCGTCGAGACGGCAGCGGCCAGCGGATCGGGGACCGCCACCCAGCCGACGGTCAGCTCCGTTCCCGGCTCGGTGTAGATCGACAGGTCGGGTACGAAGGCTCCGGCGTCGGAGCACTGCATCGCCTCGAGCGTGCCGCCGGCACGGAGGTGGCCGTACCCCGGCGTCGGATCCGTCGGGGTGCACCGATACACCAACCCGTTCGGGCCGGACGCGTCCTCGGTGAGGTACACGATCCCGGTCGCGGGATCGATGCATGCCGCCTCGTGGGCGAAGCGGCCGAGTGCTGTCAAGGGTGTCGGCGTGGCATTGTTGGCCGGGTTCGACGGGTCGACCTCGAACACGAAGCCGTGGGCCTTGGTGTATTGGCCGCCGGCCTTGGTCTCGGTCTCCTCGCACGTCAGCCACGTACCCCACGGGGTGACACCGCCGGCACAGTTGTTGAACGTGCCGGCCAGGCTGACGTACTCGTCGACCTTGTTGCCGTGCTTGTCGATCACGACGGTCGATGTCCCCCCGTTCGCGCCGGGGTCGTAGATCACGGAAGGGTCGGCAGCGGGCAGGGTGGAGAACGTCGCCGACGCGCCCTGCTCATGGTTGCGGACGAGGCTCACCGAGCTGTTCGGTCCGGCGAACGAGCCGGTGCCGTCGAACCGGTCTGGCAGCGGCACGCCGTTGGCCAGCAGTTCGCCGGCCGTGGAGACGATGGAGTACGAGAACCCGACCGGGAGGTCGAGGATGCCGGCGGGATCGCTTCTCAGCGGTCCGTAGCCGTCACTCGGGCCGTTCCCGGCAGCTGCAGCCGCAAGGGCGGTGTTGCTGCCGAAGAGCGTTTGCACGTTGCCGACGGCGAGCACACCGGCGCCGATCGCTGTTCCTCGGATCATGTCGCGGCGAGTCAAGGTCATCTGGGTCTTCCTCCTGTGGTTGGCTGTGGTTGGCCTCCGGAAGCGTCGCAGTGGACGTTGAAGCGGGCACAGCCGCTCGGTGACATCGATCTGAACGACACGTGAACAATTGGCGACCAACCCCCCGACGTCGATGCGGCGACCCTGCGGCACCCCACCGGTAGCCTGAACGGGCCATGACAGATCGCCCACTTCGACTTCGCTTCGCCCCGTCTCCCACCGGCTTCTTCCACGTCGGCGGGGCCCGCACCGCGCTCTACAACTGGGCCATCGCCCAGCGCGAGGGTGGCACCTTCGTGCTGCGCATCGAAGACACCGACGAGGCCCGCAACCAGCCGGAGTGGACGCAGGGCATCATCGACGCGCTGGCGTGGATCGGCATCAGCGCCGACGATCCCCACTTCGAGGGGCCGTACTTCCAGAGCACGTACGCCGACCAGCACGTCGCTGCCGCCCAGCGCCTGTTCGCGGCCGGCCTCGCGTACTACTGCGATCTCACCGGCGAGCAGATCCAGGAGCGGGCCAAGATCAACGGAAAGCAGGGCTACGACAACTACTCCCGCGATCGTGGGCTCGAGCCTGGACCCGGTCGGGTGCTGCGCTTCCGCGTGCCCGAGGGAACGACGGTCGTCCACGACCTCGTTCGCGGCGAGGTCGAGTTCGACAATGCCAACATCGAGGACTTCGTGCTCCTGCGCGGCAATGGTTCGCCGATGTTCCTCCTCGCCAACGTCGTCGACGACGTGACGATGAAGGTCAGCCACGTCGTGCGCGCCGAGGAGCACTTGCCGAACACGCCGAAGCAGCAGATGTTGTGGGAGGCGCTCGGCGAGGAGCCGCCGGTGTGGGCGCACGTCCCTGTGCTCGTCAACGAGCAGCGCAAGAAGCTGTCGAAGCGCCGCGACAAGGTGGCCCTGGAGATGTACCGCGACGAGGGCTACCTCGCCGATGCGATGGTCAACTACCTCATGACGCTGGGTTGGGCGCCGAGTGGCGACACCGAGATCGTGCCGTGGAGCACGATCGTCCGCGACTTCCGGCTGGAGGACGTCAACCATTCGCCGGCCTTCTTCGATCTCAAGAAGCTCGGCGCATTCAACGGCGAGTACATCCGCATGCTCACGGTCGAGCAGTTCATCGAGCTCTGCGCTCCGTTCCTCACCGCCGATGATGTGCCGTGGGAGCGCGAGCAGTTCAACCCGGTCGTGTTCTCGGCGATGGCCGAGCACGTGCAGACGCGAGTTGCCCGACTCGACGAGGTCGTGGCCATGGTCGACTTCCTCTTCCTGGCGGATCCGATCATCGACGATGCTGCGTTCAACAAGGTGATGGGTGCCGCGAACGCGGTGCCACACCTGACCGAAGTGCTGGTCGCATTCGAAACGGCGGACTGGGAGGCCGAAGGCTTGCAGGAGACCGTGCGCGCCATCGGCGAGTCGCACGGCTTCAACAAGAGCAAGGCCCCCGGTCCGGTTCGAGTCGCCGTGACCGGCCGCTCCGTTGGCCCGCCGCTGTACGAGGCACTGGTCCTGCTCGGCCGTGACGAGACTCGGCGTCGATTGCAGGCTGCGCTCGATCGCGTCTCGGTGCCCCCCGATGGAGACGCAGTCGCGTGACGAACGAAGCGCCGGTACCCGCAGATGGTGTGGTGGCCGGTGGCTTGGTGATCGACCCAGGGGCCATCGAGGCCGCTGGCACCGAACCGACGACCATCGAGGTGCCGGCGGTCGAGCCCGGCGATCAGGGAGATGACGACGCGACGTCGGTGGGCCCCGATCGAGATGGGTCCGTTGCCCGTCGCCGCCGACGCTGGCCGCGGATCGCGCTGATGCTCGCGGCCCTCCTCGTTGGCTACTACGGAATCAACCTGTTCCAGGTCTGGCACACGGGCCGCAGCGATCAGGCCCGCCCGGTCGATGCGATCATCGTGATGGGCGCCGCGCAATACGACGGCAGGCCGTCGCCCCAACTCCAAGCCCGCCTCGACCACGTCGTCGAGCTGTGGGACGAGGGGCTCGCGCCGATCATCGTCGTCACCGGCGGCAACCAGCCCGGCGACCGTTTCACCGAGGCCAGCGCGTCGGCCACCTACCTCGCCGAGCACGGGGTCGACCCGAACGCGATCCTGCAGGAGAACCGGGGCCACTCCAGTTGGGAGTCGCTGCGCGGCGCGGCGACGCTGCTCCGAGCCCATGGCGCGCACCGGGTGCTGCTCGTCAGCGATCCCTACCATTCTCTGCGCATCCGCCTGATGGCCGAGGATCTCGGGTTCGTCGCGTATGTGTCGCCGACCCGCACCAGCCCGGTGCACGGTGCCGCCGCGTTCGGCAAGGAGATCAAAGAAGCCGGGGGAGTGGCCGTCGGCCGGATCATCGGCTTCGGACGTTTGCTGTCGATCACCGGTTGATCGCCCAATCACCGAGTTCAATTCGGGGTGTTGCCGCGCGAGCGCGGCCGATACACTGAGGCGCCCTCACGGGGACGTGATGGGGAGTGGTGTAACTGGCAACACAGCAGTTTCTGGTACTGTTATTCAGGGTTCGA
>Ga0075364_10000891_pt1 | contig 15764 bp, 13 predicted proteins | sample EndMetdeltDD1764_FD_71517 | JGI IMG/M metagenome (GOLD analysis project Ga0075364, IMG submission 71517) | Populus endosphere microbial communities from Tennessee, USA - Endosphere MetaG P. deltoides DD176-4 | ecosystem: Host-associated > Plants > Roots > Endosphere | place: USA: Tennessee...
CTGTCTGGAAGGACACATCCTGCGTGGTCGGCGAGGCGTCGTGCCAGAGCTGGACTTTGCCCCCTGTTGCCACGCTCGCGAGCAGGACGACGAATCCGATCGCGGCCAGCACGACGAGCGCGAGCCTGCGGTCCATCGTCGCACTGTACGCCTCCGATCTTCGTCCAGCGGGTCGTGAGCTCGCACCACCATCTAAGATGCAGATGATTGCAATCACTGCGATCACAGCCGCGAAGAGGGGGAACGGGCATGACGACACGGGCAGCGGACATCAGGGCCGGGCTGGCACATCCGATCATCGACGCAGACGGCCACTTCGTCGAGATCGCGCCGATCCTCAACGACGAGATCGTGTCGTACATCGAACAGGACGGTGGCACCGAGCTGCGCGACCGCTACCTCAGCGGCGTCGTTGCGCCGATCGACACGTCGACCAACCTCGCCAACCGCGACCGGCCCCAGATCCGCGAGGAATGGCGGGCGATGCCGTCGTGGTGGGGCTGGCAGTGCCGCAACACGCTCGACCGGGCGACGATGCACCTGCCCGAGTTGCTCTACGAGCGCCTCGACGACATCGCCCTCGACTTCGCGATCCTGTACCCCTCGATGACGTTGTCATTCCTCGACATGCTCGACGGCGAGCTGTCGCCCGTGCTCTGCCGGGCCGTGAACCGCATGCACGCGCGGGTGTTCGCGCCGTACGCCGACCGCTTGACGGTCGGCGCCTTGATCCCCATGCCGACGCCGGAGGCTGCGATCGGTGAGCTGCAGTACGCAGTGAAGGAACTGGGCATGAAGACCGCGGTGATCGCCGGCTCGACACGTCGCCCGATCGGTCGAATCCACGGCGTCGACCCGGCGCTCGACTCGATCGCGTATCGGCTCGACACGTACGGCATCGACAGCGCCTACGACTACGACCCGTTCTGGCAGGCGTGCATGGATTTGGGCATCGGACCGGTGTCGCACAGCTCGTTGCAGGCCCACCGGATCACCCGCTCGGTGAGCAACTACGTCTACAACCACGTCGGCGGGCTGGCCGGCATGCACGAGTCGTTGTGCAAGTCGTTGTTCCTCGGTGGCGTCACGAACCGCTTCCCCGATCTCAAGATCGGCTTCCTCGAGGGCGGCGTCGGATGGGCCTGCAGCCTGTTCGCCGATCTGATCGGACACTGGGAGAAGCGCAACAGCAGCCAGATCGGCCAACTCGACCCGTCGACGTTGAACGTCGACGAGCTGATGACGTTCGTCGCCAAGTACGGGACGGCGGAGGTCACCGCCAAGTCGGACGACGTCCGCGCGTACTTCTCCCGGCCCGCCGCTCGACCGGCGATGCTCGACGAGTTCGAAGCCGCCGGCATCACCACGAAGACCGACATCCGCGACCGGTTCGTGCCCAGCTTCTTCTTCGGCTGCGAGGCCGACGACCCGCTGATCGCGTGGGCGTTCCGCACCGACGTGAACCCGCTCGGCGCGAAGCTGCAGCCACTGTTCGGCTCCGACATCTCGCACTGGGACGTACCCGACATGACCGAGCCGGTCGAGGAGGCCTACGAGCTCGTCGAGCACGGGCACATCGACGAATCGCAGTTCCGCGAGTTCACCTTCCTCAACGCCGTGAAGCTGCACGCGGGGATGAACCCGCAGTTCTTCGCCGGCACGGCTGTCGCCGGCGCGGTCGAGCAGGCCCTGACCGAGATCGCGAAGGAGACGACCAGCTGACGTTGATCCGAGGATCTCGTGCACGGCGTTGGTGCACCAGATCCTCGAAGGTTCCGAGTGCGTCGGTCGGAGGTCAGCGGATGTCGTCGGTGCGGCGGCCGCCGCGGGCCATCGCCGTCTCCAAGACGGGCGCGGAGCCGCGGGCGTAGATCTGCTCGGAGACGTTGCGGCGGAAGTTCAAGAAGCGATGGCCGCCCGTGCCGGCGAGTGCGTAGCGGACATCGGCCGGTACGAACAACGCGGTGAACGGCGTGAGCGTGTACGACCCCATCGAGATCGAGCCCTCGAGCAGGTAGATGATCTCATCCTCGGAGTGGCTGTGCGGCTTGCCCTCGCCGTTCGTCGACGCCGGCGCGGCCACCGAGAACAGCTGGCACCGGCACGACTCGCAGGTTCCGTCCGCGAACCACGTCGCGCGCACGCCCTCCAGCCGGCCGGACTCGAACACTCCACCGGGGCCGACGACGTGCACGCCGTGGCCGTCGGCTCGCGGGGTACCGAGCAACCCACCGGAGACCCCGCCGGAATCGACAGAGCCGAAGTGCATCACCCGCGTCGCTCCGACCGCGGACGCGGTCGCGGCGACGCCTGCCTCGACCACGAACGCGCCACCGGCCGGGCAACGGCGACCGTCGATGTCGATCGCGCCGCTGTGGACGTACACCGCATCGTCGCCGTGTGCCGTGTCCCAACCGATCGAGGTCGCGTCGGCAAGCTCGGCGTCGCTCATCCACAGCGAGTAGCCGTCGGCGGCAAGGATCGTGATCGCGGCCTGCCCCTTCACTCGCCGCGGCGGATCGTACGCATCGCGGATCGTCACATCCTTGGCGGCGATGATCGTCAGCTTCGACATTCCTGGGACTCCTTCCGCTCGATCGCGTTCACGCTCGCGCCCGCCAACCCGGGGCCATCGGTGTGCAGGTGGCAGGCGACGCTGCCGCCGTCGTCGAAGGTCGACGTGGGCGGGACAACGGTCTCACACATCTCCATCGCGTGTGGGCAGCGGGTGTGGAACCGACAGCCGGACGGGATGTCGGTGGGGCTCGGCACCTCGCCCGTGAGGATGATCCGGCGACGTGTGCGTTCGACGTTCGGGTCGGGGTGCGGGATCGCTGACAGCAGCGCCTGGGTGTACGGATGCCGCGGCGCGCCGTATATCTGCTCGGCCGCGCCCAGTTCGACGATCGCACCGAGGTACATCACCGCGATCCGGTGGCTGACGTGGTGCACGACGAACAGGTCGTGGGCGATGAACAGGTACGCCACGCCGAGGCGCTCCTGCAGATCGCTGAGCAGGTTCACCGCTTGCGACTGGGTGGACACGTCGAGCGCGCTGACCGGCTCGTCGAGCACGAGCAGCTTCGGCTCGACCGCCAACGCCCGCGCCAGGCTCACCCGCTGTCGCTGCCCACCGGACAGCTCGTACGGGTAGCGGCCCAGGTGATGGCGCGACAACCCCACCAGCTCGAGCATCTGCGTGCACCGTTCCGCGGCGTGCTTGCGATCGACACCCTGATGGAAGTGCAACGGTTCGGCGATCAGTTGCCCGATCGTCATCTTCGGGTTGAGCGAGCCACTGATGTCCTGGAACACGGCCTGCATGTCGCGGCGCAGATCGCGCATCGATCGCCGGCTGAATCCGGTGATGTCGCGACCATCGAACTCGATCGAACCGGCAGTGGGATCGATCAGGCGCAGCAGCAGCCGTCCCACCGTCGACTTGCCCGACCCGCTCTCGCCGACGAGCCCCAGGCACTCCCCCGGCATGATCTCCAGCGAGACGTCATCGACGGCGACGGCCAGGGGTCGCCCGCCGCCAGTCGATGATCGTCGCGCCGCCCGCCCGACCTGGAACTCCTTGCGCACGTTCACCAGCCGGGCCAGCGGAGTCGCGGTCGACATCAGCCGACCACCTGGATGTCGGCGCTGAGGCTCAGCTCGCCTGCCCGCACGCAGCGAACCTCACGCGCCGGCGACAGGCGCCCGATCGAGATCGGCCCGTCCGCGCAGGCGGTCTGCGCGTATGCGCAGCGGGGACGGAAGCGGCATCCTGCCGGCATCATCCCTGGATGGGGCGGCGCGCCGGGGATCGTCGGCAATCGCTGCCCTTTCAGCTCCGGGTGCGGCGCGGCGAAGATCAGCGCCTGTGTGTACGGATGCTCGGGCCGCGAGAACATCTGGTCGGTCGGTGCCTGCTCCACGAGCTGGCCGCCGTACATCACCACCATCCGCTGGGCCAGGCCGGCGAGCACTCCGAGATCGTGTGTCACGAACAGCACCGCCATGTCGAGGTCGTCCTGGAGCTGCTTGATCAGCTCGGTGATCTGGGCCTGCACCGTGACGTCGAGCGCGGTCGTCGGCTCGTCGGCGATCAGCAGCTTCGGGCCGCACACCAACGCCATCGCCATCATCACGCGCTGCTGCATGCCACCGGAGAACTGGAAGGCGTACTGCTTGGCGCGAGCCCGTGGGTTGGGGATGTCGACCCGTTGCAGCATCTGCACGGCACGGTCCCACGCGGCCCGGCGCGAGACCGACTCGTGGGCGCGCACGACCTCGGCGATCTGCTCGCCGACCGTCCACGCCGGGTGCAGGCTGGTGATCGGCTCCTGGAACACCATGCCGATCTCCTTGCCGCGCACGCGCCGCAGCTCGTGCTTGCCCAACGCGAGGAGGTTCATGCCATCGAAGACGATCTCGCCGCTGATCCGCGGGTTGCGCGGCAACAGCCCGATGATCGCGAGCGCGGTCATCGTCTTGCCCGAACCGCTCTCGCCGGCGAGGCCGAGGATCTCGCCGGCGCGGATCTCGAAGGAGACATCGTCGAGGATCTGCACGCGACCGCGCTCGGTCGGCAGGTCGAGGCTGAGGTGGTTGATCTGCAGCAACGGTTCGACGGCACCGGTGTTCATCGCACGCGACCCAACGCATCGCGTAGACCGTCGCCGATGATGTTCAGCGCCAGCACCGTGCACGCGATCATCAGGCTCGGCGGAAGGATCATCCACGGGTGCTGGCTGATGAACTCGAACGCCGATTTCAGCATGATCCCCCAGCTCGCCGTCGGAGCCTGCACGCCGAGGCCGAGGAAGCTGAGGCTCGCCTCGGACAGGATCGCGGTGCCGATGTTGAGCGACACCGACACGATCAGCGGCGAGGCGATGTTGGGCAAGACATGGCGGATGAGGATGTATCGGTCGGGAACACCGATCGCCCGCTCGGTCTCGACCAACTGGCTCGATCGGAGGTTGAGCACCTCCGATCGGATCAGGCGGATGAACAGCGGGGTGAAGAACACGCCGAGCGCGACGATCGCGTTCTTGATGCTCGCCCCGAGCACTCCGGCCACGGCGAACACGAGGATCAGCGGTGGGATGCTGAGGATGATGTCGACGACGCGCATCAGCAGCCAGTCGACCTTGCCACCGATGTAGCCGGCGATCATGCCGAGGGGCAACGCGACGACGAGCGCTACGAGCACCGAGCCCAGGCCGACGAGCAACGACACCCGCGACGCGTACAACAGCCGGCTCAGCATGTCTCGGCCGAGATCATCCGTGCCCAGGATGCGGGTCCCGGCCGCCGAGCACTTGGCGCAATACGTCCACGGCGTGGCGAAGTTGAGCCGCAGCTCGGTCTTGTTCGGATCGAACGGCGCGATCCATGGTGCGAGGACTGCGGAGAGCACGATGAGCGTCAGGAAGACGAGCGCGATCATCGCCGGGATGTTGTGCGTGAACGCACGCATCCGCCGCCCGTCGAGCCGCTCTGGGAGCTCGTCGGTGAGTGCGACGTCGGCGGCTGCGACCGCGCCGCTGTCGTCCGGCGCGGCTGGGTTTCGGGTCAGGCTCACGACACCTACCGCTGGAACCGCAGCCGCGGGTTGAGCGCGACGTTGGCGATATCCGCCAGCAGGGTCATGATGATCGCGATCAGCACTGCCAGCGGGATCACGCCCTGGAGGATCGGCAGGTCTCGCTGGGTGATCGCGTTGACGGTCATCTTCCCCAGGCCGGGCAGTGAGAAGACCTGCTCGACGACGACGGCACCGCCGAAAGCTCTGGCGACGTGGACGCTGATCACGGACAACGCCGGTGACGCGGCCACGCGCATGCCGTGCTTGTTGACGACGGTGCGCTCGCGCAGGCCCTTGGCACGCGCGGTGCGGATGTAGTCGGTGTCGAGCGTGTCGACGAGCGCGGCGCGGATCTGGCGCATCAGCTCGGCGATCATCACACCGCTCAGGGCGAGGATCGGCAGGATCATCCGCTTGGCCCACTCGACCGGGCTCTCACCGAAGGCGACATAACCGGCGAACGGCACGACGTCGAGCCACGCGGCGAAGATCACGATCAGCCACAACCCGACGACGAAGCTCGGCACGGCAACGCCGAAGCTCGATACGAGGGTCGCAGCGCGGTCGAGCCATCGCCCTCGGTTACGGGCTGCGATGATTCCGGCGGGTACGCCGATCAGCAACGACACCAGCAGCGAGCCGAGCACGAGCTGAAGCGTGACGACCCAGCGCGACGCGATCTCCGACACGACCTCGCGCTTGGTGAACAGCGAGCGGCCGAGGTCGCCCCGGACGGCGTCTCCGACCCACGTGACGTAACGGCTGACGAGTGGTTTGTCGAGGTGCAATGCCTCGCGCACCTCCTGCACCCGCGCCGGGCCGGCGTTCTCGCCGGCGAGCGTCACGGCCTCGTCGCCGGGGAGGAACACCGCGAGGAGGAACACGAGGAACGACACGATCAGCATGATCGGCACGATGGCCAACATGCGTCGTGCGATCATGGTCGGCTCACCACGAGATCATCCGTTCACGAGGCCGAGACGATCGGCCCAGTCGAGGTTCATCCGCGCCGAACCGACGTGTGCGATGTGCACGGTGTGCCCTTCGCCCTTGTTCTCATCGCCGTAGATGATCGGCCCGCTCCCGTTCTGCTCGGCCTCGGTGGCGAGGCGATCGAGGTCCTGCCAGTAACTGATCTCCTCAGCCGTCGGCGAGAAGATCTCGTGCGCGATCTGCACTTGGCGCGGGTTGCCGATCATCATCCCGCGATAGCCGATGTCGCGCAGCTCGTTCACCCACCGCCGCAGCCCGACCTCGTCGTCGAGGTCGCCGCCCCACATGCCGCTGATCGGCCAGCGCACGCCGGCCGCCCGAGCATCGATCAGCGCTTTCGAGCGCAAGTACAGCGACTCGCGCCCTTCCGGTGTCCAGCGGAAGCCGATGGCCTGGTGGATGTCGCCGAATCGCGACACCGCACCGCCCATGTACGCGACCCGTTCGGACGCCGCGGCGATCTCGTACGCGTTGCGGATCGCCTGTGCGGTCTCGAGGATCGGGTAGATGTAGGTCGAGTCGCGAACACGACCCGTCTCGGTCTCCAAGCACGTCAACAACGCGGCAGCGGCGATCACCTCGCCCGGTCCGTGCACCTTCGGCAACAGGATCCCTGCCAGCGCCGGTTGCATGACCGCGTTGAGGTCGCGCAGCGTCATCCCGCTGTCGATCGGTTGGACGCGCACGAACCACAGCGGACAGCCCGTGCCCGTCGGCGCGCTCTGGAGGAACTCCCTGACGAGCCCGCGTGTGCGTTCGCGCTCGGGCTCGGGAAACGGCGTCCGCGGCTCTTCGATGTCGATGACGATCGCGTCGGCACCATGGCTCGCCGCATTCGCCAGCTCGGCCTCATCGCTGCCGGCGATGAACAGCACCGACCTCAACGGCCGGGCATCGCTCCTCAATCCCATCTCAGTTCCCCTCTGCTTCGTGCGAGTCGCCTTCATGTGAGTCATCGGTGGGGTCGGCGCTGACGTGGACGGTGTGACCGACCGGGTTCTCGTAGAACACGTGCAGGAGCTTCGACTCCTCCGTGATCCGGTAGGCGTAGATGGTCCCCGACGGCACGTACGAGAGCGACCCAGCGCCGTGCAAGCTCCCTGTGATCGACGTATCGCCGCGGAACCACGCGACTGCGTCCTTGCCGAGGAAGAACTCGATCTCGCCTTCCAGGACGTACTCGATCCGGGGCGCGTGATGCTTGTGCGGCTTGATGATCGCGCCCTGCGGATGCTCGATGTAGTACACCCACGGCCCGGTGGCCGAATCACCGCCGAGCCACTTGATGCGGGCCTTGCTGCCCGGTGCCGGCCGGGCTTTGTCGAGGTTCGCTGTCAGATCCATGAACGGCACCTCGTCGAGATGATGGAAGAACACGCTGCTCGCGTCGATCGGCATCACTGAACCCCCTTCTACGCGGCGCTGACGTGCCTACCGCAGCGTGGCGAGAGCGCCACAGTGGCGGTCCGGCCTAACATCTTGATGATTGCTCTCTTAGTGATCATTCCCCAGGGTGGCCGCAGCTGTCAAGCCGTGTCCATCACAGCGACGAGCCCGTTGACGAGACCACCTTCCATGCGTGGCGGCGACCCCCGCTCCACCGTTTGCTGCGACGCGTCGCGGCGATAGTTGAGGAATCCGAATCCGTCCGCGCCGCTGCGGAACCCGTAACGACGATCGGCCGCGATCGCCAGCGTGTCGCCAGGGCGCACGACCTGGCTGCCGAGGCGCAGCTCGCCCCACAGCAGGTGGATCAACTCGTCCTGCGAGTGACTGTGCGTCTCCGACACGTACTCGTGCGTACGCGACGTGTAGAGCAGAGTCAGCCGGCACGTCGGGCATGTCGAGTCGGCGAAGTAGTGCGAGTCGCGACCGGGCTCGACTGCCGCGTACGTTCCACGAGGCCCGACGACGTGCACGGAGCGACCGGCGGATGGCGCACCGTTCAGGCCGTCGGTCGGAACGGCCGGGTCGGTGGGCCCCATGTGCACGATGCGTGCGTCGTCGAGCGCGCCCAACACGACCTCGCCGGCGCCTGCTTCGATGACGACTGCGCCGCGGGCCACGCAGATCCGCTCGCCGACCCGCAGCCGGCCCGACAGCACCGCGACGGCCTGATCGCCGTGCCTCGCCGGCACGCGCAGCTCTCCGCCAGCGGGCAGCTCGATGTCGACCAGCCACAGGGAGAACCCGGGCGGGCTCACCATCCGGCACTCCGGGGCCGCCGATCCGCGCGAGCCGACGACATGATGACCGTCGACCGGATGCGTCGGCGTCGCTGCGGCCGTCTCGCCTCGAATGATCTCGATCCCTGCCACGAGCCCCCTTCGACATCGCCGAACCTGACTTCTGAATCATTACGATGATAGCATTCGGCAATGCTGATCTCCGCCGATTCGCACGTCGTCGAGCCTGGAGACCTCTGGGTCCAACGGCTGCCGAAGCACCTCCGCGAGCGAGCCCCGCGAGCGACCCGCAATCCCGACAACCAGCACTGGTACTTCACCGCGCCCGGACTCACCCGCGGCGTCGACCTCACCCTGTCCGCATCGGCGGGATTGAGCAACGACGAGGTCGACGAGCGTCTCCGCAACGATCCGGACACAGCGATCGGTTCGGGGGGAGGCGCCGACCCGGTGGCTCGCCTGCTCGACCTGTGGCTCGACGACACCGTCGCCGACGTGCTCTATCCGACGGCCGGCCTGGCCCTGCTCCAACTCGACGAGCCCGAGCTGCAAGAAGCGTGTTTCCGCGTCTACAACGACTGGCTGGCCGATGTGTGCTCGGTCGATCCCGTGCGCCTGATCGGGCATGCCCTGATCCCGGCCTGGGACGCGGACCGCGGCGTGACCGAGATGGAGCGGGCGCGCGGCCTCGGCCTGGCAGGTTGTCTGATCTGGACGTCGCCGCCGGCCGACGACAGCTTCTTCGACCCGCGTTACGACACGATCTGGGCTGCCGCGGCGGCGCTGGACATGCCGATCGCGATCCACACCCTCGCCGGCCAGCGCGAGAGCAGGGAGCTGGCGACGTTCGGGTCCAGTGTGCAGTCGTCGTTCTACTTCTCGTTCCGCACGAGGGACGAGATGCAGCGGTCGTTGTGCGAGATGATCGTGTCCGGCGCGTTCGAACGCCACCCCACCCTCAAAGTGATCGGCGCCGAGGGCGGCATCAACTACGCCGCTGTGATGGAGCAACGCCTCGACTCCGGCTACCGCGGCTTCTGGGGCAAGCTCGACCACGGGCTCACGATGCGGCCGTCGGAGTACTTCCGCCGCAATGTGTTCCTCACCTACATCAACGACGAGATCGGCTTGAACAACCTCGGCTTCACCGGCTCCGATCACTTCATGTGGTCCGGCGATTACCCGCATGGCGCGTCGACGTGGCCGCGGTCGATCGAGTCCGTGAACCGCGAGGCCGCGACGGCCGGTCTCGACGCCGCAACCGTCGAGAAGCTGACGCTCACCACCGCCGCCTCGCTCTACGGCATCGACCTCGACGTCGTCAGCCGGCCGAGCCCGGCGATCCGCGACCGGCTCGCCGCGATCAACAAGTCGTGATCAACGCGTCGTGATCAACGCGTCGTGATCAACGCGTCGTGATCAACGCGTCGTGATCAACGCGTCGTGATCAACGCGTCGTGATCAACGCGTCGTGATCCGGCCGTCGGTGGTGACGCCGGCGGCGATCATCGCGTCGATCGCGGGTTGATCGAACCCGAGCTCGCCGAGCAGGTCGCACGACTGCTCACCGAGCGCACACGCCTGGCCGAGTTGCGGGGCGGAACGCGACAGGTCGATCTTGGCCGCCAGCCGCCAGTAGCGGCCGAACGCGGGATGCTCCATCGGCTGCAGCTCGCCCCTGTCCTCCAGCCATCGATCGAACTCACCCGGGAACACGTCGGCGATTCCGACTCCTTCCGGCGCGAGCGCATCCACCCACTCGGTGCTCGTTCGTTCGAGGAAGACGCGCTCGAGCTCGCGCGCAAGCGAATCGTCGTCGCCACCCCACCCGGCGAGATCGGCGCGATCGATGACATCGAGCAGCGCAGCCCACTCGCCGTCCTGCACTGCGGCGAGGAACACCGAGCCGGCGGCGCACGCGTACAGGCGGTAGCGGCTGGAGAGCCCGCGCTGGTGCCCGTCCGCGATCCGCCATTCGGGTGCACCCTCGTAGCGCACCATGTCGGCGGAATGGATGTACGCGGTGCTGGCCAGCATCGTGGTCTCCATCGCCTGACCGGCACCCGTACGCGCCTTGGCCCACAGTCCGAACATGATCGCCGTCGCCGCACCCAGCGCACTCCCCGGATCGGCGTAGGAGTCGTTGACGGGCGGGTTGCCCCGGCCGGCCTGCTTGATGCCACCGCCCGTGAGCGCATTGGGAGTGGAGTGGAATGCGGCTCGGTCGCGCTGCGGCCCGCGCGATCCATACGACGCGGCATACAGATGGACTGCGCCCGGGTTGCGGGCGAGGACGGTCGCCGCGTCGAGTCCCAACTTGGCCGCAGCCCCGGCGCGGAAGCTGTGCACCACAACGTCCGCGCCGTCGATGAGAGTGTCGAGGACAGCCCTTCCCTCGGGATGCTTCAGGTCGAGGGTCAGGCTCTCCTTGCCATGGAGGAACTTGACGCTCTGCAGGCCTGTGCGCCGGTACGGATCACCGTCGAGCGGCTCGACCTTGATCACACGCGCGCCCATCTCGGCCAGGATCGCCGTCGCCAGTGGACCGGCGACGTAGTACGCAACCTCGACGATGGTGACCCCGCGCAGCGGTGCTGGTCGATCGTCCAGCGCGCCCGGCGACGGAAGTGGCAGTCGCCCCTCGAGCCAGCCGATCGTCAACGGCGTGGCGACGACGAGTGCGGGCCGCTCGATGATCGCCGGCGTCGCCGTCATCTGCACCAGCGGTCCGAGCTCGCGAACGGTTCCGAGCGCAGGGTCGTCGATGTCGACCACTCGCTCGTTGGCGACCATGTCTGGATGACTCAGGAACTCGTCGGGCGTGAGGAACGGGTCGGCGCCGACGTCGAAGTCGTCGACGAACACCCGCATCCACTCTTCCTGGGTGCGCGTGCGCATCCGTTCGCGCAGGCGCGCTTCCAGCTCGTTCACGTCGGCGACGGTGGGGATGCCCATCGGAGCCTTGGCATAGCGCTGTTCGAGCAAGACATCATGCAGGCCGACCGCCGTCAACCAGTCACGGAAGTGCTTGTCCTGCCGTGCGCACATCTGGATGTACCGACCGTCGGCGCACTCAGCGGTGAGGAAGCACAGCTCGATGCCACGCTTGGTCGCGGCCGGGATCGCGCTCGGCGGCGAGTCGGCCGTGCCCCGGCCGAGCTCTTGGCGCATCATGAACGCCATCGCCGCCTGCACCAGGCTCGTCGACACGTGCTGGCCGCGGCCGTCGCTCTCGCGCTGCAGAAGCGCGGTGACGATGCCCTGCAGCGCGAGCTGCGATGCCCCGTACGCGGCGACCGGCGCGGCAGTGAACGCAGGACGGTCGTAGTGCACGCCGGGTTGCCCGCCGCTGAGCTGATCGAGGTTCGTCATCCGGCCGGTGAGCGCAGCGATCACGCCTTCGTAAGCCCGTGTGCCATCGTCGGTGCGCCCATGGCCGAACGCTGTGATGGAGCACGTGATCAACCCCGGATTGAGCCGATCCAGTTCACCGGGTTCGAGGCCGAGCCGCCCCTCCGAGCTTGTGCTGCCGTCGACGATCACGACATCCGCTTCGCTCACCAGACCGATGACCACCTGCCTCGCACCCGGGTCGTGCAGGTCGAGCCGGGCGATGCGCTTGCCGCGGTTCCACTGCGCGTGGGCCGGCATCGACGATGTCCATTCGCCCTCGCGCGGCTCGACCTTGATCACGTCCGCGCCGTGGTCGGCCAGCATCATCGATGCCAGTGGTCCGGCCATCCCTGAGCTGAGATCGACCACGCGCAACCGCTCGAAGATCTGCACGCTGCCTACTGCTCGCTCCACGGACGATCGCCGTCGTGGAGGACCTCGAGGTCGGCTGCGTCCGCGACCAGCGCCGCCGCTGTGCGCGCCATCGCGACATCGACCATCCGGCCGTCGTGGGCCACCGCGCCGACACCCGTCCTGCCGGCCCGATCGAGCACGGCGATCACTCGTGTCGCTTCGCGCACCTGTTCCACGGTCGGTGTGAACACCTCGTTGACGACCGCGACGTGTGCGGGGTGGATCACCATCATCCCGGCGTAGCCGAGGCGGCGGGAGGTGATGGCGAACTCGCGGACCTCGTCGACGTCGGCGAGGCCGGACACGAGGCCTGTCATCGGGTTGACGATACCGGCAGCCCGCGCCGCGATCAGCACGTGGCTGCGGATGTACAGCGTCTCATCGCCACCGAGGCTCCACTCGAACCCGATCGCTCTGGCAAGGTCACCCTGATCCGACGTCCCGCCGCCGAGATAGGCGACCCGCGCCGAGGTGGCGGCGATCAGGCTGACATCGCGCACGGCCTCGGCGGTCTCGATGATCGGCCAGATCCGCACGGCACCGCGGCGCAGGCCGCGCTTGCCCTCGTAGTAGCTGAGCAGCTCGGCGACCTCGAGGATCTCCTCCGCGCTGCGCACCTTGGGCACGAGCACCGCCAGCAACGACGGATGGACGACCGCGTCGAGGTCGCGCTCGATCGAACCCTCCCCCACCGCGTTGACGCGCACGGTCGCGAGCGGAGCCTGCTCGGCCGCTCGCTCGCGCAACCACATCGATGCATGTGCCCGCGCCGACGACTTGCCGGGAAGGGCGACGGCGTCTTCGAGATCGAGGATCACCGCATCCGCCCCGCGGAGGTCGGCCTTCTCCAGGAAGTCCGTGCGCTGGGCCGGGATGAACAGGGCGCTGCGGATGCGCGGCACCCGCCGCTCAGCCGCCATCCACATCCCTCGTGACAATGCTCTCGACGAACAGCTCTGGGTCGGAGATGCGCAGCCGGCGCACGTTGGCGTCCCACATGTTCGGCAGGAAGTGCTGGTGGTACGCGGCGCGGCCGCGCACGACCTCGGCCTCGGGGAACTCGGTGCCGCCGATCGCCTCCGCCTCGATGTGATAGCGGGCTGCGACCTCGAGCATCATCGCCTCGATCGTCGCCCGCTCGAGCGACTGCGAGGCAACGATCGCGCCGTGGTTCTTGATCAGCACCACCCGCTTGTCACCGAGCTCGGCGGCGAGCAGCTTGCCCGGCACCGGTGGCCGCGACCCGTCATCGATGTGCACGACCTGATCGTCCCAGAACAGCACCGAGCCGACGTTGTACATCCCGATCGTGCGCCCGGTCGTTGCGAACACCGAGACGTAGTGAGAATGGGTGTGGATGACCGACATCACATCGGGGCGCTCCACGTAGATCGCGGCGTGGAACTGGATCGCCGGCGAGGGCTGCCAGTCACCCTCGAGGCGGTTGAGGTCGAAGTCGACCTTGATCACCATCTCCGGGGTGGTCTCGTCGAAGTAGCCGAACGGCGACACCCAGAACCCACGACCGTCGGTAGCGCGCTCGCTGACGTGCCCGGCCACCATGCTCTCGCAACCATTGCGAGCCAGGATCCGCCGCGACACTGCGATCCGCAGTCGTGGGTCCTCCAACAACATCAGGCCTCCTCAGGTCTTGCCGAGTGTCTTGCCGAGTGTCTTGCCGGCTGTTTTTCGGGCAGGGTCACTTCTCGAAGTACACCGTTCCGGTCACGAAGTCGCCGAACTGGCACGTCGTGTACCCCTTCTCTACTCCCTGCAGCTCCGGAACGTAGGCCACGAGCCCACCGTTGTGGAAGATGGGCACCGACAGGGCCTGGTCCATGATGATCTTCTCCGCCTTCTTGTAGGCCTCGGCGCGCACGTCCTGATCGACACTCGATGCTCCTTCGGCGAGCAGGTCGTCGATCCCATCGGCCGTCACTGCCGCTGGGTTCGACCCGCCGGTGCTGGAGAACTTGGCCTCCAGCGTCAGACCCGGATCGGCGCTGCCGCGGAACGCCGTGATCGCGACCGGCAGGTCCTTCAACTGATACAGGCGGTTGTTGATCTCGGCACCGGTCACCGACTCCAGCTCGAAGTTGAAGCCCGACTCCTTCACCATGTCCTGCACGGCCTGGGAGAGGCGCTGGTAGTACGGGTTGTCGATCTGGCCGACGGTGACGGTGAGGCCGTCGGGATAGCCGGCCTCCGCGAGCAGTTCCTTGGCCTTGGCCGGATCGTACGAGTAGATCGAATCGACGGCGGAGTCGTGGGCCCAACTGTCGCTCGGCAGCGGCGAGTAGGCCGGCGTCGCCGAGCCTTCCGTCAGCGATTCGGCGAGCAGGTCGCGATCGATCGCGTACTCCAGCGCCTGGCGAACGAGGATGTTGTCGAATGGGGCGACGTTCCAGTTGATGTAGATCTCGGCGTACTGCGCGGTCGGCGACAGCTTGTAGTCGACGGTGCCGTCCGACTTGGCCGTCTCCGCCTCCGGCAGCTGGACGTCTTTCATCGCCGCGTAATCGACCTCCCCGTCGGCGATCCGTTGCGTCTGGAACTCCGTGCCGGCGCCGATCATGTCGATGCCGGCGAGGTACCGGTCGGCAGCGTTCCAGTAGCCGTCCCACGTCGACACGTGCATGTCCTCGGCCGGTGTGTGGCTGTCGTACTTGTACGGGCCGGCGCCGACGCCGCCTGTCGCGCCGTAGGTGTCGCCGGCGGCGTCGACCGCTTTCGGCGACGGCACCATGCCGGCGCGATCGGTGAAGATCGACGGGAAGATCCCCGCCCGCGGTGCGTTCAGGTTGAGCACGACCGTCAGGTCGTCGGGCGTGTCGATCGATTCGATCGACGCGAGCTGATCGACGAGTGCCGACGTCGCCAGCGTTTGCGCCCGCTCGAGATGCGTCTTCACGGCGGCGGCATCGAAGTCGGTGCCGTCCTGGAACTTCACGCCGCTGCGCAGGTGCAGGATGAAGGTGTTCGGATCGGGGCTCTCCCAGCTCTCCGCCAAACCGGGCGCAAGGCTGCCGTCGGGCTTCTGGTAGATCAATGAGTCGTACACCCACCGCAGCATCTCCGCTTCACACGGCACGACGCTCGTGACGGGATCCATCTGCTGCACGCCGTTCGTCCCGATCAGGCGCAAGCGGCGGCTGGTGTCGGCATCGGTGACGGGCGCTTCGGTCGCGGCGGTGGTCGCG
>Ga0075364_10000892_pt1 | contig 15760 bp, 15 predicted proteins | sample EndMetdeltDD1764_FD_71517 | JGI IMG/M metagenome (GOLD analysis project Ga0075364, IMG submission 71517) | Populus endosphere microbial communities from Tennessee, USA - Endosphere MetaG P. deltoides DD176-4 | ecosystem: Host-associated > Plants > Roots > Endosphere | place: USA: Tennessee...
GGCGCCCTTGTCCTTACCGGAGATAACGAGCACCGTGTCGCCCTTGTGGACGTTCATTTACAACACCTCCGGGGCGAGCGAGACGATCTTCATGAAGCGCTTCTCACGCAACTCGCGGCCGACCGGGCCGAAGATGCGCGTGCCACGCGGATCGTTGTCGGGCTTGATGATGACGGCGGCGTTCTCGTCGAACTTGATGTAGCTGCCATCGGCGCGGCGGCGCTCCTTGACGGTGCGCACGATGACGGCCTTGACCACCTCACCGCGCTTGACGCTGCCGCCGGGGATGGCCTCTTTGACTGTCGCCACGATGATGTCGCCGATGCCGGCATAGCGCCGTGACGAGCCGCCGAGCACGCGGATGCACAAGATCTCCTTGGCGCCCGTGTTGTCGGCGACCTTCACCCGCGATTCCTGCTGAATCACTCGATCTCCTCGACCTGGTTATGTGTGCATGGCAGATTCCGACCTGACATGCGCGGTCTTGCTGTCACCAAAGAGCACGCAGGGTTTTCTTTCGAGAACCGAGGTCTGCCCAAGGCAACCGTTGAATTCTAGGTGACGACCAGCTCAGAACCAAATCGCCGCTGGTCACCTAACCTGCCGCGAACGTGGGTTACCCGCACGCATGTTGCCCCTGAAACGTGCGTGAAGCCCACACTCGGCGTTTTGCGCACGTTCACCTGGCCGTACCGTGCCCGGTCAAACTGGGTGGCGATGACCTCATGATCGGCGTTGCGGCGTTGGCTCTTGCGGCCGCGTTTCTGTTCGCGTTGTCGGCATTCCTGCAGCAACGCGAGGCGCGAACCATCGTCGGCGGAGACGCCGCCTCACTGAGGGATGCGGCAGGCGTCAAACGGCTGCTCGGCCGACTGGTCAGGAGCAGGACCTGGCTGGCCGGGTGGCTGACGAACCTCTGCGGGGTCGGGACCCAGGCGGCGGCACTCAAGGTCGGGTCGGTGGCCGCGGTCCAGCCGATGATGGCGGCACAGCTGCTTTTCGTGCTCTCGCTGGCGTCGGGCGAGCAACGCCGCTGGCCGTCGGTGCGTGACTGGTTGTCGGCGCTCGCGGTCTGCGTGGGCCTGGTGCTCCTGCTGACAGCCGACGCGTCACCGCTGACCGGTGCGCCGCACCGGCATCGCGTGCTCCTGGCGACGGCGTGCGTGGTCAGCCTCATCGTGATGCTGCGCCAGGTGAGCCGGCACGCGTTCCCCTGGCTGGCCGGCCTCCTTATCGGCGTCGCGGCCGGCCTGTGCCATGCGCTCAACGCCGTCTATCTGAAGCTGACGGTCGAGGACGTGTTTCACGGCGGCGCGCTGGCGACGCTCGTCGACTGGCCGGTCTACGCGTTGGCCGTGACTGCGGTGAGCGGAATGTTGTTGGTACAGATAGCGTTTGCCAGCGGGCCGCTGCCGCCGGCGGTTGCCGCGATGAGCGTCACCAACCCCGTCGCGAGCTTCGTGTTGGGGATCCTCGCCTTCGACGCACCCGCTCCCCGCGACCCAGGCGTGCTGGCGGCCATTGCCGTATCGGGAGTGCTGATCGCGGTGGGCGTCGTCGGCTTGGCCAACGCGTCGAGCACGCGGCTGTTGTACCGGGCCGACGCCGACCGCGGCGAACATGCCGTCGTCGTCGCCTGAACAACCGATCATGGTGGCTATGCAGCTAACCGACGCCGTCGTGCTGGTCACGGGCGCATCGGCCGGAATCGGCCACGTCGCCGCGGCAGGCTTCGCCGCACGAGGCGCCCACGTGCTGGTGCACGGCCGCGACCCGGACCGCACCCGTGAGGTCGCCCGCGAGGTGGGCGGGACCGCCCTGCTCGCCGACCTGGCCGCACCGGCGGATCGCCAGCGGCTCGCCGCCGAGGCACTCAACGTCTACGGACGCGTCGACGTCCTGGTCAACAACGCCGGCTTCGGCTATGCCGGGCCGTTGAAGGCCATGTCTGTCGACACGATCCGGCGGCTCGTCGAAGTCGACCTGGTCGCCGCCATCGAGCTCACCCACGACCTGCTCCCCGGGATGATCGAACACAAGCGCGGCGCGATCTGCTTCGTGACGTCGATCGCCGGTCGCACCGGTGTCGCAGGTGAAGCCGTCTACTCGGCAACCAAGGCCGGCCTCGACGCGTTCGCCGAAAGCCTGCGGGGCGAGACCGCCGGATCCGGCGTCAACATCAGCGTCGTCGTTCCCGGCGTCGTCGACACGGGGTTCTTCGAGACTCGCGGCAGTCCCTACACGCGCACGCGGCCACGACCGATACCTGCCGGCACGGTGGCCGACGCCGTGGTCCGAGCGGTGGAGCGCGATCGCGCCGAAGAGTGGAGGCCACGGTGGCTTCGGATCGCCCCTACCGTGCGCGCGCTGGCTCCCGGCGCGTTCCGGCGGCTCGCGGTCCGCTTCGGCGGTCAGGGCGACACGGCCTGACTGAGCACGCAGCGGAACCCGATGTGCGTGGTCGCGCTGTCCTGTGACTGCGGCGAGCGGGCCGCAGGGCGATACCGGTGGCAATACTCCGGCGCGCACAGATGCGACCCTCCCTTGAGCGTCTGATTCACCGTCGGGTCGGGTGTTGTTGGGCCGCAACAGGATTGCACCGGGCCGTCGAGCCGGTGGTGCACCGAGAACTGCGTCGTCGTCCACTCCCACACGTTGCCGATCATGTCGACGAGGCCGAACCCGTTCGGCGGGAACGTGCCGACCGGCGATGTGCCCGCCCAGCCGAGCGCGCCGTCATTGCGGTACGGGAACCGGCCCTGCCAGGTGTTGGCCATCAACTGGCCGCCGGGAGTGACGTCATCGCCCCACGCGTACACGGTGGTGGCGCCGCCGCGGGCCGCGTACTCCCACTCGGCCTCGGTCGGCAGTCGGCGGCCCGCCCAGCGGGCGTAGGCCGCCGCGTCGGGGTAGGCGACCTGCACCACCGGATGGTCGAGCCTGTCCGCGATATCGCTGTCGGGGCCGTACGGGTGCCGCCAGTTGGCACCGGGCGCCCAGTCCCACCACTGCCGCCAGTCGCGCAGATCCACCGGCCCGCCGGTCGGCCGGAACACCAGCGCACCCGGCACCAGATCCTGCGGCGCCGCTCCCGGATACAGCGCAGGATCCGGCGGCTGCTCCGCGACGGTGACGTAACCGGTGTCGGCGACGAATTCGGCGAACTGGGCGTTGGTCACCGGATGGCGCTCGACGGCGAAGGGGGCGACGGTCGCGGTGTGCACCGGCGCCTCTTCCGGATAGAACTGCGTTGAGCCCATCCGAAAGGACCCGCCCGGCAGCTCAACGAGCTCGGTAAGCATGGCTTTACGGTAGGACGATCTCGAAGTCCTCGGTCAGCACCGAAGCGGCGTCATCGAATCCGGCGGTTCCCGTCGGCGCCTGCACGTGCACGGAGACGAGATAGTCGTTGCCGCTGTTGGTCCAGATATGGGCGATGCGGTCCTCGAATTCGACGGCGTTCTGGGGCGTATCCGACCACGCACCCATCAGCTTCTGCCCACTGAAGTCGCAGAGTTGGCCGGGTAGCACGCTGACGCTGCTGACGGCCGCTTCCTCCATCAGGTCGTCGGCGTACTTCTTGAACGCAGCTGCCGGATCGAGCTGGGTCGAGGCGATCGTGACGGTCGCCGTCATCCCATCAGGTCCGGCCAATTGGCCGCCGATGTCGCCAGAGCCCGCCGACATCGACCAGCCGTCGGGAACGCCGACGGTGATCCTTGGCGCATCCGGATCCTTGACCTGGGCGGTCATCCTGACGGACGGCTTGACCGGCTGCGAGCAGGCCACGGTGTTCGGTGGCACCGGCGCCCGCTTGGTCGGAACGACGCCGTACACAGACTGGTCGGACTCCTGTGTCGGCTGGGTCGTCACCGACGGAGCCGAGGACGCGGCCGTCGTGCCCAGATCGGCGGCCACGGGCGCACCATCACTGGTTCGGACGCAACCCGCCACCAAGCAGGCGAGCCCGAGCGCGGCCAAAACAACCCGTTTCATCAGTCCTTCGCGAATGCTCGTGCGAACTCGCGTTCCAAATCCACATACGGCTTGCCCGAGACATCAACGTTCACCTGAGCGATGGTGCCACCTGTAAACGGGAACGGCGCCTTGTACGCGCGCGAGACCGGCGATCCGGTGTTCCTACCGACGCTCAGGGCGGCGCCGGCGAGGCCGAACGTCCCTGGATGGATTTTGATGCCCTCCCGACTGGCCACCTCGGTGTCGTCGATGTAGAGCGTGGCGTCGCCGAGCGGGGTGTGACTGCCCTCCACGGTGCCGGTACGCGTGAAGGCCACGCCGAGGGTGTGCATACCGAGCGGTACGGCGTCCGACGACGACAACTGCTGCTCCTCCTCACCGAGGAAGTTGTAGACGTACTGCAATCGTCCGTCCTGAATGAACAGCACGTGCCCGCCATGCGCGCCGCCGTGTTTGACGATGACGCCTTCGGCACCCGTGGTGTCGATGCTGACCTCCGCAAGGACCACGAACGACCGACCCTGAATCTCCACGGCGGCACCCATGCCGACGTCGGCGGTGCCGGGGTAGTAGAAGTACGACTCCCTGGTGCCGGCCAGGTAGGGCCGCCACCGCGTCATCGTCTCGAGGATGTTCAAGTCCGCCAGCGGCAGCCCGTTGTACTTCTGCGCCTCGCTCGACCAAAGCGTCTTGAGTTCGTCGAGCTTGTCGGGGTTCTCGGCGGCAAGGTCGCGGCACTGGCTGCGGTCGGCCTCGATGTGGAACAACTCCCAACGGTCTTGGTCGAAGTGCGACCAGCCGGCGGGTGTGGCGGCGTGGACAGTGTTGGCAAACCATCCCTTGTGCCAGATGCCGCGCGTGCCCAGCATGGCGTAGAACTGCGTCTCCTTGCCTGTTGGCGCTACCGAATCATCAAGGGCCAACTTGAAACTCACACCGTCGAGCGGCTTCTGCGGTATGCCCTTGACAGTTGCCGGCGGGGTGATGCCGAGCAGGTCGTACACCGTCGGGGTAATGTCGCAGACGTTGACGTAGTTATCCCGCACCTCGCCATGAGCGGCAATTCCCTTGGGCCAGGAGATAATTGCGGTGTCGGCGATCCCACCCTCGTGGGAGGCGTAGCGCTTGAACAACTTGTAGGGCGTGTTGAACGCCATCGCCCAGCCGATCGGGTAGTGGTTGTAGGTCTCCGGTCCGCCCAGGTTGTCCATGAACCGCAGGCCTTCTTCGACGGTGTCGACGTAGCCGTTGAAGAACTTGACTTCGTTCACCGATCCGTTCGGACCGCCCTCGCCGCTGGCTCCGTTGTCGGAGATGACCACGATGACGGTGTTGTCCAGCTGGCCGGAATCCTCCAAATAGTCGAGAACGCGCCCGATTTGGGCGTCGGTGTAGCTCAGGAAGCCTGCGAACACCTCGGCCATCCGGCAGAACAGCCGCTTGTCGTCATCGCCGAGCGAATCCCACGGGCGCACCGTGTCCTGCGGAGGCCACGGCTCGCCGTTGGGTCCCTTGACGTCCAGGTACGGATTGATCGGCGAGAGCTCCGTATCGGGCGGGACAATGCCGAGGTTCTTCTGGTTCTCGAGCACGATTTCGCGGTAGCGCTCGTAGCCCATATCGAACTTGCCCGCGTACTTGTCGACCCATTCCTTGAACACGTGGTGCGGTGCGTGTCCCGCCCCGGGGCAGACGTAGGAGAACCACGGCTTGTCGGGCGCGATCACCTTCGCGTCGCGGATGAATTCGATTGTCTTGTCGGCGATGTCCTTGGACAGGTGATAGCCGTCCTCGGGCAGTCCCGGCGGGGCGACGGGGTGATTGTCGTAGACGAGTTCGGGATACCACTGGTCGGTCTCGCCGCCCATGAATCCGTAGAACCGTTCAAAGCCCCGCGACAGCGGCCAATGGCGTTTGGTGGAGGCCAGATTGGATTCCTCCAGCGGCGTCAGGTGCCACTTGCCGACGCAGTAGGTGTTGTAGCCGTTCTCGACGAGAACCTCCGACAGCAGGGCGGTTTCGTTCGGGATCCGCCCGTTGCAGCCGGGAAAGCCGTCGGTGAACTCCTCGATGGTGGCCATTCCCACCGTGGTGGCGTTGCGGCCGGTCAGCAGCGAGGCGCGGGTCGGCGAGCACAGTGCGGTGGTGTGGAACTGCGACAGCCGCACACCGCGTTCGGCGATGCGGCTCATGGTCGGCATTTCCACCAGCCCGCCGAAGCAGTCCCATGTCGCGATGCCGGTGTCATCCCACACCAGATACAAGACGTTGGGCGCATCCTCGGGCGCCGTCGGCGCGGCGTAGGGCCCCCAATCCGGTTCTGAATCCCGGATGTCCAGCTCGATCTTGCCCTTGAATTCCGTCGCCATGGCCCGGAGATTACCCCGGCGACGTGACCTGAGACTGAGAAATTGACGACGGTGGCATTACGGTGTTGCGCTTGAGCCACCGTCGTACCGTCAGGAACGGGATAGTCCAGCCCAGCCACGCACCGACGCCGGCCACGAACCACACGAAGTGCTCTTTGTTGCCCCCAAAAACGCTGTCCTGCAACGGCAGAAATGTGATCACCAAGACCGGTGTCCAGATCCGGTTTGTGATGATCGACAACGCCAGCGTCGCGCTGAGGACCATGTGCCGCCGATGCTGGGCGAGCCGTCGTTGCCGGGCGGCAAGGTAGCCGTTGATCGTGAACCACAGCCACAGGGACGCGAGGAAAACATTGCTGACTGCCAGGAACGGGCCGAACGGCGTGGCCGCCCCGATCACCATGGCGCACACCGCGGCGGGGATCGCGGAGTACACGTAGACCCGCCCGACCCGTCGGTGCAGGGCGGGGCGGCGCGCGCGCAATCCGGGCCAGATCTGCGCGACCGCCGTCACCATTGCCACGCTGGCGAACATGACGTGGCCCACCAGCAGCGGATAGTGCAACGCGAAGGTCGCGGGCACCCGCGTCCCGCCGGTGAAGTACGGCGGAAGCGAGTAGGCCAGGAATGCGATGACGACAACGGCGAGGGCGGGGGCGAGCCATTTCCTGTTCGGGGTCTGCGATGCGTATGCCATACGCAGAAGCGTACGGCATACGCATAGGGTCTGCCCAGCGATTAGGCTGACGGGTGATGACGACCGAAGAGCCGCTGCCCCGAGTACTGGAGATCCTGTGGCGGGATGCACCGCCGGCCCGGCGCGCCGGTGGACTGAGCCGCGAGGCCATCGTCGCCGCGGCGATCGAATTGGTTGAGGCCGAGGGTCTCGGCGCGTTGTCCATGGCGCGGCTGGCCGAGCGGCTTGGCTGCGGCACCATGTCGCTGTACCGCCACGTCGCCAACAAGGACGAGTTGGTGACGTTCATGTTGTCGACCGCGCCGGAGCCGCCCCCTACCCCGGCCGATCCGTCGGATTGGCGTGGTGCGCTTACCGATTGGGCCGCCGGGCTGTGGGATATCTATCACCGGCACCCGTGGATCCTGCAGACCGCCGCTGCGGGCCCGCCCGCAGACCCGGGACAGCTGGCATGGCTGGATGCCGGGCTTGCCGCGCTGGGCAGTACGGGCCTTGCCGAGCGGGACAAGCTGGCGGCGGTCATGGCGGTACTGCATTACGTCCGCGGCGCCGCCGCACTGGCCATCGAGGCGGTCCAGACCAACCTGACCAACTACCCCGCGCTGCTTCGACGGCTGTTGACCGCCGACCGGTTCCCTGCGCTGGCGGCCGCCGTGGCGGCAGGGGTGTTCGACCAGGAGAACAACGACGCTGCCGCCGAGTTCCGCTCCGGTCTCGGCCAGCTGCTCGACGGCATCGCCGCGAAAATCACCTAGGCGCCCTGCTCCCGCTCGGTTAAGAAGGACTGTCCGGCCTGTGACCATGCGGTGGCGACGTACCCGGTAGCGCTGCGGGGAGATTGTCGCGGTGGAAGTATGCCGAGCGTGGCGACTCGCAAACCGCAGACCATCTCCTATCCACACCCCGGCTCACGTCCCAGCCGTCATGACGACTACGCGGTCGACCCGCATGTGGTCGTTCTGTTCGGTGCAACGGGTGATCTGGCGAGGCGGAAGTTGATTCCCGGTCTGGCGTTTCTGGATCAGTCCGAACTGGCGCCCCACATCGAGATCGTCGCCACATCGCTCGAGGACATGTCCACCGACGAGTTCCTCCAGCTGGCCAAGTCGGCCATCGACGAGTTCGGAACACACAAGCTCAGCAAGGAACAATGGACGCGCTTCGCCGAGACGGTCAGCTATGTACCGCAGAGCGCTGGGCCCGAGGCTCTGGCCGCCGCCGTCGCCAGGGCCGAGGAAAAGCTCGGCCCCGAAGTTCGTCGGCTGCACTACCTCTCGGTGCCACCGAAGGCGGCCCGTGCGGTGATCACCATGCTGAAGGACGCGAACCTGGTGGACCGCTCCCGGGTCGTGATGGAGAAGCCGTTCGGCACCGATCTGGCCAGCGCCGTCGAGCTGAACAGTTTCGTGCACAAGACGTTTCGAGAGGAGAAGATCTTCCGCATCGACCACTTCCTCGGAAAGGAAGCCGCACAGAACATCCTTGCGTTTCGCTTCGCCAACGGCCTGTTCGAACCGATCTGGAACCGCAACTTCATCGACCACATCCAGATCGACATCCCCGAGAAGCTGGGCCTCGATCAGCGGGCCAACTTCTACGAGAGCACCGGCGCCTACAAAGACATGGTCGTCACACACCTGTTTCAGGTGATGGCGTTCGTCGTGATGGAGCCACCGACGGCGCTCGAGCCGCGCGCCATCAGCGAAGAGAAGAACAAGGTGTTCCGGTCGATGTTGCCCGTCGACCCGGCCAACGTGGTCCGCGGTCAATTCGTGGGATACCGCGAAAACGAAGGTGTGGCACGCGATTCCGACACAGAGACCTTCATCGCTCTCAAAGTGGACATCGACAACTGGCGCTGGGCGGGAGTGCCGATTTATCTGCGGACGGGCAAACGCATGGCCGAAGGGATTCGCGTCATCTCGATCGCATTCAAGGAAGCGCCGCGGTCGATGTTCCCGCCCGGTTCCGGCGTCGGCTCGCAGGGTCCCGACCACCTCACGTTCGATCTGGCTGACAACTCCAAGGTGTCGCTGTCGTTCTACGGCAAGCGTCCTGGGCCCGGAATGAAGCTCGACAAACTGTCGATGCAGTTCTCGACCCAGGAGGTCGACACCGCAGGCGATGTGCTCGAGGCCTACGAGCGGTTGATCTTGGACGCGATGCGCGGCGACCACACGTTGTTCACCACCGCCGAGGGCATCGAGTCGCTTTGGGAGCGATCGGCCGACCTCTTGGACAACCCGCCGTCGGTCAAAACCTATCCGCCGGGCACCTGGGGTCCCAACGCCATCCACCAGCTGATCGCCCCCAACGCGTGGCGGCTGCCGTTCGAGCGGGCGTGGCGCGAGGCCAAGAACAACAGCGACTAATACTCCTGCAGGCTCTCGCGCAATGTCGTTCCGGGATAACGGGTCCGGTAGCGGCCACGGCGCTGAAGTTCAGGGACAAGCAGCTCGGTGACGTCGTTGAAGCAGCCCGGTGTGTCGGTGGCGAGGAGCATGAAGCCGTTGCACCCGCCCTCGTCGATGTACTGCTCCATCTGATCCGCGACATCCGACGGCGTGCCGACGGCGACGGGCGCCCCCATCGAGACGCCGTAGATCTGGGCGGCTTCGCGCACGGTCACCGGCGCGCCGTCCTTGGCCTCCAGGATGGCGTCGAAGAGACCGCGGATGCCCTGTACGTCGGCGTCAACCACGTTGTCATCGAGACCGAGGGTGGAGAAGTCGAAACCTGTGTGGCCGGATAGGATTCCGAGCGCGCTTTCGATCTGCACCTTCTCGACGAACTCCGCATACTTGTCGTTCGCGCGGGACTTGTCACGATCGATGATCGTCTGCAGGCCGTAGATCAGCTTGACCGACTCCGGATCGCGGCCGTGGTCGTCGGCGCGCGTGCGGATGTCGTCGGCGTACGCGCGCATGCTCTTCGGCGTCGGGAAGATGCCGAAGACCGATTCGGCGTGTTTGGAGGCGAATTCGCGGCCCTGGTCCGAGGAACCCGCCTGCCAGAGCACGGGCCGCTTCTGCGGTGACGGCGCGACGAAGTGGCGCCCCTTCGAGCGGAAGAACTCCCCATGGAAGTCGACCTCGCGGACCTTCGACGGGTCGGCGAAGATGCCGTTCTCACGGTCGTAGACGATCGCGTCGTCGTCCCACGAGTCCCACAGCTGATACAGCAGCTGCATGTACTCCTCGACCACCTCGTAGCGCTTGTCCCGTGGCGTGAGGTTCTCCCTGCCCATCGCCTGGAACTCGCTCTTGGAGTACGACGTGACGATGTTCCAGCCGACGCGACCTCCTGTCAGGTGGTCCAGTGAGGACAGGTGCCGGGCCATCATGTACGGCGGCACAAAGGATGTCGACAGTGTGATGCCGATCCCGAGGTGCTTGGTGAACGCCCCGACGATCGGCACCAGTGTGGCGGGCTCGTGCACCGGACACTGGCCCGCATACTTCACCACGGGGTCAGAGTTGCCCTTGTACGTCGTGTACGGCGCGAGTTCGTCGGCGATGAACATCGCGTCGAACAGACCGCGTTCCATGATGCGGCCGAGGTCGCGCCAGTACTCGGGGCGTGACCAGTGGTAGCCGACCTTGTCTCGCGGGTGCGCCCACATCGTGGACGCGTGGTTCATCACCCCGTGCTGCACGAACCCGAGCAGGTGAATCTTCTTGGTCATACTGCGCTCTGCGCCGCCGGTGCGCGGTCGCCGCGCAATTCGAGCACGAAAGCGACGATGACCGCCGCCGCCGTGCCGAGTCCGCTCAGGGCGAGCACGTACCAGAACACCCCGCTGTACGAAGCGATGACCAGGGCGACGAACGACGTCAGGACGGCCACGCTCGCCTTCCAGCTGAATCCGGGAACGAGCGCAACTGCGGACGAATCGGCCTCGTCATCCTGCAGGGCATCAACGCCGTTTCCGTTCAACAACTCTCGCCGGATCCGGAGGAAGCTGAGTGCGCCGACAACCACGTACACCGTGGCGAGGATCAAACCTATTGCCGCACCGATATAGAAAATGACCATGACTGAGCCTTTCTGGGCCTTTCTGGTGTTGCTGTCTACTACTGCTGACCGGCGGTCTCAGGCAGTACGTCCTCCACTGCGGGGACTTCCGGTTCTGGGGCGTTATCAGTTGTCGGGACGGTGTTTTCCCGCTCCAGAAGCGCTGCCTTGCCTTCGGCAAGACTGTCGAAGTCGAACACTTGGTTCTGGCGCAGGCTGACGACGACGGACACGACGGCCGACGCCACGATCAACCCGATGATTCCGAACAGAGGCCCGTACGTCGGTCCCAGCGTCTCCCGCAGCGGGCCCCCGACAACGATTCCCGCGACCACACCCCAGACATATCCGGCACCGGTCATACGGTTCCAGAAGATGCTCAGGGTCACTGGGATCAGCAGGCTGGTGCCGTAGAAGTACACGGTGGTAACGAGATTCACGTAGTCGATACCGGTCAGCACGACTCCGCCCGCGACTGCAGCGGCCACGATCATGCTGGTTTTGGTGATGCCGAGCAGTCTGCGTTCGGATACCTGTGGCCAGTAGCGATGGACGATGTCGACCGCCACCAGCGAGGTGACCCCTGACAGCGCGCCGTCGATGGCGGCGAAGCAGGCGTTCACCACGACGAGGGAGTAGAGGGCGATGATGATCACCGGTAAGCCGAGGCTGGCGATGACATGGGGACCGACCGCCCCTGCGCCAAGCGCGCCCAAATCGTCGAGGGTGACCCCGGCGGCGACGCCGATGAAGCCGAGCAGGCCCAGTGCCAGCGGGATGGGGTAGAACCACACGCCCGCCCAGAGGAAGCTGCGGCCCAGATCGTTGGGCCGGATCGCCCACACCCGCTGCCAGAACGACTGGTCGGCAATCACGTTGGTGAGAAGTCCGAGCGCCAGTGCGAGACCGAAACTCGCTGCGGTGACCGGATTGAAGGGATTCAGGTGCTGATCCCCGAGCTTGTCGACCTCCTCGAACACCAGTTGTGCTCCGCCGGCCTTGGCCAAGGCGTAGAGCACGACGACGGAAGACCCCACACCGAGCAGGAGGGTGTTCAAGGTGCCCGTCACCGCTGACGTCGTCAGCCCGCCGAAGTAGGAGTAGACGGTGACGACGATGATGCCGGTGATGACGATGCTGATCGGGGTCAGTCCGAAGATGGTGTGCATGATCAACACCAGGCCTGCCAGGTTGATCATGATGACGCCGAGCAGCGCGCCGATCAGGAAAACGAGTGTCGCGACGCTGCTGAGGCCGGTCTGGAAGCGGGCGCGGATGAACTCCGCCAAGGTGTATCCGGCGGGCATCTTCTGGCGCACCTTCAAGCCGAACGGCACCATGATGATCACCGCAAGCCCGTTGGGCACGATGAACCAGACAAGCCCGGACGTGCCCCAGGTGTAGGCCTGGGCGGAGGAGAGCATGACCGCCATCGACCACGTCCATACCGAAATCAGGGACGCAACACCGAAACCGAAGCCAAGCAGGCGGCCTGAGATCACGAAGTTGTGTGTCGTCTTGACGGCACCTTTGACGGCAAGGGCGATGAGTAGCAGCACGATTCCCGGGCCGAGGAGCAGCGCATAACCCAATGCGCCTGATTGCTGAATGAAGTCGAGCTTGGGCACTATCGAATCTCCTTGTGTAAGTTGAGAGTTGGTGTTGTCTCGGCTGATCAATCGATCACGACGGCCGCCCTGCGGAGTCGTAACTCCTCGAGTGGCTCGTCGTACCAGCCCTTGGAGCGGCGTTGGATGAGCAGTTCGGTGAGTTCGGTCTCCGTCCGCATGAACGGCACGGTGGGCATTACCGGCGGTTTGTACGCGCGGCGGAACGCGGACACGACCGCCTCGAGCGTCGCGACGTCGACGGCGGCCTTCGCCTCCGCTATGGCGGCGTCACAGCTTTGTGCGATCGGCTCGCCGGTGAGGGTGGTGGTATCGATGAATTCCCCTGACAGCTCGGCGAATCGGAGAACCGCGACCCGGTCCTCGATCCGTGCCTCGATCCACAGAAAGTCCGCCTCTTCAAGCGCGTTGCCCTCACGGGCACCGCGCCAATCGATCAGCAGGCCGAGGGCAGTACCGAGGCTCGTCACCTCGCCGAGGCGATCGGTCCATTCCTGGCGCAAACGCTGATTCCCGAACGGCGGATACTCGGTACGAGCGGTCGCGCCCGCCGCGACCGTGCCGGTGCGTGTCATGGCTGCTGGTCCCCCGCCTCGAGAAATCGTTCCGCATGGATGCGGTCACGGGGCACTCCGTGACCAGCAAGCACCCTTTCGCAGGCGCCGATCATCCCGGGTGGACCGCAGAGGTAGTACGTCGTCGGGTCGATGGGGTCGAGATGATCGGTCACCTGACCCACCGCACCCGACCAGTCGGCTGTCGGCCGCTCGACGGTCGTCACGACGTCGAGGTTGGGCAGTGCCTGACTCAAGGCGGACACCTCGTCGACGCAGAACAGGTCCGCCTCGTTCGTGACCCCGAAGACCAGCCTCGCCTCGGTGGTGGGCGCTGTGCTGACAAACCACCGCAGGATGGCGAGAACGGGCGCAAGCCCCGTCCCGCCTGCAACGAAGACCGGCTTTGGTTCGCCGCGAAAGATGAAGCTCCCGAAGGGACCTCGAAGCCGCACCGGCTCACCCGTCGCCAACCCCGCGGCGAGGTGCCCTGAGAATCGCCCTCCTGGCAACAGCCGGACCAGAAACTCGAGTTCACGACTGCCGTCGGGAGCGTTGGCCATCGAGTAGGCGCGGGTGGCCGCCACGGCCGGCATGGTGACCTGAACGTACTGCCCGGGATCCCAGGCGAGCGGATCCTGAGTTGCGTTGGTACGGACCATGATTCGGGCCACCGTGTCGGAGAGGCGTTCGGTCGCCACGATCTGACCGGTTCGCGTCCCCTCCTCGTACCGACCGACTCGATCGACCGGGTAGTCGAAGTCGATCACCAGGTCGCTCGCTGGCCGCAACCGGCAAGCGAGGATCAATCCCTCCTCCTCTTCAGAGTCGGTGAGGGCGTGGGGGCTGTGGGGAAGCAACTCGTCGTAGTCACCGTCGGCCAAGAAGCCGCGGCACGTCGCGCAGCTGCCCTCGCGGCAATCGGTCAACAGCAGGTACCCCTGGCGAAGGGCGGCCGTGATGATGTCCTCGTCGTCCCGGCATCCGATGTCGATTCGGTCGGCCCCCTCGAAAGTGAGGGCGACCTTGTGCTCAGTCATCGAGGGACCTCCCGCTCCCAGCCAAGGAGGTCGGTGGTGATGGCGAACACGTTTCCGTTCACGTAGGCCCTGCCGATCGTGGTCGAGACGTTGACCAGGAGGTCGTAGACGGAGAAGGGGCGGCCGAGCAACTCGGCGATCTCGTCGGCGTCGATCTCGAAACCCTCCAGGCAGTCGATGCGATAGAAGGTTCCGCAGTCCTCGATACGCAAGCTCGGCTCTTCTGCATACCGCTCGGCCAGCCACTCCACCGTTGCCTCGATCTCGTCGGCCTTGGTGAGGGCCAGTACGACACGTCGGGTCTCGACCACGGCGTTGTCGCTGAACATGTTGGCGCGGACCTGCTCTGCGTCGACCCTGCCGACTCGTCGGCCGATGGCAACCTGGTGCGAATTCAGCTCGCTCACACGCGTTTCCCGTCGTAGAGGCCGAGGAGATCTTCGGTCGCGACGTCCGAATCCCACAGAGGAGCGACGTCAAGAAGCCAGTCGGTGGCCAGCGCTTCGAAAATCTGTCGCGGAGACTCGACCGGGTTGGTCCGCGAGATGGCTGACGACTCGAACAGGGTCGAAATGCCTGCGATGGCGTCCACCGCCCGTGGAAGCCAGCGTCGCGTCCACCACGCCATGAGTTGCCTGTTGTAGGTGCCGAACTCGGTGTCCGAGCCGAGGATCCGGCCAAACAACTCTCTGGTCCAGGTATTCGCCGCCTCGGCGGAGCGGAGCGAGGGCCACAGCACCTGGGGCGTGAGGTGGTCTCCGTGAAGCGGAGCCAGTCGGTAGAAATACTCCTGACGCACGAATCGGCCGAATAGCGGCTCGTAGATCATCGCCAGCGCGAAGACGACCTCGATGTGGTCATAGCCGTCGCGCCACAGATGTTCGACGAACGCGCGTGCACCTGCATACGCCGGATCATGGAGCCACATCTGTTTGGCCGGTTCCAGCTCGGCGATCGATTCCGAAATGGCTTGACCCAAATAGATTTTTTCGGCCTGGATCTGCTGCGCGCTGTCGAGGAAGTCCAGCGCCCAGTTCACGATCGCCACCCGCAGGGTGTCGACGAGACTGTCGCGGATGGGTGACGTCAACGCCATGAACAGCCCGTAATCGTGCAACACCATCGCACCGAGTTGCTCGCCGATGACGGTCTGGATCCAGGTGGCATCTGCGCCGTTGTGCAGCGAATGGCTGGCGAAGGTGGAGAACAGACGGCCGGTGGTACGCCACTGGTCGGCCTTCTCCGCGACGTAGGGCTTCTGCCAGCGGCCCTCGGGATCCCTGAACGCGAACCAGTCGGTGCAGCGGGCCTCGGTGAAGTAGTTCTCCCACGCCCCTCGCCCGCCGGGAAATCGGGTGGACCAGCCACCCACGCCGATTCCTCCCCGTATCCAGTCGGGGTTCGGCTGGGCGTAGAGCAGCACCTGTTCGTATTCGGAGATGCGCCGGCGGTAGGGATTGGCGAAATGGACAGCGGTGCG
>Ga0075364_10000893_pt1 | contig 15757 bp, 13 predicted proteins | sample EndMetdeltDD1764_FD_71517 | JGI IMG/M metagenome (GOLD analysis project Ga0075364, IMG submission 71517) | Populus endosphere microbial communities from Tennessee, USA - Endosphere MetaG P. deltoides DD176-4 | ecosystem: Host-associated > Plants > Roots > Endosphere | place: USA: Tennessee...
CTGCGGCGGTTGTTGCCACGCAAGCGGGGGCGGCCCCTCTTCGCTGCGGAACGGCGCAGCAGGGGTGAGAGGAATCCGCACGTCGCTCATCTGCGGCAGCACGGGATTTGACAGCTCGGGATAGATCGCCGCCGGTGGCGGTGTATAGGGCGCAGCCGGGACGAGCGGCTTCGGCTCCGGGGCGGCCTGCGCGCGGTGCAGATCGGCCTCGATCATGGCGAGGCGGTCGACCACGTGGGTCAGCGTCGAATGCAGCGCTTCCAGCGTGTCCTGCGTCCGGCGATCGGTCGCCGACTGGCTGTGCCGTACGTCGGACAACTCGCGGCGGATCGTGTCGACGATGCCCGAGGTATCGGCGGGCGCAGCGGTCGCGGACACCAACCGCTGGTGCTCGAGGTGCCGAAGGACGTCGGAGAGCGCCTCCTCGATCCGGCCAAAGCCCTGCGGCTGCGATCCTTCCAGGCGCTCGAGCAGATAGGCGATGCGCTGCTCGACATGGGCCATCGCGCCCGAGCTGTCGCTGCCGACCGACAGCCGGTCGATGCGTTCTGACAGCGCATGGATCGCGCCTTCGAGGTGGCTGGAATCGGTGGCCGGCTGAATTGGGCGGCCTTCCATTGCCGCCGTCAGCAGCGCGATGCGCTGTTCCAGCGCCGCGAGCATGTCGTGGCCGCCGCTTTGCGACAGGTGGTCGAGCTTCTCGCCGAGCGCACGGATGTGATCGCCCATGTGCACGATCGCATCGTTGGAGGCGACGTTGGCGGCGATGTTGCGCAGCGCGCCGATCGCGTCCTCGAGCTGCTGGACGATGTTGGAATCGGGATTGGCACGAACCAGGAGGTCGATCTTGCTCGACAGATTCTGGATCGCGGTGTCGTAGCCGGCGAGTTGCTCCGCCGGCGTCAGCGTGCGCACCGCGCTGTAGATTTCGTTGAGCGCGCGCTCGATGCCGCCGAGCGTTTCCTGATCGCCGCCGCTCTCGCGGCTGCGCTCGATCTTCTGGCCCAGCGCACGGATTTCGCTTTCGAGGGAATCGATCGCCTGGCGCGGCAGCGCTTCGGTGAGCGAGCGGCGGATTTCGGCGAGCTCCTCGCGGAACGCCGCAATCGACTGATCCAGATGATCAGGGCGGCGCAGCGCCTCCATCTGACTGGTCAGGTTGTTGAGCTGCCGTTCGATGCCGGAGAGATCGACCGGCGCAGGCGCAGGTGCAAGTGCCGGCGGCGGGGCTGGGGCCAGCGGCGGCGCAGGCGCGTACTGCTGCATGAACGGATTTGGCGCAGCCGCGGAGGTCGCGCCGTTGTTCAGCGCGTTGCGGCGCGCGGAAATCTCGGCGATCGCCGCGTCCATGCCGCTCGGGCTGAGCGGCGGCGAGGTGTGATAGGCGGCGCCGTGACGCATCTCGGCAGCGGCGCGCTCGACTGCATCATGGGCCTGGGCCGGATAGCCTTGGGTTGGATAGCCTTGAGCCGAATAGCTTTGGGCCGGATGGTTCTGGGCCGGATAGCTCGGCGCAGCCGGACGCGCCTGCTGCGTCGACTGCGTCAGGTTGTTCAACCGCGTGTCGAGGCGCGAGATCGCGTCGTTCAGCTGGTTGGCAAGGCCCGAGGCGGTGGGCGCGCTCGCCATGCTGGCGCGGCGCTGCGACATGTGATCGATCTGCCGCGTGATGCCGTCGAGCCGCTGATGAATCTCGGCGAGGCTGTCGGCGGCCTGTCCGGGCATCGGGCTTGCGGGCGGCGCATAGGCCGGTTGCGGTGGCGGCGCATAAGTTTGCTGAGGCGGTGGCGGCGCGTAAGCGCGCTGAGCGGGAGCTGGCGGGGCGACCTTCGTGTTGAGCCACTGACCAAGGGACATTCCAGCAGGGCGTGCGGTATTGGCGGTGGCTTCTGCACTTCCGTTGGGTCCGCGCGAATTCATGCCTGATCCGGTCTTCTTAAGGCGACTGCAATATGCATCGCCCTCGCGCCCCGCCCGTGCCCTTGAATAGACAAGCAAATTCGCGCGACGGCGGCGTCGTTCAGACCTGACTTTTGAGCTTTACGGTAAATAACGGGTTAAGAATGAAGGACCGGCGTTAAATCATTGCAGGCTTCGCGAAATCGGCTGCCGCGAAGCGAATTTTTCGGAACCATGAGACCGCTCGATGCTCACGCTTTTGCCAGTTGCTCGCCCATCAGCCGATGCAGCAGGTTGATGGCCTTGAGCGGGCGCACCATCACCTTGAAGTGCGTGATCTGCTCGCCGTCGTCGCTGAAGCTGATGATGTCGACACCGTTGATGGTGAGGCCCTCGATCTCGTTCTCGAATTCGAGGACGGCGCCGTTCGCGCTGTGCCATTCACCGACATACTTGAAGCCCGGCCCGCCCAGCACCTTCGCGGCACCCGCGAGATATTTGAACGTGATGTCGCGGCCGCGCTGCGGCGTGTGCACGACCGGGCTCTCGAACACCGCATCCGGGTGCAGCAGCTCCCGCAGCGCTGAAAGGTCGTGGGATTTCATGTAGTTGTACCATTTCGCAAGCGCGGGCTTCGTCATCGGCTTTTTCTCCCGGAAAACGTCGCGGATGTCGGTACTATGCACATTGACGCATATGCAATTATATGCATATGTTATTGGCGACCACAAGCTGGAAATTGTCGCGTGACGGGAGGGTGGTTTGGCGCTTGCTGACGCAATCCTTGCTTGCCTGACGGAGCGTCCGATGACGGGCTACGAGCTCGCCAAGACGTTCGATACCTCCATCGGGTTTTTCTGGAAGGCCAATCACCAGCAGATTTATCGCGAGCTCACCAAGCTCCGCGATCGTGGCCACATTCTGGGGCGCGAGGTCGTGCAGTCGGGCAAACCCAACAAGCTGGTCTACAGCCTGACCGGCGAAGGCAGGACGGCGCTGCGACAGTGGGCGGTCCGGCCGAGCAGTCCGGCGTCGATCAAGGACGACCTGCTCGTGCGCTTCTATGCGCTCGACAGTATCGATATCGAGCCGATGCGCGCCGACCTGATGGCACGACTGGAATACCACCGCGATCGACTCGCGCGTTACGAGCGCATTCTCAAGAAGCGCTTCCCGAGCGGGGCCTCGACGCCTGCCGATACCGGCCGGCTGCTTCTGCTGCGCATGGGACTGCGCCATGAGCAAGCGGTGTCGGAGTGGTGCGAGGAAGCGCTGCAAACTCTGTCCGCAGGCATCGGGATGACAAATGTCACGCCGATCGGCGGCAACAAGCGTGAGATGAGTAGATGATGGGCCGCAAGCCGATCGACTAAGCTCGCATTCGGGATTCGATCCGAACAGCCACTGCCGTTTCTGATAACTTTACCCTCGGGAAGCGTTGCTTCCCGCTCAAGCCGAGAGTCAAGCCATGCCGAGCTACCGCGCCCCCGTCGAGGATGTCAGTTTTCTGCTCAACGACGTGTTTCACTTCGACAAGTACAACAACCTTCCGGGCTTCAGCGATGCGTCCGCCGATGTGCGCGAAGCGATCCTGGAAGAGGCGGCAAAGTTCGCCGAGAACGTCATCCAGCCGCTCAATCGCGTCGGCGATCTCGAGGGCTGCAAGCGGCATGACGACGGCCGCGTGACCACGCCGACCGGCTTCAAGGACGCGTTCAGGCAGCTCGGCGAAGGCGGCTGGATCAGCCTCGCGATTCCGACCGAGTATGGCGGGCAGGGGCTGCCGGTGACGCTCTCGCAGGCGGTCGGCGAATTCCTGATCTCGTCGAACATGGCGTTCTCGATGTATTCGGGCCTGACCCAGGGTGCGATGGCGGCGCTTCTCGTGCACGGCACGGACGAGCAGAAGAGGACCTACCTTCCGAAGATGGTGACCGGACAATGGGCCGGCACCATGAATCTCACCGAACCGCATTGCGGCACCGACCTCGGCCTTCTGCGCACCAAGGCGGTGAAGCAGGCCGACGGTTCCTACAAGATCACCGGCACGAAAATCTTCATCTCCGGCGGCGAGCAGGATCTCACCGAAAACATCGTGCACCTCGTGATCGCGCGCATCGAAGGCGCGCCGGCCGGCGTCAAGGGCATCTCGCTGTTCGTCGTGCCGAAGGTGCTGATCAATGCCGACGGCTCGCTCGGCGCCCGCAACGGCGTGTCGTGCGGCTCGATCGAGCACAAGATGGGCATTCACGGCAATTCGACCTGCGTAATGAACTACGACAATGCGAGCGGCTGGCTGGTCGGCGAGGAGAACAAGGGCCTCAACGCCATGTTCGTGATGATGAACGAGGCGCGGCTCGGCGTCGCCGTTCAGGGCCTCGCGCAATCGGAAGTCGCCTATCAGAACGCGGTGATCTACGCGAAGGAGCGGCTGCAGGGCCGCGCGATCAGCGGCGTGAAGGAAAAGGACAAGCCCGCCGATCCGATCATCGTGCATCCGGACGTGCGCCGTACGCTGCTGACCATCAAGGCGTTCAACGAGGCGGCGCGCGCTTTCGTGATCTGGACCGCGCTGAAGAGCGACGTCGCCCACAGATCGGGTGATGCGAAGGAGCGTGAGGCCGCCGACGATCACATGGGCTTGATGACGCCGGTGCTGAAGGGTGTGCTGACCGATGTCGGCTTCGCCAATGCGGTTTCCGCGCAGCAGATGTTCGGTGGCCACGGCTATATCGCCGAGCACGGCATGGAGCAGTTCGTGCGCGACGCGCGCATCGCCATGATCTACGAAGGCGCCAACGGCATCCAGGCGCTGGACCTCGTCGGCCGCAAGCTCGGCCGCGACGGCGGGCGGGCGATCACCGCGTTCTTCGGCGAGGTCGCGGGCTTTGCGAAGGAAAACGGTGCCAACGAGGCGATGAAACCCTACGTCGCGCCGCTGACGGCATCGGTGCAGCACCTGCAGCAGGCGACCATGTGGCTGATGCAGAACGGCCTGCAGAAGCCGGACAATGCGGGCGCCGCCTCGACGGACTACATGCAGCTCTTCGGTCTCGTCGTGTTCGGCTACATGTGGGCGCGGATGGCGAAGGTCGCATTGGACAAGCTCGCCGACGGCAGCGGCAGCGAGCAGCACAGGACGAAACTCGTGACCGGAAAGTTCTTCATGGAACGGATGCTCCCCGAGACGGCGCTGCATCTCGCCCGAATTCAGACCGGTTCGGATACGACCATGGCGCTGGCCGCGGACGCCTTCTGAGTTGGTTCTTGCAGGGGCGCGCCCGGCGGTCCACCATCGGCTGAGTTCAAGAGAAGGAAGACGCGATGCCGACGGAAGCCCTGTCCGTTCCCACCCCCGCATGGATGACCGAAGACCTCAGTATGCTTCGGGATCAGACGCGGAAGTTCCTCGCCAGCGAGCTCGTGCCGCATCTCGAGGAGTGGCATGACAAAGGCATCATGGACCGTTCGGCCTGGATCAAGCTTGGCGAGGCCGGGCTGCTTTGCGCAGGTATCCCCGAGGAGTATGGCGGCGCGGGCGGTACGTTCGCGCACGAGACGATCATCAATCACGAGTTCGCGCTGGCCGGGCTCGATTCGATCGGCGCGCCGCTGCATTCGGGTATCGTCGCGCCGTATCTCCTGAACTACGGCACCGAAGAGCAGAAGAAGAAGTGGCTGCCGCGGCTCGCGACCGGCGAACTGGTCGGTGCGATCGCGATGAGCGAGCCGGGGGCGGGCTCCGACCTGCAAAGCGTGCGGACGACCGCGCTCAAGTCCGGCAACGGCTACGTGCTGAACGGCTCGAAGACGTTCATCACCAACGGCCAGCACGCCAACCTGATCATCGTCGTCGCCAAGACCGATCCCACGCAAGGCGCGAAGGGCACGTCGCTGTTGGTGGTCGAGACCGACGAAACGCCAGGCTTTCGCCGCGGCAAGAAGCTGAAGAAGCTCGGCATGGACTGGGCGGACACGTCGGAATTGTTCTTCGACGATGCGAAGCTTCCCGCCGAAGCGCTGCTCGGCACCGAAGAAGGGCAGGGCTTCTTCCAGCTGATGCGCGACCTGCCGCAGGAGCGCATGATCGTCGCCACCAGCGCCATCGGCATGATCGAGCGCGCACTGAGCCTGACCATCGATTACGTGAAGGAGCGCAAGGCGTTCGGCAAGCCGATCATCGAATATCAGAACACCCAGTTCGAGCTCGCCGAGTGCAAGACGGAAGCAACCATCGGCCGTGTGTTCCACGACAACTGCATCGAGCGGCACCTGAAGAAGGAGCTCGATACCACGACGGCATCGATGGCGAAGTACTGGATGAGCGACCTGCAGAACAAGGTCGTCGATCGCTGCCTGCAGCTGTTCGGCGGCTACGGCTTCATGGACGAGTATCCGATCTCGCGCATGTACCGCGACGCACGCGTGCAGCGCATCTACGCCGGCACCAACGAAATCATGAAAGTGGTCATCGCCCGCAGCCTCTAGGACACTGCGCGGCAGAAGGAGAATCCCATGGCTGATGCATTCATCTACGATCACGTGCGCACGCCGCGCGGCAAGGGCAAGTCAGACGGCTCGCTGCATGAAGTGACCGCGCTGGCGCTCGCGACCACGCCGCTGAAGGCGCTGAAGGATCGCAACAACCTCAAGATCGACGATATCGATGACGTCGTGCTGGGCTGCGTCGACCCGGTCGGCGAAGCAGGTGGTGACATTGCCCGGATGGCGGCGCTGAACGCTGGCCTCGGCCAGGCGGTGCCGGGCGTGCAGATCAACCGGTTCTGCGCCTCCGGTCTCGATGCGGTGAATTTCGCCGCCGCTCAGGTGATGTCAGGTCAGCATTCGCTGACCATCGGCGGTGGAGCCGAATCCATGAGCCGGGTCGGCATGCTGTCGTCGGGCGCGGCGTGGCCGATGGATCCGTCGATCGCCGTTCCCTCCTACTTCATGCCGCAGGGCATCTCCGCCGACCTGATCGCCACCAAGTACGGTTTTTCGCGCGACGACGTCGACGCTTACGCGATCGAAAGCCAGAACCGCGCGGCGAAGTCGTGGGAAGCGGGTTACTTCAAGAACTCCGTCGTGCCGGTGAAGGATATCAATGGCATCACGATCCTGGCCAAGGACGAGCACATGCGCCCCGGCACCACCATGCAGCAGCTGGCGCAGCTGCAGCCGTCGTTCGTGCAGATCGGCGAAATGGGCGGCTTCGACGCGGTCGCCGTGCAGGACTATCCCGAGGTCGAGAGCGTCAATCACGTCCATCACGCCGGCAATTCGTCCGGCATCGTCGATGGTGCGGCGGCCGTGCTGATCGGCTCCAAGGAAGCCGGCGCGAAGGCCGGCATGAAGCCGCGCGCAAGAATCCGCGCCTTTGCCAATATCGGCTCCGAGCCCGGGATCATGCTGACCGGTCCGGTCGACGTGACGAAAAAGGTGCTGGAGCGCTCCGGCATGAAGCTTTCCGACATCGACCTGTTCGAGCTGAACGAGGCGTTCGCCTCGGTCGTGCTGCGCTATCAGCAGGCGTTCGACATCGACTCGTCTAAGATCAACGTCAACGGCGGCGCGATCGCGCTCGGCCATCCGCTCGGCGCAACCGGGGCGATGATCCTCGGCACCGTGCTCGACGAGCTGGAGCGGCGCAAGCTGACCACGGCCCTCGTCACGCTGTGCATCGGCGGCGGCATGGGCACGGCAACCATCATCGAGCGCGTCTGATCGGCTTTCGGAGTAATCAAAATGGCTTACAAGAATTTCAAGGTCGAGACCGACGCGGACGGCATTGCACTTGTCACCTGGGACTCGCCCGGCAAGTCGATGAACGTGTTTGATCTGAGCGTGATCGAAGAGCTCGACAGGATCGTCACCGAGACGACGGCCGATGCGAAGGTGAAAGGCGTGGTCGTCACTTCGGGCAAGGACGCGCTCTCCGGCGGCGCCGATCTGACGATGCTGGATTCCATGCGAACCGTTTTCGCCGACCTGCTCCGAACCAAGGGCAAGGAGGCGGCGAACGAAGCGCTGTTCAAGGAAGCAGGACGCCTGTCGCAGATCTTCCGTCGCATCGAGAACAATGGCAGCAAGGACACCCCCGGCAAGCCGTGGGTCGCGGCCATCAACGGCCTCGCGCTCGGCGGTGGCTTCGAGTTGACGCTGGCGTGTCACTACCGCGTCGCCTCCGACAATCCGAAGACGCGGCTCGGCTTGCCTGAGATCCAGGTCGGCCTGTTCCCCGGCGCCGGCGGCACGCAGCGGCTGGCGCGCATGCTGCAACCGACCGATGCGCTCATGATCATGCTGAAGGGCGAGCAGTTGAAGCTCGACCGCGCGAAATCGTTGAAGCTGGTCGATGCGATCGTGCCGGCGGCCGATCTGATCAGGACGGCGAAGGACTGGATCAAGGGCGGCGGCAAGGCGGTCGCACCGTGGGACGAGAAGGGCTTCAAGGTGCCCGTGCCGGTCTATTCGAAGCAGGGCATGATGGTGTTCCCGGCGGCGAACGCGCTCTATCGCAAGGAGACCTACGACAACTATCCGGCTGCGCGCGCCATCATGCAGAGCGTCTATGAGGGCCTGCAGCTGCCGATGGATGCCGCGCTGCGGGTCGAGTCGCGCTACTTCACCCACATCCTGCAGACCAAGGAGGCGGCGGCGATGATCCGCAGCCTGTTCGTCTCCATGCAGGAATTGAACAAGGGCGCACGCCGGCCGCAAAACGTGCCGGCGACGAAAGTGAAGAAGCTCGCCGTCATCGGCGCCGGCTTCATGGGCGCCAGCATCGGCTTTGTTTCGGCGCAGGTCGGCATCGACGTGGTCCTGATCGACCGCGACCAGGCCAGCGCCGACAAGGGCAAGGCGCATGCGAAGAGCGCGCTCGACGCCAATGTCGCACGTGGCCGCGCCACCGAGGCGGAGCGCGACGCCGTGCTCGCGCGCATCACCGCGACCGCCGACTATGCCGCGATCAAGGACTGCGATTTGGTCATCGAAGCGGTGTTCGAGGACCGCAAGGTGAAGGCGGAAACCTTTGCCAAGGCACAGCCGCTGCTCAAGGACGGGGCGATCTTCGCCTCCAACACCTCGACGCTGCCGATCAACTCCCTCGCCGAGGAGTGGAAGGACCAGTCGAAGTTCATCGGCATCCATTTCTTCTCGCCGGTCGAGAAGATGATGCTGGTGGAGATCATCGTCGGCAAGAACACCGGCGACGTCGCGCTGGCGACCGCGCTCGACTATGTGCGGCAGATCCGCAAGACGCCGATCGTCGTCAATGACTCGCGCGGCTTCTTCGCCAACCGCTGCGTGCTGCGCTTCACGGCGGAAGGCCTCGAGATGCTGAAGGAGGGCGTGCCCCCGCCGATGATCGAGAACACGGCGCGGATGGCCGGCATGCCGGTCGGGCCGCTGTCGCTGTCCGACGAGGTGGCGCTCGATCTCGTCCTGAAGATCATGAAGGCGACCGAGGCCGATCTGGGTCCGAATGCCATCGATCAGGAGCAGAAGAAGCTTTTGGTGGAGATGGTCGAGAAGCAGGGCCGCTTCGGCCGCAAGAACGCCAAGGGCTTCTACGACTACCCCGAAAAGGGCAAGGGCAAGAAGGCGCTATGGCCGGGCATCTCGGCGCTGCAGCCACGGCAGCTTGATCCGGACGAACTCGATGTCGAGGAGCTGAAGCAGCGCTTCCTGGTCGTGCAGGCAGTGGAAGCCGCGCGGACGGTGGAAGACCATGTGATCACCGACCCGCGCGAGGCGGACGTCGGCTCGATCCTGGGTTTTGGCTTTGCGCCTTACACCGGCGGCACCCTGTCCTACATCGACTTCATGGGCGCGAAGAACTTCGTCGCGCTCTGCCACAAGCTGGAAGCCAAATACGGCTCCCGCTTCACGCCGCCGAAACTGCTGGAAGAGATGGCCGCCAAGGGCGAGACGTTCTACGGCCGCTTCGCCCCGAAGAAGGCGGCGGCTGCGTAATGAGGCGTCATGCGCGGGCTTGACCCGCGCATCCATCCTCTTTGAAGGATGGATTGCCGGATCAGGTCCGGCAATGACTCCGAGTTGTGGCGAAGCGCTCTGCCTTACGCCGCCTTGATCAGTCCCTCGGCGAGCATGGCCTCCTTCACCTTGGGACGCTCGCCGACGCGGTCGAAATAGGCCTTGATGTTCGGATACTGGCCGAGGTCGAACTTCAAGCCGAGCGCCCAGCGCAGCATGGTGAACAGGTAACCGTCCGCAACCGTGAACTGTTTGCCCATCAGGTAGTCCTGGCCGGCAAGCTTGTCGTTGAGATGGCTGAGCGACTTGCCGATCTTGTCGCGGAAAATGGTCTTCGCCTCCTCCGGCATGGCCGGGTGGAACAGCGGGCTGAATGACTTGTGCAGTTCGCTCGTCAGCATGTTGAGCCATTCCTGCAGCTGGTAGCGCTCGTGGGTGCCGTGGGCGGGCGCAAGCCCGGAATTCGGCGCCTTGTCCGCGATGTACTGCACGATTGCCGGACCCTCGGTGAGCACGCCGCCACCGTCGAGGCCGAGCACCGGCACCTGGCCCTTCGGGTTCACCTTCAGATAATCGTCGCCGGCTTCGGTTTTCTTGTCCTTGAGGTTGACCTTCACATAATCGGCAGCGATGCCGGCTTCGGCGAGCGCAATGTGGGGTGACAGCGAGCACGCGCCGGGGGCGAAATAGAGCTTCATGGGCGGTTTCCTTCTTCGGTTTTCGGATACGGCTTGCACAATTGTGCGGACGCATTATATGCAACTGCATTCAGTTGGTGCCTGCGCCGGCTTTGTCAAGGGTCGATGCAAGTGCATTGATAAGCTAGACCTCCGCACTGTAAAATGCGAGTCATCATATTATGAAGCGCAAACCCTCGGCTGAAGCGACCGCCGCCTGGATCCGCCTCGTGCGCATCCAGAGCCGTGTGCTGGGCGCGGTCGAGCAGGACCTGAAGAAAAGTGGCTTCCCGCCCCTGTCCTGGTATGACGCGCTGCTCGAGCTGTCGCGCGCGCCCTGCGGCGCGTTGCGCCCGGTCGAGCTCGAGAAACAGATGCTGCTGCCGCAGTACGGGCTGTCGCGGCTGATCGACCGTCTGGTCGACAACGGGCTGGTCGCGCGCAAGGTTTGCGAGGTCGACAAGCGCGGCCTCGTCGTCGAGATCACGGAAAAGGGGCGCGAGTTGCAGAAAAAGATGTGGAATGCGTACTCGGCCGCGATCGAGCGCCATATCGGCTCGAAGATCTCGGACACCGATGCGGCGAAACTCTCGGCGTTGCTGGATCAGCTCGGCGTCTCGTGTGACGCCGTGGCGGCGTCCGCGCGCGCAAAGTCCGCCTGACCGCAATGTGTTTGTCACATACCGGTCGAGCGCGCTGTTGCGCGTTCCGGTGTTGCTCAATCCGGCCGTGCGTCTATAACGTCCCGCCGCTTCCAGTACGGGTGTTTCATGGCGCGTGACCAGATCGATATGACGCCGCTGACGTCGCGCGACGAACTGGTCGCGTGGATTGCCGCGGGCGAGAAGTCGAAAGACCAGTTTCGGATCGGCACCGAGCACGAAAAGACGCCGTTCCACCTCAGCGATCATTCGCCCGTTCCGTATGAGGGCTCGCGCGGCATCGGCATGCTGTTGAACGGCATGCGACACCTGCTCGGCTGGGAGCCGATCATGGAGCGCGGCAACATCATCGGCCTCTACGACGTCACCGGCGGCGGCGCGATCTCGCTCGAGCCGGGCGGGCAGTTCGAACTGTCGGGCGCGCCGCTGGAAACCGTGCATCAGACGCGGTCCGAGTTGGTGGCGCATATGGCGCAGGTGCGCGAGGTGGCGACCCCGCTCGGCATCGGCTTTCTCGGCCTTGGCATGACGCCGTCCTGGTCGCGCGCGCAGATCCCGATGATGCCGAAAGGCCGCTATCGCATCATGACCAACTACATGCCGAAGGTCGGTCACCTCGGCATCGATATGATGTACCGGACCTGTACGGTGCAGACCAATCTCGATTTCTCCTCCGAAGCCGACATGGTGAAGAAGCTGCGCGTCAGTCTGGCGCTGCAGCCGGTTGGTACGGCGCTGTTTGCCAATTCGCCGTTCACGGAAGGCAAGCCGAACGGCTTCCTGTCGTTCCGTTCGGAAATCTGGCGCGATACCGACAACGCGCGGTCCGGCATGCTGCCCTTCGCGTTCGAGGACGGCATGGGCTACGAGCGGTATGTCGACTACGCACTCGACGTGCCGATGTATTTCGTCAAGCGCGGCGACGAGTACATCGATGTCGCGGGCTCGTCATTCCGCGATCTGTTCACCGGCAAGCATCCCGTCCTGCCAGGCGAACGGGCGACTTTGTCGGACTGGTCCAATCACGTCTCCACGATCTTCCCCGAGGTGCGCCTGAAGCGCTACCTGGAGATGCGCGGCTCCGACGTCGGACCATGGGAGCGGGTGCCGGCGCTGCCGGCTTTCTGGGTCGGCCTGCTCTATGATGACGCCAGCCTCGATGCCGCCTGGCAGATCGTGAAAGGCTGGAGCGCGGCGGAGCGCCAGCAGGCGCGCGACGACGTCCCGCGGCTTGGGCTGAAGACGAAGGTCGGCGGCCGTACGCTGCGAGACATTGCCATCGATTGCCTGGAGCTCGCACGCGCCGGGCTGAAGCGGCGCAAATGGCTTGATCGCGACGGGCGCGATGAATCGCGCCATCTGGAGCCGCTGGAGCAGATTGTGGCGAGCGGGCAGACTCCGGCGGAGCAACTGCTGGCCAAGTATCACGGTCCCTGGGGTGGCTCGGTCGAGCCGGCGTATCGCGAAAATACATTTTGATCCAAAGGCTTCGTTTAGATTAAGAACTGTTCATCGACCGTACAGGTCGGATGGCGTTTTGATGGCGGACCTCCTGGTCACACAGTCCGTGGCCAAATTGCTGGAATGTCCGGATGTCCCGAGCCTGCTTCGCAACCATTCTTGCGCTGGTGCTGGCCCTTGCCTTCGGCACCGGGCATGCGCATGCGCAGGCGGACTTCGACCGGCCCGGCGGCGATTATCAGAGACTGGCGGTCCCTTCGGGTGATCCCGCCGCATGCGCACTTTTGTGTGAGCGCGACCGCCGCTGCCGAGCCTGGTCGTTCAATTATCCGCAGGAAGGCGACGGCACCGAGGGGGCGGCCTGCTGGCTCAAGAGTTCGGTTCCACCTCGGGTCGAGGCCCCGAACAACGTCTCCGGGGTGCGCGGCGCCGGCGTTGTCGAACGCCACAACAACGCCGTGGAGACGTCGATCGATCGCTTCGGCGGCGACTATCGAAGCTTCGCCATGGCGATGCCCGATGCGTCGAGCGAAGCCTGCCGCAAGGCCTGCGAGGGGGAGGGGCGTTGCCGCGCCTGGACCTACGCGCGTCCCGGCTACACCGGCCGCAGCGCGCGCTGTTTCCTGAAGAGCTCAGTGACACCACCGCGCCGCAGGCCGGGGCTGATTTCCGGTGTGGTCAGGTAGCGCGCGCTCATCGTCTGCCACGCGGTCGCGCCAGCAGCACTTTCGTGCCCGAGGATTTTTTTGCGGCGTCTCCTGGCTTGGCGATGGGACGTGTTTCGCCGAACGCGGCGTGCAGCTTCTTCGGTGCGATCTCGAACCAGCGACGGCGCAGGTAGGCCGCGACCATGGCGGGATCGGCCTTCGAAAGCCGCATCAGCACGTAGCGCGAATTGCGGTAGTGGTCGGTGATGTAGAAGACGTCCCCCTGCGTCTCCATCAGCACGTCTCGCTCATCGAAACCGATGCCGCCGATGACGATGCTGTCGCCGTCCTCCTTCACCCAGGTGTAGAATTTGCCCAGTATCTTCAGCGAAGGCCGGCCGTAGGAGGTGGACAGCTCCACGCCGGGCCAGCCGAGCAGCATCTTCTCGACCGCGGCGTAGGTCGTCCCGGTCTTGCGCTTGGCGATTTTCCGTTTCTGCTGCGGCAATTGTGTCCCTCCGATGTTGTATCGAACCTTATGCAGGTAGGCAGGTTATGGATAAAATAGCGTCCAGCTCAGGAGGGGTCATGCGGCGCTTCGTCCTGCCGACTGCCGTCGTTGCCGGCGCTTGCCTGCTGGCCGCCGGCGCATTCGCGCATCATGGCTGGGGCAGCTATGACGCCGCCAACCCGGTCACTGTCACCGGGCCGATCCAGACGCTGAAGTTCGAAAACCCGCACGCCGAGATTACCGTCAAGGCTCCCGAGAAGGTGTGGACCGTCACGCTCGCGCCGACGTCGCGCATGACCGCGCGCGGTGCATCAGCCGACATTGTCGCCGTCGGCAAAACCGTCTCCGCTTACGGCTATCCGTCAACCGTCGACCGAAACGAGATGCGCGCCGAGCGCATCACCGTCGGCGGCAAGACCTACGAATTGCGCTAGGACGGACGATGACCGACGCTGCGCCCGCGATCTTCGTCGCGCTGGAAGCGAGCGCGCTTGGCGCAGCGATCCGGCAATCGACCTGGGCCTACATGACGGCCAATGTCGGTCACATCCTTTCGCTGATGGCGTTTGCCGGCGCGATCGCGGTGATGGACCTGCGGATGATGGGCGTGCTCTCGGCCACCTCCCCCGGATATATCCTGCGCATGGCGCGCAGGGCGGCGGTCATCGCGTTCACCGGCCTCGTGCTCACCGGCCTGACGCTGTTCATCGCCGAAGCGAGCCACGTCGTTCTCAACCGCATCTTTCAGGTGAAGCTCGGATTGATCGCGGTAGGGCTGGCCAACATCGTCGCCTTCGAGGTCTGGGTCACGCCGAAGGTGCAGAATCTGCCACCACGGACGCCGCTGCCGAAGGAGGCACGCCGGATTGCGATCACGTCGATTGCGATCTGGTTCTGCGTCGCAGCCTGCGGACGCCTGATCGCGTATTTCTGACGTCAGATTCCTGTAAAGACGATATCGAGCGCAGCGATGATCGCCTAGCGATCGTTCGACAGGTTCACGATTGCTCCGCTGCTCAGCATGCGTCGGTCGATTGCGAACAACTCATGGGTGGCGAGCCAGAACTGAGCCCCGTCAACGCCATGCGGAATCACGGCAGCTCACGGTCATCGGCTTGCGCAGGCCGATGACACAGCGTTCGCTCATTCCAATGCGGGCCGCGAATGGCGGCGGCCGGCGCGGGCGCTTAGTGGACCGCGGTGAAGAAGCGGGCCATGCGCAGTCCGGACAGCCAGGTCGAGATCGGCCGATTGCTGAGCGCGATGTCCCAGGAGCCGGCGATCGCATCGGCCCGGCCGATCAGGTTCTCGACGGGGAGCAGGCCGACGCCGCCAAGGGCAACGGGAACGCGGCTGTCGGCAGAGCGATCGCGATTGTCGCCGAGGACGAAGATGTGGTCCGGCGGCACGATGATCTCGGCCGTGTTATCGAATGGATTGTGGGCATCGACCTTGAAGATCGGATGGCTGCGGCCGCCCGGCAGCGTCTCGATGAAGCGCGTGGCCGTCATCCTCGAACCGTCCTCGTTTTCGGTCTGCCCCGTGCCGTCGCGGCGCAACGTTGCGGCTTGTCCATTGATGAACAATTCTCCGCCCCGCATCTGCACGCGTTCGCCCGGCAAGGCCACGACGCGCTTGACCCAGGACTGCGAAAGATTGCCGGGCCAGCGGAAGACCACCACATCGCCACGCTCAGGCAGCGCGCCCAAAATCCGTTTTGTCGTGCCGAGCGTGATCGGCATCGGCACGGACGCCATGCCGTAGCCGTAAGGGTATTTGGACGCGACCAGCGCATCGCCGATCAGCAGCGTGGGCTCCATCGAGGAGGAGGGGATGTAGAAGGGCTCGGCCAGCGCTCCCTTCGCGACCATCACGATCAGCACGGCCGCCGCGATTTCGGCG
>Ga0075364_10000894_pt1 | contig 15745 bp, 14 predicted proteins | sample EndMetdeltDD1764_FD_71517 | JGI IMG/M metagenome (GOLD analysis project Ga0075364, IMG submission 71517) | Populus endosphere microbial communities from Tennessee, USA - Endosphere MetaG P. deltoides DD176-4 | ecosystem: Host-associated > Plants > Roots > Endosphere | place: USA: Tennessee...
GGATTCCCTGCGTGGCAGCATCCTCACACCGCAAGAAGAAGAGCACGACCAAGCGCACTCCGGCGCGCGTCAGCGGGAACCCGGCGAAGCGCGTCGGCGACCCGGCGAAGCGCGCGATCGTCGAAGCGGGCCCCGTCACGGCGCGTGACTGGATCGGCGCCGCGCGACTGCGGACCCTGCCGCTCGCGGTCGCGCCGGTGGTCATCGGCACCGGAGCCGCGCGCAGCACCGGACCCGAGTTCCACTGGGTCATCGCGCTCGCCTGCCTCGCAGTCGCCGTGCTGCTGCAGATCGGTGTGAACTTCACGAACGACTACAGCGACGGCATCCGGGGCACGGATGCGCATCGGGTCGGACCCGCGCGCCTCACGGCATCCGGCAGAGTCAAGCCGCGAACCGTCCTCATCATCGGACTCATCTTCTTCGCCCTCGCCGCCGCCGTCGGCGTCGCTATCGTCGTGCGCACGGAGCAGTGGTGGATGCTGGCCATCGGTGCCGCGTGCATCGTCGCGGCCTGGTTCTACACGGGCGGCAAGCGTCCGTACGGCTACTACGGTCTCGGCGAGGTCTTCGTGTTCGTGTTCTTCGGACTCGTCGCCACACTCGGCACGACGTGGGTGCAGGTGTTCCAGCTGCCGCAGCAGGCGTGGCTGGGTGCGATCGCAGCCGGCCTGTTCGCCTGCGCCGTGCTGCTCGCCAACAACCTCCGCGACATCGACCAGGACCGCGAGGTCGGCAAGCGCACGCTGACCGTGCTGATCGGCCGCCGCGCGACCCAGGTGCTGTTCACCCTCTTCGTGCTCGCGCCGTTCGGCATCGCCGCGTTCCTCGCGCTGCTCTTCCCGATCGCGTGGATCGCGCTGCTGGCGCTGCTCGCCGGGTTGCCGGCGATCCTGATCGTCTGGACCTACCGTCAGGCCAGGGAACTCGTGATCGCCCTCGCACTCACGTCGCTCACGGCACTCCTGTATGCGGGTGCGCTGTTCTGGGCGTTCGTCGGCTGACGGCGGCATCCAGCGCGCGCGAACCTCAGGCCCGAGCGTCGCCGTCGATCGCCTCGTCTTCGGCATCCGCATCGGCCTGGCCGCCCGAGGTGCGGCTCTCCCGGCGCTCCAGCAGTCGCGTCGATGCGTCCGTCAGCGGTGCGCGCAGGAAGAGCATCGAGATGCTGACGCCGATCAGCGCGGCGAAGATCGCGGCGAGCCACCAGAACTCCCGGAAGATGGGGAACAGCCAGAGGATCCCGAGCGGCACGAGGAATGCCAGCAGCCGCAGCACGGTGTAGACGAGGAAAGGCGCGGGCTTCTTCACCCGACCAGTCTACGTTCGCGGGCTATGAGCTCTCCGACCGCTCAGCCCTCGATGCCGAGACGGTCGAGGGGGATGCCGCGCACCACGCGTCGCCAGGGGTGCTCGCCGAGCGACCAGAGCAACCCGTCGTCGAGATCCAGCGCGAGGTCCTCGCACCCGACGGGCAGCGAGATCGGGTCGCGTTCGAGTGCGTCACGGCGACCGCGCCACAGGATGCCGGGACGCATCCGATCCGACTGCGACACGAAGTACCGCTCGCCCCAGCGCACGGCCCCCTGCATCGAGCGGATGCCGGGCGAGAAGCGGTCCTGCTCCGCGAAGCCCTCATCGGAGCCCTCGGGGATCGCGAACTCACCGATCCGGCCGCGCTCGTCGGTACGGTACTCGCCGATCAGGACCCGCCGCAGGGGTGCGCCCGCTTCGTCGAACACTCGGCCGAGGTACGAGCATCGAAGATCGACCGGATGCACGCGCGTGCGTACCGCGACCTGTGCGGTGGTACGCCACCCACGCCTGCGTGACCCTGCAAGCCGTCGGGCGAGGCGGCCCCGCACGCGCCGGATGTCAGAGAGGTCGAACTCCCAGATTCCCTGCCCCGTCGCCGCGACGAACAGCCGGTCGTCGAACCACGCGAGTCCGCCGGCGTGGATCGGTGCGGGCGCGAGGTTCCCGTCGTCGTCCTCGACCGCGAGCAGGACGTCGAGGTGCCGAGAACGCTCGAGATCGACGAAGGCGACGCGCGACGCCAGATGCGTGCGGTCGCGGTCCTGGCGGAACCAGCTGACCGCCAGGGTGCGGCGCCCGCGCCAGAGGCCGAGGTCGATGCCCTGCGGGTACCAGCGCTGCGTCCAGGACCGTGCGCTGAGCCACCGCAGATCCACGGTGTCGCGCCGCTTCTGGCGCACCGGGCGCCAGGTCGATCCGAAGGGCCAGAGCATGCTGACCATCGTCGCCGATCGCGGCCTGCGGCGCGAACCCGGGTGCATCCGCGTGTTCCGCGCGCCGCGCCGGACACCCCGCGTTCACCTCCGCGTCCTCGACCGGCAACGAACGACTGCGAGCATGCGTCACACCGCCGACCCCGGGAGATCCGTGCGCACGCCCCTCGTCACCGTCATCCTGCCCGCCAAAGACGCCGGCGAATTCATCGGGACGACGCTCGAGACGCTCACCCGCCAGTTCGACGACCCGGCGGCGCTCCAGCTGGTCGCGATCGACGACGGCTCCCGCGACGACACGGGCGCGCTCATGCGGCAGTACGCGGACCGGTTCGGACGAGCCGACGTCATTCGCAACCCCCGGCCCCGGGGGCTGGCCAGCGCACGCAATCAGGGGCTCGCGCTCGTCGAGGCCGACGCCTTCTGCTTCCTCGACGGCGACGACTGGATGCAGCCCCGGCGGCTCGAGGTCCTGTCGTCCCGGCTCGCGGATCTCGACTGCGACTTCCTCCGCACCGACCACGTCACGGTCGCCGAGGGCCGCCGCACGCTCGTGCGGGCACCGCATCCGTGGCGCGAGAAGGTCGCGTCGCCGCGGGAGGCGATCCTCCCGGAGAACGAATCCACGATGGTCGACTACCCGTTCGCGTGGGCCGGCATCTTCCACCGTCGGATCATCGACCGCGGTCTGGCCGACTTCCCTTCGGGGCTGTTCACCGCGGAGGACAGGCCGTGGATCTGGCGCCTGCATCTGGAGGCCGACTCGTTCGCCGTGGTCGACGCCCCGGCGCTGCTCTACCGCCGCGGCGTCGCGACCTCGCTGACCCAGGTGCGGGACAGACGGCAGCTCGACTTCGCGACGGCCATGAATCAGGTGCTCGACATCGTCGAGGCCGATCGCGAGGCGGAGCGCTTCCGGGCGAAGGCCGTGTGGACGGCGCTCGCCCTGAGTTCGCACCACCTCGTGCGGGCACGACGGATGCGACCGCGGCTCCGTGCCGAGATGCGCACCGGCATCCGGCACATGCTCGGCAGGCTGCCCGACCGTGAGGTCGCCGCCGTGCTCGATCGCTTCGACGGTCCGCGCCGACGCGTGCTCGCGCGGATCCTCCGCGAGGCAGGGGCGGCAACATCATGACCCAGCTCTTCGCGCTGCACAGCGCCTATGGCCTTGCGACGGCGGCCGCGGCCATCGATGCCGGTCTTCTCGATGCCGGTTCCCCCGCGGACCGTCTCCTCGTGCCGTTCACCTCTTCGCGGGTACCTGAGACGACGGTCGGGATCGCGGCCGACCCGGCGTTGGAGTCGCTGAGGGCGCGCTTCGACCGCGTCGAGGAGCTGGAGGCGATCCTCGGGCCACTGCATCCGAGCTCGTGGGAGCCCTCCGACGGTGACCTCCCGATCCTCGAGCGGCTGCTGGCCCGCGCGTGGGAGTTGGACCCGCGGGATCTGGAGCTCTTCGTGCAGAGCCCGCAGGTCGCGCCGGCGCGCACGCTGATGTCGCTGTTCCCGCACGCGCGGATCACCCTCATCGGCGACGGCCTGATGACCTACTCGCCGATGCGCGTGAGCCTTCCGCACACGGTCGCCGCCCGTATCGGGCGCGTGGTGCACGCCGATGTCGTCCCTGGTGTGCGCCCACTCGTCGGATCGCCGCATGCCGAGATCGTGCCGGTGCCGCCCGAGCCCTTCGCCGCTGCGCTGCGGGAGACGGATGCCGGAGAGACGGATGCCGGCGACCCGGCCCTCGATGACGACACGGAAGGTGCGACCGTGCTCGTGCTCGGGCAGTACCTGTCGGCGCTCGGACTCATGAGCCCCGCCGAGGAGATCGCCCTCCAGAAGGACATGATCGACCGGGCCGCCCGCTGGTCCCCGCAGCGCATCGTCTTCAAGCCGCATCCGGCCGCTCCTCCACTGCACACCGACGCGGTCCGTGCGCGCGCGGCGGCGCAGGGCATCGCATTCGTCGAGTATCGCGGCGCGCTCGCTGCCGAGCTGCTCGCGGAACGACTCGACGCGGTGGCGGTCGTCGCGGGTTTCTCCACCGCGCTCCCCACCGTGCACACGCTCTTCAGCCGCGCGATCGGCGCGGCCGGCACCGAGACGGTGCTCCGCATGCTGATGCCGTTCGAGAACAGCAACCGGATTCCCGCGGTCATCGTCGACGCGCTCACCCGTGAGCGGTCGCCCTACGCGGAACCGGAACAGCTGCAGCTGCTCATCGACGCGGTCGGCTACGCGATGCAGCCGGAGATCGCCGGGCATCTGCGCGCGCGGGCGGAGGAGCTGCTGACCGGACTCGACCCGGCCGAACGCGACCGGTACTTCACGCCCGAGCGGCTGTCAGAGCTGCGACTGCCCGGAGCCCCTGCCGAGAGTGCGGTGCGGCGGATGCTGCGCCCGGCCGGCGGAGTGGGCAGGGTGGAGGAGTGGCGGCTGACTGCCATCGGCGCGCGCCGACGTGCCGGACGGGCGTGGCGGGCGATACGAGGAAGATGAGAACGATGACGACGGTTTCGAAGACGGTGGCGATCATCCCGGCGCGGGGTGGCTCGAAGGGGGTTCCGCGCAAGAACCTGCAGCGGGTCGGCGGCGTGCCCCTCGTCGCGCGCGCCGTGCGGGCGGCGACGGCCGCCGGCATCGACCTCGTGGTGGTCTCGACCGACGACGCCGAGATCGCGGAGATCGGCACGGCCGCCGGGGCGCGGATCGTCCATCGTCCGGCCGGGATCTCCGGCGACACGGCGACCTCCGAGAGCGCGATCCTGCATGCCCTCGACGAACTCGAGGCAGACGGCGAGCGCTTCGAGGTCGTGGCCTTCCTGCAGGCGACGTCGCCGTTCATCCCGAGCGATGCCCTGGCCGCAGCGGTCGACGCGGTGCGTGCCGACCGTGCCGACAGCGTCTTCTCGGCGTACGAGACCTACGGATTCCTGTGGCGGCGCGACACCGAGGGCGAGGCGCGCGCGATCAACCACGACGCCGCGCACCGTCCGCGGCGTCAGGACCGCGAGCCGCACCACCTCGAGACCGGCGCTTTCTACGTGTTCCGGACCGAGGGGTTTCGGCAGAGCCGGCACCGCTTCTTCGGGCGCACCCTCATCGCCGAGGTGCCGGAGTGGACGGCGATCGAGATCGACGACGAGCAGCAGCTCCGGATCGCCCGTGCTCTCGCCGCCCTGTATGAGGCGCCGGAGGCGATCCCGGTGCGAGCGATCGTGACCGATTTCGACGGTGTGCACACCGATGACACCGCGATCATCGACGCCGACGGCGGGGAGCGCGTGCGCGTCAGCCGGGAGGACGGCATGGGCGTCTCCCTGCTCCGTCGGGCCGGCGTGCCGATGCTGATCCTCTCGACCGAGGTCAATCCGGTCGTCCGCGCGCGGGCCGAGAAGCTGCGCGTCCCGGTGCTGCACGGCATCGACGACAAGGAGACGGCGCTGCGCGGCTGGGCGCACGACAACGATCTCGCCCTCGCCGACATCGCCTACCTCGGCAACGACGTCAACGACCTCCCCGCGATGCGGATCGTCGGATGGCCGGTCGCCGTCGCGAACGCGCATCCGCTCGTTCTCGAGGAGGCGCGCGTGGTGCTCCGCCGTCGCGGTGGCGAGGGTGCCGTCCGCGAGTTGATCGAACGGGTGTTGTCGACCTGACCGACCCCGGTAACCCTCCGGACGCACGGTGTTCACCCTCGCCGCGTACTCAGGAGGGAAGGGCTCGCGAGAGCCGTTCGACGACCGGAGGAATCATGACTGTCAGCATCGGCTCGCGGGTGATCGGCGGGGGCCGTCCCGCCTACGTCATCGCAGAGATCGGCTTGAACCACAACGGCGACGTCGACATCGCGAAGCGTCTCATCGAGGTCGCCGCCCGTGCCGGCGCCGACGCGGTGAAGTTCCAGAAGCGCACGCCGGAGATCTCCACGCCGGAGCACATGCGCGACGTCCCGCGCGAGACGCCGTGGGGCACGATGTCGTACCTCGACTACCGCCGCCGCGTCGAGTTCGGTCGCGACGAGTACGTCGAGATCGGCGACCACGCCACGATGCTGGGGCTCGACTGGTTCGCCTCCCCCTGGGACGTGCCGAGCGTCGCCTTCCTCGAAGACCTCAACGTGGTGGCGCACAAGGTCGCCTCGGCGAGCCTCACCGACACCGAGCTGCTCGTCGCGCTGCGCGAGACCGGCAAGCCCGTCATCCTCTCGACCGGGATGTCGACGATGGAGCAGATCGATCGCGCGCTCGACACGCTCGGCACGGACCGCGTGGTGCTGATGCACGCCACCTCGACGTACCCGCTGGAGCCGGAGGAGGCGAACCTGCGGGTGATCTCGACCCTGCGCGACCGCTACGCCGGCGTGCCCGTCGGCTACTCCGGCCACGAGCGCGGCCTGCAGATCTCCCTCGCCGCCGTCGCTCTCGGAGCGGTCGCCGTCGAGCGTCACATCACGCTGGACCGCACGATGTGGGGCTCCGACCATGCGGCCTCCCTCGAGCCCACCGGTCTCGAGCACCTCGTGCGCGACATCCGCGTGATCGAGAAGGCGCTCGGCGATGGCGTCAAGCGGGTGTTCGACAGCGAGCGCGCACCGATGGCGAAGCTCCGCCGCATCCCCGCATGACGGATGCCGCAGGCATCCGCGTCGTCGCGATCGCCGATGCCGACTCGTTCGTGAAGTGGTCGGCCGCGCTCCTCGGCGCGGTGCGGGGCCTCCGGCCGCACCTGCTCCTGGTGCGTACGCCGCTGATCGCCAGCGTCGAGCAGCAGCGCACCGCGCTGGCCGGCACGGGACTGCGGCCGGAGGATGTCACGCGCATCGGCTTCGCCGAGATCGCGGGATGGCTCGAGGGGCAGCGTCCCGACGTCGTGCTGCTCGCGGGTCGCGGACCGTTCGTCCGGCTGATGGGGCGGGTCATCGACTCGCTGCGGCATCGGCCGGTGACGGTCTCGGGCCTTCCGGGCATGGCGATCCCCGCGCAGCGCGGAGCGCTCGACTACCGTCGGCACACCGATCTGCTGGTGCTGCACTCGCATCGGGAGGAGCGCGCGTTCGCCGAGCTCGGCGAACGCATCGGCGTCTCGATGCCGACGGCCCTCGCGACTCTGCCGTTCGCCCGGCGTCGACAGCGGATGCTGCGCCCGGAGCGGGTGAGCGTCGACGCGCTCTCCGCCCGTTCCGGCGGCGTCGCGGTGGCTGAGCGACCGTCGCAGCCTGTCGCGGTGCGCCCACCGGCGACCGATATCGTCTTCGCCGCCCAGGCCCTGGTCCCCGTCGCGCACGAGGAGCGGGCTGAGATCGCCGCGACCCTCGTGCGTGCCGCCGAGGCCGATCCGAGCCGCCGCGTCGTGGTGAAGCTGCGCTCGCGGCCGGGGGAGTCCGAGACGCATCTCGAACGCGACCCTTACACCGCGATGCTGCCGAGCCGCCGCCCGCGCAACCTCGTCTTCTCGTACGACTCGATGGCGACGGCGCTGGAGAGCGCGGCCGGACTGGTCACGGTGAGCTCGACCGCCGCGATCGAGGCGACGGCGCTCGGAATTCCGGTGATCGCGCTCGACTCGTTCGGGGTGAGCAAGAGCCTCCTGAACACCGTGTTCGTGGGAAGCGGCCTGCTCGGTGGCCGGAACGAGGTCGTGGCAGGGCGGTTCCGGCATCCGCACCCCGACTGGCTCCGCGACAACTACTTCCACCCCGAATCCGAGTCGAACTGGTGGGAGCGGGTGCAGGAGCTCGTGGCGATGCGCCGGTCGGGAGGCCTGCCGCATCGACGCGTGCCCGCGGCGCGCGGTGGTGCGCTGCACGAGGCGTGGCATCGGGCGAGTGTGCTCGGGCGTGAGGACCGGTCGTTCTCAGGGAAGGTCGCGCTCGCCGCGGGTGCACCGGCGACGCGGGTGCTGTCAGCCGTGCGCCGACAGCGCGAATCCGCCGACGGTGGCACCTGGGCGGACCCGTCGACCGACTTCACGCTGGAGCCCAATCCGTTCCCGGACTCGATCCGGCGTTGAGTATTGTCAGCCACACGGTGATCCCAAAAATGTAATCATTCCTGTTGCTTACGAAATTGTAATCGTCTAGCCTTGATGTGAAAAACATCATCAACAAGGATGGACGCTCATGCACACGGCACGAATCACGGGACCTGAGATTCTGGGCATGCTGCTCCGCGAAGGTCGACTGGCACGAGGTTTGTCTCAGCGCCAGCTCGCCGAGAGGCTCGGGACGAGTCAGCGCTACGTCGTTGAACTCGAGCAAGGGAAAGCGGTGAAGGCAGTGGAGCGGCTGTTCGCCTACCTGCAAGAGACGGGCATCACTCTCCACGCCGATATCGCCGACGATCATGACTGAGCTGCGCGTCGAACTCTATGGGGATCACATAGGCACGCTCGTCGGCGAGCGGGAGCACTTCGACTTCGCCGCCGATACCTCCGCAGTCGCCAGGCACGGCGCTCTCAGTCCGATCCTGTCTGTCAGTGTTCCACTTACCACGCGGCCCAATCCGCGATCTCGCGCTCTCCGGCAGAACTTCTTCGAGGAGATTCTCGCCGAAGGACGTATCCGCGAGCGTCTCGGGCGGAATGTGCGCCTCGATACCGAAAACACCATGGGACTGCTGCACCGTTACGGTCGGGACGTTGCGGGTGCTGTGCAGATCTGGGATCCCGCCGACCCGGACGAGCCACGGACGCCCGCCCTGTCACCGGTGAGCGAGCGACGCGTCGCCGAGATGTTCGCCGAGGTTGCGCTCAACCCGTTGGGAAACCATGGGCGCCGCCGGCTGTCATCGTTGGCCGGCGTTCAGGACAAGGTGCTGCTCGTCCGAACGGAATCCGGGTGGTCGGAACCCCTTGACGGATATCCATCGACGCACATCATCAAGCCACTCGCCGCAGAACGCACGATGATCTTCGACGAGGAGTACGGATCACGCTTCGCGCGTGGACTGGGATTGGCCTCGTTCGATACGACGATCGAGACTTTCGCAGATGTGCGAGCTCTCGTCATTCAGCGATATGACCGTGATCAGAGCGGCGAGCGATCTCATCAGGAGGATTTCAATCAGGTCCTCGGCTACCGCGGCGATGAGAAATACGAACCGACGCAAGGTGACGGGAGGCTTCGACGGATCGCCGGAGTCCTTCGATCGAACGCCTCCGCCGAGGACGTGCGGAAGCTCTTGCGGATGACGACCCTCTCGCTCGCCGTCGGAAACCTCGACATGCATGGCAAGAACATCTCACTGCTTCACCTCCCCGGCGGAGAGATCGCTCTCGCCCCGATGTACGACGTCGTCCCTCAACTGCATTTCGAGGTCGACAAGGAGACCGCGTTGCAGATCAACGGTAAAGCCGACTACTTCAGCATCGCGGGAAGCGACTTGGTCGCAGAGGGTGAGAGCTGGGGGCTCCGAGACGCGCGGGCCGTCGTGTCCGCCGCTCTCGAGCAGATACAGGAGGTCGCCAACCGGGAGCAGCAGCTTCCGGGAGCTCACCATTCCCTGCAGACGACGGTGATCACGCAGAGCGCCCGCCTCCTCGACGGCCTCACTCACTCCGACTCGACCGCTCCTCGTTCCGCGCCTGCGCCCGAGGTGTTCGTCCCACGGGAGTCGCCCGGCGGCTGGGGTGGGCCCGTCCGTCCCTAGTGGGCCGTCCCGATGAGGGCACAGAAGAGCTGGGACAGGTCGATCCGTCGCAGAGCGACGTGTCCCAGCTCACGCGATAGCTTCCGCCTCAGCTGCTGCGCTTGATCGCGCGCACCCCGACCACGAGTCCGACGACCGCCACGGCCAGCGCGGAGACCCAGCCCCAGAGCACGGTCACGTCGCCGAGGTCGCCCGCGAACAGTGCGCGTTCGGCCTGTACGACCCAGTTGACCGGGTTCACCGATGCCACGACCCGCATCCAGCCGGGGGCGTCGTCGAGCGGCAGCAGCATTCCCGACAGGATCAGCAGCGGGAAGATGAGCGACTGCTGCACGCCCCAGAACAGCCATTCGCGGTCCTTGGTCGCCAGCGCCAGCGAGTACGACAGCGACCCGAGGCCCACCCCGAAGACGGCGAGCAGCGCCAGTCCGATGAGCAGGCCGGGGATGTCGGCCGCGAAACCGAAGGGCCAGGCGATCAGGACGATCACCAGAGCCTGCACGACGATCGGTGCGATCTCCTTGAGCGCGCGGCCGACCAGCAGCGACGATCGGGCGAGCGGGGCGACGAGCGTGCGCTCGTGCGAACCGGTCATCATCTCGTACTGCAGGTTCGATCCCGTCGCCCCGGTGCCGAACAGCACGATCATCACGAGCACGCCCGGCACGAACCACGCCAGCGTCTCACCGGCGGGCTGACCGGAGTCGCCGATCAGCAGCGGGGCGAACAGCCCGAGGAAGACCAGGGGCTGCAGCAGGCTGAAGATGAGGGTGAACGGGTCGCGCAGCACCGGCTTGAGCTCGCGGGTCAGCACGTTCCGGGTGTCGCGGGCGAGGTTCGGGCGCACGAGCGTGTCGATGGCGGTCATGAGAGGACTCCTGTCTTGCTGATGTCGGATGCGGCGTCTGCCGCGTCGGAATCGGATGCTTCGCCCTCGGCATCCGTCCCTTCGCCCGCTTCGCGGAGGGTGCGCCCGGTGAGGGCGAGGAACACGTCGTCGAGCGTGGGCGGTACGCCGGTCGCGCGTTCGACCGTGATCCCTGCCGCGTCGAGCTCCCGCACGATCACCGGCAGCAGCCGGTCGCCGTCGGGCACGGCGAGCGAGAGCGCATCGCCGTCGAGGGTGACCGGCGCCGGGCTGAGACGCGCGACCACGGAGCGGGCGGATGCTGCCGCTGCGGCATCCGCGAACCCGAAGGTGAGCACGTCACCGGCGAGCGTCGCCTTGAGTGCGGTCGCACTGTCGTCGGCGATGATGCGGCCCTTGTCCATGACCATCACGCGCTCCGCGTAGCGGTCGGCCTCTTCCAGATAGTGCGTGGTGAGGAAGACGGTCGTGCCGTGCTGGGTGCGGAGGTCGAGGATGTGCTCCCACAGATTCGCGCGGCTCTGCGGGTCGAGCCCGGTCGAGGGCTCGTCGAGGAAGATCAGCGGTGGCGCGTGCATCAGGCCGAGGGCGATGTCGAGCCGGCGCTTCTGCCCGCCGCTCAGCTGCTGCACGCTCCGGGTCGCGAACGAGGACAGATCGAGCGATTCGATGAGCTCGTCGGCTCGGCGCACGCTGTCGCGCTTCGACATCCCGTAGAACGAGCCCTGGCTGAGCAGCTCGTCGCGGACCCGCTGCGAGAAGCTGCCGCTGGTGAGCTGACCGACGTAGCCGATGCGGGCGCGCACACCCGCGGCATCCGTCTTGATGTCGTGCCCGACCACCCGGGCGGTGCCGGAGGTGGGCGGGATGAGGGTGGTCAGCATGCGGAGGCTGGTGGACTTGCCGGCACCGTTCGGACCGAGGAACGCGACGAGTTCGCCGCGTGCGGCTGTGAAGGAGAGGTCCGTGACGGCTTCGACCTTCTTCTTCTTGGCGGTGAAGACCTTGGTGAGGCCTTCGGTTTCGATGATGGATTCGTTCGTCATGCTGCGAAGGTAGAACGGAACCAGGACAGATCCTGTCCGCAATATCTGGCAATCTGTGAGACATGTCCGACACCACCACTCGAGCCCTCTCGCTGCTGAACCTTCTGCAGACGCATCGGCACTGGCCGGGGACCGAACTCGCCACTCGCCTCGGCGTCACGGAGCGCACCGTCCGGCGCGACGTCGACCGTCTACGCGAACTCGGCTATCGGGTCGAGTCCACGCCCGGTGCGGCCGGCGGTTATCGTCTCGAGGCCGGCAGTGCCGTGCCGCCGCTGCTCCTCACCGATGACGAGGCGGTCACGATGGCGATCGGGCTGCGCGTCGCGGCGACGCAGCAGCTCGTCGGCGGCCCCGAGGTCACGCTCACCGCGCTGGCCAAGCTCGAACAGGTGCTGCCGTCGGCTCTCCGGCAGCGGGTGAATGCGCTCGCGGCATCCGTGCAGCCTCCGCGCATCGGCGACGGCCCCGTAGTCTCGCCGGTCGTGCTCGGCGAGATCGCGCTCGCCACCCGCGACACCGAGCGGCTGCGCCTGCGGTATGTGGATGCCGAGGGCAGGGAGACCGTCCGCCGTGTCGAGCCCCACGCGCTGGCGCCCGCCGGGCGCAAGTGGTTCCTGCTCTGCTGGGACCTCGACCGGGAGGACTGGCGCACGTTCCGGGTCGACCGGGTCGTCTCCGTCGAGCACACCCGAGTGCTCTTCACGCGGCGCGAGATCACGGAGGCCGAGATCGAGGAGCGCGTGCTCATCGCATCGTCGTGGTCGCCGCAGAAGGTCGAGGGGGACGCCGTGATGGAGCTGCCGCTCGCCGATATGCAGGATCGCTTCGGGCCGTGGTCGCAGGGCGCGACGGCTGAGGATGCTGAGCACACCCGCTGGCCCATCGGCGGGTCGGATTGGCGCGAGGCGATGTACGCGTTCCTCTGGATCCCGGAAGGGGTCGAGTACGCGATGACCTTCCCCGAACCGGATCGCGCCGAACTGCGCGAGGCGGTCGCGCGGCTGCTGCGGGCGATCGACCGGCCGGTTCCGAGGGCGCGGGGGTGAGTGGAGCGGAGCGCTAGCCGCCGTCGCGCCCTCGGTAGGCCGCCGTCATTCGTGCAGCGAGGCCACGCATCGCTGCGGAGATCTGGGCGGGGTCTTCGATGTCGGCGCGATCCTCGATCGCGAGTGCGACGATGGCCGCCCGATCGCTCTGCTGGCCGTCGAGCCAGTTGATCGCCGAGTCGACGATCGGTTCGACTTCCGGATGGCTTTCCGTCAGATCACGCAACGAGTACCCGAGCGAATCTGCGGGAATGTTCCGAAGAAGGCGGAGCAGGTCGCCGGCGTCCTTCGACGACAGGCGATCGTCTCGTCCGGCATCGATCCGCTCTTGTAGCTTGAACACCTTGGCGATGACAAGCGATGCCGGGCTTGCGACGCGCACGTCGATCGACCGCGCGTCGCGCGGGTCAAGAGCAGTCAGCGTGACGAGCGAGTTGTCGAGGAGCGTGAGCTCCAGGCCGCGCGTCCGTCGGGCTGTGAGCCGACCATGACCGTCAAGGACAGCGGTGCGTCTTGTGCTCGGGGACATTGCTCCGTCCGGCACCATCAGATCGACCATGATGCCATCGGGTGAACTCCAGCTCCCCGGGTCTCCGCGGGGCGAGGGTGTGAAGCCCGCAGCGGCGAGTGATTGCGCGATGTCCGGTTGCACGGCGAGGAGCTCCGGGTCCAGGGCGAGGTCCGCATCGGTGGTGTAGGTCGGGCGCGGATCACCCAGCGGTGCGTGGTGGTAGACCGCCTGCGCGCCTACGAGAACGACCGCATCGAGGTGGGGGTGGAGCAGCTCCAGGGCATCGAGGAGCACTCGACGTGCCGCGACGTACTCGGGACTGACAGCGGCGAGCGTCACTCGATCGTGTCCTTTCTGGCGAGAAGGGCAGCGAGCTCGTCACCCAGGGCGGAAAGCCGACCGTGCCCGGACATGAGGTCGCCCACGATCCGCCACGCGCGTGCGAGCGGAGGTACTCCCTCCTGCGCTCCCTCCCTGCCCTCGACGAGGAAGTCGCACTCGGCGATAAAGACGGTTCCGCGGCTGTCGGGCGAGAGATCCAGCTCTCGCTCGACGCTCTTCACATCATCGGTGTAGAGCCACGCGCCGGTCGGGGGGAGTGGTGCGACGAGAGAGCGCCGTGAGAACTCGGCGGCCGCGGCACGGCTTCCCGTGACGGCGAAGCGAAGCGGCGAGCGATTCAGGCGATCCATTGCCACCTCCTCGCCGAGCAAGGAGATGTAACGCATCGGCTTGAAGGTCTTCTCGAAGCCGTAGTCCTGCGCCCATCGTCGGGCCAGTGCGAGACGGTCGGGAATGTGGATACCGGCGGCGCCGCTGTCGAGCAGTTCCTCCGATCGCAGCAGGTCGATAACGCGGCTTACCGTGCCCACGCCTGTCCCGGTGTCGCGCGACAGTTGCCTCACAGATGCGGTGCCGCCGGAGCTGAGAAGCTCGACGATGACCTCCGAGGCTGCCCGTCCCTTGAGGGACCGAAGTCGCTGGACGCCCGCGCTGAGCTCTGGGTCGGGATTGCGGGATGCCCCGACGCGGTCGATCCAGACTGTCGGCTCCCTGCTCTGTATGAGCATGTTCCCCGTCCAATCCCAGTACGACGATCCGGCTCCGGCAATTTCGTCGCGAACGGGAGCCGACAGGAAGGGCGCGACGAGGACGTCTGCAGTCCCGGGCGTCGCCGACTGTCTGCGATCGACGTCGATGCGGGTTCGAGGTGGAACCAAAGCGATGTTCACGTCGAGAATGAGCCTGGCTGGTCCGAAGCTCACAGACACGTGCGCGTCATAGCCGCCCGGCACATCATTGCGGACCACCGAGAAATCGCGGCCACCCACGTCGTAGAGGGCCTTGGTGAAGCCTTGCAACAGTCCTTCTGTTCCAGGAGTGATTACGTTCCGCATAACATGGAACATAGTACTTTATGGAACATCGGTCAACGGACGGGCCGCTCGCAGCCCATCAGACGAGCCCGGGAGGGTTCTCGTCCTTCCAACGTTGGAAGGTCTGCACGGCCCAGAATCCGGCGAACAGGCAGAGCGCGATGACCTCGCCGATGAGCACCACCGGGAAACCGCGCAGCGCGTCGCGGAAGACGAAGGCCGCGACCAGGAGCACCAGGTCGGCGATCATCAGACGCGTCACCCAGCGGTAGAAGGTCTTCTGCGATGGAGTGGGTGGTGTCTCCTGGTCGTCGAGAGGCTCCCGCGAGAGGAGAACGGGCACGGCCGCGAAGGCGCCGAAGAACACGATCGTCACGATGAAGTGGATGCTCGACGGGAACGGAAAGAAATTGAACGGGAAGTCGGCGTTCACCGCCGGGACGAACGCCAGTGCGGCGATCACGATCGCGGTGCCGAGGGCGATCCCCGAGACGAGACCGGCGCCGGGAACGCGGAGCCCCTTCCGGTTCCGGATCACGGCCATGGTGACCACCACGGCGATGACGACGATCACGTAGGCGACGACGCCGGCGCGGACGTCGCCCAGATACGGCTCGGGAATGCACTCCTCCGCTCCCGGGCAGCTCAGCCCGTCGACAGGGCGGTTCGCGTCGATCCCGGTGGGAATGAGCGCGATCAGTGGGGCGAAGATCGCGGAGATGTCGAGCAGCACCGTTGCGCGGTTGCGACCGGAGAGCGCGAGCAGCGCGAGTGACGCGGCGATCAGAGAGCCGACGAAGACGCTCCGCGCCGATGTGTAGAAGTAGTGGCTGAGCGAGGGGAGCGGATCCCACCCGAGGGCGAACGGCTCCCACGACACGACGACGGTCTCGAGCGTCACGCTCACCAGGAGCGCGAAGACCACGAACACGAGCGACAGGCGAAGATAGCGGTGCGTCTTCTGCCCGGTGGTGGCGGAGTCGAGCGTCATCGG
>Ga0075364_10000895_pt1 | contig 15741 bp, 8 predicted proteins | sample EndMetdeltDD1764_FD_71517 | JGI IMG/M metagenome (GOLD analysis project Ga0075364, IMG submission 71517) | Populus endosphere microbial communities from Tennessee, USA - Endosphere MetaG P. deltoides DD176-4 | ecosystem: Host-associated > Plants > Roots > Endosphere | place: USA: Tennessee...
AGCAGGGCAACCGTCAGTCGATTGCGACGGGGGGAGCCGGTAAAGCGTACGAACATGGAAGTTCCCGAGTGTTGCGAATGAGGTCTTCCCCCGAAACGCGCGATGAACGCGTCTGAGAGGACTCGGGAACCTAACATGCTGTCGACGCTCGCCGCATGTGAGGTCGAATTCAGCTTTGCCGCCATCTGTGAGTGTGAAATGCCTGTAAAACAAGCACTTTCAGCAACCAAGATTTCACATGGGTGACTGCTTGCTGAGTAGTGGCGTCAATTCTTGTGCAGATGAGCGGCGGAGTTAAGTTGCTTTCATGAAGCCTTCAAGCAGAGGAGAACTTCACTTGATGCCTCACCGGCCAGGACGTGCGTTCAGCGTGCGACCGGATGCAGCACGATGCAGTCCACAGGGCACGCGGGTACGCACAGCTCGCAGCCGGTGCACAGCGGCTCGAGCACCACGTGCATCAGTTTCGGCCCACCGATGATCGCGTCGACCGGACACGCCTGGATGCACTTCGTGCAGCCGATGCAGTCGGCTTCGATGACCGCGGCGACCTGGGCCGGCTTGTGCAGGCCGCGGCCGCGGTCGTAAGGTCGCGGCGCGACGCTGAGCAGCCGCGCCAGCGCGTGCGCACCCGTGTCACCACCTGGAGGGCAGTGATCGGGACCGGCGTCGCCGTGCGCCATCGCTTCGGCATAGGGACGGCAGCCGTCGTAGCCGCACTGGCCGCACTGGGTCTGCGGCAGCAGGCGGTCGAGGCGTTCGATCCGGTCGGCGATGGTGGAAGGCTGGGTCATGTGCGGAAGAGATGGCGTGCGGCCGCCGCCCGGATTATCGCCCGGGCCAGGGATGAAGGCGGCGACTGCGCGAAGGGCCATGGATGCAAACGCCGCGATGCCACCGCTCATGCGCCAGCGCGAGCATCGGCCGATCCTCGAGGCTGTCGCCGTAGGCGTGGATGCGGCCGTAGTCCGACAGGGAATAGCGTGCGTGGATGTCGGCGGCCTTGTGTTCACCGCGGTCCCCGCCCTGGTAGCGTCCGCTCAGGCGCCCATCGATGACTTCGAGCCGGTTGCAGATCAGCTCCAGCCCATGCTGATCGCACCAGGGACGCAGGTAGGCATCCAGCGACCCCGACACCATCACGAGCGTGTCGCCGCGTTGGCGATGCCAGGCGATGCGTTCCATCATCTGCGGGCGCAGCAGGCCGGGCAGCGCCTGCGCGGCATAGCGCAGGCCAGCCGCGGCGATCTCATCGGGATCGCGGCCGGTGAAGGCGAAGCGGGTCACCCGCACGCGCAGCGCCGCAGCCGTGGCAAGGCCACACCGATAACCGAGCACCCACGGCGCCACCTGCCACTTCGCCGCGGCCAGTTGCTGCGGCGTGGCGATGCTGCGCAGGAAGCCGGCGTAGGTGTCGCGGTGGGTGACCGTGTGGTCGAAGTCGATCAGGGCCAGATCCATCGACGATCCTTCTGGAGGTGGCGTGGGCGGCCTTGACGGGCGGCGGAGAAGGGCTCGGTCGGTGGCCAGTGCTGCAGGTGGCATCTGCAGTCAGGATCTTTCGTGCTGCCGAGGTTCCGGACCGGCATTGGCGCATGCCAGTGCCTCATCTACCGACCAGCGTGGCCCGCAATCGCGTCGTTGCAGCGAGCGCGCAGCATGCCTGCGTCGAGCACAGCGCATGCTGCCGTCCTGCCCCGGCTGTCATGCCGGGCAGGAACAGGAGCCGTGGTGCGCTCAGCGCACCGGCATGCCGGGCTGCGCGGCGGCATCGGCGTCCAGCAGTGCCAGCGCGCCACCGTCGAAGCCAGCCGACAGGATCATGCCTTCGCTGAGGCCGAAGCGCATCTTGCGCGGGGCGAGGTTGGCGATGAACACCACGTTGCGGCCGACCAGCTGCTCCGGCTCGCCGTAGCTGGCGCGGATGCCGGAGAAGATCTGGCGCTGGCCGAGATCGCCGGCGTCGAGCAGGAAGCGCAGCAGCTTGTCTGAGCCGTCGACGAAGCCGCACTCCAGCACCTTGCCGATGCGCAGGTCGAGTTTCGCGAAATCCTCGATGCCGATGTAGGCGGGCGCATCGGTTGCGGCGGCAGGCGCTGCGGCCTCGGGCTTCTTCGCCTCGGCGGGCTTGGCCGGTGCGGCGGCGGCGGGAGTGGCGGCGAGGGTGTCCTTGGAAGCGTCGGTCATGGCGTCGATGGATTTCGGGTCGATACGGGTGAACAGGGGCGTGTAGGCGGCCAGGGTGCGGCCGTCGAGCGCGGCGCGCTGGCCGGGCGCCAGTTCGACACCCAGATAGGCTTCGACCTTGGCGATGGTGGCCGGGATGATCGGCTTCAGTGCACCGGCGATGTCGGCGAAGGCCTGCAGCGCGGCGCCCAGCACCAGTTGCAGGTCGGCGCGGCGTGCCGGGTCCTTGGCCAGCGCCCACGGTGCGGTGCGGGCGATGTATTCGTTGGCCAGATCGGCGGCGGCCATCGCATTGCGGGCCACGGCACCGTAGTTGTTCTGGCCATAGAGCTCGGGCACCTTGTCCAGCGCGGCGGCGACGTGGGCCAGCACGGCCTGCGCGTCCTCGTGCCAGCCGGCGCTCAGGCCTTCCCGTGCATCGAGCTGGCCGACGGCATTGCCGAAGTGGGCCTCCAGCAGCTTGGCGCTGCGGCTGGCCAGGTTGACGAACTTGCCGACCAGGTCGCTGTTCACGCGGGCGACGAAATCGGACAGGTTCAGGTCCAGGTCGTCGACGCCGCCGGAGGACTTGCAGGCGAAGTAGTAGCGCAGCGCATCCGGCTCCAGACCCGCGTCCAGATAGGTGCGGGCCATGATGAAGGTGCCGCGCGACTTGGACATCTTCGCGCCGTCGACGGTCAGGTAGCCGTTGACGTGCAGGCGGGTCGGCGCGCGGTGGCCGCTGCCGTGCAGCACCGCCGGCCAGAACAGGCCGTGGAAATTGACGATGTCCTTGCCGATGAAGTGGTGCAGTTCGGCGTCGCTGCCGGGCTTGAGGAAGGCGTCGAAGTCCGCGCCGTTCTTCGCGCACAGGGTGCGGAAGCTGCTCAGGTAGCCGATCGGTGCGTCCAGCCACACGTACAGGTACTTGCCCGGCTGGCCGGGAATCTGGAAGCCGAAGTAGGGCGCATCGCGGGAAATGTCCCAGGCGCGCAGGCCGCCTTCGGCGTCCAGCCATTCGGCCAGCTTGGCCTTCACGCCGGGCAGGGCGACGTCTCCGGCCAGCCACTGCCGCAGGAAGCCGTCGAACTGGCCGACCTCGAAGAAGAAGTGTTCGGAGTCCCGCATTTCCGGCGTCGCACCAGACAGCACCGAGCGCGGCTCCTTCAGGTCGGTGGGCGCATAGGTGGCGCCGCAGACCTCGCAGTTGTCGCCGTACTGGTCGGCGCTGCCGCAGTTCGGGCAGATGCCCTTGATGTAGCGGTCGGGCAGGAACATGCCCTTGGCCGGGTCGTAGAACTGGGCGACCGAGCGCCGGCTGATGTGGCCGTTGGCCTCCAGCCGGGCGTAGAACTGCTCGGTGAGTTCGCGGTTGGCCTCGGAGTTGGTCGAGTCGTAATGGTCGAAGGCCACGCCGAACGCGGCGAAATCGCGCTCGTGGCTGGCCTGCATGCCGGCGATGAAGGCTTCCGGGGTGACCCCGGCCTTCTCGGCGGCCAGCATGATCGGCGTGCCGTGGGTGTCGTCCGCGCACACGTAGTGGACCGTGTCGCCGCGCATGCGGCGCGCCCGCACCCAGATGTCGGCTTGGATGTAGCCGACCAGGTGGCCCAGGTGCAGGGGGCCGTTGGCGTAGGGCAGGGCGTTGGTGACGAGCGCGGAGCGGGACATGGCGGTCGGTCTGCTGGGGGGCGGCGATTATCGCATGGCCGAAACGACGCGACCCGGCCGGAGCCGGGTCGCTGGGACCAGCATGTATTGCTGTTTACTGGCGCAGCCAGGTCTGCGACTTGCAGATGAAGGCGATGCAGCCGGAGACCTCCAGCTTGGCGCCGCCGTCGATCAGCTCCATCTTCGACTTGTAGATCTTGCCCTCGTCGGGCTTGAGGATCGTGCCACCGGCGTACTTGCCGCCACCTTCGGCCTTCATGCCGCGGATGATCTCCATGCCGGTGATCGGCTTGTCCTTGCGGTCGTCCTTGCACTTGTCGCAGGTCGGGTTGGGCTTGCTGGGATTGATCAGCTCGACGATGCGACCGCTGAGGCTGCCATTGGCCGCCTGGCTGATCTCGACGATGGACTTCGGCTTCCCGGTCTGGTCGTCGATGGTCTTCCAGCGGCCGACCGCCGGGTCGGCGGCAGCGGCTGAGCCGGCCGCGAACAACAGCGCGATGCTGGCCAGCATGGTGAAACGGGTGCTGCGCATATCCCCTCCTGGATGTGTAGAGGCCCGACCATAATGGCGGGACCGTGGAAGGCACTCTAGCGAAGTCCTCGACACATGCCTACGCTCGCGTACAGTAAGCGGGCGTGTGAAATGCCAAGCTATTCATCGTTCTTTGTACCAAGTCCGGTTTCGTCACGCGACGGTGTCGTGGGTTCGATTGCATCGACTGCTGGCGTAACGGCGGGAATACGGGACGACGGCGTGCGGCCGTTCTCCATCACCTTTTCTATCTCCCCGACGGTGACTCGGCCAACGCGCGGGTTGGTCCAGATGCCATCCTGCCATTGTGCGTACTGCTTGGGATCCCAGTACCTGTTGTCATAGAACCTACTGCTGTCGACGACCTCGACGCCGCTCGGGCCGGGAACGTAAATCTGCACATTGCCGGCGAATCCGGTACGGCTGCCGGTCAGTTTGCGTCGCTCGCGCAGCATCGCAGTCGCCTGACGCGGCTTGGCCGCTTCATCGCCGTACTGGGCATAGATCGCTTGGCCCTCGGCAATGGCCGTTGCACGCTGCACCTCGTCCAGCGCGCTCCAGTAGCGTTCGCGCAGCCCAAGGAAGCCGGTGTAGCCGCGCTCGGCGGCGAGGTCCATCCAAGCGTATGCCAGTACCGGGTCGCGCTGCGTGCCCTGACCGTTCCAGAGCATCTCCGCGACCATGCCCTGCGAAGGCTTGTCCGCATAGAACGCTGCGCGACGGAAGAAGCTGAACGCATCCTCGTGATTGCCACGCTTGAACTCCTTAAGTCCTAGCAGGCGGTAGCGCAGGTCTGGGTGGCCTGAGAGGAAGCCGGCGCTCATGATCAGGCGGTCACCAGTCGGATCCGGCGGCAAGGAGTCTTGGGCGTCGGCGACGCCGGCAAAGCCCGGCAGCGCCAACGCGGCGACAACGATCCATGCGAGGTGCTTGTTCAAGAATCCGTCCATTGGAATGCCCGGTTGGAATGTTCCGGCCCAGTGTGTGTGCGTGCAGGCTTTGCAGCCCGTACCGGAAGTCACATTCCAGTGGATAAAAAAGAACGGCCGGCATTTGCTGCCGGCCGTTGCCGGGAGGTCAGTTGCCCTCGGCCTCCGCGGGTGCGCCACCGATGTGCCTGGAGAAGAAGTCCAGCATGGTGCTGTAGAGCTTCACCCGGTTATCAACGTTGTAGAAGCCGTGCATCTCGCCGGACTGGATGATCATGCCCTCAGGCGGATTGCCGGCCGCGATCAGGGCCTTGTTCATCAGTTCGGTTTGTTCCGGCGGCGTGCGCACGTCGCGCGCGCCGGCAGCCAAGTAGACCGGGATCTTGACCTCGGCAGCGCGCCGAGCCGGCGAGTTCTCCGCCCAGGACTTGCTGTCCGTGCCGTGGGTGCGGCGCAGATAGCGCTGGCCAGACTCGTCCTCCGGGATGTCGCCCTTTTTGAACATCATGTCCACGTCATACACGCCCACATAGCCGAACGTGCACTTGAACATGCCCGGCGCGCGGATCGGGGCCATCAGCGACGAGTAGCCGCCGAAGCTGCCACCGTAGATGCAGATGCGGTCCTTATCGGCATGGCCATTGCGGATCACCCACTGGGTCGCGTCGATGATGTCGTTCTGGATGCCCTGTCCCCAATGCCGGTGGCCGGCATCTCGGAACTCCTTGCCATAACCGCCCGAGCCACGATAGTTGATCTGCAGGACGGCATAGCCGCGGCTGGCGAACAGCTGTGCCTCGGGATTGAAGGCCCAGTCGTCGCGGGGGCCGATCGGGCCGCCATGCGGATTGACGATCAGTGGCAGGTTCTTCCCATCTGAATCGTGCGGGATAGTCAGGAACGCGTGGATCTGGCGGCCGTCACGCGCAGTGAATGCGAAAGGCATGACCGATCCCATCTGCTCCTTGTCCAGCCTGGCGAAGCGGTGCATCAGGAAGCGCGCTTTGCCCGTTTCGCGGTCGTAGAGATAGACCTCGCCCGGATTGGAGTCGCTGTAGACGGCGACGATGATCTTCTTCCCATCCTGAGTATGGCTGGAAAAGGACACCATCTCACCCTCGAACGCGGACGCCAGCGAGCCGTAGGTCTCGGCGTCAGGGTTGGCCTCGTCGATCAAGGTCACCTTCGGCGCGCCGGCCTCCGTCGTCACGCCGATCAGGCTGTTCTCGTCGGTTGACCAGATGTAGCCGGACACTTCCGCGACCGGATCCTGGAACAGTTTCCGGAACTCGCCGGTGGTGGTGTCCAGCGTGCCCAGCGCTGCCGGTGCCTTGCCGTCGTCTTCTTCCGCATAGACTGTGCCCGACTCCGTGGCGCGTAGCACCGACAGGTGCTTGCCGCCGCTTTTGGAGGCGTTGACCAGGGTCCAGCTCGCGCCGTCGCGCCGGTACAGTTCGGTACGCTCGTCGTACTCGCCGGCCTCATCTTTGCTAGAAGAGCAGACTGCGAATCCTGGCTCCTTCTTGGAGTCCAGCACGATGCTGCAATTCTCCTTCGGCGCGCGGCCGAGCGAGACGCGTCGCCCGCTGAGCGTGTCCAATCGCACGACCTCGGTACCGACGCCCTCGGAAGAGCGCGGCGAGATCGACTGCATGATCACGTTCTGGTCGTCGCCCTTGAGCGTGTCGAGCAACATGAATCGCTCGTTGCCCACGGTCTTGCCGCGCTGCGTTGCGTCGCGCGTTCCTTGGAAAATCAGTGGGCGGGGCTGGCTGCCATCAGCGTTGACCGCATACCACTCGCCCAATGGAAAGGGCTGGGCATAGCCACCCAGCTTCTTGACCGCGTTGAACATGAGACGGTCGGGGCTGACCCAGTAGAACGAGCCGATGCTCTTCTGGTTGGGCAGCTGGTTGACCTTGACGATGCTCAGGTCGCTGGTGCGCATGACTGTCAGCACGTCCTGGTCGCCGCGGTCCACTGTCAGTGCCAAGTACTCGCCATTGGGCGAGATCTTCACGACACCGTATCCGGGATGCGACACGAAGTCGCGGACGGGCTGGAGAGGTTTGGCGACCGCGCCGACCGAGAACAGACATGCTCCGGCAAGCACGGCCGATTTGAGAAAATTACGCATCGAAGTCCCCTTTGAGTTCCGCTCTCCCACATCCTTGGCGGGTAGGCGGAGAGTAACGCAAACCAAGAACAAGGGCCCGGTGTTTCCACCGGGCCCTCTTCGTCTTGGCGCCGGCTTCAGTTGAACTTGTAACTGAAGGAAGCGAAGACCTCGCGGCCGATCGGACTGTAGGCGCGCCAGAAGAACGGATAGGAGTTGTACGTGTCGTCCTCGGGATGCAGTTTGTCAAGGACGTTGTTGATTGCAATGCCGAAGGACGCCTTGTCGGTGATCTTCTTTTCTACACGCGTATTCCAGATTATGTACGGTGCGATGCGTGCGGTCTCCGCCCAGTTCGGCAACGAGCCCCAACGGTAGCCACTGATGTTCGCGTTCCAGTCGCCGCGCTCCCAGTTCACTTCCCAGTTGACACGGCTGCGGAAGTTGAAGAACTGCATGTGGTCGCGGTTGTTCCGGATCTCGCTGCCCGGGAACTCCTGCTCCTCCAGCTTCAGCACGTGGGTCCAGCCCACGCCGAAGGTGAAGTTGCCGGTACGGTCCGTGTCCAGGCGGTAGCGCCAGCGCGCATCGATGCCCGAGGTTTCCAGCATCGACTGGTTGAACGGGTACGACAGGTAGGTGTCGATCTCGTCGTCGTTGATGTCGTCGACTCCCAGGCGGTCCACCAGGCTGGTGAAGAACTGGCAGCCGGCCGACGTGCGGTCGACGGTGTTGCCGTCGCGGTCGGTGCCCAGCAGGCACGCCGCTTCCTCGCGCAGCAGGTAGCTGGTGGAGATGTCGTTGACCGCGCCCTCGAGCTTGATGCGGTAGGCGTCCATGCTGACCGACATGCTGTCGGTGATGTCCCAGACGAAGCCGATGGTGGCGGACTTGCCCTCCTCTTCACGCAGCTCGCGGCTGCCGCGGCGGGTACCGAAGACATCGTACTGGTAGGTGGTGCCCGAGCCGCAGCCGCCGGCCGGAGTGGTCGGATCCAGGCCGTCTCGACGGCAGCGGTACTCGTCCAGGACCGTCACGTAGAAGCCCGAATCCTGGGCGAACACGTAGTGCATGTCCGGGGCGCGGAAGCTGGTCGCGTAGCTGCCGCGCAGCAGCAGGCTGTCGAACGGCCGGTACTCGAGGCCCGCCGACCAGGTGAATGCGCCGTCCACGTTGGTCACGTCATCGTACTTGTCGTAGCGGCCGGCCAGGTTGGCCTTCAGCGTGTCGAACACCGGGATGCTCAGCTCCAGGCCGAATGCGTAACGATCGCGCTCGCCACCGCCGCCGGTGCCGGTCAGGTTGTAGATCGGTTCCGGACCGTTGTAGTTGGGAGCGATGCGCGGGTCGTTCTTCAGGTCGTAGCTCTGGCGCGCGGCCTCCAAGGTGGCCGCCAGGCCGACAGCGCCGGCCGGCAGCTCGAACAGGTCGCCGGAAATGACGAACGAGCCCTGCGACACTTCCGACTCCGCCTTGGTTTTCACCATGGTGGTCAGCGAGCGGTAGACATCGCCGCCCAGCGGGCTGAAGTAGCGGTCGACGTTGAAGTTCACGACCGGATAGGCATTGAAGTACGGGTCCAGCTGGCCCGTCGACGGGCCCATGAAGTACTCATTGATCTTGTTGGCCAGGAAGCGCGGCTGGCTCACGTCAAGCTCGTAGCGAGCGTGCGAGACCGTGAAGTCCCAATCGAAGCGGTCGTTGAACATCGTGCCGCGCAGGCCGGTGGCCAGGTCGAACGAGGTTTCCTTGATGGTGGTCTGCTGCGCGCCCAGGCCGCCCAGCTCGGACGGGGTGAAGATGCGCTGCGAATCCAGGATCGTGTCCAGGTTCACGTCGTAAACCAGGCCGGACTGCCAGAACTGGGTCGCCGAGGCGATCTTGGCTTCGGCAGAGGCGACGCTCAGCTGGCCGAAGGCCTGCATGCCGTTGTCGAAATCGAAGGTGCCGTACAGGTAACCGGTCAGGTTCTCGTCGGAATTGCGGATCTGCTGCGTCGCCGGATAGCCGAAGTAGCCGCAGGTGCCGCGCGTCTCGAGCTCGAATTCGCTGAAGCGGGCGCAGGCCGAGGCCGGGGTTTCGCCGGTCGGGTAGACATAGGAGCTCAGGCCGGTGCCGACCAGACGGTCACGCAGGCGGATGCCGACGACAGCCAGCGCGTCTTCCGGATCCACCGAGGGATCGTCGCGGTAAGAGTCCATGAAGTCGCGCTGGGAGGCGAAGATTTCCTCACGGGCCATGTATTCGGCCGCGTACGTCAGGCTCCACTTGTCGCCGACCTTGCCGCCCACCCACTGGAAGCGGCCGCTGTCGCCACCGCCGCGGGTGGTCGTGCCGCCACGGATGGTCAGCAGGTCGCCGTCGTAGTTGGACTTCATGATGATGTTGACCACGCCGGCAACCGCATCGGAGCCGTAGATGGCCGACGCGCCGCCCGACAGCACTTCGATGCGCTCGATGGCGGCGGCCGGGATATTGGCCAGGTTCACCGCATTGGACTGGCTGTTGTAGGGCAGCGGGTAGTCGGCAGTGCGGCGGCCATTGACCAGAATCAGTTGGTAGCCTGGGCCGAGGCCGCGCAGATTCAGGAAGCTGGCGTTGGGGGTGAAGCCGTTCTGGTTCAGTTCGTTCTGAACCGAACCGGTGAATTCGGTGAGGGTGTTCAGGGCATCGTAGACGGTCGAGAAGCCTTGCTTCTCGATGTCAGCCGCAGTGATCACAGTCACAGGCGCCGGCCCCTCGATTTCTGCGCGCTTGATCCGCGAGCCGGTGACCGTGACGCGATCGAGCGTCTGAGCACCATCTGTAGAGGGTTGCGTGTCCTGCGCGAAGGCCGAACTAGCGAGCGGGAGCAGCATTGCGGCAAAAAGGGCCGCACTGAGGCGGTTCCGCACGGGGGCGGATGTGCACTTCAGATTCATCGGTAGATCCCCTGAAAGCGTTGAACGACGGTCATTGTCAGACCTGAACTGAACGAGGTTGAAACGGGTGTTCCGTGCCGAAATTAACATGGAATTAATTAGAGGAACAGCAGCCCGTCACATTTCACTGCATAAGCGAAATGTTGATCATTTTGCTCATGTCTCCCCTATGTTAAGTCAATGATTTTATTTATTTTTCTCATTTTTTGACTCGCGATCGGATTGAGGCGTGCGAAGAGGTCGGCCGGTCATGACACCTCCAAGGTTTGAGCTTCACAGGTAAGTGTCTCTTCGTGGTCGTGGACGACTAAGGAGCAGTTCAGCTTTCTTCCAGTGTTCAAGCTGAATCTGAAGCGTCCCCGTTAGATCGATCCGGTTGGAAGTGGAGTTCCACCCCAAGGAGCTCTGCAAGAAGTCGAAATTCACTGAACAGATGGGCAGGATCCTGGAGAAGATCGAGGCTGGCAAAGGTCGCCGAGACCTGCCGTAAGCACGGGATCAGCGAGCCGACGTACTACGTCTGGAGATCAAAGTACGCAGGCAGGGAGGTGTCGCAGTTGCGGCACCTGAAGGATGTCGAGGGCGAACTGGCTCGCATGAAGCGCGTGTACGCAGAACTGGCGCTGGAGCACCACGCGCTCAAGGATGTGTTGTCGCGAATAGGCTGAGCCAGGCTCGGTGGCTGGAATTGAGCCTGGCAATGCAAACCGAGCACGGGCTGAGTGCACGGCGGGCCGATCGCGTGCTGCAGCTGTCGCGCTCGGCACGCCATTACCGTCTACAGGGGCGCGACGGTGGGGCCCCTGATAGCCTTGATCGAGGTCCATTTGAAGACAATCCCGGACACGGCTTCGGGCTACTGTTCGCCTACGCTTTGCAATCACAGGGCTGGGGCAAAACCCGCGCATGGCGCGTCGATACCGCGCTGAAGCTCACCTGCCTCGCCGAGGCAGCGCCGGCTGCCTGATCGAATTCGGGAGCCGCTTGAGATGCCGCTGGTGGCCAACCACACGTGGTCAGCGGACTTCATGGCAGAGCACTGTGGTCTGACCGGCGCTTCCGCACCTTCAACGTCAACGACGACTTCAATCGCCAAGCGCTGCGGATCGAAATTGATACCAGCCTGCCGTCGGCCCGAGTGGTCCGGGTCCTGGATGAACTGGTCGAACTGCGCGGGCCGCCCCGACGTCTGAGACTGGAGCGCGCAACCTGCCCTCGGGGCACAACGGACCCGAGTTCATCAGTGCTGCGTTGAAGGACTGGGCCTATCGCCACGGCGTGAACCTGGTCCATATCCAGCCCGGCAAGCCAACTCAAAACGCCTACATCCAACGCTTCAACCGCACCTGTCGCAACGAGGTGCTCGACCGCTTCGTGTTCACCAGTCTGGACGACGTCCGGCGCATGACCGAGGACTGGCGGCATCGCTATAACCATCATCGTCCGCACCGGTTCTGGACGGCTTGGCACCGCTCGCCTTCGCTCGGGCACCTGCACCAGCCTATGCTTTCGCAGCCTGACCTTTGCCGGAGCCGCTGGGCCATCACAGACTGCACAAAAAAAGAGCCCGGCTTGCGCCGGGCTCCTTGTCAAACATCCCGATCTTTCGATCAGAACTTGTAGGTCACGCCCATGTACATGTAGCGGCCGACCATGTCGTAGTACGACGAACCCAGGTCGGTACCGAAGTAGTTGACCGGCGGATCCTTGTCGAACACGTTGTCCACGCCGACGTAAACCTCGACACCCGAGTCGGCGAGCTTATAGCCAACCTGCATGTTGTGATAGACGTAGGAGGGGTTGCGGATCGGGCTCTGCGAACCCGGATTGCTGTTGTAGCTATCCGGAGTCACGCGCAGGTTGCCGTCGATGTACGTCATGTCCCACTTGGCGCGGAAGTCGCCCAGCGAATAGTTGACGTTGAACTGGCCACGCCAGCGCGGATCGCTGTAGTAGGTCACGTACTCGACGTACTCGTCCGGGAACGACTGGAACGCCCATTCACGCGACTGGATCAGGCGGGTGCCAACCAGACGCAGGCTGGTGTTGCCGCCCAGCAGGTTGAAGCGGTAGTCCATTTCCAGGTCGACACCGGCACGACGCGACTTGGCCAGGTTCTCCGCCAATGCAGTCCACTCGATGATGCTGTACGGGGTGCCGGCGTTGCCGTCGGCGCGCACGATCATCGAGCAGAACGGGTTGTTGAGCACGCCGCCGGGGGAGTCAACGCAACGGGTTGCATTGGTCTGGGCGGTCACCGAGCCGATCGCATCTTCCAGCGTGACACGCCAGTAATCCATCGACATGCCGAAGCCGTCGAGGAACTCCGGCTGCCAGACAAAGCCAAGCGAAACGGACTTGGCGCGTTCCGGCTTCAGGTCCGGATTGCCACCGCTGACACCCGGACGGGTTGCGGTATAGGTGTCGATCCAGTTGGTCGGGATGCCCAGCGCAGCACAGTTGGCTGCGCGCAATGCCGGATCCTTCGCCGTGCTCGGACGGTTCGAGTTGGCGATCAGCGTGTTGCATGGATCATTGATCGTGGCGAAGTTCTGAGACTGCGGATTGAAAAGCTCACCGATGCTCGGCGCACGTACGGCCTTTGCCAGCGTGCCACGGAAGCGCAGCGAGGAAATGATCTCCCAGTCCAGGCCGATGTTCCAGGTCTTGGTTTCGCCGATGGTGCTGTAGTCCGAATAGCGACCAGCCAGATCCAGTGCCAGGCGGTTGACACCCGGCAGATCGGCCAGCAGCGGCACGGTGGTTTCGACGAAAGCTTCCTTCACGTCGTACTCGCCGCCACGACTCGGAATCGCATTGAGGAAGGTCAGGCCCAGTGCCGACAGCGGGTCGGTGTTTTCCTGGCTCTGCTCCTTGCGATACTCAACGCCGCCTGCGAAGCCGACATCGCCAGCGGGCAGCGAAAACAGGGCGCTGTTGGCGACCGATGCGGTCAGGACCTGCTGCTGCAGCTTCGACTGATTCAGCGAGTTGGTATTGAACCAGGCAGCCGCTTCTGGGCTGATCTGGCCGGCACCCATCACGTTGAACGGCACGCAACCTGCGACCAGCGCAGCCGAATAGGCACGGCCGGTGTACGGATTGATGGCAGCCGGATTCAGGGTCGAGCGACAGACCACCTCGCCCGTGGTCGGGTTGATCACGGCATCCAGGCCCGCCTGCCAGCGTTCCTCGATCCGGTTGTTGAGGTTGATGCGGTTGATGGTTGTCTGGCCAAAGTTGGCCGAGGTCTCGTACGACCAGTTGTCGCCGAAGAAGCCCTCCAGGCCCAGTACGGCGCGGGACGTGGCGCGTTCGACCTGCTCGCCGCGGCGACCTGCGTCCAGATTCATGCGCGCCAGCATCAGGGTGCTCAGACCATTCGCGTCCATCAGCGCGCCCAGTTCCGGCGACACGTAGGCGTTGTCACGGCGGATACGCAACTGACGGGCGGTGCCTGCCTGATCGAAGGACGGCTGGCCAAAGAACTCGGATTCAGTCTTGGTGTACTTGCCTTCGAAGAACAGGCGATGGTTGTCGTTCAGGTCGAAATTGACCATCGTGTTGAAGCTGAAGCGGTCGAACGCCGGTTCAAGGTCGGCGACCTGATTCAGATCGGTGAAATCACAGTCAGTACAAGTGTTACCACTGACGATGACCCCGTCATAGCGATTCTTCCGGAACGTGCCATCCGGATTGAACACATAGCGGTTGTTACCGTTGAAGGCGCCCAAGGTGAACGTACCGCCGTAAGACAGCGCATGGTTGCCACCCGGGCCATCGAGGATCGTCTGCGGGTTGCGCTCGCTTGGCGGCTGGCTCGGATCGTAGTTCGGGTTCGGAATCGAGGTCAGCCACTGGCGGCCGATGGCACGATCACCACGGCCGTAACGTCCCTGGGTGCTGTACTCCATTGCGATGGCGGCGTTGCCGCGGCCTTCGGCAAATTCGCTGCCGCCCGAGAAGCTGACGAAGGAGCGGTCGAAGCTGCCTTCTTCGGCGAGGCCGTGCTGGCCGCGCAGCTCGAAGCCATCGAAGCTCTTCTTCATGATGAAGTTGACGACGCCTGCCACGGCGTCGGCACCGTAGACGGCCGAGGCGCCACCGGTGATCACTTCAACGCGCTCGATCCATTCGACCGGGATCGTGTTCACGTCGACGGAGGTCGAGCCCGGGCTGGAGCCAACGTGGCGGCGACCATTGACAAGCACCAGGGTGCGCGAAGCGCCCATGCCACGCAGGTCCATCAGGCCCAAGCCAGCGGTGCCGATGAAGCGGGTCGAATTGCCGAGCGTGTAGGTCGGAGTCAGCTGCGGCATCTTGGTCATCAGATCGCCGATGTTGGTCGCGCCAGTGCCTCGGATTTCCTCGGCAGTGATGGCGGCGACTGGCGACGGCGTAACAAAACCGACGCGGGCGATACGGGAACCGGTCACAGTGACCCGGTCGAGCTCAGTGGTTTCGCTTCCGGCGCTCTGCGCCATGGCGGTGCCGGCAAAAGGCAGCACGAGGGCCGTCAGCATGGCCGCGGTCAGGCGGTTGCGCCTGGGAGCGATGTAGTGCTTGTTCATTTTAAGGAGTCCCCTAAAGCAATGACAGACGCAGCCCAAAACCGGGCTACAAGCTGAATTTCGCCACAACTGGTGCGGCTTGACCCGAACTTAACATGAATTTAATTGTGCGTGCATCTATATGTCACAGATCAAGGCTTTAGGCATGCGCGAGTGCGACAATCCACTCCTCCATTCGCCGAATGTTCCGAAATGCACGAGAATTCTGCCCCCCTGTTGGCCACCTTGGAGCGCCTGCAGGCGTTGCCTGGTAGCCGTCTGATGCCTCCCCTTGCGCGCTGGCAGCTGGATGTACGCAGCGAGCATCTTGTCGACCTCACCCTGGGCGTCGGCTGCCCCTTTCCAGAGATCACGCAGTCTTTGCGCGATGAGGTGGAGGCGGCCGTTGTCGCACATGGTTTCGCGATGGGTAGATTCGCCGTCATCACCCGCATCGCCGCCCATCAGCCCCAGCCCGGCCTGTCGCCGGCCCCCCGGGTGCGCAACGTGATCGCGGTTGGCTCGGGCAAGGGCGGGGTCGGCAAGTCGACCACGGCGGTGAACCTGGCGCTGGCGCTGTCCCAGTTGGGCGCGCGGGTCGGGATCCTGGATGCCGACGTGTACGGGCCGAGCGTGCCGGCGATGCTGGGTCTGTCGGGCCGGCCCGACAGCCCGGATAACAAGTCGATCGAACCGATGCGGGCGTTCGGGGTGGATGCGATGTCGATCGGATTCCTGGTCGACCAGGACACGCCGATGATCTGGCGCGGGCCGATGGCCACCGGTGCGCTGACCCAGCTGTTCACCGACACGCTCTGGGGCGACCTGGACTACCTGCTGGTCGACCTGCCGC
>Ga0075364_10000896_pt1 | contig 15730 bp, 7 predicted proteins | sample EndMetdeltDD1764_FD_71517 | JGI IMG/M metagenome (GOLD analysis project Ga0075364, IMG submission 71517) | Populus endosphere microbial communities from Tennessee, USA - Endosphere MetaG P. deltoides DD176-4 | ecosystem: Host-associated > Plants > Roots > Endosphere | place: USA: Tennessee...
AGAGGAAGAAGCCCAAGACTGGGAAGCTCTAAACTCGTTAACAGAATCTGTAGCGGGCAAAGGAGTCAGATCGACCTTTCTTATTTCCCACGCCCGAGTGAGTGGTTATGCTTTCATCTGTCTCATTTGAGGATGCCTTTGTTCTACCTCTTGACTTGGTTGCAGATTGACATTGACAAGAGAAGAAGACCTTTCAAGCAAGTTCCTTAATCGGAAAGTCACATTACATTAGGATTGCCGTGGGATACAGAGGTGCTTTTAGGACGTGAAGTCACGATCCTTCTCCTGTTGGGCTTTTTTTTTTAAGACAATCGCTCTTGCTTCCCCGGTGCTCTAGCTTTGACGGATGCCCACTCATCCGGACAAGCCTTTCTATTTAGCCGTGCTTAGCTACACGGCTTAGCCGACCGTCACTAAGACAGGCTTACCAACACTCTGAGCTCGAGGAGCTCTTCGAACACCCGCCTGAGGAGGCGTCGGGGTAATTACATTTCCTTTAGATATTCGTGCTAAGGTCCAAAGTCAGAGGTTTTTGCCGCTTCCAATAGGATGCATACCGGGCTTACAAATCCAGGGCAGACTCGAATAGAAAGCACATACATACGAAAAAAATGTTTGTTTCCAGAGCACCTACTAAACATACATATCGGCACACAAACTATATGTCACGAGCAGGTTGTTATTGACAAATAGAACTGCTGCTGGCACTTTCCTTTTATTCTGACCGAGTGGATTTTGTAAAGCATATTGCTAGTCTTCCTTCTAAGACAGGATCAAACTCGTCTTTTGAGCATGATCACGCCCTGCAGTGGTAGAACCTAGTGAACCAGACGTACGACTTCTGAACCCGAAGCTCTTTTCTTTCTTCTCTTATGATATTTCTTTTCAGGTACTTTGATGCCACTGCTGATAGAAGGGAATGCATGATTTTCGACCATAGGGAGAAGAGTCTGACCCAGAAAGCCATCTTGTAGAGAAAGTCGATTTGGGCAACCAGGGACCAGACCACTAGCCTAGATAATCAAAGAGGCACGGGCTGCTATCTTCTTCTTATTATTATACGATAACGAGATTGGAAAATAGGGATTGGCCCCAAGCCGAATCCAAGTAAAGTACCGGTGCTTGCTATCAGTAGAAGTCTCAGCCTCCTGCTCAACACGAGGAGCTTTAACCCTCTGACTCCAAAGAGCCTAAGTCGGCGGTTCACTTACACAATTTTTATTTTAAGTAAAATAAAGACAAAACAAAAAAACACTTTCTTTAATGGCAAAGCTCGGGTTCCCGACGAGCGGGGCGTGACCCTTCCTTAATATAAATAAGAAATTCGGGGTTCTATTCTAAGACGCTCAGGGGTCAGGAAAAAAGTCCTACTTCGGGTATGATCCACACGGAGATGCATATACTTATGCCAGAGCGCCTGTGTATGTAACTAGAGTATAAGTTTAGTTAGGTCTTGGATAACCTTGACGTCAGGTTTGGGGCTTTCTTCAAATGATCACTGGGCTCCTCTCGGCGGATGATTCAATAGCGGATTCACCCCCATTGGGCACAGTTAGTAAGCCATGTCACGGACCCAAGTACGCCACAAAGTCATTGAAGGGCCATTATTGAGTCAAGCAACCGAAACCGAGCAAAGAAGTCACATCTGAGCTAATTATAACTAACTCATCCGCTTATATTATACCAAGCAAGACCCTTTTGCAGTTTACTCGCCAGTGTCATCACTCACTGGACGAGCCTTTCTATTTGTACCAGTTGAGTACGTCTGCCCAAGACCCAGACAAAAAGCTTTGTACCTTACCACGGAAACTCCGCTATCAATGTCGTCTGGCCCAGTTGCCCCAACTGGACTTAACCATTTGACTTCTGACAATAAGAGGAAGAGAAGCCCTCTTGAGTAAGGGCTCTTGAGTTAGAGTTCGAACTCACCTTCTTTCTTCTATTTCATAGCCTCTTCCGTATTCTCAATCGGGATAGCCAGGCCTTAAATCTGGAACCGAATCCGAAAGAGACGCAGCAGCAAGAGGTCCTGAATCAAATAGAGCAAGCAAGTCCGTATTCTGTTCGGCTTACGGCTTCATTCCCAGAGTAAGGAGAAAGAAGACAGCGCCGGGGAATAGCTCCGAGAGGGACTTCTCTGAGTAAAGAGATAAGTAAGGGTAAGAGTCATTCCAATTGAGTAGGTGAACCAAGAGTCTCTTTCGAGCGAGATCCTTTACCACGCCTAACTAAATGAAAGAAAGTAAGAGAGAGAGTGGCCGCCGCTGATATGAAGCCCAAAAATTCTTTACTTGGACTCCGTGCACCTCTTATTATATAACAAAGAAGAAAGCCAATCCAGATATGAGTTTAGAGCATAGGAAGTCGTGCATTCCGAAACAAGCGAAGTCGAGACTTCCCTGTCTTATCTCACTTCGACCTCTGTCTCTGCTTACTCGAGCTAGTACCTACTTTCCATAGTTATTGGTCGAGTAATCTGCCTTCCTATCGGTTGTTGAGTTAGCATCCGCTTTCTCTTTCTCCTCTGTTCCGCAGCTGTGAAATTGTCTCCCTGTGCCCTTGAAAGCACTAGAGGAAAGGAGAAGCTATGAGGTGCTCCACGGGACTGCTTGATGAAGTCTTCGTCCTACATCCCTTTCAAGAGGGTCAAGCTATGGCCATGCTAGCCCCACAAGTCCCTGTTCCGATCATGCCACTGCTCGAAGCGGAAGAGCTAAATTGAAAAGCGGCTTCGGAGCGCAAGGTTCTCTTTCACCGCTAAGGGCACTTGACAGTGCAGCAGGCATCGGAAACACAAGCTCAGTAGCAATTCATTTTAGCAACTATACAGGCTATAAACAAGCCTATAAGCCCTTTTTTCTCTAAAAGAGAGAGATTCATACTTATCAATATTACAAGGGAAAGAAAAGCTCCGAAACCGAAAAGGGATATCCCGATTTGCTTGCCTACTTGATTGCTTCCTAAACAGGATGTGCATTTCTCCTAGAACCGGCTGGCTTACGGGCTTACAGGGAACCAGAAATGCTTGGAAGTGGCACTCCAACAGGCACTGAAATTAGATAAACTTCAACTGGCTTGGCTGTAAGGTAACGGGCTGGAACAGAACTTCCAGTTAGAAAGGAGACATAAGGATACTTGAAGAGCACTTGAGGATTTTAAGTCTATTTACTGACTCTATGGTTAGCTTGTAAGCTCTCCTAGGGATAGAATATGAACTATTATTAAGATTTGGTCAAACCCTGTTTAAATTGAGTTCTAAATTTGCAACCTGTGTTCAGACAAAGAGACTAGGAAGATAGATAAGAGTGGATTCTTGGGTCGTATTCAGATGGCATGTATATCGCCATAGGAGTACCCTTTTAATTTAAGGGGTAGTGCCTATCTATCCCTTTTCATAGCAGGCCTCATCAGCCCGACGAGAAGGATAGAGATACCCGGAGATTCTAACGAATCGTCGGGAATCAGAATCCATTACACCAGCTGCAGCAACCGTTGAAAGATCAGCCTTTGGAGTGACTCCCGAGGCGCGGGAAGCAGTTTCGGATGTAGCAACCTTTGGTACAGCGTGAACGGTCAGGGAAGAGAAATTCCTTTTCATCCTAGTTGTACTTCCTCGTTGTAGAAGGCATAACCACTAGAGCTCGGGAGCTGGGATAGGAGCTGCATGGGAAGGGCCCTACGTGACATTTTCTTTATTGACGTTACAACATGACTATTCAGTTCAGGTGTGGTATCTGAGTCCCTTAGCTATACCTCCGTTTCTTCTTGTGCAACTGAAGGCTCTATTTTATGATAATAGATGGGCTTGGCCGGCATTGAAGCTTGAATAATTTTAAAACTTCAAGGTCTCTAACAGTAACAGAGTTCACCATTGTGCCTTTTTATATTATAGGATTCCGGCTTCCGACACCCACTTCATGATCCTAATCTTGCACCTTGTAGCACTCGGCTTGAAATTCTCAAACCGTACCGAGTTCCTCTCCAACCAGATTGCCCATAAAATGTTGATAAAGCCAGCATTCCAGAGATCTTTTAGCAGAGAAGAAAGTCGCCTAAATTTCATTACCTTACAGTCGAGTGGCTTAAAAGCTCCTCCATGGTTTCAGTCCCCCCCGAAGTGGGACTCTCATGCAGTAAGACAATTCCCCCATTTAGCCCTCAGTTTTGTCAGCATCCTCAGACCCTCCCTCAAAGACGGATTCTAAGGTTTCTCCCAGGTTAGATAACTTTCCCCGCTGTCCTTCTTTCAGCCGGTCCAAACTTCCTTCTCTTCTGGTTAGTCCTATAAATAGGTAATCGGATCGGCAACAGGCTTTATGTGGGTTCAATACCGATGAAAGAGGGATCTTTAAGAACTTTGTATAGCGAATCAAGAAGAATGAGCTATCTTTGATACGGACCTCCACCAATGAAAAAGAAAGAATAGGCTGATCTAGAGGGGCAGGCGAAAACTCTGCTGCTCCCCCCAAAGGTTCATCATGCAGAAAGATACAACAAGAAAGCAGGAGGGTCCGAAGGAGATCGAGTAAGGGAATCGGAAGCAAGCGACCAGAAAGGGCAGAATACTAGACTCGCCCTTGAACGAAACGCATGGGCGGAAGAAGGAGATCGGTACTCTTTTTCCCCAGACAGATCAGTTGATGGATAGAGGTTCATCTTACGTCGAATATGCCACTCCGGAGTCTCCTTGAACAGGAATCATTACCTTCGATAACATCGACTCATATTGCAACTCATCTCTTCACCGGGAGCGCCGCCCACTCTAGCAAAAACTATACGCATCGAATGAAGGTGACTGGCCCGATCCGAAGAGAGAAGAGAAAGTCATCACTTCTTTGTGCTAGTCTTTCTAATTTCGCAGCTCTTTCTTTTTCGGGGCCTATCCCGGATGAGAAAGATACAAAGCCTGTTGACTCTGATGCTTGCTTGATGGGAGAAATGGGTTGGGATCCTGCCTTGCCCACCTGAGTCCAATCCCTTCTTTGATGGTCGGAGGTCAGCCCCATGGGATAGGATATTTGCCTTCATTGGTCCTTCCTCTCCTTGACTTGTATTAGTAGGGCGTTCTTCATCTAAAGGCTCTTCATATCATGAACTTGCCCAAGTCAAACTCTTCTTGTTGCGAGAGAAGGTTCTGGTAAGCTCGTCAGGTGCTGGCGAGTGACGATTGCCACTCCTACCGTTGCTAAAGCTTTCTCTTTAAGGCTTTTCACTCCGATTATCGTTATTCAAGCGGTATCACAGAGAATCTTTCCTTTCTTTCGTCCTTCTGGCAAGGGTTTGAATGAAGAGGGGCTTGGTAGCTAGGAAAGTCAAGTCAGGGAGGAAGGCGCTTTACTATTTGGCAAGTAGCGGGCTTTCTTGTAGCTTTGGGGATTTTTTAATGCGGATTAAAAAATTCAAGCTCAAGTGCAAGCTGAGTAAACTTGTTCAGCTTTACTGCAAGTCTAAAGAAAGGGAGGGTCTGAAAGAGTCGCTATTAGCTCGCTTAAATCTCTCCACTCGCATAGTAAACTGCGCTCGCCCTAGTCAAATCCAGATCTTCTTTCTTTGCGAGCGGAAGTCAGAACGAATACCGAGACTCCTTTCTTTTACGCTGTTATGAAAGCGGATCGGTAATGAAAAGGAAAGAGCAGGCGGTAAGTAAGGCAATTCCTTCCGGTAGTGGATGCTGGTGAATCAGAGTGAAATCTATCTTTTCGGAAGCGAAGTCATAACTTATACCGTTCGAAAGGCGCTCCAGCCCTTATGATTATGAATAGATAGAACCGTTCTTTCTTTGCGGTTACGGTAAGCAAGTGTCTATTAGTACACAACACTCGTTTATAAAAGACGAATAACTGACTTTACTGACGAGCGTGAGAGCGATGCGCTTTGTCTTTTGGTTTTTAACTTCTAAGAGCTTTTAAGTCGGAACTCAAAGCTAGTGCGTTAAGCAAGCTTGTTTGTTGTAAGGCTATCGAATTAGAGAATTCCCTCTTGAAGTTTTGCTCTTCTAAAGATAGATAGTTTAGGGAAAGCAAGTGCTGTGATGAGATCTGTCTTTCGGACACCATTACCTTGTTGCTCGCATCGTGATCGATGTAGATTCTTCCTCTCCAGAGCCCCGACCAGTCTTGACTGAAAAGCTTTCAGACCCCTGTGCGAACAAGTTATACTAGCAACTTGCTGTGTCATGTCCGTTTTCGTTACACATATGATATGGTACCTCTTTATCCTGAGATCTCTTTTGCTACTGGTGCAATCACCTCTCATGAGGTTGAAGCTGAGCCAAAATCTGTCCCACTAACCTGGCCAATCTCTTGGGTGAAATGTCTGGGGTGACATGTGCATTCCGAAATTTTTCCATCATTTATTCTCACTCTGAAGTTAAAAGAAGACCTAAGATCGAAATTTGGGCAGGGGCTTTGCTAAACTGTTCAGCCGCATTCTATTCCGACCTCTGGATTTCCTTGAGAAAAGCATCAGTATTTTCCTTCCCTTTTCCTTCCCTTTTCCTTTCTCTTTGTCTTTTTCTTTATTTCCATCTGTTTTCAGGTTGTCTGGCTTAAAACATCTGCCAGAGCGAGTCATGTTCCCAATCTCATCACAATCTTCCCTTTCTCTCTTCTCTGTATCTTTTCTCCCAAGAGACTTTATCAAGATTGTAGACGGGAGGTGGTTGGTAAGGGGTAATAGTGGTTGTGGTGCAGGCAGGGTGAGGGGTTGAGTCGGGATTTGAATAAAAACTAGATTTTGGGGTCAAGGGAATCGGGCCCCGGCTTCGCCCGAAGCGTGCTACGGAACGAACCTTGTCTACGAAGCAAGTTCAGTCAGCGCATAAATAGTCCGCTAGTGTAGTTGACTAGTAGTACCATTAGCCTAAACGTTCCGTATCCTTCGCGGCCGCCAATAGTTCTAATTCCTTCGCTATTGGAACTATGACTCCCGGGTCTCGTCTGTGGTATAGACGGAGTTTCCTGCCTCCCGCCACAAATCTAGAAAAGGGTAGCTAGTGTCCCTATGACTTGAAACACTTCTCCGTAAGAAGCACTATTGGCTGCTTACACACCTACTCTTAGTCTAGTCCTTGACCTGGGCTTTTTAGGGATTCCCTGAAACCAGAGCAAGAACCGCTTTCTAGTTGGATTCTTACGCGTAAAAGCTCCTCTCCCAGGAGGTCGAGGCAATAAGCTCCTCGGCTTCAGTTGAAGCTCCTGGCCTATTGGTTGATGATAGGGTTCTTGTTGGTCCTGTTGGTAGAGTTCCTGCCCTTGGCCTTGGTTCCAGTCTTGTCTCGCATGCCAGCAAGTATTCTAGAAAGAATGACTTGGTTTCATGTAGCTACGCTATCCTCTCGCCTTTTGCACCTGCCTTGTGTTGCTAGGAAATGGCTAAGCCTTTTTTTTTCGAGGCTTTCACCCGCACTAGTATATGGTGATATCCAACTCGAAAGCCCGAACACAGCTTACCTTCTTATTAGAGAAAGGGGAAAGGGGCAAAAACCAAACAAAGCTAAGGAGCTGACAACTGCGAGACTAGGAGAATAGGAAAGACTTGGTATAGAATCCGTGCCTTCGTTCCGGCTATAATTAGCAAGCGAGTAGGGGAACCGTTCCTTCCGTTCAGTAAGGGAATACAAGCATTACGGGGAGTTTTTTAATAGGAATATGACTCAAGTCAAGCGAAGCGTAGTGAGGAAGGAGGGGAAGAACTACTAGAGAAAGGCTAAGTGAAGTACTTCTCGGGACTTCTCTTTTCTTCTTTCAAATTCTTCTCTTCTTGCTTATCACCGACTTTCCGAGCGTAGTCTGTAGTAGGGAGGGCCATTCTCGCAGGAGTTAGAGTAGGAACATGACAAACCATTATAATGCATTCTCGCAGGAAGTAGCATACTCATGTTGCCTGCTTTCGTTCCTTTCGTCTCGAAGGCCGGTTCAGTAATAGTTCAAATCCTTCTAACTGTCTAGTGCATTAAGGCGGCATGTCTTACTCCGCGCCAGCAGTGAACGAAGTGTCACACCTTGGCCGTCTCTCAGGCCTCCTCTTCGAGAAAGAAATTCACATTATTAGGCAAGTTTAGAACTGAACTCCAAGGAAAAGGGCATAGATGCAGAAAAAGAATTTGGCGGGCCGGACAAAGAGAAAAAGAACCACCAGCGGTTACACCGAGTTTGCTCGGTAGCCTACCAAACTACTAGGCGAGAAGGGATCTAATCGAATAAAGCAGCATAAGACAAGAGATCTTTGGAATCAAGCTTGTTACGCATAAAGTAAAGCACCGGTACCTGCGGGTAGCGCCTACGTTAGATAGCCTTATGGCACGGAATGAAGGATCGAGAAAGCTGCGCCCAATAGAGCTTAGCCAAGAAAGGGAGTCAGAGGCGACACCGGGTGGGAAGAGAGCACCCTAGTTTGCTCCATACAGGAGCGAGGGATTCTTCTAGAAAAGCAAATCAAATTCCAAAGAACTATAAGTCTGTTCTCAATTTCACCTTGAGAAGCTTCGTCCTTTTCTTCTTCACGTGCAAAAGCCCTTTCAGGGCTGGTAAAGACTGAACGACTTGGGTTCTGGAATGCCAATGAAGATGAAACTTCATCTAGCACCTGTCTCGGCATTTGCTTTATAGAGGAATCTCCCCTTCCCCCGTCCTTGCTTCAGCTTGAATTGAATTCTTTCACTTCCTTTGAGCTTTCTTGGCCTACGCATTCTTTTCACATGAGGAAGTTCTTATTCTTGTTCTTGAGAGTCAACCTCAGACCTTTATCCAATCCTCGAAACGAGGTACTCCAAGGGTATCGTACATACTATAGATTCTACCTCAGCCGTTGACCAGATCATTACCAACATAGACCCGGGCAGAGCTCGTTTGACTTTACTGTGATTCGACTCCCAAGGAGATTGATCGTATAAGAGGAGCCAAACCAGTCTTAGGCCGAAGACCCCCCTCATCTATAATTTAATAAGTGGTGCTTCACACGGACCGTGGGAGCAGAAAGGGAAAGAAAAAGAAAATGTGGTTCAAAAGGCTTGGCTTATTCTCATTTACTTATTAGTTTTGTCTGTTCATTTGCTCTGATCGCAGAGCGACATACCGAATAAAAAAGGATCAGATTTTAAGCAATGACTTAAGCCAACAGAGTAAGAAATGCTTAGGTCAGTAAAGTAAAGCGAACAAGTCTCTTAGTTATCCCAAGGAGTTAAGGTAGGTCAAGGGCTAAAGCAGGCCAATTCTTGAGCAAGTGGTGAGTTATCGTGCTTAGGAAAGTAGGGCATTTTTTCAATCCAGCCCATCTACTTATAGTACGAGTTATCTTAATCGAGGGTAGGGCAAGCAAGTAACAAAGGTGAATTTGGGCTCTATTTTTGTATGAGCCCTAATAAAATCACGCAGTTCCTCTTTGACTTCCGCCTGTATTACATGAATGTTTGGGGCAGGCGGCGCAGCCTCTGGTTGGGGGGCGGGCTCTCTCCTGGGCTGTTCCAAGTCCCTAAAGAGAGACTCCCCGCTTATGCCCGGGGAAGAGATTTCGAGCGAACCAGGAATCCGCTGCTTTTTCCCCTCGTCATGCTGATAGTCGATGAGGCTCTTGAAAAAGTTCCCGTAGCCCTATAAGCAAAACGCCTGCCGTGTCTACCCCGCCGCAGGTCTCTTTTGTGCTCTTGTTCCTCAAAGCATATGATTTCCATTCCACTCAATTCCTCTACCCTATCCTTTCAGTCGAGTTACTACGTTCCTTGTAATGGTTTACTTGGACTTCCCCTTCAAAAAGAATAAGAGTTGGTATGTCGAATTGGATCTCGCCATGGCCTCAACCCGCGAATCGGGCTTTTTGCATCCAGGACTGTTAAGATTTAGGGCTTGCTTTCTTTTTTTCATTAATCTCTCTTCACGCCCTCGCCTTTGTACAAGTACAATAATAATCCTAGCACACGTCTTTTTGAACTATGAGAGCTGTTTGTATACTTGCGTAAGAGGCTTTTTCCGTGATTCCAGTTAGGGACTCGGGTGCCCTTAATTTCATATCTTTTTTGGTACTGCCCCATAAGAAGAATCAGTAGGCTGGTCAAGTAGCCTTTTTGATGCATAAGATAAGCTGGAGGGCTTCTGCGCCCCAATCATTCTATTTTCGTTTGTGGCCTTTGAAAGCTTCTTTCATTGAATTCAAAGATCGATGGCTGTGAAGCATGCTGTCTTATTACGATGAGGCAGGTTATCTTCCCCGCCTTGAATCAATATATATAGAAAGAGAGACCGATGCCAAGAAGTCTTCCCATCCCAAGTCGCTTGCTTAAGGTGGTTCGTCTGACCAAGAAAGAAAGTCCAAGAGGAATTGGATATTTATTTTGCCCGTAGATCTTCTTTCGCGAGATGCGATCCAAAATAGGAAACTGGATGCCGAAGCCTTTCTAATAAGAATGTCGAATAGAAGACCCTTGAAGTAATAAAAAGAGAAAGGATCCCGCGCACTCGATGCTTTTCTCCTGGAGATGAAGGCCCGTACTCCCTGTGCCGAGGAGTCCCAGGAGCGTAACGTAAGGATCTAGTTTCTTGTTTTTTTTTAGTGTGCTCAGCAGGCCAATGCAAACAACACTAAAAACCAGAAGCACTTTGACTGTCTCTATTCTCCCTTACCCTAATGTCTACCTCTTATCTTTATAAGGTATTCAAGATCCTATAGCCTAAAGGGAAGATAAGAAGGGGGTATTCCCCTAGGAGAACTTAAGAGATCTCAATTACTAAGTTAAGTTCTTCCTTTCCCTCGGTCCCAACAGTATCTTCCATACCGGATTCTTCTTAATTATTGGACTGAAACCGGGCAAGAAAGGTTCTTCCTTTTTGCTATCTAATGAAAAGGAAAAGAAAAGGAAGTCTTTTAATCAGCAAAGGGGAAAGGCAAAGGCTACACATACAATTACAATTGAAGTCCAAGCATGGATTGCTTCCTAGCCCTAGGAATGCTTTCTTTCTTCTTTTATTGATATGGATTGCCCGGAAAGTAGGTAGGAAGAAAGACCTTTACCGCTTCTCTCTATCCTACTCGTACGGATAGAAAGCCATTAAAGGAAACAGACTCCCTAGTTGTCTTAAGTTAAGAACCGAAACCTAAGGTGAAGGATAATACTGAGACCAAGCAGTACTTCTTATGATTGGGAGACCTCCTATTTATTATCTTCCAAGTTAATAGGAAAGAGTAGAATGCAAGTCGTCTATTATTATTATGAGTGCCTAAGACATGCTAATTGCAGAAGCCAGAAGGACTAGAAGGAAGGACGTATCTGCCCTTTACTTGTGTCTAGGACTTCCGAAAGGTGTAAAAATCCCTAGGGGAAAGTCTTTAGCGAAGATCGAAGCTTCTGCGAGCATCTCTTAAACCTCTGGTGGCTTCATTCATTGATCAAACCTTTATATTTCTTTTTTTCCTCTTCAGGCTTTAACACTAGAGGTTCCCGAAAACCTTGGGCTTGGAGTGAAATCCATAGCAAAAAGGGAGCGAGTAAAAGGAAGAGTAAAGCTATAGATAATTTTGAGAACCTTGGCATAATAGAGTAAATTAGGATCTTAGTTACCTCTTACAGCGTCCGGCTTTGCTTTCTCATTGGTACATTGTTAGGGAATCTTAACCGGAAGATGCATCTAGGGTTTATTTAATTTAACAAGGCTTTCTAAAAAGGCCTTCTCGTTTGCTCACTAGCCGATGTCATCTGCTTTAGCCTTTCGTTATCATACACCCACTCTCCGTATTGCAAGCTTTCGAAGTCTTGCATTCATTTCTGTCTCATTTTCATTTCAGGTAGAGTGTACCCGGCCCCTATAGGAACCCCCTGATCTGCTGGGGGGAATTCCTATTCAAGAGGCTCACTTTGAAGGAGCGATATCTAGCAAGTCTTCCGTGAGTGAATGGTCTCATCCAGTCCGCGAGTCAATCCTATCAGCCGATCAGCCTAATACTTAAGGACTGAGTTTCCTTTCAAACTCTCAATTGAATAAGAAAAGAAAGCGTAGAAAGAAGCCTCTTCATATTCTTCATAGAGTCGATCTAGAAAGCAACGCCCAATAGAGCTTCGCCTTGTGTAGACCTATCTTTTTTGGTCTCGCTTAGCCGGTCACCGTATGCCTAAGATCCTATTCTGAGATTGGAAGAGAGCCCTTTTCTGATCTGATGATCCTCTTTCTTTTTTCAATTGTGCAGAATCCGAGGTTAAGCTATATGCGTAACACACCTTGCTTTTCGATGATGACATCACCTTTCCAAAAGAGCTTGACTCCGGGCCCGACATGATCGAGAGGTTGGATGAAAGTCAAGGGTGACTGCTGTCAAAGTAAAGTAGATCGTGATCCGCGAAGGGAACGAATAGAAGCATCTTATGAAGATCTGACTTTCCTATTGAAACTAAGAGTTCAGTTTCAGACCGACAGGTTCTATCTAATTGCAGAACGTAGATAAAGAGAGAGAGAGAAGTTTGTCTTTTGGTCAACATGGAGAGTTTACTTTACACATTGGACCGGGAAGAGAGATGGGAAAAAGACAGCACTGCAAGGGCATATGGCACGCAAAGGAAATCCGATTTCGGTCAGACTCTATCTTAATCGTAGTTCAGATTCAAGTCGGTTCAGTGAGGGCGACCGCCAAAGTCACCGAATGGGTCAGTCTTTTCCTTCAGTTTGTCCTCTATTTTAAATAAAGCGTGGGAGGACGTTGCAGATGTCCGTCCCGGACACGACTTCTTCTAAGGCTAGAAGACCACTGGAAAACACCCGGGACCAGAGCATGTCGTGAAAGAAGCACGCTGGGCGGGCGTGCTTCGACCGTGTCTCCGGGGCACAGTTGAATAATCATAAACGCGAGGTGCAGGATACCAGGCCGAGAAACCCGGGCAACCACCCCCTATGTGCCGATCGCTAGCACATTCAGGGCCCCGGCGCCCAGCTCCGCTGGAGAGGCCTAGCCTGCTCTGATAAATGCTAATTCGGTTCGGATAGACTTCATTCAAAAACGCCGCCGCCCGAAAACAAGTGCTAAGTTTCAGATCAGTGAATAAACCGAAACGAAAGAAGAGACGTTTCTCGCTCGGCGCCTAAAGCGCACTATGCTCCGCTTCAACAAATGAGAGTTTTCGGTGGAACCGGTGAACCACGCGAGCTGGTTAGATGCGTGGGACAGAGGGCTTATAGTACCTGCTAGCGCGGCTATGCAGTGGAAGGGAAGGAGCCTAAATCTACCCCCTTCTCTATTTTTTTTTTTATCAGGGTGTGCAGTTTTGGATTGGAAACCTATGGGCCTTTCCTTTCAAATGACAACTGCCTCTTCCTGCTGCGAGGGCGTTGCACGAAACCAAACCGCCCCCCGCCCGATCAAGTACCAGTTGCTGGTAGGCCCACTTAGGTTAGGGGGGGCATTGTCCCTCAGTTCTTACCAACCTCCGGTGTGTAATCGACATCTTGCTAGCTTCAACTCGGTTGAATAAGAATCATGCCTGCGGCACCCTCTGCTGTCCATTTCTTATTCATTCAGGGTGCTCGGCCGGTGCTCCTTTCTCAAACCAGAACAACTCTGAACGTTAGGGAGGGAAGACCACCTGAGCGAACCGACCGAAGGGACTTGACTTATCCAAACCGAACGATAGCGGCTTAAAGCTAAGCCTAGAGCAGCGTCGCTGCTTGATCGGCGGTGAGGAGCATCTCCAATATGGGGCAAAGGATCAAGCGCTTTGACTTTGTCCCCCGGGATCCACCACAGGTTGGGTTTGAGTGAGAGCCGTGTGATAGGTGACTATCCAGCACGGTTCGGAGAGCACTTTTTTTTGAGTCTGCGCTGGTGAATGGAAGCCCCCCCTATCAAGCAAGAAAGAAGCGGCTCTTTCCACGGCGGAGTCACCATTGACTCTATTTATTATTATGGTAAATTAGTGTATCAAAATGTCAATCTGAGATCTTATTTCGGTTCGCCACCTACGACAAAGGTGAGTCTCGGTAGGTGTATTATTCTACATTTTTCCAAAAGAACATTCATTCATTTTTTTCTTCCCCATGGACGACGACGACTGAAACGACGCAAAAAAACCAGACCCGGAAAGGGGAAGGGATTCGGGAAAGTGGGGCCGATCAGGTGTCTTCATTCAAGCGACAATACAGAAGAAGAACGAAACAAAGTGAGAGGCCGGGGGGCAGGGAAAAGAGTCGAGTCGATCAGGCTCGACGACCGGGAGAAGGAAAACGAAATCAGGATTTGGCCGAAAAAGAAGGAAGGCTATGGATACCATGACCGATCACCATCGAGAAAGAAGAATCTTTCTAAATTACTTCTGGTCAGCGGGGCCTTCAAGCATCCGAAAGACGCCGGGGTTGTAAATGACATATCCTTCCTGATAGAAAATGACGACTCCTTCAGAAAAACGAAGTTATTCCATTTCTTTTTCCCAAAGAAGTCCCGCTCCGACGGCCCGACGAGTCATCTACTTAAAAGTAAAAGGACCCTCCCCGCAGTGCGCCTCTCCTTGAATTATTTGGTCATGCAATATTTTTTGAATACAAAGAACCAAATTCATTTCGACCCCGTCGTAGTTCTCAATCATTTCGTGTCACCGGGCGTGGCTGAACCATTTACGATGGGGGGAGCAAATGCACAGGGAAGAAGCTTAGATAAGAGAATACGTTCTCGCATCGCCTTTTTTGTAGAAAGCTTGACCAGCGAGAAAAAGTGTTTGGCCGAAGCCAAAAAGAGGTTGACTCACTTCATTCGCCAAGCGAATGATCTTCGCTTCGCGGGAACAACAAAAACCACCATCTCGCTCTTTCCTTTCTTCGGTGCTACCTTTTTCTTTCTAAGGGATGGGGTTGGGGTGTATAATAACCTTTTTTTTAAGGATGCCCGGGAACAACTCCTAGGTCAATTAAGGAGAAAATGCTTTTACCTCTTGGGTAAGGATAAGGTAATGGAATTGAGAGATAAATTCATAAACCTAGGTGGGATAGGAGAATTGATAAAGGGAATAGAGATGATGATTTCTATCATACTGAGAAACATAAGAATTCCGTACGGGTACAACTCTTATTTGAACGAAATGAAAAAAATGCGATCTTTGTTGTCTAATAGAACAAACACTAATACCTTAATCACGTCGGTCAAGATTCAATCTGTTTATCAAAGTGCTTCTCTGATTGCTCAAGACATCTCTTTTCAACTGAGCAACAAAAGAAGATCATTTAGTTCCATTTTTAGTAAAATAGTGAAGGATCTTTCATTATTAATGAATAAATGGGTAGAGGGGATCCGTATATGTTGTTCAGGTCGATTAAAAGGCGCAGAAATAGCTGGAACTGAATGCGGAAAGTATGGAAAAACATCTTGTAATCTATTTAACCAGAAAATAGATTATGCTCCTGCGGAAGTATCTACTCCTTACGGAATCTCAGGTGTCAAAGTGTGGATTTCATATAGTAAAAAAAAGGGGGGATAAAGTCAAAGAGTCTTCTTAAAAAAATACTAAATATAGAAATGTGGTACATCCCCTAATCCGGTATAAAAAAAAAATATGAAACCCGCCGTTAATTTCGTGAATGCCCGGACGGAAAGAGACGTATTTTGTTCTTTTAAGAAAAGAAAAGAAGAGGAAAATATTATCTATCAAATCATTGTACATTTCTCAATTTGAATTAAGAATTCCGCGTACAAAACAAATGCGAGTGTCCTTTAATTTAACTACATATATACATCTGATCATATATGTATTGCCGTTATGTATTAC
>Ga0075364_10000897_pt1 | contig 15723 bp, 14 predicted proteins | sample EndMetdeltDD1764_FD_71517 | JGI IMG/M metagenome (GOLD analysis project Ga0075364, IMG submission 71517) | Populus endosphere microbial communities from Tennessee, USA - Endosphere MetaG P. deltoides DD176-4 | ecosystem: Host-associated > Plants > Roots > Endosphere | place: USA: Tennessee...
AGTTTACGTTGTGCGTTCACTATTCTTTTCCCAACCGCCCTGTTTGAAGGCAAGCTAGGTGGAATATGGAAATGACAGGTAAATTCGAGCGCCTGTTCTAAAACAGAACAATTTGAAGGTTAATGAACTGCGTCACATATCACTAAAATTGCAATGGACCTGTGACAGCAAGGTCTCTACACCCTGTCTCATCTCGTCTTTGAAGCGAATTTCCTGTGGTGATCTAAGCGCTTGATGTCACTGCGCAGGATGATGGAATATCGCCACGATTTGGCGAGCAATGTCTTCCGGTGAAAGACGCCCTGCCCGATACCAGCCAGCCACCTTATTCAGCAGCGTCAGCAGCAAAAGGCGATAAATGCTGCGATCAAGTGCTGGATCAAGCGGCAGCGCGTTGACAAGATCTGTAAACAGCGCTTCAAAGGCATCACGCTTCAGGATCAGTTTTTCACGCACCGCAGGTGGCACTGACTGAAAATCATTCATCAGGGGCAAGGTCAGCGAATTCGGATCGAGCTGGATATCCAGCATGGTGATACATGCGACTTCCAGCCGCCTCCACGGGTCTTCAACGCCTTCGATGGCGGCGCGAATACGGTCCTCACCCATTTGCAAGGCCATATCATGGACTTTGACAAACAGGGCTTCCTTGGACTTGATGTAGTGGTAAAGCGAACCACCGAGCAGCCCGACTTTTTCACCTATGTCGCGGATGGAGGTTGCTGCAAACCCACGCTCTGCAAATAGCGCACCTGCTGCTTCCAGCACCTCGAGATGGCGGTCGGTCAATTTGGAAACTGCTTCAAGCGGCAGATCACCGCTCCTGTAGGGTTTTTGTTTCACGGTAGAATCGCCCCTAGGCAAATGAACTACAAACCACAGCGCAGCAAACCAAATAAGACAACATTGCGATCAGATACTAGGTGGGCGCGACATCACGGAAACTTCGAAGCAGCATCGCCTCTTCCCCCGCCAAAAATTGTCCTAAGAATTATCAATACGTCTCCGCGAATACTGCGGGTATCAACGTACTTTCTATCAGCGAGAGCTAACCGGGCCGGTTCAGACATATCGATACCAGCCAATTGTGCAACGCCCGTGATGCCAGGCCGTACAGCGAAGACATTCTGTTGACGACGCTCAAAGACCACTGCAGATTGCGTCGGCAGGCAAGGGCGAGGCCCGACCAAGCTCATATCCCCCTTCAAAACATTTATAAGCTGCGGTAGTTCATCTAACTTGTACAATCGCAACCGCTTGCCCAAAGGGGTTATCCATGAAGTCGAGGCATCATGCGATGCGACATCCGGCGTCCCAAATGCCATAGTTCTAAACTTCAAACACTTAAAGGGCCTTTCGTGAAGGCCAACACGCGTCTGGACAAAAAATGCAGGCCCGGGTGATGTGCAACGTATGACAATCGCGATTATCACCATAAACGGAAATGCGAGTAGCAACCCCAAAATAGCAGCCAGAAAATCCATCAAACGCTTCATTAAGGAACCAACATATTCATCCGTCATCGAAGGTGTCCTAATAGTACTAAAAAAAACTGATTACAACATGATCACATATGACGAGTGAACGGAGAGGTGGTAACGCATTGGCAAAATTCGGTTGCAGCACGTTTGTTATCGTGCGGCAATTGCATTTATTATTGTCTGTGTTGGCACGCTTAGCAGACCAAATTCGGGCGCACTAACCTATACGTATTCAGATCCGACCGGTAGAACTGAAAGAAAATATGGGCCAAGGCACGTTTATTAAGTGATATCTTGATACGCTTCTGATTGTAACAGTGGATATAGGCATCCACCTCGGCGACGAACTGTTCGATTGCAATAGCCTTCTAGTCCATGCCGTTGAAGCAATAAATGGTATGCGAAAGGCACACCTTGCAGCCTAGGAGCTGGAACCCGGTGATGTCTGTCAGCCATTTCATGTTCGGCGCTTTTGCATCGAAGTCCCGATTGATCAGGTTGTCAGGTGCCTTCCGATTTCTCCCAGGTACGACCCGAAACGCCGGCGACACGATCCGGCAACGACCAGTTGCTCCTGCTTCATCAAGCGCTGGACAACCTTTTTCCGAGATTATCTCGCTCTGTCTGGCTAGCGACGCCTGTAGTCTCCGATAGCCGTAGCAAAGACGGTTCGCTTCAAAGATTTCCGCCAAGCTGAGGCGGACGGCGGCATACTTGTCTACCAGACATGTGCTTGCGCGATGGTGGAAGTAGGAGCTTCGGGCAATTCGTAGCTGGACGATCAGTTCTGGCAAGCGGTAGACTTCCTTTAGGGCGTCAATTAGCTGTGTATTCTCCCGAATACTGCCGATCAGCGATCGACGCTCAGACCTTTTTTTAGAGTTCGTTGGCCTTCTTCATGAGGTCATGTTCGAGTTGCAACTGGCGAACATCCCGCTGTAGAGTTTCAAGCTGTAACTCGAGTTCCTAACGTTCTGGCGCTATGGAGTTGGCTTTGCGGCGTTTCATGGACGAATAAGCCTCATGACCGAGTTGCTGGTCTTTCCAGCTATACAATGTCGGTCCTGAGCTGCCCAGCCAGTCAGCTACCTGCCAAGCGCATTAATCTCCACTGCATAGTCCAAGCCTCCCCCCGCTTGCCAGAGTCCCTCAGAATAGCCAGGGTGCCAAGATCGACCGACCATTCATACCCCCGTCTCCGGAAAGACCTCCCGGACCCATGCGGTGAGAGTTCCTCGACCCGGGTAGCCAAGCCCCCTCATCATCACAGAGATGCAACGATCGTGGGCGCGGTAATGCAAAAGTTCCGCCTGCTGCTGACTCTCGCATTACTTCGGCGCTTGAGCCACCGGCTGAATAAGCAGGTCGAGATGTTGTACATATTCGCAGTACCAGCCTCTCAGCGCATTCTTTATGGGATAACCCAACTGGCGAATGGTCTCGTTAAGTTGCTTGCCAAGCCGTATATAGAGCTCAACCGCTTGTAGTTTGTTTGCTTAGGAATACGTGAACTACCTCCTTGGTCGTCCAAGTTTTCGTCCGCACCTCCAATCTCCTCAATGAATCCCTTGCAATTTAATGATGGTGTTACCTGAATATCAGTTACGACGCAGGGCCAGGCGAGTTCGTGTGCAGTTATAGCCGTAAACCGCGGATTGACCGAAAACACGCGATATTCGCATGGCAAGGTTGTTTACAGACATCATCGGCAATGCGGCGAGAAGAGACAAAACGCAGATGCCGATGTCGACAGCGAATCGAGCTTCCACTGTCTGTCCAAGGTGGCGAACGAGCGGCTCACCCACCAACACCAAAACTGGGCCATGAACGAGATAAAGAGGAAATGAAATCTTACCAAGAAATATCGACAAATCGCACGACAGGAATCTATTTACAGGCTTGATCCCTATGCATCCAAGCGTCAATGCGATTGTAGCGGCTATGTTCCATACGTCGTAGCCTGGTGGTAAAAGCATAGGGGCCAACGTACCACTCGTAAGCAGCGCTGCGAACATCCAGGGAGAAATGCAGTTGAGGTACCCCTTTTGAATGAGCGCGGCGATTCCGGCGCCAAAAAGAAAAAGGGAGTAAAACCTGTGTACTTCATTCGTTGACAGCATCATCGCAAGAGCGACGATTAGAATGATTGGCAAATAGTATGCCGATCGGGACGCAATCAGAAGCACTGAAAAAAGAATAAATGAACCGATTAGCTCTATGCTCATAGTCCACATCGGCCCAGCGTATGTGCGTTTTGGATCGTAGTTTACAAAGACGTCAAGAAACGAAAAACGAAATACATTTTCTGTTGTGGATTGAAAGTTCAGAGCGTTTGAGAAGGGCGGTATTTTCTCGGCAGATGAACTCTGGAGCCCCGCGATCATTACAAGATGTACGGCAACAGCAACTACGAATATTGGAATTGCAAGGCGCAGATAACGAGCCCCAGCAGCGGCAATCAGCACCTCAACTTTCCGCGTTCTAAAGTAACCATAGGACAGCGAGATCCCCGAAACGACGAAGAACACAAGCACGGCGTATAATCCACTGAACGGCAGTAATCGAGGCAAGAGAGAACCACTCTCCGGTGTCAATGGAAAACCTTCGCAAAAAACATGAAAAAGTAAAACAAATATAGCTCCCCATCCCCGAAGCCCATCAAGCCACGGTAGTCGCTCACCTTTTTCACTTTTTCCGTCGACGTTCGTCAAATTCATGCGCCTGCCTTCGCTGGTCAATTATGCGTCGTTCGACGGCTCATATAGCGTGGCTGCTGGGACAATATCGCATCGCTCTGAGATCCGGCGGCCTGTGAGTGGGAAAAAGATTGTGAGAAAAGTCAGGCACCACGTGTAACGTCGGACTTGTCAGATGGCAACTTTGCACATTTCTGGTGATGAGTGAAAGCTCTTCTTGTACAGGAAATCCGGTATCTCCCGAACATCGAGTGAAGTCATTAAGATGCGTCGAGTTAGGGTAGCCAACTTTCCTAGGCAATCTCAATAGCGCATTGTTTGTGTTTTTCGCTCGCCAAGCGCTCTTTGTTTTTTTGTCGCAAGTTCTAATCGCGCATTCTCATTGTGTTGCTTTGCTCTTGCCACTCGGCATCAAACTGAACAAGCACATTAGAAGCCGGCTCAGTGGAAGCTGCGGGTTAAAAGTACTTGCTTCGTCGTGTGCACCAGTCCTGCCCGCTTCCCTTGCGATGATCTCGTCGTCAGGCATTACGAAGACGACGACAAATTCGTCAGCGCCAAAAAACTCGAGCACTAGCCTTTACTCTGAGGTATGTTTTTTTGTTTTATCACTGAGAATAAAACACTCGGTCGAGTAACCCGTTGAAGACCATGGGTAAGCTGTCTGGCTAATAGATTTTGTATGCATGACCGCGTGTTTCACTGAGCTTCATGCGAGGTTCTATAAACCCATCAACTAAGTCAAAAACATCATGCATAGTTAGGTTTTCAGCGGCGGCTTAACCGTGTAAATCATCCAACTTTTTATCTGACTGCTAGAGATTAGTTCCGCGGAGAAATCCACAGCCTTGCGGTTGAACTGTTCGGCTGATATTCGTCCAAACTTAAGATCCGCATAGGGAGACGTTATCGTCGGGCTGACATGAGAGTTTTGGTAACCGGCGGAGCGGGGTTTATCGGATCCGCCGTTGTAAGGCATATGATCTTGGAGCTTGGCTGGACTGTCAGAAATGTCGACTGTCTTGCATATTCCGGTAATGAGCGCTCACTGGATCCGGTCTCTCATTCATCGGATTATTCTTTTTGCCGGTTTAATATATGTGAGACGGAGCAACTTAGGTCTGTCATTTTTGATTTCCGACCTGATGTTATTATGCACTTGGCGGCAGAGAGCCACGTTGATCGCTCGATCGATTCGCCGGATATCTTTCTCCAGACCAACATCATCGGTACTTACAGTTTATTGACTGTTGCGCGCGACTATTACAACCAATTATCAATCGACGAGCAAAGGCGTTTTCGATTCCACCATGTAAGCACGGATGAGGTGTACGGCGAACTTCTTGAAAGCGAGGATCCATTTACGGAGACGAACCGCTATCGCCCAAATTCGCCTTACGCTGCTAGCAAAGCGGCAAGCGATCACTTGGTCGCCGCTTGGTATAGGACGTATGGACTTCCGACAATTATCACTAATTGCTCAAACAATTATGGGCCGTATCACTTTCCGGAAAAGTTGATTCCTCACACGATTCTGAGCGCAATAGGTGGTAAAGACCTCCCAATATACGGGAATGGCCATCAAGTTCGTGATTGGCTCTTTGTTGATGATCACGCGCGGGCTTTGGCTACAGTTGCCTCGATCGGGAAGGTGGGCGAAACCTATAACATTGGCGGATTGGCTGAACGGCGAAATATCGATGTCGTTCGCCAAATCTGTGCAATCCTAGATGATTTGAGACCGCGAAGTGACGGCGCAAGCTATTGCACCCAGATAGCTTATGTAAGAGATCGACCGGGCCATGATTATCGCTACGCAATGGACATAAACAAAATTAAGAGTCTTCTCGGGTGGGAACCCCGCGAGAATTTTGAGACCGGCCTAAGAAAAACGGTTGAATGGTACCTAGACAATGAGGTTTGGTGGCGCGAGATTTTAGACGGCACCTATAAATTGCAGCGCATTGGAGCGATGGAATGAAAAAGATCGCAATTGTTCAGTCGAATTACCTTCCTTGGAAAGGTTATTTCGACTTGATCGCCGCTGTAGATGAATTTGTACTATACGACGACGTTCAGTACACGCGTCGAGACTGGCGCAACCGCAACAAGTTCAAAACCCAGCATGGTCTTCAATGGTTCACTGTACCGGTAAAGGTCAAAGGTCGCTATCTACAAACCATTAGAGAAACGGAGATTGACGGCGACAGCTGGCGTGAAACTCATTGGAAAAGCCTGTCCTCCAACTATAGCCGCGCACCCTATTTCCGCGAAGTGAGCGAAGTTCTCGAACCTGCACTCCTACACGGCAAGCAGCTTTTCTTGTCTGAGTTGAACAGCGATCTGCTAAAAGTGATCTGTTCTTATCTTGGGATTACTACCCAGATTCGTCAAGCGTCCGACTTTGAGCTTGAACAGGGAAGAACTGAACGACTTCTTGGTATTTGCATTGCGGCGGGCGCGACTACTTACGTCTCGGGACCAGCCGCGCGCGGCTACCTAGATGAAGCACTCTTCCGATCTGCGAATGTGTCGGTCGAATGGTTCGACTACAATGGTTATTCCCCGTACCCACAGCTTTGGGCGGAGTTCGAGCACGGCGTCTCTATCCTTGACCTGCTCTTTAACTGCGGGCCCGCGAGCCCATCGTATATGCGCTATGTCAATAAATAATAAGTTCACCTAGTCATGTCAGGAGAACGTGAAGGAGCAAAGTTTGGCCGAGACGTGGGCAGTAAACGAATTCATGGTGACAAATGGCAAATAGAACGAACGACCTGCTGACTGAAGTCGCAGGCTACTATTCAAATAGATTGGTACAACATGGTGAGACGGCAGCAGGCGTTGATTGGAAGGATCAAGAGGGCCAAGTTCGTCGTTTTGAGCAATTGTTGAAAGTTGTCGATAGAAGCGCCTCATATAGTCTTTGCGATGTCGGTTGCGGTTACGGCGCGTTGGTCGACCATATGACCAAGCTTGGATATCCCGTGAAGTACCTTGGGCTCGATGTGTCTGCAACCATGGTGGACGCTGCAAAGAGGCGTTTTTCCCATGTACCGCACGTTCAATTTGAAGTTGGAAATCGACCACAAATTAACTCGGACTACACCGTCGCATCAGGCATCTTTAATGTCAAACTGGGCAGCTCTACAGAAGAATGGAGCGCGTATTTGTTTGATACTCTTGATATGATGAATGATGTGTCTGATCGGGGATTCGCTTTCAACTGCCTTACATCCTATTCCGACGACGACAAAATGCGATCTGATCTTTTTTATGCGGATCCGCTGGTTCTATTCGACAGGTGTAAAAGACGCTATTCGCGACACGTCTCACTTTTACATGACTACGGCCTTTATGAATTTACAATAGTCGTTCGGAGGCACGCATGAGCAACAAACTCGTGATATTTGGCACAGGCGATATTGCTCAGCTCGCACACTACTATTTCACGACCGATAGCACTTACGAAGTGGTCGCATTCACTGTAGATCAGGCTTTCTTGAAGGAGGACAGTTTATGCGAATTGCCCATTGTCAGCTTCGAAGAGGTTGTTGAGCGTTTCCCACCAGACGAACATTCGATGTTCGTGGCACTGAGTTACGCCAAGCTCAACGAAGTACGCAGACAAAAGTTTGAGGCAGCTGTGGAAGCTGGCTACAAGCTTTGCAGTTACATCAGTAGCCGCGCAGCGGTTCTAAATGGGAATGCGATTGGTCAGAATTGTTTTATCCTTGAAGATAACACAATCCAGCCCTTTGCGAAGATTGGTGACAATGTGACGCTCTGGAGCGGAAATCACATTGGTCACCACTCAACGATCGGTGACCACACGTTCATTTCGTCACACGTGGTAGTGTCCGGCGGTGTTGCCATCGGGGAGAGCTGTTTTATCGGCGTTAATTCGACACTGCGCGATCATATCACGGTCGGCAAATTTTGTGTATTGGGAGCAGGGTCGATCCTTCTATCTGACGCACTTGAATATGGTGTTTACAGCAGTGCGGAAACGGAGCGGTCCCGTGTTCCTAGCAATCGGCTGAGAAATATATGACTGCGAATTGGGTATGGAAGAAGCGCGGCAGATTGTTTGAGGCCCAAGGGACAAGACATCCGAAACTCTTGACCCACCAAGCCAATCCGCTTGCTGTGCACATTGCTGATGATGTCTTTCGCATTTTCTATAGTGGCCGAGATCACGAAAATCGATCCTCGGTAGGCGCCGTCGATATTCGGATTACGACCGGAGAGATTGTCGAGGATCACATTACACCATTTGCTCTTCATGGTCCTGCCGGTACCTTTTACGAAGCAGGAATCAGTATTGGCAACTACTATTCTGTTGGCGTTGACCGCTTCATTCTATTCATGGGTTGGCAGAACCGACCAGGTGAACACTGGCGCGGAGATGTTGGCCGTCTCAAGTTGACTCCGGATCTCAGGTTGGAAATTGAGAGTGCTCAACCGTATCTCCGAACTGATGCAGAGGACGAGATCAGCTTATCCTACCCTTGGGTTCGCCAAACCGCCGACTGTCTTCAGATGTGGTATGGATCGACAATGAGTTGGGATGCCGGAAACGGGGAGATGCTACACGTCATCAAAGGTGCGGTATCTCCAGATGGACAAACCTGGCGGAAGACTGGGGTAGCTGTGCCCTTTCGTCTCGGCATTGCGCAAGCATTTTCACGACCGACTGTAATCAGGTTGAAAGACGGTTATGACCATATGTGGTTTTCATACCGCGCGGGAGATGGCTCCAAGTATCGTATAGGTCATGCACAAAGCGAGGACGGCGGTCTCACTTGGTCGTTAGCGCTGGATAAGCTGTCTATTCCACTGTCAAAAAGTGGATGGGATAGCGAGATGGTTGAGTATCCGTTCGTATTCGCGCACGGAAACGATGTTTACATGCTTTATAACGGCAACGGGTTCGGAAGAACCGGCTTCGGTCTCGCCGTACTTGAGGACGATTGATGCTCCGCTTTCTTGATTACGGCTACATAGCCGCTACTATATGCTTCACCGTCTATGGACAGATGATACTAAAATGGCGAATTGGTCAGTTTGGGCCACTTCCATCGGACCCATTCAGTAAGTTGAAATTTCTTGTTTTACTGCTCTTTGATCCGATGATTTTTTCGGGCTTCGCGGCAGGATTTCTTGCCTCACTGGCTTGGATGGCAGCAATGACCAAGTTCCCGCTGAACCATGCTTATCCTTTCATGAGCTTAAACTTCGTCGTGGTTGGAGTTCTGAGTTATTGGATTCTGAATGAACCCGTATCGTTACAGAAATGTACAGGATTGGGCTTGATTGTTTTGGGGACAATTCTTGCTGCACGGGGATAAGGACGTAGCGAAGCGTTCGAGTTACGAACGATACGATCTACTTGTAGCCTTTTTGGTCAACTCCATACTCGTGATTTTAACCTGCGTTTGTTTGACACCACAATGGGAAACAAACGACGACGCAGCGATGGCCATGATCGTGAACGGAAAAGGGCTAGTTGCTGAAGCGTCCTCACAATTGATCTTCTCAAATCTGTTCTGGGGTCAAATAATACGGCTATCCACTCTGGTATTTGGCTATTTTGGTTACTCCATTGGGATTTTTGGATCAGTCGTCGTCAGCGGCACAGTGATCTATTACACCCTTCGGAAGTCGGGGTGCTTGCACAGTTTGTGTATTGCAGTCATCACCCTCATTTCCCTCAGGCCCTTGTTGCTGCCGCAATTCACTTTAAGCGCTGGGCTGTCGATGATTGCTGCTCTGTGTCTGTTGCAGCTCTTCGCCCGTACACAAAAGCCGTTTTTTTTGTTAGTAAGTTGCGTTCTAGCTTACATTTCCTACGTTATACGCAGCCAAGAAGCCGCGCTCGTGGTCATTGTTGCTCTTCCAACTTTTGCAACAAGAAGCCTTTTCAAGCAGAGGAAAGTCCGCGCTGCTGCCCTGTGCATTGCAATTGCCATGATAGGATCGTCAATTGTTGATTATTTGAGCTATCAATCTTCTGACTGGAAAGCTTTCAATGAAATCAATCTGGCGCGTGCTCCATATACCGACTTTGGCGCTGGTGCATTACTCGAAAAAAGACCCGATATTTATGAAGCGCAGGGGCTCTCGAGCAATGATGCAACGTTAGTTACCGGATGGGGACTATACGCAGTTCCGAGCTTGGCAACACCCGCTGTGTTGGAGGCGATGCTCGCAGGGCTAGGATTTCAAATCGTTGGTCACAGCGTCATTCAAAATTTATCGCTGGCGCTCGCCGCACTCGCAAGCCCTTATTTAAAGTTTCTGTTCATCTCCGCTATCGTTGCACTGATGTTCTGCCAACGGCGCCGACCAGTATTAATTTCATGGTTCTTATTCATATGTGTTGTTTTCTTGTTAGGTATTCTTGGAAGGCCAGCTATCTTCCGGGTTTATTATCCGCTTCTCGGGTGGCTTTTGGTCGCGCCAATGTTGTCGAATGTCGGTGAAATTCGACAGCGAGTGGCTTCGCTAATTTTCACCGCAGCGTTGATCGGGAACGCAATAAGTGTGTATACTCAGTTAAATGCAACTCCCCCTTTTGACGGGACGGAGTTGACAGGCTTAAAATCCCTCGATCGGGAGCCACTTTATGTCTGGGGCGGCCTTTTCCCATTCGAGACAGCGTTCTCTCCTACTCACGACCCTACTTCGATCATTAACTTGCGAATTTATGGTTTTGGCGTGTTCACACCAGCTCCGTTTTCCGTGGCAAGCCATGAAAGCGCTAAAGGTAAACCTTTTGAAAGGCAGATCTTGCTGCCTCAGGGTCTATTCATCATGGCATCCGATCAAGATTTGAGTACATTGGCAATCTATTGCAAAGAACATCACGAAGGCGAGCTCCATATAGATCGGGTGGGAGCTATCAACGAATATCCAATTCAAAAAGTTCGATGCACGCCATCCCCTTAAATGCTCAAATCAAGGCACTAGACTAAGCGACTGCTTCGGTCGATAGAGCGTGGCTTCCGCATTTATGTAGGGGATTGGGACAGTGGTAACTGGAACATAACCCTCAGGAAACTTCATGCCGATCGAAGAAAGGAGGTTCAAGGGAATGCCTGGGTGCGCATCGTCTGGCACAAGCAACCATGCAGTTTGCCTGTCTTGCTCTGGAAGCTTCGATGCAAAATAATTGAAAAAGTCAGTGCTGCCTGGATAGCCGGACAGTGTCCATGCAGTCCCCGGAAGTCTGGCGCCCAGCTGAAAAGATGCCATCGGAGCCCTACCTGTCAAATCAAGTAGGACTGGCATGTTCCCATGGACAAAAAACTCATCACGCACCTCCCCGAGTTTTCGGTAAAACGGGGCGAGAGCTAGATTGACTTTGAAAGGCTCATTGTAGGGCCCTACTGTTACCGTCTCCGTTAGTTCCGAGAACGAAGAATCCATCCGGTATGGATTCCTTTCGATAGCACCCATCGTCAACATCGCCGCACCACCCACAAAAATCACTGCCGGCAAAATGTTCGGACCGAGGCGACTTCCATAAAGAACAACAGCTGGAAGCAACGCGAAAAGAGTCGAAAGTGACGCCAGTGTTGACCAAGAAGAATTGGTGCCAAAACAGTAGGCAATCTGAGCATATAGCGTGACTGCTACAAGGGCTACCCCGCGCACGCGCAGTTCACCTCTGAATTCGCCGGTCGCAAGGGAGTAGATCACGGAGACTTGGCTCAGCAGTCCTATCATGGAAAGACGGACTTGCGGCGAGGTGGTATCGCGCGCTAAAACGATCATTATCGCAAATAAAACTATCCACTGACCCGCACGCAGCCAAGGACGGATCGCCATCACGATTCTTGTATTGATCGCAACCGTCACGCTCAGAATACAGAGAAGTACTAAAAGCCCAGTCAAGCGCTTGTTCACACCTACGGCATACTGGATACTTGACCAATGTATTTGCAATGAGCGAAGGACGTCAAAATGTGGATCAGTGATCATCCGAGCAACATCATACCCGTCAACGAGAACTGACATTGCCCTGTAGGGATCTAGGCCCACGGTAGCAAGCAAGCAAACCGTCACAAGCACTCCGAACGATGCCGCTCCGATTGAGCAGACCCAAACGTTACGGTCACTGATCCGCCGAGCAGAATACAGCAAGCAAATAACTATAGCAGGAGCAAGCAGCGCTGCTGTCGTTATTTTAACGACGGCAATACCTAAGCCAACCGCACCTAAGACGGCAGTTGGAAGGACGACTTTTCTAACGCGAGCGTCTCTTTTCTCACTGAGGATTGTTTGCAACCTGAAAAAGGCACCCAAGGCGGCGCTGATGAAAATCAAATTCATCAAATCATAGGAGGCATCCGGAAGCCAAAAACTGTAAAATGTAAGTGCAGCGGATACCCCGAGGGGAAAAACTGGACTGAATTGCCGAATGGGCAATTTGGTTACAAAAGCTGCAGCGCCACCCACGAGATAAAGGCTAGATAGAACAATCAAGGTTAGTGCAAGAGCCCGATTCCAGTAGATGGATCGAAATGGCGATAAGCTATCCCACAGTGGTCCGAATAGGGTAATTTGTGCCTTAATTTGTTCGTGCCAAGCTTGACTGATCAAATAGAAGGCGGTGTCAGATAAATCCATTCCTGCGTCAAGGCGCCGGACAATAAAAACCATCAAAATAGCCAAGATCGCCCAAGCAACTAGACGCATGGATCCGCCGTATCGAAGCGACGAGACCGACAAAGACAACTGCTGGAAACCACCTCGCGTCGTACGCAAAAGCTCGTTCACGATGCAAATTCCTTAAGAACCGCTATTGTCTCATCGATCACGCGATCGACATCGGGTGAGGTCATGTCATAGTAGAGAGGCAGGCGAACAAGACGCGACGAGGCGTCTTCTGTGACTGGGCAACCGTCGGGAACGACCCCAAAACGGATGCCAGCAGGTGCCGTATGTAGCGGGACGTAGTGAAAGGTACAACTAATCCCTCTCTCTTTCATACCCCTCAGGAATGCCGGCCGAGTAGCTGCATCGGGCAAAAGTAACTGAAATATGTGGCCGTTCACCGGCTGATCTGCTGTCTCTTCATCAGGCAAGCGCACATTGAGTTTTTCAGCTACCGGTGCGAGTCCATCTCTGTACCGCCTCCAATGTGCACGACGGGTTTCAGTTACTTGCTCTGAACCCTCAAGTTGAGCTAGCAAGAAGGCTGCGGTCAGCTCGGACGGGAGGTAGGATGACCCGATATCGATCCAGGTGTACTTGTCCGTCTGCCCCTGAAGGAACTGCTGTCTATTAGTGCCCTTTTCGCGGAGCACGGCGGCTCTTTCAACGAAGCGTTGATCATTGATCACGAGAGCCCCGCCCTCACCCGCAGTAATGTTTTTAGTGTCATGAAAACTGATCGTTGAGAGAGCCGAGTGCGTGCCGGCAGGACCGCCTTTGTAGTATGAACCGTAAGACTGCGCGGCATCTTCAATTACAACGAGATCATATTTGCGAGCGAGCGAGCCGATGCGTTCCATATCGGGAACCCGTCCCGCGTAGTGGACAACCAGGATCGCCTTTGTCGCCCCCGTAATCAGATGCTCAACTTTCGTCTCGTCGATATTCATGGTACCGGCTGCTACGTCGACAAATACCGGTGTGGCACCTCGGAGCACGATTGCATTTGCCGTTGACGTGAAGGTAAATGACGGCATTATCACTTCGTCCCCGGGTCCGAGGTCTATAAGCAACGCTGCCATCTCAAGAGCCGCAGTGCAAGAGTGCGTGAGGTACACTTCAGCGGCACCCAGTTTTTGCTTAATGTGGTGGGATACTGCGGCGGTATAAAAACCGTCACCACTAAGACTGCGCCGTGCTATGGCGTCGTTGACATAGACTTTTTCGTTTCCCAACAATGGAGATCGGTTGAAAGGTATCTCAGCCATGATGCGAACCAGATTCTTGCTGCACGATCGCTTGCAGAGATTGCCCGTACGAAGATTGCTTGAGGTCATCAGCGAGTTTGGACAATTGCTCAAGTGAAATTAACTTCATCCGGTAGGCAATCTCTTCCGGCGAACAAACGAGTAAACCTTGTCTGTCTTGAAGAGTTTTAACAAAGTCCGATGCTTGATGCAGGCTTTCGTGGGTACCAGCGTCAAGCCAAGCAAAACCCCGGTGCAGCATCTCTGTACTCAATTCATCCTCTTTCAGATAGCGCTCAAGGATTGACACAATCTCGATCTCTCCTCGGGCAGAAGGCATTACCTCGTTCGCGAAGTCCGGGGCCCTCTCATCCATGAAATATAGCCCAGTTATCGCCCACCGCGAAATCGGCTTGGAGGGTTTTTCGACCACAGAGATCGCCTTGCCTCGTTCGTCCACCTGCACCACTCCAAAACGCTCAGGATCCTTCACCAAACTCGCAAATATAGACGCGCCCGTTCGCGAATTCGCTCTCGCAAGATGGGTTTGGAAATCGTGTCCGAAGAAGATGTTGTCACCGAGAATCAGCACACTCGGCGAGCCGTTTAGAAATTTTCGCCCGACTTTGTACGCATCAGCTAGACCGCGAGGCTCAGTTTGCACGGCATATTCAAACGACATGCCAAATCGAGAGCCATCGCCTAGTAGGTTCTGAAAAGACACCGCGGAGTCTGGTGTTGTAATAAAAAGAACATCGTGAACCCCGGCTAATATTAATACTGAGAGGGGATAATAAATTAGCGGCTTGTCAAAGATCGGCAACAATTGTTTTGAAACACTTAGTGTCAGCGGGAATAGTCGACTACCTGTACCCCCCGCAAGAACGATCCCTTTTCGCTTCAACAACATCTGCTCCTTAAAACTCTGAAAAATAGGTCACTCAGACTCGCGTTTCGGACGATGTCTTTCTCGAGTAGATTTCCTGAACGATCGATCGTGGACGCTCCTTCACTTCCTCGAGGATTTGCTTCACGTATAGGCCAATCAGCCCAGTAAAAACCGCGTTCAAGCTGAAGAAAAACACCACCACCGCCATCAGTGAGGACCACCCGTCTTGGACTGGCCCAGTGAGTGCGTTCACCACGACGTAGCCACCAAAAACGATCCCTACCACCGCCATGATCATGCTGAACGACAGCATCAACACGAGGGGCCGTGCGGAAAAAGTTGTGATAGCGAGAACCATAAGAGCAATTCTTCGGCCGATCGAGTAAGTCGTTTCAGAAGTGCTCGATTTAACGAATTCGAATGGCGCTTGCGGATAGCCCGTAAGGATACTCAATGGGATGAATACCGGATTTTTATCACGAAAGCGCAGAAGCGACGTAACATACCGTCTCGTCATGAGTCTTATCGTCGAGACGTTCTCGGGAATGCCGACGTCGCTCAAAGTGCGAAAAATCCAATAGAACAGTCGCCCCGATATCCTCTCGAGATATTTGCCCTTACGCTTTTGCTGCAACCCGTAAACGCAGTCGACCGATCTTTCTTGCAACACGCTGGCCATCTCTGAAAGCAACTCAGGTGGTTCCTCGAGGTCGCTATCAATCAAGAACACAAGGTCACCGCGTGCATGT
>Ga0075364_10000898_pt1 | contig 15719 bp, 9 predicted proteins | sample EndMetdeltDD1764_FD_71517 | JGI IMG/M metagenome (GOLD analysis project Ga0075364, IMG submission 71517) | Populus endosphere microbial communities from Tennessee, USA - Endosphere MetaG P. deltoides DD176-4 | ecosystem: Host-associated > Plants > Roots > Endosphere | place: USA: Tennessee...
TGATCGTCGAGGCGCCGAGACGGCTCTTTCCGGAACTGCGAGAGGCGCGGCGAGTTGTGCGCAGCGATGCCTTCCCTCAGCATTCGCCACGAGACCCGCTACTCCTATGAGCGGCCGGTCAGCTTCGGGCCGCACCGGCTGCTGGTGCGGCCGCGGGACAGCCACGCCATCCGGCTGACGGAGGCGAGCCTGACCCTCTCGCCGGCGGGCGAGACCCGCTGGGTGTATGATGCGCTGGGCAACAGCGTCTGCTTCTTCACCCCGCGGGGGCAGGCCACCGAGCTCCTGATCGTCTCCAACCTTGTGATCGCCCGCTATCCCGCCCCCCTCGTCGCCGGGCGGCCGGAGAATCCGCACACCCGCACGCCGGTCGTCTACAACCGGCTGGATCGGCAGTTGCTGGGGACCTTCATCGAGCCGGCCACGGACGATCCGACCGACCTTTTGCTGCGCTGGGTGCGCGAGCTGGTCGACCAGCCGGGCGAGCGGGCGCTGGACTTCCTGCTCCGCCTGAACAGGCACATCCACCGCACCTTCCGCTATTCCGCCCGCTTCGAGCCGGGCGCCCAGGCGCCCGAGACCACGATCGCGCTGGGCTCCGGCACCTGCCGCGACTTCGCCTGGCTGATGGTGGAGGCGCTTCGCCGGCTGGGGTTCGCCGCGCGGTTCGTCACCGGCTACCTGTTCTCCCCGGCCCAGGCGGAGCTGAGGGGCGCGGGCGCCACGCACGCCTGGTGCGAGGTGTTCCTGCCGGACCTTGGCTGGCTGGAGTTCGACCCGACCAACGGGCTGGCGGAATCGCCGGACCTGGTCCCCATCGCCGTCGCCCGCACGCCCGCCGAGGCCGCGCCCATCAGCGGCGCCCTGATTGGCGATCCGGGCTGGACCTCGATGGAAGTCCGCGTCGACGTCGATCCGCTGCGGGCCATCGGCGCGGCCGCCTGAGCCGACCCGCGCCGCCGCCGCCTGCCCAGCGATGCGGCAACCTCGCCGGTGAAGTGATCATTTCGCAAACTAAGGACGCATCCCGCCTGGGACCCGCGTAAGATGGCGGCGTTTTCCCAAGAGGGCCTGAAGCTGTCCGTCATCGCCGCGCTGCACCACCTGACCCGCTATCGCTACGCAGAGCCGACCGACCTAGGCCCGCACGTCATTCGCCTGCGCCCGGCGCCGCACACCCGCACGCGCATCCCCAGCTATTCGCTGAAGATCGAGCCGGCCAACCACTTCATCAACTGGCAGCAGGACCCCTACGGCAACTGGCTGGCGCGGATCGTCTTTCCCGAGCCGGCGATGGAGCTGAGCATCGCCGTCGACCTCACCGCCGAGATGGTGGTGGTCAATCCCTTCGACTTCTTCGTCGAGCCCTACGCCGAGACCCTGCCCTTCGCCTATCCAGAGCAACTGGCGCGGGACCTCGACCCCTACCTGGCGCTGGACGAGTCCGGGCCGGAGCTGGACGCCTTCGTCGCCAGCCTCAAGCCCCAGGGCCAGGGCGTCACCAACTTCGTCGTCGGCCTCAACAGCCGCATCCAGCAGCAGATCCGCTATGTGGTCCGCATGGAGGCGGGGGTGCAGACCCCCGACGAGACCCTCTCGCTGGCCTCCGGGTCCTGCCGCGACAGCGCGTGGCTGCAAGTGCAGGTGCTGCGGCGGCTGGGGCTCGCGGCCCGCTTCGTCTCCGGCTACCTGCTGCAGCTCAAGGCCGACATCGATCCCGTGGAGGGTCCGCTCGGCGCCCAGACCGACTTCACCGACCTGCACGCCTGGGCCGAGGTCTATATCCCGGGCGCCGGCTGGATCGGCCTGGACGCCACCTCGGGCCTGCTCTGCGCCGAGGGCCATATCCCGCTGGCCGCCTCGCCGCACTACGCCTCGGCCGCGGCGATCAGCGGCGGGGCCAGCCGCGCGGCCGAGGGCTTCGACTACGCCATGGAGCTGACCCGGCTGGTGGAGCCCATCCGCATCACCAAGCCCTTCGAGGACGCGGCCTGGGAGGCGCTCGACAAGGTGGGCGACCAGGTGGAGGCCGACCTTCAGGCGCAGGACGTGCGCCTGACCCTGGGCGGCGAGCCGACCTTCATCTCCATCGACGACTTCGAGTCCGAGGAGTGGAACATCAGCGCCACCGGTCCCACCAAGGGGATCATCGCCGAGGCGCTGCTGCATCGCCTGCGGGATCGGTTCGGACCCGGCGGCATGCTGCACTACGGCCAGGGCAAGTGGTACCCGGGCGAGCCCTTGCCGCGCTGGGCGCTGGGCCTGTTCTGGCGCCGCGACGGGCTGCCGGTGTGGGGCGCGGAGGCCGAGCCTGACGCCGAAGAGCCGGCGACCGCGGGGGACGCCCTGGCCCTGCTGCAGCGACTGGCCGCGCGGCTCGACCTGGACCCTGGGCTGGTGCTGGCGGCCCGCGAGGACCCGCTGCACTGGATCAAGGCCGAGGCCGACCTGCCGGACGGGGTGGAGGCCACCGAAGAGACGATCGCGGGCCCCGGCGGGCGCACCGCCCTGCGCAAGGCCATGGAGGGTGGGCTTGGCAAGCCGGTGGGCTATGTCCTGCCGCTTCGCCGCGCCTTCAGCCGGGCCGAAGGCGGGCCCTGGGTGAGCGAGGCCTGGCGCTTCCGCCGCGAGCAGATCTTCCTGGTCCCCGGGGACTCGCCGCTCGGCCTGCGCCTGCCGCTCGGCGGCCTGCCCGAACTCGAGCCCGAGGACTATCCCTACATCACCCCGGTGGATCCCTACGAGGAGCGCGGGCCCCTGCCCGACTACCGGACGGCCGCCGCGCAGCCGCGGGCGCCCAGGCCCGCGCCCACCCGCGCGCCAAAGCGCGCCGTGCACGTGCGCACCGCGCTGGCCGCCGAGGTCCGAGACGGCCTGCTCTGCGTCTTCATGCCCCCGGTCGCCAGGCTGGAGGACTACCTGGAGCTGTTGGCCGAGGTGGAAGTGGCCGCCGCCGGCCAGCCGCTGCGGATCGAGGGCTATTCGCCCCCGGACGATCGGCGCATGGGCGTCCTGAAGATCACCCCCGACCCCGGCGTCATCGAGGTCAACGTCCAGCCGGCGGCCGACTGGCGCGAGGCGGTGGCGATCACCACCGGCGTCTACGAGGACGCGCGGGCCTGCCGGCTGGGCGCGGACAAGTTCATGGTCGACGGGCGCCACACCGGCACTGGCGGCGGCGCCCATGTGGTGGTCGGGGCCTCCAGCCCGGCGGACTCGCCGTTCCTGCGCCGGCCGGACGTGCTCAAGAGTCTGCTGCTCTACTGGCAGCGCCACCCCTCGCTCTCCTACCTGTTCTCGGGCTTGTTCGTGGGGCCCACCAGCCAGGCGCCGCGTATCGACGAGGCGCGCCACGACACCCTCTATGAGCTCGACCTGGCGTTCGACATGATCCGACCGCCCGGCAAGGGCAAGGGCAAGGGCAAGCCCCCCGCCCCGTGGCTGGTCGACCGCCTGCTGCGCAACCTGCTGGCCGACGTCACCGGCAACACCCACCGCACCGAGATCTGCATCGACAAGCTCTATTCGCCGGACGGGCCCGCCGGGCGGCTTGGCCTGCTGGAGTTCCGCGGCTTCGAGATGCCGCCGGACGCGCGGATGAGTCTGGCTCAGCAACTGCTGCTGCGCGCGCTGATCGCCTGGTTCTGGCGCGAGCCGCAGGGCGGGCGGCTGGTGCGCTGGGGCACCGCCCTGCACGACCGCTTCATGCTGCCCCACTTCGTCTGGAGCGACTTCCTCGACGTGCTGGGGGAGCTGCGCCAGGCCGGCTATGCCTTCCAGCCGGAGTGGTACGAGGCCCAGCGGCAGTTCCGCTTCCCGGTGCACGGGCGGGTGCAGTACGGCTCGGTCTCCCTGGAGCTGCGCCATGCGCTGGAGCCCTGGCACGTGATGGGCGAGGAGAACACGGCCGGCGGCACGGTGCGGTTCGTCGACTCCTCGGTCGAGCGGCTGCAGGTGCTGGTCGAGGGCTTCAATCCCGAGCGCTACGCCATCGCCTGCAACGGCCGCGCCCTGCCCATGACGCCCACCGGCGGTTCGCTGCAGGCCGTGGCCGGGGTTCGCTACAAGGCCTGGGCCCTGCGCAGCGGCCTGCACCCGACCCTGCCGGTCAACGCGCCCCTGACCTTCGATGTGATCGACCGCGCCATGCAGCGCTCGATCGGCGGCTGCGTCTATCACGTGGCCCATCCGGGCGGGCGCAACTATGATAGCTTCCCGGTCAATTCCTATGAGGCGCAGGCGCGCCGGAAGGCGCGGTTCCAGGAGATCGGCCATACACCGGGCCCCATACGGCCGCCCCCTCTGGAGCCCAGCGACGAGTTCCCGATGACCCTCGACCTGAGGAGACCCCGTGCCGAGTGAGGCGAAAGCCCAGGTCAAGGCCGACCTGATGCCGTCGGCCGCCCAGCGGCTGTCCGGCTGGCTGCGCGGCTATCGGCCGTTGCAGGGGATTCCGGATGAGCTGATCGACCCGATGGGCCGGCCGCGCGACCAGTGGCTGAGCTTCCTGGGCGAGCTGGCCGAATACAGCGAGGAGGACTTCAAGACCCGCTTCGAGCTGGCCACCCGGCATATCCGCGACACCGGCGTCTCCTATCGGATCTACGGCGAGGAGGTGGAACGGAGCTGGCCGCTGGGCTCGCTGCCGCTGATCCTCGACCAGCGCGAGTGGACGCAGATCGCCGAGGGCGTGGAGCAGCGGGCGCGGCTGATGGAAGCCCTGCTGAAGGACTTCTACGGCGAGGCGAAACTGCTGGCCGACGGCGCCCTGCCCGCCGCCGCCCTGACCGGCAGCGTCGACTTCATCCGCGCCATGCGCGGCGTGCAACCGGCCGGCGGAAACTTCCTGCAGATCTACGCCGCGGACCTTGGGCGCGGGCCCGACGGGCGCTGGTGGGTGCTGGACGACCGCACCCAGGCGCCGTCCGGCGCGGGCTATTCGCTGGAGAACCGGCTGGTCCTCTCCAGGGCTTTCCCCAATCTCTACAACGCCATGAACGTCCACCGGCTGGCGCCCTTCTTCGACGCCTTCCGCAAGGGCCTGGCCGGCGCCGCCGACCGCAGCGATCCGCGCATCTGCCTGCTGACGCCCGGCCCCTACAGCGAGACCTATTTCGAGCAGGCCCACCTCGCCCGCTACCTCGGCTTCCTGCTCGTCGAGGGCGACGACCTGGTGGCCCGGGACGGTAAGGTCTACGTCCGCACCATCGCCGGCCTCAAGCGCGCCGACGTCATCCTGCGCCGGGTCGACGCCGACTTCGTCGATCCGCTGGAGCTCAACAGCAGCTCCCACCTCGGCACGCCGGGACTGTTGGGGGCGGTCCGCGCGGGCGGCGTCGCCGTCCTCAACATGCCAGGCTCGGGCGTGCTGGAATCCCGCGCCCTGCTCGGCTTCCTGCCCAGGCTCTGCCGCCGCATCCTGGGGGAAGAGCTGAAGATGCCCAACGTCGCCACCTGGTGGTGCGGCCAGACCCGCGAGCGCGAGCGGGTGGAGAAGAACCTCGACGAACTGGCGCTGGCGCCGGCCTTCAATCTGCCCGACGCGCCGCTGGCCAAGCCGCAGATGATCGCCGACATGACCCCCAAGGAACGCGAGAGCGTGCTTGCGCGGCTCAGGGACCGGCCCGGCGACTTCGTCGGCCAGGAAGTGGTTCGGCTCTCGACCATGCCCGTGCTTCGCGCCGGCAAGCTGGAGCCCGCGCCCTTCGTGCTGCGGGTCTACGCGGCCTGGACGCCGCAAGGCTGGCAGATCATGCCCGGCGGCTTCTGCCGCACCTCCGACCGGCTGGATGCGCGGGCCATCTCCATGGGCGAGGACGCGCGCACCGCCGATGTCTGGGTGATCGACGACGAGCCGGTCGACAAGATGACCCTGCTGGCCAGCAAGGACGAGGTGAAGGTGCGCCGGATCATGGGCAACCTGCCCAGCCGCGCGGCCGACAACCTGTTCTGGCTGGGCCGCTATCTTGAGCGCGCCGAAGCCACCCTGCGCCTGGTGCGCAGCTTGTGCGCCAGCCTGATGGACCCGGAATCGGCGATCCATGGCGCCGGCGAGACCCTGGTGGGCCTGCAGCAGCTGTTGATCGACTGGGGCGCCCTGGACGAGGAGGCGCTGGGCGAGCGCGCGCTGGACGCCGCCCGGGACGCCCTGCACGACCAGAAGGCCTATGGCTCGGTGATCTACCTGGTGCGCGGGGCGCGGCGCACCGCCTCGACCATGCGCGAGCGCCTCTCCGCCGACTTCTGGGCGCAGCTCACCAAGCTGGAGGAGGAGCTGATCGCCGGAGCGCAGAGCCCGCTCTCCGAAGCCGAGGCCCTGCAGCAGGTGGAGAGCGCGCTGCAGATCCTCGCGGCCCTGGCCGGCCTGGCGCAGGAGAACATGAACCGGGTCGCCGGCTGGCGCTTCCTGGACATGGGGCGGCGGCTGGAGCGGGGCATCAACATGTGCCGGCTGACGCGGTCCTTCGCCTCCGATACGGCCACCACCGACGATCTGGACCTGCTGCTCGACCTCGCGGACAGCCAGATCACCTATCGCGCCCGCTACCTGGTCGGCCTGGCGCTGAGCCCGGTGCGCGACATGGTCCTGCTGGACCCCTTCAACACCCGCTCGCTGGCGTTCCAGGTGGCCGCGCTGAAGGAGCACCTGACGGTGCTGCCCGCCCTGCAGGACGACGGCATGATGGAAGAGCCTCTCAAGCTGCTGCTGCCGCTGGCCACCGAGATCGAGACCACGGATGTGGGCGAGCTGACGATCGACAGCATGCGGACTTTCGAGCGGGTGCTGCTCAAGCTGTCCGGCGCCATCGCCGACCGCTTCTTCCAGCAGGGGGCGAGCGCCGCGCCGACGCTCAAGCTCGCCGGCCTGGCGTGATCTATACGCTGCGCCATCGCACGACCTACAGCTACGAGGACGAGGTGTCCTTCGCCCAGTGCGTGCTGCGCCTGACGCCCCGCACCTCGGCGACCCAGACGGTGCTCTCCAGCGCCATCACCGTCCAGCCGCAGCCCGCCGAGGAGCAGCCGGGCGTCGGCCCCTTCGGCGAGCACACCCTGCGCGTGCTGATCAGCACCGCCCACGAGACCCTGGTCATCCAGAGCGACTGCCGGGTGGACGTGCATGTGCCGCCCACCGGCGATCCCGCCGACAGCGAGCCCTGGGAGAGCGTCCGCCGCGAGAGCTTCGCCGACCCTGACCTGGGCCCCGCGGGACCTGCGGCCTACCTCTATCCGACGCGACGCACGCCCAATACGCCGGCGATCACCGACTATGCGCGGGCGAGTTTTCCGCCGGGGCGCCCGATCGTCGAAGCCGGGGCCGACCTCATGCGGCGGATCCACAAGGAGTTCGTCTACGATCCCGAAGCGACCACGGTGGCCACGCCGGCCCCGGAGGCCTTCGCCCAGCGCCACGGGGTCTGCCAGGACTTCGCCCACGTCATGATCTCGGGCCTGCGCGGCCTTGGCCTGCCGGCCGCCTATGTCAGCGGCTATCTGCGCACCATCCCGCCGCCCGGGAAGCCGCGGCTGGAGGGCGCCGACGCCACCCACGCCTGGGTCTCGCTCTGGTGTGGCGCGGAGCGCGGCTGGATCGGCTTCGACCCGACCAACGCCGTCTTCGCCGAGAACGACCACATCGTGCTGGCCATCGGCCGGGACTATGGCGACGTCGCGCCGATCGACGGGATCATCCTGGCCCCCGGGGTGCAGACCCTGGAGGTGGAGGTGGACGTCATTCCGGAGGGGGAAGGCCACCCCGCTCCGAACCGCAATCCTGTCCGCGAGCGCGCGGCCGTCCGCTCTTCCCAGGCTTGAGCCCCTGAGCCCAGGCGCCTGTAGGGCCTGGCTCGCGAAGCCCCGTGCAAAAGACCTGTAAGGGCGAGTGGGATGGCCTTTGGGGCGCCTGCGGACCAAAAAGCCCGCACGAGCACGACCAGCACCCAGAGAGACGACCTATGCCTCGCGGCGCCGCCGACTTCCAATTCGATCCGCAGGATCTCAAGAAGAAGTACGATGAGGAGCGCGACAAGCGCCTCAAGCTGCGGCCCGAGGGGGAGGCCCAGTTCGTCAAGACGCAGGGCGTCTTCGAGCACTACCGCGCCGACCCCTACACCAAGCGCCAGGAACGGGCGCCGCGGAAGGAGGAGGTCGATGTCGTCATCGTCGGCGGCGGCTTCGCCGGCCTGCTGGCCGCCGCCCGCCTGCGCGAGCAGGGCGTCGACAACATCCGCATCCTGGAGCGCGGCGGCGACTTTGGCGGGACCTGGTACTGGAACCGCTATCCCGGCGCGGCCTGCGACGTGGAATCCTACGTCTACCTGCCGCTCCTGGAGGAGCTCGGCGACATGCCGAGCGCCAAGTACGTCTTCGCCCCGGAAATCCTGGAGCATGTGCGCAAGATCGCGCGCAAGTACGACCTCTACGACCGCGGCCTGATGCACACCCTGGTGAAGGAGGCGCGGTTCGACGAAGCGGCCTCCCGATGGGTCATCAAGACCGACCGCGGCGATGAACTGCGGGCGAAGTTCTTCATCCTCGCCTCCGGCCACTACCGCGAGCCGAAGCTGCCCGGCATTCCCGGCATTGAGACCTTCAAGGGGCACAGCTTCCACACCAGCCGCTGGGACTACGACTACACCGGCGGCGATCCGCAGAGCGGCCTGACCAAGCTGCAGGACAAGGTCGTTGGGATCATCGGCACGGGCGCCACCGCGGTCCAGTGCATCCCGCACCTCGCGAAGTGGTCCAAGCACCTCTACGTCTTCCAGCGCACACCCTCGTCGGTGGACGTCCGCGACAACCGCCCCACCGACCCGGCGTGGTTCAAGTCGCTGAAGCCCGGCTGGCAGCGAGAGCGGATGATCAACTTCGCCGAGGCCAGCCAGGGCATCGCCAAGGTGGACATGATCCAGGATGGCTGGACCAGGATCAACACGCTGATCAGCGAGCGATCCAGGCCCGACATGACGCCGGCCGAGCGCGCCGAACTGGCGCAGATGGTCAACTACGAGATCATGGAGAACGTCCGGCGCCGCGTCGATGCGGTCATCAAGGACCCGCAGACCGCCGAGTCCCTGAAGCCCTGGTACAACTGGCTGTGCAAGCGCCCCTGCTATCACGACGAGTTCCTGGACGTCTTCAACCAGCCCAACGTGACCCTCGTGGACACCAAGGGCGTGGGCGTCGAGCGGATCTCGGAAGACGCGGTGTTCGCCAACGGCCAGGAATTCAAGGTCGACTGCCTGATCTATGCGACCGGCTTTGAGCTCTCGCCCTTCGAGCAGGGGACGCCGATGCCCATCTTCGGCCGCGGCGGCCTGGATCTGGCCGAGAAGTGGAAGAACGGCGCCACGACCCTGCACGGCATCCATGTGCATGGCTTCCCCAACCTGATGCTGAGCGGCACGCGGCAAGGCTCGTGGGCGAACAATTTCCCACACGCCCAGGACGAAGTCGCCCGCCACCTGGCCGCCCTGATCCGCTACGCCAAGGACCACCATGTGGACGCCATGGAGGTGAAGTCCGAGGCCGAGGCGGCCTGGGTCAAGTTCCACGTCGACCGCGCGGTCGCGCACCTCCTGCCCATCTGGCGCGACTGCACGCCCAGCTACTTCAACAACGAAGGCAAGCCCGCCGCGACCATCGCCCAGGACGGCGCGATGGCCTGCTCCACCATGGAGTTCTCCGATATCCTCAGGAAGTCGCGTGAGGAGGGGATGCCCGGGCTGACCCTGACCTCGCAAACGGTGGAGGCCAAATGAAACTGCAGGGCAGAAGCGCGCTGGTGATCGGCGCCGCCTCGGGGCTGGGACGAGCCTCGGCTCAGGCCTGCGGCGCGGACGGCGCCAAGGTGATGGTGGCCGACGTCAACGAGGCTGGCGGCGCTGAGACCGTCGAGCTCATCCGCAAGGCCGGCGGCGAGGCGCAGTTCGTCCGCTGCGACGTCACCGACGAGGCCGCGGTGAAAGCCGCCGTGGACGCCACGGTGAAGGCCTTCGGCAAGCTGGACATCCTGGTCAACAGCGCCGGCTACCTCGACGCCGACGGGCCCAGGGAGTGGCATCACACCATCGATCTCTATCTGAAGGGCCCCTACTACGCCTGCCGCCACGCCCTGCCCGAAATCGAGAAGGCCGGAGGCGGGTCGATCGTCAACATCGCCTCGATCTCCGGCGTCACCGGCGGCGTTTCGCGGAACATCGAGGAGACCGGCTACCCCTGCAGCAAGCATGGGGTCGTGGGCCTGACCCGCACCCTGGCCCTGGCCTACGCCAAGAAGAACATCCGGGTGAACGCGGTCTGCCCGGGCTACATCAAGACCGCCGGCACAAAGGACCTCTACGGCGCGCCCGACGGCGGCAAGGCGCTAATCAGCGAAGGCCTGCGGGTGCCGATGGATCGCTGGGGCGAGCCGCACGAGATCGGCAAGGTGGTGGCCTTCCTGGCTTCGGAAGACGCCTCCTTCATCACCGGCCAGCCGATCATCGTCGACGGCGGCTTCATGGCCCGCTGAAGATCGGCGGCGAGCTGCCGCCGCCGTCCGCCTGGGTCAGACCGGCGTCGGGTCGGTCCCGTGGCCGATGCGCACCGTGAAGCGGGCGTCCCGGCCGGGCACGAAGAACTCGGCGGTGTGGAAGCCCAGGACCTGGCCCGAGGCGCGGTCCTTCACGGTGAAGCGCAGTTCGGAAAAGACGTAGTCGTCCTGCACGACCCGATCCATCAGGGTGACCGCCTGGATCTGGTACTTCTCCAGCAGGGCCTTGAAATAGGTTCGGTGCCCGTCCTTGGCGTTGAGGTTGGTCAGGGCGCCGGTGTCGTTCACATAGTCGCGGACTGCGGCGTAGACGCACTCGTTCATGGTCGAGAGCAGGGCTTCCAGGTCGTTGTCGCGCAGCGCCTGCAGATAGCGGTCATGCTCCTTCACCATATGGCGGCGGAGCGGCACGCCCTCGAGGTCCGACATGGGATCGTTGGGATCGCCGATCTTGTCGCGGGGCATCTTGGCCCAGACCAGCTCGCCGGTGATGCCCTTGCCCGCGGCCGAGGGGAACAGGGCATAGGTGATGCTCTCGCCGATCACCCCGGTCGCCCGGGTCTGCCCGCGGTTCATGGCCTCGGCGAAGACGTACCAGGAGCCCCGGAGCTCGACCATCGCCTCGGAGGCCAGCAGCGCGCTGCGGCCCCGGACGAACTTGTAGCACTCCTCGATCTCTTCCCGGGTCGACGCGACCGGCATCTGGATGACGCCGCCCGGAAGCACCTGCGGAACGATGGTGTAGGCATAGGGACCATGCTCGCCCAGCGTGGTCATCAGGTTCGGAACGTCGCCGACGTATTCCGCCTCCATGTGGATCCACGCCTGGTCCGCCGCGTGGGCCGCCGCCTCGGCGCTCCTCCGAAGCAGGTCCGGATCGGATTCAAGTCGGCGCAAGTTCACTTCCCTCGACAATTCCACCGACCCGACGCTCATGGCCGTCTCCCTAAAGCTGCACCGGCGCGACGCACCGCGCCCGCCGCCGACGTTGATTTAGCTTATCGGCGGCGGGAGCCACACCCTTTGATCCAGCGCAACGCGCCGGCCTTGATCGAATGGCAGCGGCGGTCAGCTGGCGCGGGCCAGCATCGCCTCCTCCACCGTCTTGGGGATGGTCAGTCCCATCAGCCGGCGCTGCTCGAGCTCGTTGATCCGCAGCAGCTTCGCCGCGTTCAGCCCCATGACCTTGCGCACCTGCACGTCGTTGAGGCCCTTGAGGCGCTTCACCATGTGCAGCGGGGACGGCAGGCCCTCGGGGTGCGGATAGTCCGAGCCGAACATCACGCTGTCCTCGCCCAGCAGCTCGACCACGCGGGTGATGCTGTCCTCGGGATAGGGCACCAGGCGCAGGTTACGCTTCGCCGTATCCGCCGGCATCTCCTGGGGCTTGCCGCCGATCCAGGGCGCGAAGGGCGGCGCGTACATGCCCTTGTTGATCGTCTTCAGCAGATATTCCAGCCAGCCGCCGCCGCCGTTCTCGATGCTGACCACCTTCAGGCCGGGGTGGCGGCCATACAGGTTGAACAGCAGCATGCTGCCGATGGTCTCCAGGATCGCCCGATCGCCGGCGGCCCACATGGTGAAGCCCGGCATCTCGTGCAGGGCGCCGCTCTCGGAGCGGGCCTCATCGCCCCACATGTCGCCGACCTGGGTGTAGCCCTCGGTGAGCGCCAGGTGGAGGGTGACGAAGAGATCGGCCTCCACCACCCGCGCCCAGAAGCGGTCGTAACGCGGCGAGGCCGGCGAATACCGCTTGCCGTCCGCGTCCCACACCGGGCCGAGCGGCAAATTCACCGCCCGCGCGCCCCTGGCGATCAGCCGCTCGAGCTCGTCCATCGCCTGGTCGATCTCGTACAGCCGGATCTGCGGCACGGCGAAGATGCGGCCCTCGTGGGCGTAGCCCCACTGGTCGTCGAGCCAGCGGTTGAAGGCGCGGTAGACCGCGAAGGCCAGGTCGACATCGCCCTCTTCGCAGAGCTCGGGCTCCACCGACACGGCGATGGTCGGCAGCATCAGGGCGGCATGCACGCCCTGCTGGTTCATCAACTCCAGGCGCGGCTTCCGCTCGCACCAGGACCTGGGCATGCTGGAGTGGAACTCGGGCTGCATCGGCCCGGCGACATGGTCGGGCGCGGAGTGATCGATCTTGCCCTCCTTGAGGGCGGTGAAGAAGTCGTCGGTCCCGGCGTCCGAATCCAGCGGCGGATTGTAGGCCGGCATCTGCACGGAGCGCTTGCCGTTGATGAGAAGATAGTTCTGGTTGCGGGGCCCGGTTTCGAAGGTGACCGTCTTGACCGCGTATTCTTCCGAAATATAGCGGGTGAACGCGTCCTTCGTTTCCATGTAATGGCTGTCGAAGTCGACGATGAACATGTCGCCAGGCATGAAGGTCTCCCTATCGTTCCGCCCAAGAGCGCGGCGATCCGATCACCGCTTCTCTCTCATCTCGCTCCCGGGCTCCGACGCCGAGGTCCAGGACCACGCCCCCCGCCGGGATCGCCCGCCGGAGAGATGGCCTGAGGAACCGCGGCTTGATGTCTAAAGCCTCGGAAAGGCCGTGCGTGAAAATGAACGCACAGCCCCGCGCGAGCCAGAGAAATCGTCATAAGCACTATATACGATAGCTATCAATTTTTCGCGGGGCCGACGCCCGATCGTCAGTGCGCCGTCGCAAGCGCGCCCGCGTCCGCGCGGCCCTTGCGATCGCCATGGCGCGCGCGCAGGAGCTGGCCCGGCCGCGCCGCGGTGGCCTCCCCGTCGCGCATGAAGACCTGGCCGTTGACGATGGTGGCCTTGTAGCCGTCGGCCTTCTGCACGAAGCGGCTCGCGCCGCCTGGCAGGTCGCTCGTCACATAGGGCATCCGCGGCGCCACCCTCTGCGGATCGAAGATGGTGATGTCCGCCGCCAGGCCCTCCCGCAGCAGGCCGCGGTCGTGCAGACGCCAGAGCTCCGCCGGCTGGCGGGTGATCATCGGGATGGCTTCCTCGAGCGTCAGCAGCTGCTTCTCGCGCACCCAGTAGGCCAGCAGGTGGGTCTGGATGGAGCCGTCGATGATCGACTTCACGTGCGCGCCGGCGTCCGAGAAGGTCATGGCGGTGTTGGGGTTGCGCAGGGTGGCGACCATGCCCTCGTCGCTCTCGGTATTGTAGAACTGCTGGAAGAAGACCTCGAAGTTGCTCTCCAGGGCCAGGTCGATCACTAGCTCCACCGGATCGATCCCCCGCTCGTCGGCCATCTGGCGCAGGGTGGGGTTGGGCTTGTAGGTCGACTGCATCACATGCAGCCGGTCGTAGTTGGGCTTGGAGGCCTCGGGGCCAAGGCGGTTGCCGTAGTCGCCGTACTTGCCGGCGTGCACCAGCCGCGCGCGCACCTGCGGATCGCTCAGCAGGCGCCGCTGCTCCTCCAACGGCTTGCTGCGCACCTCGCGCCATTCCGGGAGGACGTCGTAGACGATGTTGGTGTGGAACGAATAGAGCGAGGAGACACCCCGGCAGTGGGTGAGACCGTGCATGCGGCCGCCCTTGGCCACGGTGTCGTCGATCAGCTTGGTGCTCTTGCCGCCGATCACGCCGTACATGATCGGTACGCCGGTCGAGACGGCCAGTTCCTGCAGCCGCCGCTCATAGTCGGCCAGGCCTTCCGGATCCCCGTGATGGGCCTCGGCGGCGATCTCGAACGCCCCTTGGCTCTCGCGGCCCATGATGCCGACCAGCTCCACCACCTCCTCCCAGGACGCCAGGCGCGAGGCCACGGGGCGGTCGTCGGAGGTGGTGTGGGAATGGCTGCGCGACGTGGTGAAGCCGACCGCGCCCGCCGCAAGGGCGCCGCGCAGCTCCTCGGCCATCACCGCCATGTCCTGCGCGTTGGCGGTCTCGGTGAACGCCCGCTCGCCCATGGCCCAGGTCCGCAGCGCCGAGTGGCCGATGCAGCCGGCGTAGTTGATGCCCTTGGACTGCTTCTCCACCGCGTCGAGATATTCGGCGTAGGTGGACCAGGTCCAATCAATGCCCTGGGCCATGGCTTCGGCGGCGATGTCCTCGGCGCGCTCGAGGTTGCGCACCACCAGGGCGCGCTCGTTCGGCCGGGCGGGGGCGAGCGTGAAGCCGCAGTTGCCCATCACCGCCGAGGTGACGCCGTGGTAGCAGGAGTAGGTCCCCAGATCGTCCCAGAAGAGCTGGGCGTCCATGTGGGTGTGGGCGTCGACAAAGCCCGGCGCGACGATGTGGCCCTCGGCGTCGATCTCCTCGCGCCCCGCCCCGTCGATCTCGCCGATCGCGGCGATCTTGCCGCCCAGGACGGCGACGTCGGCGCGCCGCCGAGGACCGCCCGAACCGTCGATCACGGTCCCGTTGCGGACGACCAGGTCGTAGGTCATCGCCATCTCCCTCGTTGCTTGTTGGCGCCGGCCGCGCTTGAGCGCCGGATTGGGCTGACGATATCCAAGTCAAACGTTTGACTCAAGCGTGGGGAAGCGCCCCCTGCAGGACAATCGCCCGCGCCTCGGCGTGCGCCCGCTCCGCCCCCGCCGCGCGCACGATGGTGTCGGGGGTCCACAGCGCCTCGTAGACCGAACGGGTGTACATGACCGCCGGCGCCTGGGCGGCGCGAAGCTCCCCGGTGCGCTGGCCGGCGGCGAGCAGGGCCTGCAGGTCGCGCCAGCGCGCGGTCGCCACCACCTTCTGGATCGTCGGAGGCGAGGCCCGCAGCAGCCCCACCTGCAGCTTGATGGCATCGCTGAACTGCTCGACCAGCTGGATGTAGAGCCACATCAGGGCGTCGAGCTTCTCGACCACCGACGAAGTGGAGTTCAGGACCGCGTCCCAGGCGGCGTTGCGGCGCGCCGCGTGGGATTTCATGATCGAGGCGAGAAGCTCCTCCTTGGTGCGGTACGACCGATAGACCGCCCCAGCGCTCAGGCCCGCGGCCTCGGCGATCTCGCGAAGGGTGGTCGCCTCATAGCCCCGCCGCCCGAACTCGGCCCGCGCCACGGCGCGGAGATGGGCGATGCGATCGTCGCCCTCGACATCATCCCGCCAGTGGGCCACGGCCTCGCGCACCGACCGCAGCGCGTCCGAGCGGTCCAGCCGCTGCGTCGAGATCGGCTCGCTCGCCAGGCCGTCCAACAGGACCTCGCACCGCAGCTCGGGCATCCGTTGCGCGTCGAGCCCGAGAAAGGGGTCGGCC
>Ga0075364_10000899_pt1 | contig 15718 bp, 13 predicted proteins | sample EndMetdeltDD1764_FD_71517 | JGI IMG/M metagenome (GOLD analysis project Ga0075364, IMG submission 71517) | Populus endosphere microbial communities from Tennessee, USA - Endosphere MetaG P. deltoides DD176-4 | ecosystem: Host-associated > Plants > Roots > Endosphere | place: USA: Tennessee...
GGTAGATTGGCAAGAAGGGCATTTGCATTCCATGACTGGCTCCAGTGTAAAAAACTGGGCGATTATAGACATGAAAAAACATTTTTTCACACTCTCAGCCTTACTTGTTTAGCACTACCAGTTTTTGGACCACCTATAATGAAGAAAAAATGTCATCTATGACCGATTTTGCTGAGGCGAAAAAAGTGGTTTTCACACTGATATGCGTGGCGACTGCCTGGGGACGATCGTTATCCATTCCCCGCGGTTCGCGGCACGATCTCCTCTTTTTTCTCTGTGCCTCTGTGTCCTCTGTGTCCTCTGTGCAATTCTCACACACATCTACCACACATACTTCTCCCGCCCTAAGCCCAACCGTCTATCCTCTTTTCTTCATCACTTCACCATCACTTCATCATGGCGATCCAAAAACTGTTACCTATGTTAGTGAACTGGACCCTGCGTGAGAACAGCAGATTCGAGAGTTTTGAGAATTTTCGCATGTTCTGCTTCCACTTCATCGAAGGAAATGGTTTTCATCCGATCGCGATAGACAAATCGGAAGGTCGCATTTTTTTTCGCGCCTTCCGGCGAGTACAGGTCGATGAGCTCGACGTGCTGTAAAAGAGGCGACCGGACCGAATGGACCGATTTGAAGAGGAGGTCGATCTGCGTATTTTTATCGAGAGGAACGGTCCAATCCCTTTCTGAAGAGGGGAATTGAGGAAGCTGTTCCATTTGTCTGTGGGAGGTCCTTTCTTCTCTTAACAGGTTCAGGTTGATCTCAGCAAATAGGACGCGCTGTTTGATATCGAATTTTTCTAAGAGCATCGGATGCACTTCTCCGAAAGATCCGAGGATGAGGCCGTTTTTGTGGATATCGGCCTGTCTTCCGCTGTGAAGGCTTAAATGATGGGAAGGGGAAAAAGAACAGCCGGAGAGGCGGATGCTGTCGAAGAGCGTTTCGATCAATCCTTTCAAATCGAAAAAATCGGCGTCAGAGGGTTTGCGGCTCCAATGGCGCGTCTGCATTTTCCCTGTTAAAAGGAGGGCGCCCATAGGAATTTCAACCAGTTTGCCTTGCTGCAGGAAGTGGATTCTCCCGATTTCAAACGCAGAGAGGGTGTGGTTTTTTTGGTCGATGTTCTTTTTCGCTGTTTGAAGAAGGCCGGGGAGCAAAGAGGTTCGGAGGATTGAGTACTCTTCTGATTTTGAATAGATTGTCTGTAAATTGGATACGGAGGGAGAGACGATCTCTTTGAAAATTTCGGACATTTGGGGGCTGATGAGGTCGCAATTTAAAAATTCCTGAAGGCCGAGTCTCAAAAGTTTATCCCTCAGTTCTCTTTCGAAGAGAAAGGCTGGGTCGTGGGGAATTTGCGAAGTAGAGCAAAGGGGTATTCTTTTCTCGATTTTATTGTATCCATAGACGCGGGCCACCTCTTCGATGAGATCGATCTCTTCATTGACATCGAATCGATACAGAGGGACTAGGACGCGCAAAGAATCTTTTTCGGCATGGGTTTTGAATCCGAGACGATGAAGGAGTTCTGCAACTTCGGTGAAAGAAAGTTTCGATCCGAGGATTCGATTGACCCGTTCGACGCGGCAGAGGATTTCTTTGGGGGAAAAGGGACTTTTTTTCAAATCGATTTTGCCTGAGGCGAGCTGCCCTCCGCAAATTTCTAAAATCAATTGGCAGGCGGCATTGAGCGCTTGCTCGACTCCTACCGGATCAACTCCTTTTTCAAAGCGCTGGGAGCTTTCCGTCCTAAGTCCCATTTTTTTCGCCCCGACTCGAATTGACAGGGGATCGAAAAAAGCAGCCTCGATCAGGAGATCTTCCGTTTCGGCGGAAACGGAACTTTCTTCGCTTCCTAAAATCCCAGCGATCGCGATCGGCTTTTTCGCATCGGAGATGAGAATCGTCCCTTCGAGAATTTGCCGTTCAATCCCATCGAGGCCTTTAAAGGATTGCACAGAGCGGGCTGCGGAAACCTCGATTTTTTTCCCTTCGATCTTCCGATAATCAAAAGTATGGAGAGGCTGGCCGAATTTCATCATGATGTAATTGGCGATATCCACCGCGTTGTGGATCGGCTTCATTCCGCATCCTTCGAGCTGGCGCTGCAGCCAAAAGGGGGAAGGGCCGATTTTCACTCCTTTGATCAGCCGGCACATGTAGCGAGGGCAAAGCTTTTCATCTTGGACCGAAACTTCGATTTGATCCGAGATTTGAAGCAAGCGATCTTCAGCGGGGGCTGCGGGTTCTGAACGGAGGGGGATTTGCAGGCCGGCGGAAAGTTCCCGCGCAATCCCGAGTGCAGAGAGGCAGTGGCCAAGATTCGGGGTGAGGGACAATTCAAAGATCGGATCCCAAAGCAGGTTTGCGAGATCCTGTCCTGTTTCTGTTTCTGGAGGCAATTCTAAAATCCCTTCGCCCTCTTCAGAGATCCGCAGCTCTTGGGCGGAGCAAAGCATTCCAGCGGATGCGACGCCGCGGATTTCGCCGAGCTCGATCCTTCGAAGCTTCCCATCGGAATCCGTTAAAACGGCCCCAGCTTTTGCGAAAGCGGTTTTGAGCCCTGGACGGCAATTGGGCGCTGCGCAAACGACAGTTGCGATCTCTTCTCCATCGTTGACGCGGGCGATTTGAAGTTTTTCGGCGTTTGGATGCCGGTGTGTTTCGACGATTTCCCCAACCACGACCTTGGCAAAAGGGGGTTTTTCGTTCAGGATTCCATCTACCTCGATGCCGAGCAAGGTGAGCGTTTCGCTGATCGTAGCGATCGGAAGATCGACTTGGATCCAAGATTTGATGAGAGAGAGGGGTAGTTTCATAAGCGCCAATTCGTTTAACGATTATTTAAACATAGGAGGCCTAAGGAGTTCAATAGAGTCTTCCAAAATTTCCCTAAAAAGATTATTTTTGGGTGGCTCCTACCCAAGGTGATCGATGGAAACAAACCAAATAAGCTGGGTCAAGAAATTCCGCATTCTGACCTCCGCCCTGATTTTTAGCGGTGCCTTGAACATCGGTCTTTTGGCCGCATTCGTTTTTTTTATGCTCCAAGAAAGGGAGGTCGCTCTGTCTGTCAACCGTCCCGCTTTTTCTCGAGGAAAACAGGAGACGACCAATGGCCAGCTCCTGAGGTCGATGGAAGCGCTTAGTTTTAGGGAGCTTGTAAGCTTTTTGACCAATAAGGATTTGGTTGAGGAGGGCTATTCAAAGCGGGATTTGGCAGTTGCGGCCCTCGTGGGCTTTCATCATTTCAACCTTGAAAAAGCTCTTTCAGATTCTCCTGCGCAAAGAAGGATATTTGAAACGGCCGACAATCAAAAAATTGAAATCTTCCCCGGTTTGACAGACGACCAATTCGAGGCGATCATTCGATATGCTTACCAGGAAAAATGGCCTCTTACGACAAAGGGTATTTTCTGTCTTTTGCAGAATTGGGATCCTTCAAACCGTGACGAGAGCTTGAGCCAAGCGTTTTTAGTAACTCCCGAGTTTTACGCCCTCCAGGCGCTGTTCCAAAAAACAGAGGCGCCGCAAGAGCCTTCTCTTCTTTTGAACTTGGTTTGCGAGGGGAATTGGGATCTTTTGGAGCGCTATGCGCGCGAACAGTCGCAAATGCTCGACTTATCTGTCGATAAGCGGCGGCGGCTTCTCTTAAGCTACCTTTCCCTTCAGTCTCCCACTGCAGCGCAACTGCTTCTCAAAACCGATTTTGTTTTCGCCCTGAAAAAATTAGAAGACAAGGGGATCCTCGATCTGATTTCTTTGTTGAAAGGAAAAACGGAGGAATCGGAGAGGTTTTGCGTAGAACTGCTTCGTTCTCCCCGCAGCGATGCGATTTGGCAGGCTTCAGCGATCCGCCTCTATTCTTACATAGGGGAATCTCTTTCAGCCCCTCTCGATCCAAAAGAGGCTCTCGCCCGTTTTTCTTCGGGACCTGTTCCTCAAGAAAAAGTTTTGTCCTCTGCCGCAGCAGCTCCTGTCGTTAATTCGGTCGTTCATTCGGTTGTTCATCCGGCGACCCTTTTTCACATAGTAAAAGAGGGAGACAGCCTTTGGAAAATCGCCCGCCAATACAAAGTTAAAGTGGATGAACTGGTCAGCGTAAACCAATTGGAAAAAGACCGCCTTCTTCCCGGGATGACGCTAAAGATTCCCTTTCAGGCCGCAGCTCAGGGCACCGGATCTGAACCGCCGCGATGAAACGGATGGCATTTAAGAAGGCGCCGCAAAGCAAGCCAGGATCCTTTGAGGGCCCCATGCTTTTCTACCGCCTCGCAGGCATACTCGGAGCAGGTGGGAAAAAATCTGCAGCAATGGCCGACAAAAGGACTGATCGCCGCCTGATAAAGGCGGATGAGAAATAGAAACACAGTTTTCACACCCTACATGGTAGAATAGAGAGATGAATAAAAAACACCCCTTTGAGCAATTTCTTGAGGGTTTTGTGCCTCAAGCGGCCCGTAAATCGAAGCAGCTAAACCAGGCTTACTGGATTTTAGAAACAACCGGTTCTTCCGATGCGGCTGATTTGAAGGCCGATCTCGATACGGAACTGAGGATTTTATTCAACGATCCAGAAATATATAAAAAACTTTTGGAATGGGAAAAAGACAGCTCCCTCGCCGATCCGCTTTTAAAACGCCAATTGAATGTCCTCATCCGCTCTTTCAAGCAAAATCAGATTCCCAAATCTCTCCTTGAAGAAACAGCCCGCAAAGAGGCCGACCTTTCCCAAAGCTATGCCACATTCCGTCCTGATTTAGATGGGAAAAAGATGTCGGAAAACGACATCCGCGAAATCCTCAAAAAAGAAAATGATCCTCAAAAAAGAAAAAAAGCATGGGAAGCTTCTAAGGAAAGCGGAAAAGTCCTCGCCCCTCAGATCCTAGCTTTGGTTCATTTGCGCAATGAAGCGGCCCGCTCTCTCGGCTACTCCGATTATTTTCAAATGCAGCTCGACCTGCAGGAGGTCGATTCAAAATGGCTATTGAAAACGCTTGAAGAGTTTGCTCAAAAGTCAGATGCCGCCTATGGATCAGCCTTGAAAGAAATTGAAGCGAATTTGGCAAAACGGTTCAAAGTCCCTTCCTCTGAATTAGGGCCTTGGGCCTGGAGCGAGCCGTTCGGACAGGAAGATCCTCTAGATTCCCGCGACCTGGACAAGTTGGTTGAAGGGGTCGATATTTCAAAGGCTAGCGTCGATTTTTATCGGGAAATGGGGGTCGACGTGTCTCCCATTTTGGCAAAAAGCGATATGTATGAGCGGCCCGGAAAAAACCAGCACGCTTTTTGCATGCATCTGGATCGAACGGGGGACGTCCGCACACTCAACAATGTCCAAGCGTCGATCAAATGGCTCGAAACGGTCCTTCATGAATTTGGACATGCCATTTACGAACTTGGATTCGATGAAAAACTTCCCTGGCTGCTTCGCGAGCCGCCCCACATGATTCCCACCGAAGCAATGGCCTTGATCGCAGGACGGCAAGCGTATCGCTACGATGCCCTCGCAAGATTGATTGGCCGGGCCCCGGAAAAAGAAGCTCTTCGGAAAAGGGCCCAAGAAAGCCTCCGCCGCAGGCAATTGATTTTCAGCCGGTGGGTTTTGGTAATGACCGCGTTTGAAAGCGAACTTTACCGGGATCCGTCCCAAAATCTCAATTCTCTTTGGTGGCATTGCGTTGAAAAATATCAAAAGATCCGCGCCCCGAAACACCGAGAGGGGAAATGGGATTGGGCAACGAAGTACCACATTGGCCTCGCGCCCGTCTATTATTTCAGCTATCTTTTGGGAGAAATGTTCGCCTCTTCCATCCAAGAATCGCTTGTCAAAGAGTGCGGCGCTGCGGCCCTTACGAGCGAAAAAGCGGGCCAGTTTCTCCAGAAAAAACTTTTTGCTCCCGGCAATCGGATGAGCTGGAGCGAACTTGTGAAGCACGTTACCGGACAGCCCCTCGCCGCCGACGCCTGGCTCAAAGAATTTTCTTAGAGAACATTGCGAACAGTATAAATTGAAAAATTTAATTCCGCCAAATTCTCGTGAGAAAAGAGCTGTCTTCGATTTTTTGCTTGTGAGGAAAGTCGCAGGGCGAATATATTTTACCCTTCTTTTCTATGCGAAAGTGGCGAAATTGGCAGACGCACTACCTTGAGGTGGTAGCGAGGTCACACTCATGGGGGTTCGAGTCCCCCCTTTCGCATTTCTAGCCGAAATGTCCCATGCACCGATAGCTCAACGGATAGAGCACTTGGCTTCGGACCAAGGGGTTAGGGGTTCGAATCCCTTTCGGTGCAATTCTCAGAGTAAAAGTCTATTTCCTTAAGAGAGACAGTCCATTTTTTTATTTTCCATCCTCTTTATCCGCTTATCCTGACCATCCTGTCCCTGGCTATATCAGAGGCTCTCTCCAAAACCATAATCTCATAGATTTTTCACGAGCGATGTAAAGTCAGTTCTTGATCCTTTCTTCGAAAAGCTGACCGATCTTTGCGACGGGTGCGGAAGAGATCTGTTCGAAGGAGGAAAATTTTCGGCCATAAGCGAGAAGGGTGATCGATTCCCATTCTTCAGAGCTGAATGAAATTCCAGGAAAGGGAGCGTGGGAAAGGCAGTAGCTTTGCCCTTCATGAAGATGGAGAGCGGGGGAGCTGCAAAGAGAGCATTTGTCTTCGAGGAAAAGGAGCCCTTCGTGGAGAAGCAGTTTCAGGCGGAAGCTGGCTGCGAGAGATGCGGGGTTGGGAAAAGAGCCTAGTTTTTTCAAATAGACGCAGAGAAGTTCGTAAAGGGCAGGGGCGCGCTTTCCCGGAAGTTGGGTTTTGAGCACGTCTTGCGCGATGCTTCCCGCTGCATTGAGTGAATCGTAAGTTTGCCTCAGTTCTAGCAAGCTCTCCAAGAGAGAGCCGTCTTTCAGGGGATAAATTTCTCTTTGTCCTTTTTTGTAGACCCACTCGGCAATGCAAAAAGGAGATGTGAATGCGGTCCAGGAAGGGTTTGCCGATTTTGCAATCAGCGAGACGAGCCCGTCTTCAGGGGTAAAAACCTTCAAGATTTTTTGCCGGCCTAAATAAGGAATTGCTTGGAGAAGGACGCCGGGGCTTTTATCTTCCATTCATCTTCCTGTTTAAAAATCGCTTGGCATGAGGGGGCATTCCTGATAAAATGACACCATACCGAGGGACTATGCCAAAAACGAACAAATTCGCGAACGAAGGTTATACCATCAACGTCGTCGGAAAGCACATCGAAATCACTGATGCCATCCGAAATTACGTCTGGGAGAAAATGTCCCGCGTTGAGCGCATCGCCGACCACATCATCGATGTTACAGTGACTTTGGATACCCAAAAACTGGAAAAATCTTGTTCGATTTTAATGAATTTTATCCATTTCCACATCAAAGTCCAATCGAGTACCGACAACCTTTACGCCGCGATCGATCTCTCTATAGATAAACTGATTAAGTTGATCAAGAGATTCAAAACAAAGCTCCAATCCTACAGAAACAAAGATGTCAGTACGGTCGATATCCACGTCAACGTGATCCAGGCGTTAAAAGACGACCTGAAAGCGATCAATGACGAGATTGAAGCGGAGACCGCGCGGATCGAAGAAGAACGGTATCAACTGCATCAAGTGGTCGCTAAAGAAACTATGCCTATGAAGACGCTGACTCAGGACGAGGCGATCATGAAAATGGAGATCACCTATGATCCATTTTTAATCTTCCGTTCGGAAGAGGATCAAAAAATCAAAGTGATTTATCGCCGCGAGGACGGCAATTACGGCCTCGTCCAAGTACAATAAGCAAATTCAGTGTTTGATTCGGAACCAATCTGTTGCCGCCACCCCGGAAGAGTTTGTCCGTCAAAAACTCATTTATAAAATGATTTCCGAATTGGGATTTCCTAAAAGTTTGATCGCCGTAGAAAAAGGAATTCCTCCTCTCAAAAGAAGAATTGACCTCCTCTGTTACGCCTCTTTAAAAGGAGATCTGGTCCCTCTTCTGATTGTAGAATGCAAAGCTCATTTTTTAAATGAGGCCGCCGAAAGGCAGCTTCTCGGATACAATAGATCGATCGAAGCCCCCTTCTTGTGTCTTGCCGCCGGAGAGGGAGTTAAAACTTTTTGGCGGCAAGCGAGTGGAATCGCTTCGGTTCCTTTTTTGCCAACTTACACAGAGCTTCTTCAGAAGATCCCATGCTCTTGACTGCCTTAGAAAAACACATCCCTTCCGCCCGTCTCTTGCTGAAAGAAACGGCCTCTTCCGAAGAAGAAAAACTCTCCTGGAAAGAAGTTTCCTTCGATTCGTGCGAATTTCTCTGTGTATATGGAGTCAGCGCTCAAGGGTATGAACAGGTTCGGCCTTGGCTAGATGAGGAACCAGTCCGCCGTCTCGTTTTTATTGAAGACAAAGTCTCTTGCTTAGCCGCTCTTTTGAAAGAGGAAGACGCTCCTCTTTTGCTGAATGACCGAAGAGTGAAAATCCATTTCCTGGAAACCCCTCTTCAGATTGAGCCTGCGGCGAAAAAAACGGCGTGGGAAGCTGTTTTTCGAAAGTTTCTTTTCGTTGATTTGCGAGAGACGAAAAATTCGGTCCAGTTTGGCCAGGTTTTGGAAGCGGCCCATCTTGCCGCGGGGCTCCTCCTATCCGACGCTTCCGATTGGCAGGTTTCAGCTCTAAAAAACGGCAGAAAAAACAACCGGCCCTTCAGAGATGGGTTCGCATTGAAAGAGAAGTTTAAAGGCATTCCCGCTGTGATTGTCGGAGCAGGGCCTTCCCTCAGAAAAAATGGACATCTCCTCCGTTTGCTGGAAAATAAAGCCTTGATTTTTGCAGGAGGGGCCGCTTTAAACAGCTTAAGAATAGAACCCCATTTCGCAGCTTCAATCGACAAAGAGGCCCCTTGCCGGCAATTTAAAACCTATCCTTTTGCCGAAACCCCCTTTTTGTATCAAAACCGGATGAATCCGGAAAATAGCGCCCTGATCCATGGAGAGGCGCTCTTGTTTCCAGATAGCAGCTCAGAGGCGATCAACTGGATCTTCGATCTTCCCAATGCGTTTGATGGAGGCTGGACAGTGGGGAATTTTCTCACAGCCGCGGCGCTTCATTTGGGATGCAATCCGATTGTTTTCATCGGGATGGATTTTTGCTACCAAGAAGGCGATAAGTACGCCTGCATTGATGCGCCGATTCCCGAAGGATTGATTTCAGTCCAAAGCAAGAATGGATCCTCCGTTTGGACCCAGCGCGATTGGGCAATGGCTGTTCGGTGGATGGAGGAATTGGCCCGCTCAAATCCGGAGGTTCAATTCATCGATGCGACGGAAGGAGAGCTTGGATTTAAAGAACCTATTATTTCCTCTCTTTTTTCAGATGCGATTGAGAAATTTGTCTCTCTGCCGAAAGATTTGCGAGGATGCGTACATGCGGCAATTCAAGCCCTTCCTGTCCATTCGACGTGCGGCAGATGGAGGGAATGGGAAGAAAGCTTGCGCCGGGCAGAAAACCTGCTTGCAAAATTTCAGATCGACTCTCTTTACGAAGAGGTTTCCTACCAGAAACTTCTCGCCCCCTTATGGAGTGTGTGGAGGCCTGTCTTCGAGAGGGAACTCGATTTAGACCTTCAGCCTTTTTCGAGAGAAGAAAAACTAAAGTTTCATCAAATTCTTTTCTTTCAACAAGTCGTACAGGAACATCTTTATGGATAAGCAAACGACCCTTTCCGAGAGCACTTTTTTAAATGGGGAAAGAGAGGGACTCATGACTCAGTTCTATTTGAACGGGGCTCTCTATTCTTTGCAGCGGTTTAAAGGAGGGAAAAAAGAGGGGAGGCAAGAGTTTTTTTATGAAGACGGGACGATCAAAACGGTCGAACAGTACCAGTTGGGCCTTTTGGATGGGGAAGCTCTTCTCTACTGGCCCAACGGGGCTTTGAAAAGAAAATGCTTTTTTTCTAAGGGAGTCCGCCAAGGAATCGATCAGATGTGGAATGAAGGGGGGCGGCTCGTAGACGAAGGGAGTTATGAGGCGGGACATCCTGTTGGAAGTCACCGTCGCTGGAACGGCTTAGGGCAATTGATTGAAGAGATTGAATATCTTGAGAGGGGTCGGTTTAATCTCCGTGTTTGGGACGAGTTAGGGGAGCTTCGGGTTGAATCGATTTGGACCGATGCAGAAAATTACAGAGAAAAAGTTTGGGACCGTTTTCAGAAATGTTGGATCGAAAAAAAAGGGCGCTGGGATGGAAAACGACTTGTCTATCTCTAATTCTCTTTTCATGGAGAGGTTTCCTCAGCTTGGCCTTTTTTCCTCGTCGTGGATTCCGAAAGAGCCGATTGACGAAACGATTGATGCGTCTGGGCCCAAATTGGACTTAAGCAAAGCGAAGGCCCTTTATTTTTACGGCCTTGGAACAGGCTCCATCTACGCGCAAGTGAAAGCATGGCTGAAACAAAAAAAAGAGAGGGAGTTGATTTTTCTCGAGGAAGAAACGGGGATCATCGCCTCATTTTTGACCCGTCCCGAATCGTTGGAGATCCTGTCTGACCCGCAGGTGCACTTCGCTCTCCTGTCTAGAGGGAAAGCTCTCGATGCCGATTTAGAAGCGCTGGCTGCACGGCTTCCCGAGCGGAGAATCGAGATTGCCGCATTGCCCTCTTATCGGGGACGTCGTTTTCAAAACATCCGTTTAAAATTGTTTCGGAAAACTACCCTTGCCTATGCCTTGCATCTCGACCGGCTGCACGGTTACCAGGCCTTTGAAAATTTCTCCAAAAACATCTCCCAGCTTCCCCGCTCTTTCTATGCGAACGGACTCAAAGACGCCTTTAAAAATGTCCCCGCTATCCTTTGCGGGGCAGGACCTTCTTTGCAACAATCCATCGACGTCTTGCGCACTTTAGAAAACCGGGCTTTGATGATCGCCGGAGGATCTACTCTCGCTGCCTTAAGCTCGCAGGGGATTTCTCCTCATTTTGGCATGGCAATCGATCCGAATCTCGAAGAATACCGGCGCCTTAAAAATAGCTTTGCATTTGAGGTGCCTCTTCTCTATTCGACCCGCGTTTTCCCCGCCATTTTCCAAACCTGCAACGGCCCGTTCGGCTACATGCGGAGCGGCATCGGCGGCGTCCCTGAATTATGGATGGAAGAGGAACTCGGTCTTTTGGATCCGCTTCTCGGCGATTTTCTCTCGCCAGAGGCGATCTCGGTCACTGCGATCTGTTTAGCCTGGGCTCAATTTCTTGGATGCAATCCGATCCTCTTCAATGGCGTCGATCTCGCTTATACAGGTAAAAAACGGTATGCATCCGGAGTGGGTGAAGACTCTGACGTCTTTTTTTCCGAAATCGAAGCGGAAAAATCGGCGTCTGACCGAATCCTCAAGAAAAAAGACATAAAAGGGAAACCCATTCTCACTGCAGTCCGTTGGGTCATGGAAGCGGCAAGTCTTTCCCATTTTGCGAAAAACCATCCTGAAACTCAGTTTTTCAATACGACGGAAGGAGGCATCGGCCTGCCAGGGATCGATTCAATGCCTCTTCCTGAAGCGGTCTCCCGATTTCTTCAAAAAAAATACGATCTCCGCTCCAGGGTCCATGAGGCCATTTCCCATTCGCCGATGCCTCCAAACGCCAAAGAAAAAATCTCTGAAAAGATGGCTGAACTGAAAGAGAGTCTTGACCGCGCCATTGGACATCTTGAGATATTGGCCGGCAAGAAAAAAGGCTCCGACGTTTTAGCCGAGATGGAGCTGCGGGAAGAAATCTCTTATCTCTATCTCTTCTACGATCTCGATTTTGTATTCGACCAGGCTTTAAACCGCTCTTTTCGCTCCTGGATTCCCAACGAGTCTCCGGAAGAACAGGAAAAGAGGAAAGCTTTTCGCGCCCGTGAAAAATGGAAGCAGTGGCTCGCTTTAGCAGTCCACTACAAAAAATTAGGGAGCGTACCGTAAGGGTTGTTTTGAATCGAAAATCGGCTCAAAAGAACCTAAAAATCGACTGAACCTTATTTTGTAAACACCCTCTTACCTGAAGTTTAAGAAAACAGAAAAACGCTCGGGATGCCCCAAGCCTATTTTTTTTTGATCGGCGCGGAGACGCCGCGAAACGCAGCGAGGGAGATTGGCGCGGAGAACGCGGAGGTTTTTCGCGGCGAAAAAACAGAAGGATGGGAAGATTTTCCGCTGTCTTTCTCCGCGCTGATCAAAAAAAATAAGACCGAGATTGCACAAGGTTTAAAATATTGCGGTTAACATACAGTAGGCTTCCTAACTTTCCTCTCCTGAAACCATCCCGTATTCATGGAGTTTATTCCGAAGCGTGCGAACGCTGATGCCGAGCATTGCGGCGGTCTTTGTTCGGTTTTGGTGCTGCGCTTGGAGAGTTTCCAAGATCAGCCGTTTTTCCAGTTCATGCAGGGTGATCCCCACCGGCAATGAAGGAATTTGGGGAGGGGGGGGGAGTTTTTCTTGGATTGAGCCTAAAGAAGAGTCGAGATAGAGATGCTCGCTGTCGATCACAGGATCGAAATCGAGAACAACAGTCCGTTCGATGATATTTCCCAATTCTCGGATGTTTCCAGGCCAGGAGTAGTCGAGAAGTTTTTGAATCGCGCGCTGCGTGAACTGTTTTTTCGGCTTGTGGTTTTCCTTGCAAAACCGATCGAGAAAATGGACGGCTAGAGGCAAAATATCTTCCTTGCGTTCCCGAAGAGGGGGAATTTGGATTGGAACAACATTGAGGCGGTAAAAAAGATCCTCCCGGAAAATTTTGGTTTCGATGGCCTCTTGCATGTTCCGGTTCGAAGTGGCTAAAAACCGGAGATTCACTTTGATAGAACGAGTCCCGCCTACTCTTTCGAATTCTTGTTCTTGGATTGCTCGGAGCAATTTAGGCTGGAGAAGAAGCGGGATTTCTGTGACCTCGTCCAAGAGGAGAGTTCCTTTATCTGCCAGCTCGAAGCGGCCGATTTTTCGGGTATGCGCGCCTGTAAATGAGCCCCGTTCGTGACCAAAAAACTCTGACTCGAGAAGCGTTTCAGCCATTGCTGCGCAATTGACTTTGATGAAAGGATGTTGAGCGCGGGAAGAAAGGCGGTGGACCGCTCCTGCAATCACCTCTTTCCCAGTTCCCGACTCTCCCGTGATGAAAAGGCTCGCTTGGCTTTTGGCCACTTTTTCCAAGTCCTTTAAAATCTTTTGCATGGACCGACTGTTTGAAACGAGATAGACCGGAGAAGAGGAAGCTTCTTCTTGATAAAACCGGTTTTCTTTCAGCAGCCTTAAGTGTTCTTCTGCCTTTTCCAAAAGGCTTTCAAGAGATTCTGGAGAAAAAGGTTTGATGAGGAAATTGAACGCCCCCAGTTTCATCGCTTCGACCGCCGATTCGACCGTCCCATAAGCGGTAGCTAAAATCACGAGGGGACTGCTAGGAAGGGAGCGCGCCGTTTTAAGAACATCGAGGCCTGTTTTTAAAGGCATTTTTAGGTCGCTGATGACAAGATCGAAGGGTTCCTCTTGAAGTTTTCGAATCGCCTCAGCCCCGTTTTGGACAGTCGCGACTTCTTTCCCGAGCCTTCGAAGGGTTTCTGCGATGAAGCCCAGCATGAGAGGTTCGTCGTCTGCCACGAGAATTTTTTCAATCATCGATTACCTCTTTAAAGGAAGGGATAGGGTAAACATGGTGCCTTTTCCCGGCTGCGAGCGGACCTCGATCGAACCGAAGTGCGCCTGGATAATTTTTTGCGTTTCCGCAAGACCAAGACCATTCCCTTTTTGTTTTGTCGTAAAAAAAGGAGAGAATAAATATTTCTGCTGCTCTTCATCCATTCCGGTTCCCGTATCGGAAATCACGATTTGACAGGTACCTTCCCGTTTCAGCAAAGACAAAGTAAGCAAGCCCCCTAAAGGCATTGCCTGGAACGCATTGAAAAGGAGATTTAAAAGGGCCGATTTCAAAGCTTCCGGATCGAAAGGGGCGAGGAGCGGCGCATCGGGAATATGCATTTCGAATTTCACATTTTCCGGAAAAGCAGGATCGACTTTGATGAATTTTCCGATCTTTTTTAAATAAGCGCCGATTTCTGCTGTTTGCAGTTGGATTTGGACCGGTTTTGCATACTGGAGCACCGTTGTGACGACCTTTTCCAGGGACCTCGTTCCCTCTACTATGGACCCTGCCATTTCTTGCAGATGTTTGCTCTCTTGAAGATCTCGATAGAGCAGTGATGCGTAGCCCCGGATGCCGCCTAAAGGGTTGCGGATTTCATGGGCGATGGTAGCCGCCATCTCTCCTAGATCTTTCATTCGGTCGTTCCGGTTGGCAATTGCTTGAAGCTTTTGTTTCTCGCTGATGTCTCTCGCAACGACAATTAAACCCTGATACAGTTTCGGCCCATCGAAGACAAAAGAAGTAGAGATTTCAACCTCTTTATTTTCAGCCGGATACGTTTTATAGATCAAGGGATGAGGAATGCCGAATTTTAAAGACTCCCTCATAGAAAACCCAAAATAATCATCGGGAAAGTGTTCCCAATACTTCTTGAATAAAACGGTCTCTGGTTTGATTTTCAGCAATTTATGAGCAGATTCATTCACGATTGTCACCGTCCCTTCGAGATCGATGAAGACGATTGCATCGGAGATGTTTTTCAAAATGTTGTTCAAGTAACGGGTCAGCCGGTTCAATTCTCCGATTTTTGTCCCAAGTTCTTGGTTGACAGTCTGAAAACGCTCTTGTAACTTGGTGTAAGCGTTTTTTAACCGTTGAGCCTCTTCTGTAAAAAAAACGAAGGCTTTAGATAAATGGTGGATCCCTTCTTGAACGCTTTGGCTCTTTAAAGCCAGGTCCGCCGATTGCTGAAGCTGCTGGAGAATGTGATCGGACATGTTTTCTTCCCAAAATCGGACTATAAGGAAAACCGCATTATTGTTGATCTTCTTCTCTTTCGGGTGCTCTGGCATGGAGCAATCTGAAAGAGAAAAGCTGCGCCGCCGCAACTGCAAAGGGGAGTATATCTATCGGGGCAAGGACGATTTTTTCTACCCCATCGCAGCCCCCGCCCATACTCCCCGTTCTTCCTATCCTTGGGAATCGGAGTCCAACCTCCCTCGGATTACAAAAGAGTTCTTCCGTTGCAAAGGCAACCCTCTTAACCCTCCTCTCATCGACACTTCCGACCCGGAAAAGCCCACCCCTTGCCTCGATTGCGAAGGAGGCTCCCGGCACGGTCTCCCCATCCTTCAAAATAAGGAAAACGTCTATCCCGTCCTCATCGACCTCCTCAACTACATTCAAAAAAAGACCGGCAAGCGAGTGATTGTAACCTGCGGCCACCGCTGTCCTGCCCACAATACCTACGCCGACCCGAGCAAAGAAAACCGCACCTCCAAACACCAGATTGGTGCGGAGGTCGATTTCTATGTCCAAGGCATGGAAGATCGCCCCCAGGAGATCGCCGGCCTCCTTATGCAATACTACCAGGAAACCCCCGCTTATAAAGGCGATAGGGAATTCCTCGAGTTTAAACGGTACGACAAACCCGACGCCCCCGCTATTCAACCTTGGTTAAACAAGGAAATTTTCATCAAAATCCTCCAAAAGCACGAAGGGCGGGATTCTGACAACCGCCATCCCCACCCCTACATTTCCCTCCAAGTCCGCTATGACCGCACCTCCAAAGACCGGGTTCAATACGACTGGACCCGAGC
>Ga0075364_10000900_pt1 | contig 15715 bp, 15 predicted proteins | sample EndMetdeltDD1764_FD_71517 | JGI IMG/M metagenome (GOLD analysis project Ga0075364, IMG submission 71517) | Populus endosphere microbial communities from Tennessee, USA - Endosphere MetaG P. deltoides DD176-4 | ecosystem: Host-associated > Plants > Roots > Endosphere | place: USA: Tennessee...
CCGTTGCCGTTGCCGTTGCCGTTGCCGTTGCCGTTCTCGTCGCCGTTCCCGTTCCCGTTGCCGTTCCCGTTGCCCTGGCCGTTCCCGTTGCCGTCACCGTTGCCGTTCTCGTCACCGTTCCCGTTGCCGGTGTCGTCGGTGCCGCCGGTGCCGTTCTCGTCGTCGAGCTCGCCGTCCGGGGTGTCCTGGCCCTGGTTGCCGGAGACGCTGCCGTCTCCCGCGCCCGGCCCGGAGTCCTGCCCGGTGCCGGCGTCCTCACCGGTTCCGGTCGCGGTGTCCTCGGGGGACTGCGTGGGGGCGTCGGAAGGCGTGTCCGAGGGCGCAGAGGGAGGCGACCAGGGAGCGGGCACCAGACCCGCGCCGTACGCGACCCCGATCCCACCGACACCGACCACGGCGGTCGCGCTCAGCAGCGCGGCCGCGAGACGCGAGCGGCGCAGCGAGCGCGCGGGAACAGTGGCAGCGCCCTCGGCCGCGATGGCGGCCAGACGGGCGACGAGCTGCTCGTCGACCGTGGGCTCGCCGAGATCGGCGCGCAGGGCGCGCGAGACGTCGGCACGAGAACGGGGGGACCTCACGTCCTGAGTATGTCGCGACCGTCCTGATTCGTTACGCGGTCACGATCCAGATCTGTGGTTACGCTGAACAGCGCACAGATCCAGGCAGCCGTCCGGCGCCGGCGCACCATCGGGGTTGGAGAGCGACATGGCGCGAGGCGAGGGTGACACTCTCGTACCCGCCGCGCGAAGTGGCGACCCCGACGCCTGGCGCGAGCTGTACGTCCAGCACCACCGGCGGCTCACGGTCTGGCTCCGCTCGCTCCCCCTGCCCGACGTCGCCTCGTCCGCGGACGACATCGCCGCCGAGGCCTGGCTCACCGCGGCGGCCAAGATCAACGGCTTCACCGGTGGCGACGACGACTTCGCGGGCTGGCTCTTCACCATCGCCCGCAACCACGCCTCCAACAGCCGCCGTACGGCGCTGCGCCGGCGCACCGACCCGGTCGCGGTCCAGGACACCAAGGAGGTCACCTGGGGCGAGACCGAGCTCGACACCGCGCAGATCGACGACCTCGAGACCACCCGGCAGCTCCTCGAGCACCTGACTCCGCGGGAGGCCGAGGTGGTCGCGTGCATCGACATCGTCGGCCTGGACGTCGCGGCCACGGCGGCCGCCCTCGGCATGAAGCCGACAGCCGTGAGGGTGGCCCGGCACCGCGCGCTCGGGAGGCTGCGCGGCTTCCTGGAGACCCAGCAGGAGATGCAGGCCCAGGTCGACGCGGGGCTCAGCCGTCAGCCCGGAAGCGCGCCCAGCCGGCCCACGTCCGCAGCACCACGACCAGAGCACTGAGCAGCACGGCCGCCATGACCACCGGGGCCAGGAACAGCACCGGCCCGCGGACGCCGAACGGGTTGGAGGCGCCGGCCAGGCTCACGTACGCCGCCGCGGTGGCGACGACCGAGGCGACGATGCCGCAGGCCAGCGCGAACTGCGTGCCGATGCGCCGCCACCGGGCTCGGCTGCTACGGCCGGCCACCGTCCGCGGCAGCTCCGCCAGCGGCATCCAGAAGGCGAGCACGACGTAGAACAGGCCTCCGAGGCCCGTCCCCGGGAGTCCGGCGTTGTTCATTCCTAGTGACCCTTCTCGTACACGAGCAGAGGGCGGCGCAGGAGCAGCTCGGTCACGATGGCCTCGAGCATGAAGAAGCCGTTGACCGTCCGCAGCACGAAGAAGCTCGGCAGCGACGCCAGCGCCCGCAGCACCTCACCGCGCTTCCAGGCGGCCACCACGACCGGGACGATCACCGCGGGGACGTCGATCACGTAGGCGAGCAGCAGCCACGGCGCGTTCAGCACCACCGCCAGGACGGGCAGCACGAGCAGGTAGACCAGCGACGCCACGACCGCGTCGAACATGGCCACGCCGACCACCGTGCTGAGGAACCCGAGCGGCAGGATCCCCTTCCAGTGCAGCCGGACGTTCTGCACGAACCCGTGCGACCAGCGCTTGAGCTGCTTGCTCATGAAGTCGAGGTCGTGCGGCTCGATCGGGTAGCACAGGGCATCCGGGACGAACTGCACCCGGTGACCCGCCTGGTAGAAGGTCCAGGTCAGGTCCATGTCCTCCGCCCGGGTGCGCTCGGACCAACCACCCGCCTCGCGTAGCCGGTCGGTGCGGTAGGCCGAGAAGCAACCGGAGGCGATCAGGGGCTTGCCGTAGTAGTCCTGGGTCGGCTTGTAGAACGTGAACGACAGCAGGTACTCGATGTAGCGCCCGCGTTCCCACACCGTGCCGACATGGCGCGGGAGGACGAACCCGCAGGTCGCCGCCAGCCCCTGGTCGAAGTGCAACGGGCCGAGCAGCCGCTCGATCGCGTCCGGTGCCAGCGTGGTGTCGGCGTCGATCGCCATGCAGTACGGCGTCTCGACGTACTGCAGCGCGACGTTCTGGGCGCCGGCCTTGGAACCGGTGTTGGCCGGCGGCGTGATGACCTGCGCTCCGGCCTCACGAGCGACCTGGGCGGTCTCGTCGGTGGAGCCGTCGTCGACGACGATCACCCGTGCCGGTGCGGTCGTCTGCTCGAGCACGCTGCGCACGGTGTCACCGACCGAGGCCGCCTCGTTGTACGCCGGGATGATGACCGTGAGCTGGTCGGCCGGCCGCAACGCCATGTGGCGACCCTGCGGGCGCTCGGACGCGTCGGGGCCCGGCCCGGCGAGAACGGCGGTCACTGCTGCACCTGTCGCGGGTGGGCCCCAGCGTTACGCCGAGCCCTGATCACCCCAGGTGCGAGGTGGCGCCCCTCTGGACCTCCCTCGGTCCCCAGAGGGGCGCCACCCGGCGGGCGAGCGTGATGAGGCGGCACGTCAGCGGAACCAGACCGACCCGCAGTCGCACTCGTAGCGCGACACGGGACCGACCACCTCGTCGTACTCGACGTCGTCCAGACGCCAGGCGTGGTCGTGACCGGTGCTGGCCTCGCCGAGCAGTGCCGTCATCACGCCGTCAGATCTCGGTGCGGCGCTCGGTCACGGCGTGCTGGCCGTCGCTGCCCTGGGTCGTCTCGACGGTCCGGATGCCGCGTCCGCGGTTGGCGGTCACGGCGGTGAGGACGAGGCTGAGAAGCCCGACGAGGGCCAGGATCCAGCCGACCATCGTGAGGTCGACGCCGTTGATCTGGTCGGTGACGGCGAGGGCCAGGATGAGGCCGACCGCCAGCAGGAATGCTCCGAGGCCGTAGCCCATGACGTGCTCCTTCTTCGTGGGGATGTGCGCCGCGGATGGTCCCCGGCGGCGTGGTCGGCCAAACGGATTCGACGCCCCTGGCGGCGGTGAACAACGACACCCCGGTCGCGCGTAACGATCGCCTCCTTCGGCGACAGGTTGATGGCCTGTTCGGCACCGACCAGCAGCTGAGGGCATGACGCGCAAGGCGTGGTCGCACCCGGGCATCGCCGCGCGCGAGGCCGGATGACCTCGGAAATAGGTCCGGCGGCAGCCACGTGGGCTGCCGCCGGACACAGGAACGATTCACTTGGGGGGTTAAGCGCGCCGTCCCACCTCGCAGGTGCGAGGCCTCCCTCCCGGGAGACGCAGGCCGCCGGGAGCGACCTGACAGCCACACATGTCGTCATCCGACGCGGGCGTTACATCCCGGTAACAAGAAACTTCTCGCGGTCGTCTCGGGCGGCAGCCCATCGGTGTACCTGTCACCGAGACGCTCGGCCGTTACGCCCTGGCGCCGTGGGATGCACCACGCACGTCCCGCGTTTGCCCCGGCCGCCGGACGGGGCAGGAGGGAGGAACCGCACCGACGCCTGAGGGAGACAACACCGATGAACGAGCTGATCGAGCCGATCCTGTGGGTCCTGGGTCTGCTCACGGTCATGACCGGGCTCCTGTACGTCCTCACGGTCATCGACCCGCAGACCGACCGAGGTACGTCGCTGGCCCGTTCAACCGCCTCCGGCGGAGCGTCGTTCGACGCGCCGCAGCCTGCCATGGCCGGTCACGCCTCCCAGGGCTGAGCTCAGCGACGGGCCAGCCACACGACGAGGCCGACGACGACGGCAGCCATCCCACCCAGCACGAGCAGGATGATGACCACTTCGACGGAGCCGAGGCCTGAAGCCTGAGCGTTCACGTCCACGATGCTAAGCCCCGGTCGGGCCTACTGCTGGCGCGCTTCAGCTGAAGATCTCTGTTGGTGGGGCGGGTGGGGCTCGAACCCACGACCCAAGGATTATGAGTCCTCTGCTCTGACCGACTGAGCTACCGCCCCAGCGTCGGAGCCTAACCAGCAACTGTCCACAGCCCTGCTCCGGAGGGCTGTTTCCACAGGGTCATCGGGGCTGTCGCGGCCGTGTCGGTGCCGGCTCGGAACGTGGTGCTCATGACGTTGCAGCCCACTCCCGACGCCGCCCCCGCGGTCGTGCTCGACGCGACCGCGGAGCCGCTGCGCGCGCTCGGTGAGCGACTGGCCGCGTCCTGGTCCGACGACGACCTGGTCGCCGGACTCGAGGCCCTGCAGCGCCACCGCGGTGCGCTGGACGCCCTCGAGACCTCGATGCTGGCCGAGGTCGACGTCCGGGAGATCCCCAAGAAGCGGCTGCACTGGGCCTCGACGGCGGACTGGTTCACCCACCTGGTCGGCGGGTTCCGGCGCGACGGGCGCCGCCGGGTCCGGCAGGCCCGGGCCATGACCTCCGCCTACACCGACACCCTGACCGCGGTCCGGAGCGGCGCGACGTCTCTTGCCCAGGCCGGGATCATCGTGGAGTCGGTCGAGACCTTGCCCACCAACCCGGAGCTGCGCGCCCAGGCCGAGCAGGTGCTGCTGCAGCAGACCGCGACACTGACCGCGACTGAGCTCACCCGCGCCGGGCGCCACATCGCGGCCGTGGTGGACCCCGAGGGCGAGGAACGGGCCGTCGAGGCCGCCCTGGACCGGGAGGAGCGGGCCGCCCACCTCCAGCGCTTCCTCAGCATCGTCCCCGACGGCGCCGGTGGCGTACGCCTCAAGGGTTACGGCAGCACCGAAGACGGCGAGACGCTCCGTGCCGCACTCCTCCCGCTCACCAAGCCGACCCCGGCGCTGGACCCCGACGACCCCGACTGCGCCTCAGAACGGGACCCGCGCGACGCCGGAGCCCGGCTGTGGGACGCCCTGGTGCAGACCGCCCAGCACTCCCTGGACACGGACCTGCCACCGCAGTCCCACGGCGCCAGGGCTCGGGTCGCCGTCACCACCTCCCTGGACGAGTTGACCCGAAGCCTTGCCGAGACCCGCGGGGTGCCCTGCCCGACCGAGACCGGCCTTGAGCTGTCCGTCGCCGCCGTACGACGACTGGCGTGCGACGCCGACATCATCCCCGGCGTCCTGGGTCGCGACGGACAGGTTCTCGACGTCGGCCGCGCCCAACGTCTCGTCACCATGGCCATCTGGATCGCGCTCATCCTGCGCGACCAGCACTGCGCCTTCCCCGGCTGCACGAGGCCACCCTCGATGTGCCACGCCCACCACATCGTCCACTGGGCCGACGGCGGCCCGACGTCGCTGGCCAACCTGGTCCTGCTGTGCGGTGAGCACCACCGGGTCATCCACCACACGCCCTGGAAGGTGCGGCTCAGACCCGAAGACGACAAGCCCGAGTTCCTCCCGCCCCACCGGGGCAACGATCAGCCGTCCGACTGGATCCGCGCACGACCCAGGCGGGAGTGAGCGCGCCACGGCGTGCCCTAGTCGTCCGCGACGCTCGCCAGCCAGTACGCCGCGGCGTCACCCCACTCCGCGAGCTCCGCGTCGTCCATCGATGCGAAGCATCGGAGCCACGACTCGCAGCGGGCGAGCCGGGCCAGCCGCAGGGCCGCAGGCAGCGCGGCCCGCAGCTCCGTCACGGGGGCGAGGTCGCTCCAGACCTCGAGCGCGGGCTCCGCGAGCGACAGCACCCGCGGGTCACTGGGGGCGGTGTCCAGGTGACGCGCGACCCCGCCCAGCGGCACCATCAGCATGCCCAGCGGGTCGGTGACCATGGCGTCGCCGAAGTCGAAGAACCGCATCCGCCCGCCGACGTCGAACGCGTTGAACGTGTGCAAGTCGTTGTGGTTCAGGGTGAGGGGCAGGCCGAGAGACGCGACCCGTTCGGCGTCGGCGGCGACCCGGGGCAGCGCTGCGCGCAGGACGTCGCCACGCCCTGGCTCGAACCCGCGGGGATCGTCCGCAGGCAGGGACCCGAGGTCGTCGAGGCGACGCTGGACGTACGCCGTGGCATCGGCCGGACCCAGCCACGAGAGCCCGATGCCGTCCAGCCGGTCGACGACCGGCGCGACCTCGCGCTGCAGCCTGGCCGCGGCCCCGACCAGCCGGCCGACGGCCTCCAGCACCTCGTCCTCCCCCGCCTCGGCGAGGACGTCGCCCAGCACCGAGCCTTGGTCGGGCGTGAGCAGCAGGTCACGGTCGGGGTCGGTCGCGGTGACCGGGACGACGTACGCCGGTGCGAGCTCACCCAGCAGCGTGACCAGCCGGGCCTCGAAGGCCTGCAGCGGGGTGTTCTGCTTGGCGAAGAACACTCCTTCCAGCGCCCCGACGCGCCAGACCGTCGACCAGGAGCGGTCCCGGACCGGCGTCAGGCTCTGCGGCTCCCCCACGTGGGAGGTGACCCACGACGTCAACTCCTCCCGGAAGGGCACCGAGCGCCAGTGCGCGCTGGTGGACGGCAGGCGGACGTCCAGGTCGGCGAACACGAGGACCATCCTGACCCGACGCGCACCCGGAGAACGGATGCGGGGCGCCTGTGCCGGGGGGAATCCACAGGCGCCACCGCATCGGGGATGCCGATCACAGCAGAGGGTCCGTCCGACTGACCAGGGGTGAACCGTCAGATCGGCCGTTCGGCGGCTGGGGTGGGCATCCCGACGGGCTACGCCGGATGGCCCGGACGTGCCAGGCGCGGGCCTGGGGTCGAGCCGGTGCCGGCTCGGACGTGTGGCTCCCCCGGTTGGATTCGAACCAACGACCCTTCGATTAACAGTCGAATGCTCTGCCAGTTGAGCTACGGGGGATCGGCGGTGAACCTTAGCAAGGCGCCAGGGCCGGTCAGAAATCTCCGGAGGCTCAGAGCCCGACGTCCGCGCGCGCGGCCGCCAGGGCGCGGTCCGCCGCCTGGGCGACCAGCGGGTCGTCGGGGTCGACGCCCTCGTCGTACTCGAAGAGCCAGGTGACCTCGCGTCGCCCCGAGGGGGCCCGGCGGGCGACGACGCGCACCCCGCGCGAGCCGTCCACCGCGACGTGCCGCTGCAGCACCACGGTCGACGTGACCCGCTCGCGCACGAGCTCCAGCAGCCGGCCCGGCTCGGCGATGGTCAGGAGGTACTCCGGCCGGCGCTGACCCCAGGTGCCGACCTCGCGGACCCGCAGCACGTCGCCCTCCCGGTCCCAGTCCGCCGACTCGACCTGCTCCCAGGGCACCCGGACGTGCCCCACGCTCGTGGGGACGTAGAGCGCCTCGCGACTGCCGACGACCAGCCCCGCCTCGCTCGAGGCTCGGGCCAGCTCGGACTCCCCCGGCGCCAGGTCGATCGCCGGACGCCGGTTCGGCAGCCTCACCCGAGCCTCATGAGGCGCTCACGATCCGGTCGCGGAGTGCTCGCCTGTGCGCCTCCAGCGCCGCCAGCTCGCCGAACATCCGGTTGTAGGCCTCGGCCTGCTCGACGGGGTTGGTGCGCTGCAGCTTGGACTTCACCGCGGCGATCCGGCGCAGCGCCGTGAGCTCGAGGAGGCGTACGACGTGCTGGGCGACGTAGGCCGCGTCGGCCTCCTTGTCCGTGAGGAGCGGCTCGACCGACAGAGCGCTGACCGCCGACACCAGGGCGGGGTCGTTGCGCTGCTGGGCGGCGTCCCGCAGCCGCGCGGCCCAGCCGTGGTCCGACGCCCCGGCCAGCGGGCCGCCGGCGGCGACGACCAGCTCCCACACGGCCCGGTAGGTCGGGTGCATGAAGTCCTCGGGACCGACGTCGCCTGTGGTCCGGCCGATCACCATCGGGTGCTGGACCACGAGCTTGAGGGTCTCGCGCTCGATCGCGAACCGCGGGTCGCGCAGGTCGGGCAGCTGTCGCCGGGGCGCTGCTGCCGGGTCGTCGGCCTCGGGGACGGCGGGTGCGGAGTGACCGGCCGTGGCCGCCGGGCGGGACCGGTTGCCCGCTCGGCGGACCTCGGTACGCGCCTCCTCGATGTCGACGCCGACCATGCCGGCGATCTCGCGGGCGAACGCGTCGACCTTGGACTTGTCGCGGATGCTCGAGACGAGCCGGGCGCTCTCGCGGAGCGCGTCGACGCGGCCGTCGGCCCGGTCTAGGTCGTACTTCGCGACGACGTTGCTCAGCACGAACCGGTAGAGCGGCACCCGGCGGGCGATCAGCTCGCGCACGGCCGCATCACCGTGCTTGATCCGCAGGTCGCACGGGTCGAGGCCGTCGGGCTCGACGGCGACGTAGGTCTGGGAGGCGAAGTTCTGGTCCCCGGCGAACGCCTTGAGGGCCGCCGCCTGGCCGGCGGCGTCGCCGTCGAAGGTGAAGATCACCTCGCCGCGGAACTCGTCGTGGTCGGCCATGTGCCGCCGCAGGATCTTGGCGTGCTCGTCGCCGAACGCCGTCCCGCACGAGGCGACCGCGGTGCCCACGCCGGCCAGGTGGCAGGCCATCACGTCCGTGTAGCCCTCGACCACGACGGCCTGGGACGACAGGCCCATCTGCTTGCGGGCCAGGTCGATGCCGTAGAGCACGCGGCTCTTCTTGTAGAGCGTGGTCTCGGGGGTGTTGAGGTACTTCGCGTCGATCCGGTCGTCCTCGAAGATCCGGCGCGCCCCGAAGCCGATGGTCTCGCCGGAGGTCTCGCGGATCGGCCACAGCAGCCGGCCGCGGAACCGGTCGTAGCCGGAGCCGCCGCGCTGGCTCTGCGCGACCAGCCCTGCGGCGATGCACTCCTCCTCGGAGAAGCCCTTCTGCCGCAGGTGCCGCAGCAGGTCCTCTCCCCCGCGCGGCGCGAAGCCGAGCCCGAACTTCTCGGCGGAGTCGCCGTCGAACCCGCGCTCGGTGAGGAACTGCCGCGCCTGCGCCGCGGCGGGCGTCACCAGCTGCTCGGCGTAGAACTGCTGGGCGACCCGGTTGGCCTCGATCAGCTTGCCGCGCTGGGGGCCCCGTGGCCGGTCCTCGAACGAACCGCCCTCCTCGCGCTTGAGCTCCACTCCGTACTTCTCGGCCAGGCGCTCCACCGACTCGACGAAGGTCAGGCCGTCGATCTTCTGGAGGAAGGAGAGGACGTCGCCGCCTTCCTGGCAGCCGAAGCAGTGGAAGGTCCCCCGGCTCGGGTTGACGTTGAACGACGGGGTCTTCTCGTCGTGGAACGGGCACAGGCCCTTCTGCGAACCGCCGCCGGCGTTGCGGAGGGTGACGTACTGGCCGACGACGTCGTCGATACGGGCCTTCTCACGGACCTCGGCGATGCTCTCGTCGCGGATCCGGCCTGCCATGGGGTGATCCTAGGCCGGGCCTAGTAGTCCCCGGTCATGATGTTCACAGGCTCCACGCCCGCGGCCCACCGGTGCAGCTGGTCACGGACGAGCCGGTAGGCACGGGGCCACATCGCGCTGCTCGCGCCGCCGACGTGCGGCGTGATCAGGACTCCGGGTGCCCGCCAGAGCGGGCTGTCGTCCGGCAGCGGCTCGGTGTCCGTGACGTCGAGCGCGGCCGTGACCCGGCCGGACTCGAGCGCGGCGACCAGGTCCGACTCGACGACCACGGCACCGCGGGCGATGTTGACCAGCAGCGCGCCGTCCTTCATCCGGGCCAGGAAGTCGGCGTCGACCAGCCCGCGGGTCTCGTCGGTCAGCGGCACCACCAGGACCACCACGTCGGCGGACGGCAGCAGCCCGGGCAGCTCGTCGATGCCGTGCACGCCGGCCCGGGCCGTCCGCGCGACCCGGACGACCTCGGTCTCGAACGGGACCAGGCGTCGTTCCATCGCCTCGCCGATCGCACCGTGACCGACGATCAGCACCCGCTTGTCGGCGAGCGCCGGTCGCCACTCGTAGTGCCACTCGCGCCGGTCCTGACGACGTACGAAGTCAGGGACGCCCCGCAGCGACGAGAGGACCAGCGTCACCGCCAGCTCGGCCGCGGACGTGTCGTGGATGCCGCGGCCGTTGCACAGCAGCACACCGTCGGGGACGTGGCTGCGGATGTGCTCGACCCCGGCCGTGAGCGTCTGCACCAGGCGCAGGGAGGGCATCTGCCGCAGCACCTCGACCGCACCGACGTCCCAGACGTACGGCGTGACGTAGACCTCCACCTCCGGGACCGAGTCCGGGACCCGCTCGGAGGGGTCGACGACCTCGTAGCGGAGCTGCTCGGGCGGGTCGCCCAGCTCGGCAGGGTCGAACGGCAGCCACACCAGCGGGGCGCTCATCCGACCAACCGCCGGTGCCAGGAGAGGGCGCTGACGTCGGTGAGCGAGGCGACCTGGTCGACCACGACGCGCAGCCTGGCCGCGTCGTCGTTCGCGTCGCGCCAGTCACTGCGCAGGGAGGGCTCGAGCGCGTCCTCGCCACGGTCGAGAAGCGCGGCGACGAGCTCGGCGATCAGCTCGCGCTGGCGGACCATCAGGTCGATGCGGTCCTGGGCCTGCATGACGTAGTGAGCGGCGATGCCCTTGAGCACCGCGATCTCCAGGCGCGTGCGCTCCGGGACCACGAGGTCCGCCTCGTAGCGGATGAAGGGTCCCGCGCCCGCCGCGAAGGTGGCGGCCTGGGCGGCCCCGCAGAAACGACCGATCACGTCGCTGGTCAGGTTCTTCAACGCGCCCAGGGCCCCTCGGCTGCCGTCGTAGGCGCGGGTCGGCCAGCTGTCGACGGACCGCAGCCCTGCCAGGACGTCGTCGAGCACGTCGTCGGTGGCCGTCGGGAGGTACCACTGCCGGACGGTGTCCCAGACGGCGTCGAGGTCCAGCGCGGTGAGGTCGACCTTGCCCGCCACGATGCCGTCCTCGACGTCGTGGACCGAGTAGGCCACGTCGTCGGCGAGGTCCATCACCTGCGCCTCCACGCACAGCCGACGGTCCGGCGAGCCGGCACGCAGCCAGTCGAAGACGGGCCGGTCGTCCGGGTAGACCCCGAACTTGGGGTTGGCAGCGTCACGTGGCCACGGGTACTTGGTGCACGCGTCCAGCGTGGCCCGGGTCAGGTTCAGGCCGACCGAGCGGCCGTCGGCGTCGACCGTCTTCGCCTCCAGCCGGGTCAGCAGCCGCAGGGTCTGCGCGTTGCCCTCGAAGCCCCCGCACGGCTCGCTCAGCTCGGCGAGCGCCCGCTCGCCGTTGTGGCCGAACGGCGGGTGGCCGAGGTCGTGGGCCAGCGCGGCGGTCTCCGCGATGTCGGGCTGGCTGCCCAGCGCCCGCGAGAGGTCCCGGGCGACCTGGGCCACCTCGAGGCTGTGCGTCAGCCGGTTGCGGACGAAGTCGTCGGTCTCGGGACCGACCACCTGCGTCTTCGCTGCGAGCCGACGGAACGCCGCCGCGTGGACCACGCGAGCCCGGTCCCTCTCGAACGCCGTGCGCTCCGGCGCCTCCACGCGCTTGGGCGGCTCGGGCACCAGGCGCTCACGCGCGTGGGCGTCGTACAGCCCGTCGTTGTCCATCGGTGGTCACTCTAGGAGTGCCCACCCACCGAACTGTCAGAACACCGACACGTGAACGTGGTCGTAGTGGTTGGCCGTGGCCGAGCCGCGCGAGGACATCCCGCGCCAGCCCTCGCCGGACCGCTCGACGGACCAGATGCTCTGCGAGTAGATGATGTAGGAGATGCCCAGGGCCGAGTAGTTCTCCCGCAGGAATCGGGCGACCTCCCAGCCGCGCTCGCCGCTGACCATGATGTCGACGGCCTTGCCGAGCGGGTGGTCGCCGCCGCCACCGCGCAGGGTGCCGTAGACGCTGATCTCGGGGAAGTTCGCGCAGACCGCGCGGTGCACGGCCACGATCGAGGAGCTGACGCCGCCGGCGACCGAGGTGCCGTTGGTGCACGGGCCACCGAGGGTCGGCGGCTCCTCGTCGGTGAGGTAGCCAGTGGTCACCCAGCGGGACTTGCCGCCGAGGACGATCTCGACCCGGCCCCACATCTCGCGGCCGGTCACGAGGACCTTCTTGCCGGCGTCGAGCTCGCCGAGCTTGGCGGCCTTCTCGCCCGGCTCGTCCCAGATGTTGAGCTCGTCGGTGGTCCACATCCGGGTGTCGGCGTTCTTGATCGCCGTGCGGATGGCGGACTTCGAGAGTGCGTTGGGGAGCTTCGCGTCCAGGGCGGCCACGCGCGAGGTCGACCGGGTCACGGTCTGGTCGCGGTCCACGAGGACGTCGCTGGTGGTGGTGCGGGCCACCACGGTGTCCACCACGGGGTCGCTGGCGAGCACGCCGAGGCTGACCGTGGAAAGGGTCGCCATCAGGGCGAGCGGCGCCGCGACCGTGACGGCGCGGGGCTTGGGGCGGGCATTGGTGTCCCGCTTGTGGCGATGATCTGCCACAGCGCTGATCCTTTGCTGTTGCTGACATGACATGCGCTTGCTGTAGCAAGCGACGGCGATCGACTCTGGCACAGGCAACGAGGGCGCTGCCAATCCCGACACGGTATTTGGGACGTGTTCCCCGTCACGAATGGCCCATTCACGCCTGAATTACTGCACTTTGCTCCTGTCGGGCGTGACCCACGTCGCAGGCGAACGTTCTACCCGCCGGTCGTCTCGCTGGTCTCCTCGGCGAGGTGGACGTCCGAGCCGTCGGTGTCCGACAGCCAGTTCTCGGGCAGCGCGACCTTGTCCCGCGGAGATCCCTGACGCCCGCGCGGTGAGCCGAGCTCGCTCACCGGGAACGGCTCGTCGGGGTCGAGCCGGGTCAGCAGCCCGTCGAGCTCGGCGAGCGTGGAGACCAGCGCCAGGGCACGGCGCAGCTCGCCGCCCGCGGCGAAGCCCTTGAGGTACCACGACACGTGCTTGCGGAACTCCTTGCAGCCGCGCTCCTCGCCCTGGTGCTGGACGAGCAGCTCCGCGTGGCGCCGCATCATCGCGGCCACCTCGCCCAGGTTGGGCAGCGTCGCGACCTCCTCGCCCGAGAACGCCGCCGCCAGGTCGCGGAACAGCCACGGACGCCCCAGGCAGCCGCGGCCGACCACGACGCCCGCCGCGCCGGTCTCCTCGACCATCCGCAGCGCGTCCGCGGCCTCCCAGATGTCGCCGTTGCCCAGCACCGGGATGTCCACGTGCGACACCAGCGCGCCGATCGCGTCCCAGTCCGCGCGTCCCGAGTAGGACTGGGCGACGGTCCGGCCGTGCAGCGCGATCGCAGCGCAGCCGGCCTCCTGGGCGATCCGGCCGGCATCGAGGTAGGTGAGGTGGTCCTCGTCGATCCCCTTGCGGGTCTTCATGGTCACCGGGACGTCGTACGGCGTCGCGGCGCCCACCGCCGCCTCGAGGATCCGCGCCAGCAGCCCGCGCTTCCAGGGGAGCGCTCCCCCGCCCCCCTTGCGGGTCACCTTGGGGACCGGGCAGCCGAAGTTGAGGTCGATGTGCCGCACGCCGTACTCGGCGCACAGGATCTCGGCCGCCTTGCCGACGTAGACCGGGTCGGTGCCGTAGAGCTGGACCGAGCGGACCGACTCGAGCTCGTCGAAGACCAGCATCGAGAGCGTCACGGCGTCCCGCTCGACGATGCCGCGGCTGGTGATCATCTCGCAGACGTAGAGCCCGGCGCCCTGCTCCGCGCACAGCCGCCGGTAGGCCGCGTTGGTGATGCCCGCCATCGGTGCCAGCACCACGGGGGTGTCGACGTGCAGCGGCCCCAGGGTGAGGCCCGCGGTCAGGGTGGACATCCGGTCATTCTCCGCGCCGCCTGCCGGGTGGCCCAAACCGAGCGACCCCGATGCAGGCTCAGCCCTTGGTGCCCTTGTCCTTGTTCTTCCCCTTGCCCTTGCCCTTGCCCTTGTCGTCCTTCGGGGGCTTCGGCTTCTCGAGCTCACCGGACCAGGTGATCGGGATGTCCGCCTCGGTGGGGCGGAAGCTGGCCGAGACGAGGTCACCCTTGTCGGGCACCAGGTAGACCATGCACAGGTCCGCGGTGGCGCCCGGCGGGAACGGCGCCGGGAACGCGTCGGGGTTGCACGGCTTGAAGGTGCTGCCGAACAGCGTCGACTCGATCAGGGTGTCGGTGCCGTCGAGCACGTAGAGCGGCTGGAGCCGCAGCTCGCCCAGGTCGGTCTCGCCCCGGTTGGCCACGGTGGCGCGGACGAAGTAGGGCTTGGTCGTCTTGGTCTCGTCGGAGAGGTCCCAGCCGACGAACGAGTCGCCGAACGAGGTCTTCTCGAGCCGGGTGACGGTGATGTCGAGGACGCCCACCACGCCCTGACGGACCTCGTAGGCGACGGTCGCGGTCTCCCCGACGTCGAGGTCGGCGCCCTCGTCGGTGAGCTCGACGCCGTCCGGGACCAGCAGGGTGTCGCTCGGGCTGGGCGAGCCCGAGTCCGAGCCGGACTCGCTGGAGGACGTCGACTCCTCCGAGTCCGGGTCGTCCGAGTCGTCGGAGCAGCCCACCAGCGCCACGGCGAGCACAGCGCAGGCCAGGGCGCGCGACAGTCGTCGGGTCACCCCGCCAGTGTGCCCCGGCATCCGCCCTAGCAGCCGACGAAACGCTCGGCGAAGTACGACGTGATGCCGGCGAGCGGGACCCGCTCCTGCTGCATGGTGTCGCGCTCCCGCACCGTGACGGCGTCGTCCTCGAGCGTCTCGAAGTCGACGGTGACGCAGTACGGCGTACCGATCTCGTCCTGGCGGCGGTAGCGGCGGCCGATCGCGCCGGAGTCGTCGAAGTCGACGTTCCAGGCCCTGCGCAGCTCGGTCCCCAACGCCTTCGCCTTGGGCGACAGGTCCGCGTTGCGGCTCAGCGGCAGCACCGCCACCTTGATGGGCGCGAGCCGCGGGTCGAGGCGCAGCACCGTACGGGTGTCGACGCCTCCCTTGGTGTTGGGCGCCTCGTCCTCGCTGTAGGCGTCCACGAGGAACGTCATCAGGCTGCGGGAGAGGCCGGCCGCCGGCTCGATGACGTAGGGCGTGTAGCGCTCGTTGGCCGCCTGGTCGAAGTAGGAGAGGTCCTGGCCGGAGTGCTTGGCGTGGGTGGTGAGGTCGAAGTCGGTGCGGTTGGCGATGCCCTCGAGCTCACCCCACTCCGACCCCTGGAACCGGAAGCGGTACTCGATGTCGACCGTGCGCGTCGAGTAGTGGCTCAGCTTCTCCTGCGGGTGCTCGTAGTGGCGCAGGTTGTCCGCGTCGATGCCGAGGTCGACGTACCAGCGGGTGCGCTCGTCGATCCAGTACTGGTGCCACTCCTTGTCCTCGCCGGGCTTGACGAAGAACTCCATCTCCATCTGCTCGAACTCGCGCGTGCGGAAGATGAAGTTGCCCGGCGTGATCTCGTTGCGGAAGCTCTTGCCGATCTGGGCGATGCCGAACGGCGGCTTGGCGCGCGAGCTCGTGACGACGTTCGCGAAGTTGATGAAGATGCCCTGCGCCGTCTCGGGGCGCAGGTAGTGGAGCCCCTCCTCGTTCTCGATGACACCGAGGTAGGTCTTCAGCAGGCCGGAGAACTGGCGCGGCTCGGTCCAGGCGCCGCGGGTGCCGCAGTTGGGGCAC
>Ga0075364_10000902_pt1 | contig 15688 bp, 16 predicted proteins | sample EndMetdeltDD1764_FD_71517 | JGI IMG/M metagenome (GOLD analysis project Ga0075364, IMG submission 71517) | Populus endosphere microbial communities from Tennessee, USA - Endosphere MetaG P. deltoides DD176-4 | ecosystem: Host-associated > Plants > Roots > Endosphere | place: USA: Tennessee...
GGCAATGCCGATCAGCGCCCAATTGAGTCGTACGTCCCAACCCGCCACGGTCCACAGCATGGGGCCCTGAGGATAGTTGGGTATCAGGTAATCCAAAACCGTAGGCAATGCTACCGCTTCGAAGGCAACAACCGATGCATAGCCCAGTATCAGCGACCAGGTACATATGAATCCCGCCGTGACCCCCAGGGCACGAAAACTGAAAACCCCCGCACCGCCGCTGATGGGCATCGCTGACGCCAATTCGGCATACGTCAGACCGATCAGCATGATGGCGAAGCCGCCTAATATAAAAGCGACCACTGCGCCGAGCGAACCTGCACTCAACACCCAATCGCCGGCGAGTACCACCCAGCCCCAGCCGATCATTGCGCCAAACGCCAGCGCCAGAACGTCTTTTTGATTGAGCACTTTGGCCAAATCGGTTTGTTGTGCCATGCATTGTCTCCAACGAAGATTCTTATTGCAAAAAAAAACCTCAAAGGTCGGATCGAGTCTTCCCTATGAGGTTCATGGTATCGCAGGCGCGATCTGCTGCGCGGCACGCCATCTACGCCGCGCGCCGCGCCGGCCGCTGGACGGCCAAGCCAGCGAGGCCGGACGAAGCCGACCTGCGCGGACTACTTACTTCTTGGCATCAGGCAATGCAAACACGAACAACGCGTTGCCGCCGTTGACGACTTTCTTCAACTCGGGCGACAGCGAGGCCGCAACGGGGGTCTGGGCGTTTGCACCCGTCACCACGGCGACGTACTGCTTGCCATTTACGCTGTACGTCGTAGGATGACCACCGATCGTCGTATTGAGCTTGACGTCCCACAGCTTCTTACCGTCTTTCTGATCCCATGCTGCGAACTCGCGCATGCTGTCACCGGTAAAGACCAAACCACCACCCGTGGTCATGACCGAAGACGTGAAGATGGGCGCCTGCTTCTGAACCCAGAGCAGCTTGCCCGATTTGACGTCGACAGCATAAACCCGACCCGTGGTGTCCTGACCCGGCGCAAAGTGCGCTTTGCCCGACGCTTGCGCGCCAACGGATTCACCCTTGCGCACCTCAATCACTTGCGGCGTCAAGTCTTTGCACGACTCGCTGACCGGCACGTAGAACGCATTGGTCAGCGGACTGTACGCACCTGCCATCCAGAGTTTGCCCAGATCGCGTCCCCCGCACACCGTCACGGTCTCGCCGATCGACTTGGCGAACAGCTCGGTGTTGGTGATGGCCTTGCCTTCATCGGTGAAGCCTTTGATCACGTTTTGATAAGCCGTATCGCGTGCCCACAACAGCTCACCCGTATCGCGATCCAGGACGAACACCGTGCCGTACTTACCCGGCACCGACACGATCACGTCGTACTTCTGACCCGGCTTGACGTTCTTGCTCATGTACGACACTTCGCCCTTGGTCGGCGCAATTTCGCTTTCGACCAAGACGCGCTCGAAGGGGCTATCGAGATCCCAGTCATCACGGGGCAAATGCTGATAGTGCCACTTGACCTTGCCGGTTTCGGCATCGATGGCCAAGGTGCTGTTCGTGTAGAGCGCAGCACCATCGGCCGAGCCGCGCAATACGGCAGGGTACGGCAAGGGCATGCCTACGCCCCAGTACAAGGTCTTGCGTTTGGGATCGTACGAGCCCGTGATCCAGGGCGATCCACCCCAACGGTTTTCCTGCGCCAGACCGCCCCAGGTGCCGTCCACTTCGGGGCCGCCAATCGTGTTCAAGCGCCACAGTTCCTTGCCGGTGGCCGCATCGTGTGCAGTGATGAAGCAACCGCCTGCGGTACCGGCAATACTGCAACCCGAGGTCCCGGTAAAGATCTTGCCATCGATGGCCAAGGGGCCTGCCGTGAAGCTATAGCCTTTTTCCCAATCCAGAACCTGATGTTCCCAAACCATTTTGCCGGTGGCGGCATCCAACGCGACCAGTTTGGAATCGGGCGTGGTCAGGATGACTTTGTCTTGATAGAGAACAATATTGTTGCGCTGGCGATTGGCCTGCGCGCCATGATAGCCGCCCGTGAATTCCGGCAGCTTTTGACGGTATTCCCACAGGAGTTCGCCGGTCACCGCGTTGAGTGCCTGCACGATACCCTGGTTCAAACCGAGGAACATGACGCCGTCACGCACCAGCGGCGCCGCTTCTTGCAAACCATAGACGGGCAGGTTCCAAGACCATTCCATGCGCAGATCGCCAACGTTCTTGGTATTGATGCTGTCCAGCGGGCTATACGCCTGGTTATCCACGGTACGACGCCACATCAGCCAATCTTCAGGAGCGGGTGACAGCGTTTCCTTGTCGGTAACGGGACGATAGTTTTCGACTTGGGCGTGTGCTGCGCCGGCCGTCAGGGCCAAGGCTGCAGACAACGCCGTGATGAGGCTATTGAGTTTCATGAGAGTCCATTGCTTAAATAAATACCTTCGTGCGTGACGCATGCGCGTCTGGCTCGAGCCGGTGTGGTTCGTTGTCCAGATGCGCCTAGCGCACCGTCTTGACCTGCTCGGCCGACACTGCACCAAACTCATTGCCCCAGCTATTGCGAACGAACGTGCTGATGGCAGCCACTTGTTCATCCGACAACGTTGCGGCAAAACCGGGCATGGAGTTCATCCCCGCCAGAATCGTGCGCGCGACGGCAGGACCGTTGGACAGGCGCGCGAAGCCCTGGAGCTTGGTGCCGAATGCGCCCTCACCATTGGCCCCGTGGCAAGCCGCGCAGTTCGACGCGAACAATGCCTTACCTGCAGCCAGCACTTCCGGGGTGACGGGGCCGGCTTCGGCCACGGGTGCGGTAGGCACTTCTGCTTCGCCCATCGCAGACATCACGTACACGGCATTTTGATAGCCCTGACCTTTGAAGTCTCCCGCCTTGGCATCTTGCTTGAAGGTGAACAAAGGCTGACCGCGATACGTCACTTGCTTGGCGCCGTTTTTGTCGACGGTGCCCAGCAAGCCGGGCAAGACCATTTGGCCCAGCGGACGATCTTTGGTGAGCAAAGGCTCCAGGCTTTCCATGCATTTGGCATCACAGGACGATTTGCCATTTTCCGACTTCACGACATATAGCGTCTTCCCATCTCCATTAACCAGGAAAGGCACCATGTCCGGTGCTTGCGCCTTGGCCACTGTGGCCGTTTGCGCACTAGCCGCTGCGGCAATAGCGGGTACGACAGCGAGTGCCAGAAGGCCGCTGAGTATTTTTATTTTGTGGGTTCTCAAGTTGATCTCTTATTGAGTGACGACGAATGATGGTGCGCAGGCTTTCGATATTCGCGACGTCCGAAGGGCGGGCGCCGTATCGACAGCAGATTGGCAGCTAACGCACCTTACATCTGGTTGGTAATGATGTCAAAAGTGGAAATTCGCTGTGAAATGTGAACACTTGTTGCTGCACGCCATCGGATCGTGTCAGCCCGTTTTAAGGAGGGGGGCTGATATGATTAAGGCCCCCCTTTCCCCACTCCGGGTAAGGGCAAGAATGAGGTGAAAAATGTTTCCGAAACGTTTAGCCGAAGGATATCGGCAATTTATAGATGGCCGCTTCAACGCAGAACGCGCGCGCTACCGCACGCTTGCTGAACACGGTCAAGAGCCTGAAATCATGGTCATTGGCTGTTGCGACTCGCGCGTCGCGCCCGAAGTGATCTTTGACGCCGGGCCAGGTGAACTGTTCGTCGTTCGCAACGTGGCCAATCTGGTGCCGCCGTACGAAGCCGAAACGCAGAATTACCACGGCACGAGCGCCGCGCTCGAATTTGCCGTCGCTGCACTCAAGGTCAAACACATCGTGGTCATGGGCCACGCGCATTGCGGTGGCATCAGTGCGTTCGTCAAAGGTGCAGATGCGCTTTCGCCAAGCGACTTCATCGGCAAGTGGATGACGCAAATCGCACCGGTTGCCGAATCACTGGGCGAGCCCGATCTGGATATCGGCAAGCAGTTGATGCGTATGGAACTCGCGGTCGTCGAGCACAGCCTGAAAAATCTGATGTCGTTTCCGCAGGTCCGACGCGCCGTCGAGCGTGGCGAACTGCAGTTGCACGGTGCGTACTTCGGCGTGGCCACGGGCTTGCTGCTGGTACGCGATCCGAACACGGGAGAATTCCATCCGTCGGACTCGCCGTTGTTGCATGCCACCGACGCGAGTGGCACTGCGCCTGCCTGAATACAGGTGCGGCTTGACCGCCACTTTCAGTTGCAAGATCAGGCTCGTTGCGCAATGTGATGCGCACACCTGAAACGATTCAGGTCCGACTGCGTCGCACGAAGCAGTCGGACGTGAGCACACCTAAGGCGTTGCCGTCATCAACGTAGGCAACCAAAGAGAAATCTGCGGAAAGAACGTCAGCATCCCCAGGACGGCCAAAGCGGCGCCCAAAAATGGCGCAATCCCGATGACGCCCTTCTCGAGCGAAATTCTCGCCATCAAGGATGAGATGTTCAGGCAGAGCCCTGCTGGCGGCGTAATGAGGCCAATACACAGGTTAACTACGGCGACAACCGTAAAGTGAGTCGGATCGATTCCGAGCTCATTGGCAATGGGATAGAGCACTGGTATCAACATGACCAAGGCAGCGTTGGTTTCCAGGAACATCCCCACGATCAACAGAAGAATGTTGACGAATATCAGAAACAGCATGGGACTGCTGATATTGGCCAGAACGAACTCCGCGATCGCCTCCGGAATACTCACATACGCCAGCAACCAACTGAAAACCCTAGCGGCCGCAACGATGATCATAATGACGGCCGTTGTACGCGCAGCTGCCACCAGACTCTCGTAAAAAATTCTGAACGTAATTTGTTTATAGACGAGCGTACCTACCAGCAGCGCATAAATTACGGCAACTACAGCACATTCCGTAATGTTGAAAATACCGCTGCGGATACCACCCAAAACGAATACGGGCAAAAACAGAGCGAAGGACGCTTTGCGGAACGTCATCCAGATTTCTTTGGCATTCGCGCGGCCGTGAATAGGAAAGTTGTTCTTTTTACTGATCCACCAGCTCACAAACAGCATAGAGAGGATATAAATCAGGCCGGGAACAACACCCGCTAGAAACAATGTCGTGACCGATTGACCGGTCAAGACCGCTACCACGATAAACGGTATTGAAGGCGGAATAATGGGAGCGACTACGTTTGCCGCAGCGATGACACCACCGGCAAATCCGGGCGGATAGCCGGAGCGGATCATAGCCGGAATCATGATTCGACCCAACGCACTGGTGTCGGCGACAGCCGAACCTGAAATGCCGGCAAACATGCCGGATGCGAGCACGCCGCTCATGGCCAGCCCGCCACGGAAACGTCCGAGTAAGGCGTTGGCAAAATCGAGCAAGCGTTCGGTCAGACCGCCCGATGTCATCAGGCTACCTGCCAGAACAAAAAACGGAATTGCAAGCAATGCAAAGCTGTCCAGGCCAGCAAACAACTGCTGAGGAACGGCCATCAAACTGATGTCGCCTAGCGCCACCACCGCGGCCAATGCGCCGGCGGTGATCGCGAATGCGATCGGTACGCCGATGAGCATGAGCCCCAGCGTCACAATGGTGATGAGAATTACGGTTGTCATGATGTGTGTGTATCCAGGTCAGGGGTGCTCATCACTACTGCGCTGGCTCCAGTCGGGATTGCCGCCCAGACGTGCCAGAATCAACATTAGAGCCATCAGGCCGAGGCCAATCCATAGCGAGGCATACACCCAGGACATCGGGATATCCATCGCGGCAGACGCCTGAACCGCATTCAACTCGGCAAAATCCCAACCCGCTTGTGTGATGGTGAGTAGGGCGACCAGCAGAATCAAATCGCGTACGATCAATACGATCTTGCGGACCTGTTCACTTAACCGGTCGATCAAGATCGTGACGGTCACATGACCACCGCTACGCAACACCGCAGCGCTACCCAATAATGAAATCCACACCATTAAAAATCGCGCTACCTCCTCGCTCCAGGAAGACATGTCCTTGAGCACATAACGCGAAAATATCTGCCATGCGGTGACTGCGCACATGACCAGGAGCATGCCGCCAATAACGAAGTCGAGCGCACGCTCGATTACTGTGGCCAGGCGGTCCGGCCATCCCCTTCGACCGGAGGACGATTGTGTCGTATTCATATGATTGCCTTTATCGCGGCAGACAGACGATGCGCGGCCACGTTGGACCGCACGTCTGCACCCACACACCTATTAGTTGACGGCGCGGAATTTGTCGAGCCAGACCTGCAGCTCCGGAAACTGGCTGTCCATCTCTTTGATCTTGGCCGCAAAGGCATCGCGATCAACGGCATTGAACGCCATTCCTTTGCTCTCCAGGAACTGCTTGTGCTCGTTCTCGGCGACCACCATGCGCGCGGTGGCTTCGCTCATCACGCGCTCGCCTTCTTCTTTCAGGATCTGCTGCGTTTCAGCAGGCAGTCGCGAAAAATACTTGTCCGAGAAGATCAGTGTCATTGCACCGATGGTGTGTTGCGTCTCTGCAGCAAACTTCTGTACCTCAAAGAGGTTGACGTTGCGGATCACCTCCAACGGATTTTCCTGCCCATCGATCATGCCGTGCTGCAAAGAGGTAAACAACTCAGCCATACCCATCGGCACAGGGCTGGCACCCAGCGTGGTCCAGGTCGCGCGGTACATCTTCAAAGGTGGCACCCGCATCTTCAAGCCGTGAAGATCCTGCAGATTGCTGATTTTGCGATTGGACGTGAGGAAACGGGCTCCACGATAAGAGGCACCAATCAATTTGAATCCGCTTTCTTTCGTAATTTGGTCGTAGAGTTCACCTCCTGCGGCACCCTCGTAGACCGCATGAAAATGGTCCATGTCGCGAATCAGGTACGGGTACGCCTCGACACCTGCGGATTGAGAGTAACGATCAAGCGCGCCCACGCTTTGCAACACGATGTGATTCGTGCCCATGCGCAGGCCCTCGATCGACTGGGGCCAGTCGCCCGTCAATCCGTTGGCGGAGATGTTGATCTTGATTTTTCCTTCCGATCGATCCTCGACGGCCTTTTTGAAAGCCTCCATCGTCTCGCCCCAATGATCCTTTGGCGAGTAGATGTGAGCGAGTTTGAGGGTGACCGGCTTAACCTGCGCTTGCGCGGTATGGGCGGCAGTAAACGACAGCGCCGTGACTAAAGCCGCCGACAACAGGGATGCTAATTTCATGTCTCCACTTCCTTTTAGTGAACTGATCCGAGAACTTTTTATTGATTGGCCAGGTCGGCACCCAGAAAATCGGTGTCGTCCAGACTCATGACCAGCGCGGTCAATGCAGCGGCATAGCTGTACTGGCGCATGCCCATACACAAGCCAGTGGCCGTGTGGGTAAAACTTGAATTGATGCTGCCACCGCCCAGGCCGCGCGCAGCGCCCGCGCCAGCAGAGATGTTGGAAAAATGCACTTCGATGACCGGCCGCTCGGTATCCTCCAGGGCGTGCCGCACGCCCTCGCCCACCGTTGTCAACCCCGCAGGATTGATGATGTAGCCGTCAACGCGCGAGGCCGAAGCGTGGATATATTCGAGAATGTCGCCCTGATGATTCGAAGAAAAATTCTCGACCTCGACACCCAGTTGACGACCGAAATCGGCGACATAAGCCTTGAGGTCGTCCAGCGAGGCGATCTTGCCGTAGACCTTCTTGCTTCGATTGCCCAAGCTCGACATGTTCGGGCCGTCAATCACCGCGATGCGATGCACGCGACGCCCCGTACGTACGATCTTCACCACATTTTCCTGAGTCATGACTTCGTCTCCTCGGATTGCAAATTAGTTAAAGCGAAGGCCTGCATCGACATTCAAGGTTTGACCCGTGATGTATTTCGCCGCATCTGAGGCCAAAAACATGGTCGAGCCAATCATGTCGCTGACGTCGCCTTTGCGTTTGAGCGCCTGAGCCGCGATGATGGCGTCCCATTGTTCTGGGCGAATGGTGTCGCGCGGCACTTCGGTCACGATCCCATGGGGACTGATCGCATTGACGTTGATGCCAAATTCACCCAGCTCGGTAGCCAACGCACGTGTGAGTGCGACCACGGCACCTTTCGAGGCGACGTAGTGGGCATAGTGCGCGCGGCCCGTCACGACCACGCTAGAAGAAATATTGACGATCTTGCCGGATTTTTGAGCCTTCATAGGACGGGCAACCGCCTGGCAGCAGTTGAATACGCCGCGTGCGTTCACGCCCATGACCAAATCCCATTCGGCCTCGTCGATGTCCTCGAAGGGCTTCATTTTGAGCGTCGAGAAAATTGCCGCGTTGTTGATTAACACGTCGATTTTGCTGAAGGTCGACAACGTCGCTGCAACCATCGCGTCAACACTTTTCTTCTCTGCAACGTTCACAGCGACTGCGAGACTCTTTCCACCTGCGGCTTGCACTTCTTCGGCAACTGCCTTGGCTTTTTCTTCGTTCAGGTCGGCCACCACCACAGCGGCACCGGCTTTTGCAAACGCCAGGGCATATGCACGCCCGATACCCTGCCCCGACCCTGTGATGATGACGACGCGATCATTGAATTCCATGACTTCTTCCTTTGGGACTAATGTGTGTTTTTAATGATTGACAGGCATTCTCAGCGGACCCATTCCGCCATCTATATCGACGATCATGCCCACGCATGAGAACGATTCGGGATGAGCCAGATAGGCCACCGTCCGCGCGACTTCAATCGGCGCGACCATACGACCCGTCGGTTGGCGTAACCCGAACTCACGACGTTTAGCGGCAGGATCAGGCGCACGGGCTGCAAGCTCAGCCATGAAAGGCGTATCGACCGTAGCCGGACTCACCCCGTTGACGCGGATGTTCTCGGCTATCAAATCTGCGGCCATGGCACGCGTCATAGACTGGACGGCACCCTTGCTTGCCGAGTACAGCGCGCGTTGAGGCAACCCATTGACCGCGGTGCACGAAGACATGTTCACAATCGCAGCGCTTTTGGACTTGCGCAGATAAGGCAGCGCGGCCCGGGTCGACCGCATCTGACCAAGTACATTGATGTCCATGATTCGTAACCAGTCGCCGTCCGATCCATCTTCGATGGTGCCGACAAAGCTCACGCCGGCGTTGTTGACCAGCACATCGATACGCCCATGGACCTCAGCGAACGTCTGGACGGCTTGGTCGACCGCCTGTTGATCGGTAACGTCTGCGATCAGCGCGGCCGCACCGGGCGGTACACCTTGCGCAGTCATATCGAGCGAGGCCACCACGGCGCCTAATTCCACCATCAGTTGGACGACGGCCTGACCAATACCAGCCGCCCCACCTGTCACGACGACCACCCGATCCTCAAAACCGGTGCTGTGTGCGGGAGTGGCTACTTGAACTTGCGTCATATCTTTTCCTGTTCAGGCGTGCGTACGCCAATGCGAGAGCAACGGGCTCAACAGGGCCTCGGATGCTGCTAGGGGGAACATGTGGCCGGACTGCGCCATGTTGAATTGACAGAATTGATCTGTACGGTCTGCGCTCTCGAACGCACGGCCAATTTGTGCCATGTGCTGGGGAGAGGTCGATTGATCGGCATCACCCGCCACGGCCAAGGTGCCGGGCAGGCACCCCGCGATATCGTCGTAGCCGCCGAACTCGCTCAAGGCGTCCCAGGCGCAGGCAAAGTCATCCAAGGACATTGCATTGATCGACTTTTCAGCAAACTGCCGATCCTGAGCGTCTTGCGTCGCACCATCGAACCAACGGCTCAGGGTCTGCGCACGCATGACGTCCATGCCCTTGCAACGCGCGGTCGCAGCACGCTCGGTAAACAGGGCGCCGCCCCGCGCCGGGCTGGCGAGCACCGCCAGCGATCGCACCGGCATGGCCTGGTCTTCCGAAGCGCTGGACGCTGCGATGTGGGCGACCGACGCGGCCGCCACGGCACCGCCCAGCGAGTGGCCGATGACATGAAGCCTTTCCGTACCAATGCTTTGGATCGCCCGCACCGCATCGTCAACGTAATCTGAGAACCGAAACGGACCGAGATGTGCACGCTGACCATGACCGCGCATATCCAGCGTCAGCAGGCGTACATTGACGCGTTCGTTCAATGCATAGGCCAGGGGTCGCCAGCTCCTTCCATTCAATCCTAGGGAATGAAAAGCCATGACGGTGATTTCCGCATCCTCGCGACCGTAGGCACGCAGGGCGACCGTTCTGCCTTCCCTATCCGTGAAGTGCGGTCCGCGCGGCTGTGCACCGAGCGAAGCGGTAGCGCCTGAAGGGGTCATGACGCAGTGGCTCCCGCCAACGCACCCTGATCACGCAAGGTCTGCACCATATGCGTATCGGCGCCCAACCATCGCGTCAAAACGTCATCGACATCTTGATTCAACGCCGGCGGGTAGTCAGCTTGCCGTTCTGCCGCGTCCATGAACTTGATCGGGTTGCCCACCACTTCGACATCCGCACCGTCGCGAACAAGCCGGGTAATCATGTTACGACCCGTCTGTCGCGCATGCGCCAAGGCTTCGGGCACGGTTTTAATCAGGGCAACCGGCACACCGTTTTCTTCAAGCGCTTGCACCCAGCTTTCAGCGGGCGCGGTCAGAAAAGCCTGCTCGAGTATCGGCCACAGCGCTTCTTTGTTCTTCAAGCGATCGCCGCCCGTGGCGAAACGCGAGTCACTCACAAGCGTTTCCAGACCAAGCACCTTGCACAAGCCTTTCCACATGCGGTCTGTATTTGCGGTAACCACAAGTTCACGTCCGCCCGCGCATACAAACGACCGATAGGTCGGAATCGAGTCGTGCCGTGCCCCCTGGGGCTGCGGCGTCACGCCGGAGATCAAGGCGTACGTGCTTTGATATGACAGCATGGCCAACTGGCAATCCAGCATCGCCACATCGATCACTCGACCCATGCCGCTGCGCTCGCGGTCAGCGAGTGCCGCATTAATCGCGATTGCTGCGTACATTCCCGCTACGATGTCGCCCGCCGGTATGCCAAGCCGAACGGCTTGACGGTCGGGCTCACCCGTCAGACTCATTACGCCAGAAAGCGCCTGGACGATCATGTCGTACGCGGGCTTGTGGCGATCCGGTCCCGTCTGACCGAAGCCGCTGATGGAAGCCCAGATCAGGCCGGGCTTTTCCTCGCGTAATGCGGCGACGTCCAACCCGAGACGTTCGGCAACACCGGGACGATAGTTTTCAACAACGACATCGGCCTGCATGATCAGACGTTTGACCAGCGCCAACCCTTCGGCGGTTTTCATATCCACCGACAAGCTGCGCTTGTTGCGGTTCACGCCTAGAAAATAGGCGCTGTCCCCCTGAACAAAATGTGGCGGAATCGCGCGACTGGAGTCGCCTTCCGGTGCTTCGACTTTGACGACTTCAGCACCGAGGTCGCCCAGGACTTGCGTACAAAACGGCCCGGACAAAAAGGTGGTGAGATCCAAAACGCGATACCCATTCAGCGGCGCTGTGGCGTGGACTGCATTCATACGATTTTTTCTCCGCCGGCATAACCGAGTACTGAGGACAACTCGTTGGCTTTTTCAACGACCTTTCGACTCACCGCATCGATGCCTGCCTCAGGCATGCGCGAGGCGGGGGAGGTCAAGCAAAAGCAGCCTGCAACCCCCCTTGCGTTAAAGACCGGCGCAGCAACGCCTCTCGCATCGGGAAGTTTCTCGCCCACGGTCACTGCGAATCCCTGGCGACGAATGAGGTCAAGCTCTGTACACAATTGCTCAAATGGCGGCAGGGCGACTGACGCGGCGGGTGAGGCTGCGCCACGCTCGTACAGGTCGATCACTGCGTCCTGCGGCAGATAGGCCAAAATGGCCTTGCCCGATGCGCCCCACAGCAGTGACATCGAGGTATTCAAATCAATGCGATATTGGAGCTTCTGTCCCCCATCTGCCCGTGCGATGAAGCTCATCGCCCCCTCGCTCGGCACATACCAACTCAGCATGACCGTCTCATTGAATGCGGCGGCGACGTCATCGAGCAGCGGTTGCGCCAGGCGGGGCACGGAAACACTGTCAACCACTCGTGCAGCAACCCGAAAAAAAGCCGCGCCGACCCCGTAATATCCGGCCGACCCTGCGACCTCCACAAATCCCTCTTGCCGCAAGAGATTCAGCAAACGATGTGCGGTAGAGGGCGCCACACCCATCTTGTGCGATACCGCTTTGACCGTCACGGGCTCTCCCGCATCGGCCAGGATGGTAAGCAACTGAAGCGCGCGAGACACGGTACCCGTGTTTGCAGGTTCGGTAGCGCTGGAATCGGTTTGCGTCATGCTTCACACTCGAAAATGTGGACCGTGCACGCACCGTGATCCAGTCCGGCAATGCCACCCCCCGTGACGTGCGTCAAGGCGTAGCGCGCATCGGGCACTTGCCGTGCGCCCGCCTGTCCCGTCAATTGCCAATACATTTCGACGACTTGCGCCACACCGCTGGCACCCACCGGATGTCCTTTCGACAGAAGACCGCCGCTCGGATTGACGACGACTTGACCGCCATATGTGGACTGGCCATCGCGCAGGAAGTCCTGCGACTGACCTGGCTTGCACAAGCCGAGTGCTTCGTAATAAACGAGTTCGGCAATTGAAAAGGCATCATGCAGTTCGACTACATCTATGTCCTGTGCAGAAATTCCCGCCATTGCGTAGGCGTCTCGTGCCGATTCGTAAGTGATTTCCGGACGGAGCATGTCGCGAAAGCCACCTGTTGCGTGACCTGAATGCAGGATCGAAGCAGCAATCCGCATGGCAGGTCTGCCCAGGCGCTTGCGCACGGCTTCCGACACGACGACAACCGCGGCGGCCCCGTCGCTTGTCGGGCAACACTGCAGCAGCGTCAGAGGATCGCAGATGGGCCTTGAGGCAAGCACCTCGTCTACCGTCACTTCGCTGCGAAACTGCGCGTATGGGTTGGCTGTGCCATGACGGCGTGCCTTGACACTGACCTGTGCGAGTACATCAGGCTCCACCTTGCGCTCATGCAAAAACCGACGCGCGCGCATCGCGTAGAGGGCTGGCATCACCATACCCTGCTTGACTTCGGGATCCTCGGCCACAAGCGGCAAGGTACCGCCACCGAATTGCGTCAGCTTGTCTACGCCGAGGACGAGCACGATCTCATGACGGCCCGACTGAATATCTTTCCAGGCTTGGTGCAATGCCGTCGCGCCACCCGAGCAGGCGTTGTCGACATTGGTGACTGGCACGGTACCAATACCGATTTCCTTGACAATACGTTGACCGGTCAACATGCCACCGAAAGCATGACCGCACACCACGCCGTCGACGTCGCTCGGCTCCAACCCTGCCGAGGCCAACGCATTTAGTACCGCAGGCAACGCCAAACCGGTATAGCTCGATTCTTTGTGCTTGGCCATGGGGATCATGGCTGCACCAACAACATATGCCTGACTCATCTCAATCCTTGTTTGCGCAGGGAACCACGAACCACTGCTCGCCATCGGTTACCGTTTCAACCTCGATATCACATGCCAATTCGAGAGGATCGGCATGAACATGGGCCAAGACGCGAATTCCATTGTCGAAGTCGACATAACCCAAGGTATAGGGGACCTCACGGGAGGACGAAACCCGAACCGTCGAATATGAATAGAGGCGACCTTTCGGGCCAAAATAAATGTCCTCCATGTCCCGCGCTCCGGTGTCCATGCACACGACACGCGAAGGGAAAGCCATACTGCCGCTGGACGCACTGCGGCTACCTTTCAGTAATACGGCGCCATCGCGCACGACGAAATCCGCCGCGCCATTCAACGACAAATCTTTATAAGGCAGCGTATGGGTATCGACGCGTTCGCCGACGGCTAAAGCACTCTGAGTGTTCGACATACGAAATCCTCAAACGACAAAATGGGAATCGTGCCAGAACGCTTCCAGCGTTCGGGCGTAAAAAGCGGGTGCTTCAACGGGTATGGTGTGTCCTGACCCAACTGCGATACGGTGAACACTATGTGGCAGTCGTTCGTCCATGTAGGCCATATCGGCTGAAGACTTGGCGTGATCTTGATTTCCGCTCAGCAACAGCGTCGGTTGCTTGATGGCATGAAGTCCGTCGACATAATCGGGGCGCGAAAATACGCCCGCGACGGCATCGGCAATCGAGCTGGGCAACGCCGCGAATCGCGCACGCCAATGAGATCTGGCAAACGCAACATCTGGCGCGCTGCTGCGCAGGAAGTCATCGCCAAACATGGTGTGCATTAACGTATCAACGTGCTGGGCTGGACCATCGTGACGTAACGCGTTTTCCAGTGCAGCAAAGCGTTCAGGTTGTTGCTCGGCGAGAGCGGTACAGCACGACAGAGTGACTGAACAAAACCGATCGGGCGCCATCGCCAAAAGTGCCAATGCAACATAGCCCCCCATCGAACTGCCTACCAAATGGATGGGTGCGGTAAATGTCGAATCAATCAACGCGAGGTAATCCTCCGCCAGCCTTTGCATGGATACCGGGGCGCCATCGCTTTCAGTGTCACCTTGTCCGCGATGCGTCGGACAGAGAATGTGCCAAGGCTCGTCCAGTGCGGCGATCGATTGATCAAACATCGACCCATCGAAGAAAAGTGAATGCAGCATGAGCACCGATGGGCGCTCAAATGTTTGATATCCGTGTTCCAGATAATGCAGTGTGCCGGTAGAGGGCAGCGCGAAGCAGCTTGCACGTGGCATGGACGACCTTAAAACCGCGTCTCCTGACATTCCGCTGAATGGAATGCAGTTTTAATTAATAGAATGGAACGCAGTTTATCGGTCCGAAACCAGGCCAGACATTGGGGTTTACCCGAACCAGAACATCAAAAAAAAGCGGCGCAATGTCATTGCGCCGCGCACTCACTCCCGAACCGCTTCACTTCAACATCAGGGCAGTGGTTAACCCTTTACCGTTTCGTAGTCCGGACTTTGCAGATCGTGATACCGGTACTGCGTGCGGGCTTCGTCCATCCGCATGCCGTCGCGGATAGCGTCACGCAAGCGCGACTCCTTGTCTGCGATGTCTTCGGCAATCGAGAGCAATGCTTCTTCGTGATCGCGCGGTAACACGACGACGCCATCCGGATCGCCACGCACGATATCGCCCGGATGCACCGTTACCCCGCCAATTGACACGGGTACCTGCGACGCAGCCAGACGGATTCGACCTTTGCCTGTTCGCATCCACGTATCGCGGCTGAAGATGGGATAGCCCAACTCTCTGCACAAGCTGACGTCACGATTATTGCCATCAATGACCGTCCCCGCCATCTCGCGCCGATGCGCCATTTCCGTCAAGATGTTGCCCCAGGTGCCAACATCGTCGCGTCCTTGGTTATCGATCACGATCACGCTACCCGGCAAGACGTCATCGATATAGTCACCTACCGTTCCGCCTTTCTCGTCGGCGGTTTCGTAGAGCAGTGTGAACGCCCTGCCAGCCATTCGAAACGAGGGGTCGCAGGCGCGAATCTTGTAGCACTGGCCGACGATTTCAAGTCGATCCAACGCGTCGCTCAAGGTCGCACAATCCAGGCGCTGCGCGCGTTCCACATTCTTATCTTCCATTCTTCTCTCCATGATGTGCCGCCTGTCTTGGCAGGCATCGTTCAATGTCAGTCGACCTTGATCCCTGCCTTCTTGATAACAGGTTGCCAATACGCGATATCGTCCTTCACGGTCTTGGCCAAGCCTGCCGGATC